>Ga0302220_10001555_pt1 | contig 17849 bp, 15 predicted proteins | sample II_Palsa_E1_3_FD_194572 | JGI IMG/M metagenome (GOLD analysis project Ga0302220, IMG submission 194572) | Peat permafrost microbial communities from Stordalen Mire near Abisko, Sweden - II_Palsa_E1_3 | ecosystem: Environmental > Terrestrial > Soil > Palsa > Peat permafrost | place: Sweden...
TGCCGCCTGTCCCCAGCCAGATCTTCAGCGGCCGCTCGGCCCGCGGCACCACCAGCGCATTCTCCAGCGGGACGTCCCGGTACGGCCCTTTCCACGTGACCCGCTCCTGCCGGTTCACCGCGAGCAGCAGGTCGAGCTTTGACGCGTACAGCGCGTCGTAGTCCTCCAGGTGGTAACCGAACAGCGGGAACGAGTCCACCGAAGATCCCCGGCCCGCGGTGATCTCGACCCGGCCAGGCGCCAGCGCGTCGGCCGTCGCGTGCTGCTGGTAGACCCGGATGGGATCGTCGGTGCTGAGCACCGTGACCGTGCTTCCGAGCCCGATCCGGTGGGTGACCGCCGCGGCGGCGTTGATGACCGAGGCGGGGGAGGACACCGGCATGTTCAGTGTGTGGTGCTCGCCGATGCCGAAGAAGTCCAGCCCGACCGCCTCGGCGAGCTGGATGGCCTCGATCAGGTCCCGGATCGCCTGGCCGGTGCGGCCGGTGGTGCCGTCGGGCTCGAGGGGAGTGTTGCCGAAGCTGTACACACCGAGCTGAAAGGCCATGCCCCCACCCTACCCGGTAACTGGGGGACACCCCCCGTTTCAGCGCCGGGCGCTGGCCGAGAGCCCGTTGCGCACCAGCGATTGCGCCGTCCGCACCACGGTGTCCAGGGAGGTACGTCGTCCCGGGTCCCACCACTCGGCCGCCCAGTTGAGCGCGCCGAGGACCAGCATCCGGGCGGCCAATGGCTCCAGTTCCGGGCGCAGCAGGCCCGCCTGCGCGGCGTCGTGCAGGAGCGCGTGCCAGATCTCGCCGTACTTTGCCGCCTCGGCCGAATACCGGATCCGGATGTCGTCCGGGACCTGCCCGGCGTTGCGGATGGCGGCGGTCGTGTAGTCGGAGATATCGAGCGCGTAGCGCAGGTGCGCCGCGACGGCCGCGTCGATGCGCTCCATCGGCCCGGTGCCCGGCGGCAGCGCCGCGAGGACCTGTCCGACATGCTCGCGCATGAGCCAGATCCCGGTCCACATGACCTCTTCGACCAGGGCCTCCCGGGAGGGGAAGTAGTAGTAGATAGCGGGCGCCTGCAGTTGCGCCTGGTCGGCGACATCACTGAGCCTGGTGCCCGCGTAGCCTTTCCGGCTGAGCACGTGCGCGGCCGCGTTCAGAATCCTCATCCGGGTCCGTGCCGATTTGGACCCGCCGGTCTCCACGGCGGCTGGCGCGGCGGATTCTTCAGGCACGAAAAAATCATATGTGCCGAACGGAATTTCGCTCGGGACACCGTACGGCTCATGACGTCCGTGCCGTGGGGTTTGACCAGCCTCAGCCCGGAGTCATGGCCGACGAAGGGCGCTGTGGCAGGGTGACGGTCGAGCAGGTCAGTCCGGTCTCGAGGAGCGCCGCATGACGACACCCTCTCGCCTGGTCCCGTTGCTGCAGCAGTTCGATTTCGGGTGCCAGCGGCTTACCGGCCGGATGGCCGGACCGGTCATGGACAGCGGCAACGGAACGAGCGTCGAGGTCAGCCCCATGACCGACGAGGAGTACCGCTGGGAGCCGGTGCCCGGCTGCTGGTCGGTCCGGCGGCGTTCGGACGGGCCGGGACCGGGCGCGACCCTGCTGACCGGCGCCGGTGACTGGGGGCGGGACGGCACGCCGGCCCCGCCCCTTACGCCGCCCGTCACGACCATGGCGTGGCGGCTGAGCCACCTCAGCGAATTGCTCACCCTGCGCGCCGACCACACCGTCGGGAGCCACACGCTGACCCGCGACGACTACCGCAGCAGCGGCGACGCCGCCGGCGCGATCGCGGCCTTCGAATCCGGCGCCACGGCGTGGCGGGAAGCGCTGCTCAGCTCAGACGACGCCGCGCTCGACACGGTAGGGCTCAGCACCTACCCGCACGGCAGCGACCCGGATGATCCGTTCATCGACATCGTGTGGTGGGTCAATCAGGAGGTCCTGCACCACGGCGCCGAGATCGCCCTGCTGCGCGACCTCTACCGGGCCCGGGCTCGCTGATCAGCAGGTCCAGCGGGCCGGGCGCCCCCGGTCTGGCCAGGGCGGCGTCAGGCCAGGACGGCGTCAGGCCAGGACGGCCAGGAAACGCCAGTCCAGCACCTGCTGCCCGGGTGCGGAGTAGACCCGGGAGCGCAGGCCCACCAGCCCGCCGGCGCCCAGCGCCTCGGCGGATTCGATCTCGATGCTGCTGTGCAGGGTGTCTCCCTCGTGCACCGGGGCCAGGTGGTCGCAGCTGAACCAGCCGACCACGGTCACCAAGCCGGGCAGGGCGCGGGCGGCTTGACTGAGCGCGAGGCCGATCGTGTGGCCGCCGTAGACGAGCCGGGTGCCGCCGGCCGCCTGCTCGTCGTGGTGCACGGCCGCGATGTTGAGCGTGAGCCGGGCCAGCTCGGGGGCGCTGGACACCACGTCGCCCCCGGCCACCTCGACGACGTCGCCGGGTACGAGGTCGCCGTACTGCGGCCAGAAGCCGTGCGCGGCGAAGCGGTCCAGCCGCCAGCCGTCCAGCAGCGCGGCCGGGGAGGTCGGGTTGGCCGTTGCGCCGGCCGCATCCAGGTCGTCGGCGTGGCCCGTCTGCCCGCTCGGGTCCCGCAGCGGCAGCATCGCGCATCGCCAGAAGTCCAGCACGGGACGCTCGTGCTGATCAACGGTGGTGATCCGGAGCGCGGCCAGTCCCGTGGGTGCGCGGCCCTCCCGCGGCCGGTTCTGCCGCAGGCTGTCGACCCGGGTGGTCGTGCGCAGCGTGTCCCCGATGACCGGGAAGCGGCGGAACCACAGGCCCCGGTAGAACAGGTTCGCCTTGACGTGCTGGGTCGCCACCGTGGACTGGCCGATGGCCACGTCCCAGACCAGCGCGGGATTCGCTGGCCGCCCCGCCCCAGGGCCGGTCCCCGCCCCAGGGCCCGCCCCAGTCCCGGCCCCCGCACTGGCGCCGGTGACCTCCTCGGCCAGGGCGGTGTCCAGGCTGAGCGCCAGCCGGTCACCGGTGATGCTCTGGTGCACGGCGGCCAGGCCCTCGGTCAGCGTGATCCTGGGCACCGCCGGGAACGCCTGCCCGGCGGTGAGCTCATCGAAGTACGGGCCCTCGGCCTTCATCTGCCCCCCTCGGGCTGGGCGGCCAGCGGGAAGCGCGCGGCGATCTGGTCGGCGACGAGCTTGGCGGTCTCGGCGCACGCGGTGGTCCCGCCATTGGCGTACTCCTTCACGCCGTCCCCGACGTTCCACAGGTTGGCGACCGGCGTGCGGAACGGAAGGTCGAAGCCGGCCACGGCCCGCTGCGGCGGCCAGTCATCCCGGGTCACCACCGTGGACAGCACGCGGGCCCCGTCGCCGAAGCGGGGGATGAAGCCGCCGCCGCCCGCGGCGAAGCCGTGGACCTGCGCGATCACCGGCGGCTGGAGCTGGATCAGGGCCGAGGTCGCCAGCTGCAGCCAGGCGGTCGCCTCCCGCAAGTAGTCCGGCAGGCCCTCGCCCCGGGCTGCGAACGTCCGGACGTCGCCGCCGGCGCAGAAATGCCGGCCCTCGCCGGACAGCACCACCACCCGGACGGCCGGGTCGCCGTGGCAGCGCAGGATCGCCGCGTGCAGGGCCTGCAGCAGCTCGACGTTCATCCCGTTGGACGCGTCCGGCCGGTTGAGCCGGATCCGGGCGATCGCGTCCTCGCCGATGTCCAGCAGGACGGGCTGTTCGCCTTGCCCCATCGACACGCTCCCTCGCGTCCGGCCCACCGGCAGCCCGCTCCGGGTCGTCCCCGCGAGCATCCAGGCCGCTAGATTTTCGAATCCACGCTAAATTATCCTGGACAGTAACGTCAACGCGGATCGGGGGCGGCGCAGGGCGGCCGCTCGCCGCTGGGCCCCGGCGCCGGAGGCCCCGCCGCGAGAGCAGGGAGGCGCGGTGGATCTCGGCCTGGCCAACGCCCGGGTGCTGGTGACCGGGGGTGCTTCCAACATCGGCCGCGGCATCGTGCACGGCTTCGCCGCCGAAGGCGCCCGGATCGTAATCGCCGACGTGGACGAGGCCCAGGCGGCCAAGGTGCGGGCCGAGGCGGTGGAGCGCGGCGCGGCAGAGGCGGAGCTCGCCCTCGGCGACCTGACGACCAAGGCCGCGCTCATCGCGCTCGCGCGCACGACCGCGAAGGAGCACGGCCGCCACGGCATCCGGTCCAACGTCGTCTGCCCGGGGCTGGTGCTGCCCGACGGCCCGGGCGCGGTCGGCGCGGCCAGCCTTAGGGCGGCGGGCCAGGACGCCGTGTTCAATGAGCAGCAGATCGACTACCTGACCAAGGACATTCCGCTGCGCCGGCTCACCGACGCGGCGGACATCGCCAACGCGGTCACCTGGATCTCGTCCGCCCGGGCTGCCCGGCAGGTCACCGGCCAGGTCATTTCGGTCAGCGGTGGGTACACCATGCCCTAGGACCCGCCCGCCGGATCATCGCCGCTTCGGAGGACCCATGTTTCCCGGCACGTTCGCGCGCATCACCCCGGACAAGCCCGCCGCCGTCATGGCCGGCTCGGGGGAGAGCCTGACCTACCGGCAGCTGGCGGACAACTCGGCCCGGCTGGCCCGTTACCTGCACGGCTTCGGGCTGCGGCGTGGTGACAGGCTGGCCATGCTCACCGACAACCAGCTCCCGGCGTTCGAGATCTACTGGGCCGCCATGCGGTCGGGCCTGTACCTGACCGCGGTCAACCACAACCTGACCCCAGCCGAGGTGGCCTACATCGTCAACGACTGCAGCGCCCGGGCGCTCATCGTGGCGCACAGCAAGCGCGGGCTGGCCGGGGCGATCGCCGGCAGCATCCCGGTGGTGTCCATCCGGCTGGCGTTCGGCGGCCCGGTCGAGGGCTTCGGCAGCTACCCGGACGCGCTGGCCAGCACGCCCGCCGAGCCGCTGCCGGAGCAGCCGCGCGGCAGCGACATGCTCTATTCCTCCGGGACCACGGGCCGCCCGAAGGGCATCAAGGCGCCGCTGCCGGACCGCCAGGTGGACGAGCCGGGCGACCCGTGCGTGCAGTTGTTCGTGCCGTACTTCGGCTTCTCGGCGGACAGCGTGTACCTGTCGCCCGCGCCGATCTACCACGCCGCGCCGCTGCGGTTCTCCGCCACCATCCAGTCGGTGGGCGGGACCGTGGTGATGATGGAGCGGTTCGACGCCGAGGCCATGCTGGCCGCGATCGAGCGCTACCGCAGCACGCACCTGCAGGCGGTCCCGACCATGTTCGTGCGCCTGCTCAAGCTGGACGCGGGCGTGCGGGCCCGCTACGACCTCACCAGCCTCCAGGTGGCGATCCATGCGGCCGCCCCGTGCCCGCCGGACGTCAAGCGGGCCATGATCGGCTGGTGGGGGCCGGTGCTGACCGAGTACTACGCCGCCACCGAGGGCAACGGCCTGACCCTCGTCACCTCGCAGGACTGGCTGAAGAAGCCCGGTACGGTCGGCACCCCGGTCCTGGGCATCCTGCACATCTGCGACGAGGCGGGCGCTGAGCTCGGTCCAGGTCAGGTCGGGCTCGTCTACTGGGAGCGGGACACGCCGCACTTCGAGTACCACAATGACCCGGTGCAGACCGCCGTCGCGCGCCACCCGGCGACCGACAACTGGTCCACGGTGGGCGACCTCGGCTACGCCGACGAGGACGGCGACCTTTTCCTGACCGACCGCAAGTCATTCATGATCATCTCGGGCGGGGTCAACATCTACCCCCAGGAGATCGAGAACGCGCTCACGCTGCACCCTAAGGTCCTCGACGTGGCGGTGATCGGCGTCCCGGACCCCGAGATGGGCCAGCAGGTCCAGGCGTTCGTTCAGCCTGCCGACGGGGTCCCGCCCAGCCAGGCGGTCGCCGACGAGCTGGCCGCGGACCTGCGGTCCCGGATCGCCCGGTTCAAGGTGCCGCGCCGCTTCGCGTTCGTGGAGCGGCTGCCGCGCACCGCGACCGGCAAGCTGGCCAAGCACCGCCTGGTCCATGAAAACCCGGACGAAACCGGCCTCAGGATGGAATTCACCGTGGGCGGCTCACCGGCGCCCGACGAGGACGCCAGCACCCCGGCGGGGTAGGCCGCTGACGGTGACAAGATGTTCCACGGTGAGCGTCCGCAGCTTGGCCGGCTGGCACCCGTCTGGGTGCCAGGCCGCCGCATTATTGCGCCCTGACCGGCGCGGGTCATCTACTGGTTTCGTACGGGAGGACGATCATGCCAACGAGAGGAGCAGGGCCGTGGACATGAAGCTCGGGATTGTGGGAAAGGAGCTGCCCACATGAACGACGGCTATGACGTCATCGTTATGGGGGGCGGCTCACCGGGCGAGCACTGCGCCGGTGAGCTGGCCGACGGCGGCCTGCGCGTCGCCCTGGTCGAGCGTGCGCTGGTCGGCGGGGAGTGCTCCTACTGGGCCTGTATCCCGTCCAAGACGCTGCTGCGTCCCGGTGAGGCGGTGCACGGGGCGCAGGAGGCCGCGGGCCACGCGGAGGTCGACGTCAAGGCCGCGTTGGCTTACCGCGACTTCATGGTCTCGGACTACTCTGACGCCGGGCAGGAGCGCTGGCTGGCGAGCAAGGGCATCGACCTGATCCGCGGCCACGGTCAGCTCGCCGGGCCGGGCGCGGTCGAGGTCGGCGGCGTGCGCTACACCGCTCGGCACGTGGTGGTGGCGACCGGCTCGGATCCGGTCATCCCGCCCGTCCCGGGCCTGCGCGAGCTGGACGACGTGTGGACCAATCGCGAGGTGACCGGCATGAAGACGGTCCCGCGCCGCCTGCTCATCCTGGGCGGCGGGCCCGTCGGCGCCGAGATGGCCCAGGCGGTGCGGCGCCTGGGCGGTGAGGTGGCCCTGGTCGAGGCCGCGCCGCATGTGCTAGCCCGCGAGCCCACGCCGCTGGGCGAAGCGCTAGGGGAGGTCCTGCGCGCCGACGGCGCCGAGCTGCACCTGGGCGCGCACGCGACCGCCGCGCGGCGCGACGGCACGGACTTTGTGCTGGCGCTGGATAACGGCCGCGAGCTGCGCGGCGACCACCTGCTGGTGGCCACCGGCCGCCGCCCGCGCACCAGCGGGATCGGCCTGGAAACAGCCGGCGCCACGGTCGACGAGCACGGTATCCGGGTCGACACGCACCTGCGCGCCGCTGCGGGGCTGTGGGGCGTCGGCGACGTCACGGGAGTGCGGTTGCTCACCCATGTCGGCAAATACCAGGGCGAGGTCGTTGCCGCCAACATCCTCGGCGAGCCCCGCGAGGCCCACTACGAGGCCATACCCGACGTCGTCTACACCGACCCGCAGGCGGCCTCCGTCGGCGCCACCGAGGCCCCATTCACCGCAACCACCCCGATCTCGGAGGTGGCCAAGACGGCCACCTACACTCACGCCTACGCCCAGTCCAACGGCTTCCTGACCCTGCTGTCGGACGGCGAGCGGCTCACCGGCGCCTACGCGCTTGGCCCAGAGGCCGGTGAATGGCTGCAGCAGGCCACGGTCGCCATCCGCGCCCGCATACCCCTCACCGTGCTCCGCGACGTCATCCAGCCCTTCCCCACCTTCTCCGAGATCTACGTCGCCACCCTCAAGACCCTCCACGGCCAGATCAGCGCGGCCGGCCGCCCGCCCTCCGCCCAGACCAAACCGTAAGCCGACGGCCGGGGCAAAGCAGCATCACGAGCCGACTCGGCGTGGTCGCCGCGGCGAGCAGCAGCCGTTCCCGGGTCCGCTCCGATTTAATCCGCTCGGTCCGCGACGGTGCCTCGGTGGCGCCGTTCGGGCCCTGGGCTGGCGTGCGGCCCCGGCTGGGGGAGCTGCTGGGTGCTGGCACCCGATCACCCTAACGGGACGGCCGGGCCGGCCCTGAGCTGCTGCCCAGGCCGCCCCGGCTGATCAGCTGCGCGACGATGACGTTGCGCTGGATCTCGTTGGTGCCCTCGCCCACGATCATCAGCGGCGCGTCCCGGAAGTAGCGTTCGACGTCGAACTCGGTCGAGTAGCCGTACCCGCCGTGGATTCGGACCGCGCTCAGCGTGATCTGCATCGCGGCCTCGGATGCGAACAGCTTGGCCATCCCGGCTTCCAGATCGCACCGCTCGCCCGCGTCGAACCGTTCCGCGGCGTACCGAACCAGCTGCCGTGCCGCCGTCAGCTGGGTGGCCATGTCGGCCAGGTAGTTGCCGATCGACTGGTGCTTCCAGATCGGCTGGCCGAACGCCTCCCGTTCGGTCGCATACCGCAGCGAATCCTCGAACGCGGCCGCGGCGACGCCCAGCGCCCGGGACGCGACCTGAATGCGCCCGGTCTCCAGGCCCTTCATCATCTGCGCGAAGCCGGCCCCCTCGGTGCCGCCGAGGATCGCGTCACGGGGCGCGTGGTAGCCGTCGAACACCAGCTCGCATGTTTCCACGCCCTTGTAGCCGAGCTTGCCGAGATCCCGGGAGACGGTGAGACCTTCGCCCGGCTCGGCGAGCAGGATGCTGATCCCCTTGTGCCGCGGCCGCGCGTTGGGATCGGTCTTGCATAGCAGCGCGATCAGGCCGGACCGCCGCGCGTTGGTGATCCACATCTTGGACCCGCTGACCGTGTACCGGCCCGCGTCCTTGTCACTGGCCAGCGTCGCGGTCGTCTGCATGGCCTGCAGGTCCGAGCCGCCGCCCGGCTCGGTGAGAGCCATGGTCGCGCGCAGCTCACCGGTGGCCATCCGTGGCAGGTAACGCTGCTTCTGCTCCTCGGTGCCGAACGTGACCAGCAGCTTGGCCACCACCGTGTGGCCGCCCATGGCCCCCGCGAGGCTCATCCAGCCGCGGGCCAGCTCCTCGGTGATCATCGCGTAGCAGGGCATCGAGACCTGGACGTCCCCGTACGGCTCCGGGATGGCCAGGCCGAAGATGCCCAGCTGCTTCATCTGGTCGATGAGCTTCTCCGGGTAGGTGTTCCCGTGCTCGAGGTCGCGCGCCACCGGGCGCACCTCACGGTCGACGAACTCCCGCACGACGTCGACGATGTCCTGCTCGTCCTGCGACAGGCCGGTCATGAGCCTCCTCAATCCGCCGGGCCGGTACCTTTCGGGCCAGTGGCTTCCGGGCCGGTGCGTCCCGGGGTCAGTACGACTCCGGCAGCCTGAGACTGTGCTGGGCCACGAAGTTCAGCACCATCTCCCGGCTGGTCGGGGCGGTTCGCAGCATACGAGCCAGAAACCACAGGTCGGCCAGGCCGTACTCGCGGGACAGCCCGTTGCCGCCGTGCACCTGGATGGCCTGGTCCAAGGTCCTCAGGGACGCCTCGGCCGCGGCGAACTTGGCCATGTCTGCGAGCCCCCCGCCGCGGCGATCTTCTAATCACAATTAAAAGATAACATGGCCCTGTCCGGCCCTCCCGCTGGCCTTTCCATGATCGTCGGTTTCCGGCATATGCTGCGGAAAACCGGCGCCGTTCCGCCAGTATCCTGCGGGCGGGAGGCGAGGATGCCCGAACGGAACCGGGTCACCCCGATGGGCGACATCGTGGCCATCCCGCTGCGCGGCGCGTGGACCGGCAACCGCGGGATCATCCACCGCGGCCGCGAGATCGTCCGACTCCACGCCGGCGACCTGTGGATCACCTGCGCCCTGGAGTTCCGCGGCCGCTGGCGCGAGCAGTGGCTGCCGCACCGCTGGACGCACCTGTTCTTTTATGACGAGGCCGTCTCGCTCGCCGCCGGGCACCGCCCGTGCGCCGAGTGCCGCCGCGGCGCCTACCGCGCCTACCAGGCCGCCTGGGCCGGCGGGCTCGGCGGCGCCCTGCCGACTGCGGCCCGGATGAACCGGCAGCTGCACGCCGAGCGGATCGTGCCCGGCACGCACCGCCGCCGCTTGCACGCCGCATCCTGGCCGGAGCTGCCCGACGGCGCGTTCGTCCAGCTGGGCCCGCCGGGCCCGCCAGCCCTGGTGTTGGGGGACACGCTGGTCACCTGGGCGCTGGCGGGCTACGGCCTGCGGCGGCCACGGCCGCGCCGCGGCGAGGCGCGCCTCATCACGCCGCCGTCCTCGGTCGCCGCGCTCCGCGCCGGCTATCCCGTCCAGATCGACGCCGCCGCCCGCTGAGCGGCGTCGGGCTGGGCCCGCTCAGGGCTCGCCGGTACCCGGCCACCAGCGGATAACCGGCGCCGCGCCCGGCTGCGGTTCCGGTGCGGGGTCCGCGATGGCGTCGGCCACGTTGTCCAGCAGGTAGCAGAGGCTCGCCGTGGTGATCCGGCTCAGTGCAGCCTGGTCCGGCACCCGCCCGTCCGGGCCGAACAGCGGCCGGTAGGAGCCGTCCAGCCGCACACGTGTCCGGCCGTCTCCGTCACAGCTCAGGGTCAGGTCCGCGTCCAGCACCGAGAACAGCTCACCCGCCGGGCCGCTCACCTCCCAGCGCAGTGGCATCCGCAGCGTGCTGCCGCGCTGGACGGGCTTCGCGTACTGCACCCGGGCCAGCTTGGCGCCCTCGACCGGCTCGGTTAGCTGGCCGGCGTCCAGGCCGTCCTGGTAGGCGGCCTCCGATGCCACCCAGAGGGCACCGTCGCTGACGAAGATCGCCAGCCGGCGGCCGGCCGCCCCGAATGGCGCCCGCACCGTGATCTCACCAACCGCGAACACCTGCCCACTGTGCCCGTTGGGGGGCGCGGCCGCTCAGGGACCAAGGTCCCGCCCCCAACGGACCAAGGGTCACTAGCCCAGCTCACCGGTTTGTCTACGGTGCCCAGCACCGCGCATCGCATCCGCCGCCTGCTCTGCTGTCTTCTTAGCCGGCGGGGGCCCTCCGTCCGGTTGCGCCTGGATGTAAAGCTTGGCTTCCGCGCAGCGGAAGGGGCAGGAGCCGCCCCCGCGACCGGCTCCTGTCCCCAGCTGATCGGAGATTCTCTACGGCGGCCTGATACACCCGGCCGTCAGTTTCCGTGGCCTATCGGCCGGAGTTAACAAATTTTCTGGCCCGGGTGTATCAACTGGCCGGGATTTCGCTCTGTAGTGCAAGGCTTGCCGTAGCCCGGCACAAGCCGGAGGAGGAAAAGTGTCTAGGACTATCCGCGCGTCTTGCTCCGCGCTGCCGTGAGCTGAATGATGCGGACATGGCCCGCGCCCGCGGGCCCGCGAAGGACAGCTATGCGTGACGATCCGTCCGTCATCGCGCTCGTCGCCCGCGCGCGCGCCGGTGACCAGCATGCCTGGGACGAGATCGTCGAGCGCTACGCACCGCTGGTCTGGTTTATCTGCCAGCGCTACCAGCTGAGCCGCTCCGACGCCGACGACGTGGGGCAGACGGTCTGGCTCCTGCTGGTCGAGCAGCTCGGGCACCTCAGGCAGCCTGCGGCGCTGCCGGGCTGGCTGTCCACCACCACGCAGCGTGAATGCCTGCGCGTCTTGCGGGCAGCAAGCAAATACGACCACTCCGAGTTGCCGGAAGTCAGCCAGATGTTTCCAGATCAGCCCGCCGAGACGATCGAGCAGGAGATCATCGCGGCGGAACTGCACATGGCGGTGCGCGCCGCGTTCGGCGAACTGCCGGAGCGATGCCGCCAGCTGCTGTCGATGCTGATTGGAGACCCTCCGCTGTCGTATGCGCAGATCAGCGACGCCTTGTCGATCCGCATCGGGAGCATCGGCCCGCAACGGGCGCGCTGCCTGGACCGGCTGCGCCGTTCCCCCTTCCTGGCCGTCTTCCGCGACCCGGTGCCGGGCGACCCGGAGGCTTTGGTGAACGATGAGACGGGAGGCGGGCGGCGTGCCTGACATCTGGGACGACGAGGGACTGCTGGCCGTGCTCAAAGAGGCCTTGCAGGCCGAGCCGGCGGTCCCGCCCGAATTCGCTGCGGCCGGCCGCAGCGCCTACGCCTGGCACAACATCGACGCCGAGCTGGCTGAGCTTACCTATGACTCCCTCGACCCGGCCAGCGTGGTGACCGTGCGGTCCGAGACCGCATCGATCCGCGCGCTCACCTTCACCTCGGACCATCTCACCATCGAGATGGAGGTCAACGAGGACTCGCTGCTCTGCCAGCTGGTGCCGACCGGCGAGGGCACGATCGAGGTGCAGACCCGCGCGGGCGTGGTCGCCACCATTGTGGTGGACGAAATCGGCTGTTTCCCGATCAGCCCCATTCCGGCCACGCCGTTCCGGCTGCGCTGCCGCACGGACCGGGGCGAGAACGTTGTCACCGGCTGGATAACTCTCTGAGGCATTCCGGGAAGGCCGGGCCGCATTCTGGGCCGACATTTCCACCCGAAAACGCCGCATAGATGTATCACGGCGGGCGGTCGCCGCTCTATTAACCAGGAGCCAAGTCGGCCGGCCGCAACGGCTGGCCTGACGGGGGCTGTCCTGAACCGAGCGCATAGTCCGCCGAAAGGACATCGACATGACCGAGACTGTGGCTAATCCGACTACTTCCGCTCCGCCGAACTCCGCTGCGCCCGCATCCGGCCCGGTGGTGCCGCCCGTTCCCTCCGTCCGCCGCGGCGGGGACTACCAGAGCATGCGGTCCGCTCAGGGACCGCTCCAGGAGCTTCCCGGGCGCTGGGTCGGCCGGGGCTTCAACCTGATCGCCCGCCCGGACTTTGCGGCCCGGTCCGTCCCGCCGGGACCGGGGGACAAGAGCGCCCTTTTCCTGGAGCTGAACTTCACCAACGAAACGCTGAAGTTCGACTCGATCGGCTCGCCCATCCCGAACCGCGGGTTCGACCAGAACGACATCGAGCTGCACGGCGTGCACTATCTTCAGCAGATCGCCGACCTCAACACCGGCGGCGCCCTGCACCTCGAGCCTGGCATCTGGATCACCATCCCGAAGACGACCGAGCCGTTCGAAACGGCGAGCGTCGCCCGGATGGCGTCGATCCCGCACGGGACCGTCCTGCTGGCCGAGGGGACCGGGTTCACGATCCCGGGCGGCCCCCGGATCCAGCCCGCCAACACAGTTCCCTTCGCGGTGAACGGCCCTCAGCCTTCCCCCGGTACCACCAACCACTTCCCCGAGTACAGCCTGACGGCGCCCGCGCCGGCCCCGACGTTCCGTACCCCGGCCGGCCAGGTGCCGGGCCTGACCCAGCAGATCATCGATGATCCGAACTCGATCCTGCTGTCCGATATCCGGGGCCAGAACATCGTCGAGACGACGGTGCTGCAGATCGCCTCCGTGCCCTCCCTGAGCGTCCTCGGCGTAGCGGCCGCGACGGGCAATGGGTCAGCGCCGCCGGCCTCGGCTACCCCGCCGCCGGTTACCACCCAGCCGATCCCCGACGGCGGGGGCGGCACCGAGAACATCCCGTTCCTGCTGACCAACGCCACGGCCCAGAAGGTGTTTGCCACGTTCTGGATCGAGAAGGTCCAGGACCCCGACTACCCGGGCCGCTACTACATGCAGCTCCAGTACACCCAGACCGTGCTGCTCAACTTCCCGATCGACGTGCCCAAGAGCCCGGCCAACCCGACCGGCCTGGTCAACCTGAGCTGGCCGCACGTGTCGGTGGCGACGCTGGTTAAGGAGTTCTGACCGGCCCGCTGTCCGGCGCTGGCGCCCAGCCGGTCACCGGGTATACCACCCGATCCACACCATCGGGAGGGAGGCGTATGCTTCCCTCCCGATGGCCCTTACGGGGGATTCACCGCTGTGGCCGCGGACGAAGGCCCAGCGCCCGGTGATCATCGCCGCCGCTCTCACCACGCTGGTAGCCGCGGCGCTGGCCAGCGCGCTTGCGGTGTTCGTCGGCCTGGCCCTGCCCCGGGCGGTGCGGCACAACCTCGCCACCGCCGGCGGCACGGCCCTGGTGATCAGCGGCGCGGTCGACCGGAGCCAGGCCGCGCGGTACTCGTCCGCGCTGCCGCGGCAGCTGAGCTCCGCCCTGGCCGCCACCCCGTTCGCCTTCTACCACGTGTTGTGGTCCGATCCGCTGGGCTTCGTGCCGGGCTCGTTTCCCGCCACGCCCGCCAGCATGGGCCGCGGCGACGTTCCGATCGCCGAAGCAGCCGCGTTCGCCGGGATCACCGCGCACGCGGTCCTGATATCCGGGAGCTGGCCCGGCCCGCCCCAGCCAGCCGACCGGGGCGCGCAGCCCATTCCGGCCGCGCTGCCGGCCCCGGCCGCGGCGCTGCTGGACGTCCGGACCGGCGCGGTGCTCCAGATGCGGGACCGGGTGTCCGGGCGGCTCGTGCGGTTCCGGGTCTCCGGCCTGTACCGGCCCCGCACCGGGACGAGGACCGGGGCCGGCGCGGCGGCGCCCTACTGGAGCCTGAACAGCATCGGCACGTCCGGGGCCGGCACCGCCGTGGGCTTCACCACCTACGGGCCGCTGGCCGTAGCGGCCCCCGCGTTCAGCACCGGGATGCTGGCCGTGGGCTCCGCCTCCTGGGTGGCCCAGCCGGACATGGCGCGGCTCCCGGACAGCCAGCTCGGCGGCATCGCCGCCCGCGTCTCCAGCCTCGACCAGGCTCTGCAGCAGTCCAGCCCGTTGCCCAGCCTGACCCCGGTCACCAGCCTGCCCGCCGTGCTCGACGGGACGCAGAGTGATCTGGCCGTGGCCCGCTCACTGCTGGCCATCTGTTCGGTGCTGGTGGCACTGCTGGCCGGCGCCGCCCTGCTCGTGGTGGCGCGGCTGCTGGCGGTCCAGCGGGAAGGCGAGTCCGCCATGCTGACCGCGCGTGGCGCGGCCCGCGGCCAGCTCGCCCGGCTCGCCCTGGCCGAGGCGCTGCCGCTGTGCGTGGCCGCGGCCGCGGCCGGCGGGCTGGCCGGCCTTGGGCTGGCCTGGCTGCTGGCCGGGACAACAACCGGGACCGGGTCGGTGGCGGTGGCGCTGTCCAGCGCGTGGCCCGCTACGGCCGTGGTCGCCGCGGGCGCGGTGGTGATCATGCTGGTGCCGGTTCTGCGCCCGGTCACCCCGGGCGCGGCGCGGGCCCGCCGGGGCCGGTCGGCGGCTATCAGCGGCGTGCTGCGGGCCGGCGGTGACGTCGCCCTCATCGTGCTCGCCGTCCTGGCGGGCTGGGAGCTGCGCCGCTATTCCGCGGTATCGGCAGGCATCTCCGGTGGTTACGGCGTGGACCCGGTTCTGGTCATCGCGCCCGCCCTGGCCCTGGCCGGCGGGACCGTGGCCGCACTGCGGCTGCTGCCGGTCGGTGGTAAGGCCGGGGACCGGCTGGCCGCACGCGGGCGACGGCTGACGGCGGCCCTGGCCAGCTGGCAGATCAGCCGCCAGCCGGTCCGCCAGGGCGGCGCCGCGCTGCTCGTCGTGCTGGCCGTCGCTACCGGCGCGCTGGTCATCGCGCAGCGGCAGAGCTCGCTGCGGTCCGACGACGATCAGGCCGCGTTCACCGCGGGCGCGAACGTCCGGGTCACCCCGGCCGCGCCCCTGACCTCCGCCCAGGCCGCCGCCCTCGTCACCGTGCCGGGAGTGCGGCGGGCGATGCCGGTGGCCGTCCTGCCTGCCCCCACGACCAGCGGCGAAACCATTGCCCTCGACGCGCGCCAGGCCACGGGCGTGACGTTGCTACGGGCCGATCTGTCATCCCAGCCCCCGTCCCGGCTGTTCGCGGCGATCACCCCGGCCGGCCCGACCGCCGGCCTGCCGCTACCCGGCCGCCCCGCCCGGATCCGGCTCACTGCGCAGATCGGCCCCTCCGGGCTGGCGCCGGTCATGGTGGACCTGACCGCCGAGGACGCTGACGGCGATGCCTACCAGCTCCCGGCCGGGACGCTGGCCGCCGACGGCCGGCCACACACCCTCACGGCCGCGATCACTGGCGGCGCGGTCTACCCGCTGCGGATGGCCGCGATCACCGCGTCCTACACGCTTCCCGCCGCCCGGCTCGCCGCGGCGGCGGTCTTCACCGTGGACCGTGTGGCCGCCATCGGGGCCGCCCCATCGGCGTCCCCGTCCACGTTCCCGGGGACGGCGCTGGACCGGTGGCGGGCCGCCGCCTCTTCCAGCGAGCTGGCCGGCGTGCGGGCGACGTTCCCCGGCCCGGTCGGGCCGTCCGGTATGCCCGGCACGACGTCCGCGGCCACCACGGCGGGCGGGGCGCGCGCGGTGACCTTCAGCCCCGGCTTCGGGCAGACCAATAGCGGGATATCTGGCTCACCGTCCCTTCCCATCGGCGGCCAGCTGACGCTGACCGCGACCGGAGACTCCGCAGCCGCCGTCCCCGGCGTCGCGACCCGGCAGTTCCTCACGGCCAACAGCACGAGCGTCGGTTCCACGGTGTCCGCCGACGTCAACGGGGCCAGCGTCGGCGTGAAGATCGTGGCCGCGGTGACGGCGTTCCCCACGGTGAGCCAGGGCGGCGGGGCGCTGATCGTGGACCTGGCTACGCTGCAGAACGTCCTGGCCGCCCAGTCCGTGCCCCCGGCCCAGGCCACCCAGTGGTGGCTGGCCACTGCCGCGGGCCAGCCACCGCCTGGCCTGGCCGCCCGGCTGCCCGCGGGAGCCGCCGTCACCAGTTCCGCGCAGCTGACGGCCGCGCTGCGCAGCGACCCGGTCGCGGCGGTCCCGCGGCAGGGGCTGCTCGCGGTCGCGATCGCGGCCGTGGTGCTGGCCATCACCGGCTTCTGCGTGAGCATCGCGACCGGCGTCCGGCAGCGGCGGGCGGAAAACGCCCTGCTGGCCGCGCTCGGGGTGCCCCCGGCTGCGGCGGCCGGGCAGCTCTGCCTGGAAAAGCTCATGCTCAGCGTGCCGTCCGCGCTGGCGGGCCTGGCCCTGGGCGCCGTGCTCGCCGAACTGCTCGTACCGGCCATCACGCTGACCACGTCCGCGACCGCGCCGGTGCCGCCGGTGCTGATCGAGTTCGGCTGGCCGCAGACGCTGGCGCTCGCCGTGGCCGTCGCCGTGGTCCCCGTCCTGGCCGCGGGGCTGGCCATGGCCCGGCGGCCCGACCCGGCCGCCGCCCTGCGCGCCGCGGAGGCGGCCTGATGGCCCCCGCCACCGCCCCGGCCCCGGCCCCGGCGCCGGCCCCTGGGCGGCCCGCGGGCCGCGCCGCCAGGCGGATCGCAGGCCAGGTCGCAGGGTCGGCCGGGGGCAGCACCCCGGCGCTGGCCCTGCTCGTATTCGCGTGCGTGTTCGCCGCGCTGGCCGGGCCCGCGCTGGGGCTGCGCACCCAGACCGAGGCGCTGCGGCAGCAGCTCGCCAGCCAGCCCCGGATCACCCGTGCTATTCAGGCGGACGCCGACTGGGGCACCTTTACCGGCCAGCTCGGGAGCGGCGCGGCGGTGCTCACGAGCCCGCAGCTGGCCAGCGCGGCCGCGGCGCTGGCCCGCGGCTTCGGCGCGGCCGGGCTGCCCACCGGTTCCGGCGCCCGGGCCGGGAACTGGGCCGGGCTGGCCACGAACGCGTTCACCGTGGCCTCCGGTGCGGCGCCCAGCGCGAACGCCGGCGTGCCGCCCCGGATGGAGGTGCTGTACCGCGACCAGCTCGCCCGGTACACCCAGGTGGTCGCCGGCCGGTACACCGCTGGCCCGGCGCCCGGGGGAGCGCTGCCCGTCGCGGTCACCACCCAGACCGCTGCCCGGTTCGGCGTCCACCCGGGCTCCCGGCTCCGGCTGATCACCCCGTCCGCCCCGGTCTCCTTGGTCGTCACCGCGATCGTGACGGCCCGCGCGCCCGCCGCCACGTTCTGGGGCTTCGACGGGACCGCGGCTGTCCCCAGCCTGACCAGGTCCGGCAATCCGCCCGAGTACTACTGGGTGGGCGCGGTGCTGGTCGATCCGGCCGGCGCCGCGGCCATGCAGGACGCGTTCGGCCCGTCGGACCTGTCCATCCACTGGGAGCTCCCGCTCGCCACCGGCCAGCTCACCGCGGCTGGTGTGCAGCCGCTGTACGACGCGCTCAACCGGGCCGCCAAGGTTACGCCTCAGCTCG
>Ga0302220_10001556_pt1 | contig 17847 bp, 9 predicted proteins | sample II_Palsa_E1_3_FD_194572 | JGI IMG/M metagenome (GOLD analysis project Ga0302220, IMG submission 194572) | Peat permafrost microbial communities from Stordalen Mire near Abisko, Sweden - II_Palsa_E1_3 | ecosystem: Environmental > Terrestrial > Soil > Palsa > Peat permafrost | place: Sweden...
CCAATGGATTTATTGTCATGGCGAACGGCCCCGCCGAAGAGATGGCGCGCGCCCGTGCAATCCTGCAAACGCATAAGCCGGCACGGTTGGACCTTCACGAAGGCGCGATGCCTGCGACCGAAGTGCCTGCCACAACGGCCCTCTGATGTAACTCGACCCGTACCGGCACGCTGACCTGACAGAGTCCGCAGTCGCTTTTCGGACCCATGGAGCATCTAATGATTCCGTCGTCGACCCACTCGCACGCTGGCGACAATTCCAGTCCTTCAGCGGAACATGACTCGAGCGCGGTGGTCGACGAGCACCGCCCGGTACTGCCGCCGGGTCGACAGGACACTCCCACCACCGCAGCGCCATCTGGCCTCACGACTGATGAGGCCGAGCGTCGTCTGAAGACCGAGGGCGCGAATGCGATCGCAGATGTTCGCCAGCGTCCCCTATGGATGGCGGCCAAGAAATTGTGGGCGCCTGTACCCTGGATGCTTGAAGTCGCCATTATTTTGCAACTGGCGCTGAAAGACTATGTTGGAGCGAGCATCGTCCTGCTGCTCTTGCTCTTCAACGCGGGGCTCGGCCTCTTTCAGGAGAGCCAGGCTCAAGCGACGGTTGACGCGCTGCGCTCACGTCTTGCGTTGCTCGCCGCAGTCCGTCGCGACGGCAAATGGAAGACCTTGCCGGCTGCGGGCCTGGTGACCAACGATATCGTCAAGCTCTCGCTAGGGACGGTCGTCCCAGCCGATGTCGATTTGATCGACGGCTCCGTGCTGCTGGACCAATCAATGCTGACCGGCGAGTCGGTGGCAATCGAATCGGGCGCGGGTACTCACGCGTTCGCGGGCGCACTTGTGCGACGTGGCGAAGCCGTGGCCAAGGTTGTAGCAACAGGCGAACGCACCAAGTTCGGAAGGACAGCGGAACTCGTTCGCACTGCCACAGCGGAGAGCTCGCAACAGAAAACCGTATTGCGAGTTGTGCGTAATCTTGTGCTGTTCAACGGAGCCGTGACCGTTTTGCTCGGCGTGTATTCGTTCTCGGTCTCCATGCCGATCGGCGAGATGGTGCCGCTCCTTCTGGTCGCGATCCTATCGTCGATTCCTGTGGCATTACCGTCGATGTTCACCTTGGCCGCGGCTGTGGGCGCCCGGTCTCTCGCGAGCCGGGGCGTTCTGTCGACGCGCCTCTCGGCAGTCGACGAAGCAGCCGGGATCGACGTCCTCTGCTCCGATAAAACCGGTACCCTCACGCGCAACGAACTTGCGGTCATGTCGATCAGCCCGATGCCTCCATTCGACGAAGCTCACCTGCTGGCACTGGCTGCGCTTGCGAGCTCGGACGGTGGCCAGGACGCGGTCGACGCCGCCATTCGCGGCGCGTCCTCAGCCAAGCCGATCCCGGACGCACCGGAGTTGGTCACGTTCGTGCCGTTCGATCCGGCCTTGAAGCGCTCCGAGGCCACGCTGCGCGCGCCGAACGGTGCGCTGCTGCACGTTGTAAAGGGAGCCTTTGCGACAATCTCTTCGTTGACACCATCTTGTGCGGCGGCGGCAACTGAAGAGGAGAAACTTGAGGCTAAGGGATTGAGGGTCCTAGCCGTGGCCTCGGGGCCACCCGGCGCCCTCGTTATGGCCGGCGTGATCGGGCTCAGCGACCCGCCGCGCGATGACTCCGCTGCGCTGATCACTCAGCTCGGCGGGCTCGGTGTGAGAACAGTCATGGTGACGGGCGACGCTCGCAAGACTGCCGAAACCGTCGCGGCCCTGGTCGGCATTACCGGAAAAACCTGGGCCACCACGCCTTTGCCCGGAGACATCGACGCAGAGTCGTATTCGATCTACGCAGGCGTCCTGCCCGAGGACAAATACCAGCTCGTCAAGGTGCTGCAGAAGCATGGTCATATTGTCGGCATGTGCGGCGACGGAGCGAACGACGCACCGGCGCTGCGCCAGGCGCAAATGGGCATCGCGGTGCTGAGCGCCACCGACGTGGCGAAATCGGCTGCAGGCGTCGTGCTGACCGAAGCGGGTCTGGGCGGCATCGTCGCTCTGGTCGAGGAAGGCCGCATCACCTTTCAGCGCATCCTGACCTATACGTTGCGCTCGATCATCCACAAGATCGTGCAAGTTCTGTTTCTCGCGGCCGGCCTGCTCATGACCGGGCACGCGATACTGACGCCCGCACTCATGGTGCTCATGATGGTGACGGGCGACTTTCTCGCCATGTCCTCATCCACCGATAACGTGCGTCCCTCGCCGCGCCCGAACATCTGGCACATACGCAACCTGACGCTGGCGGGTATTGCAATGGGCATGATCGATTTGCTCTTCTGCATAGGAACCCTCGCGACTGGCAAGTTCGTACTTGGTCTCGATACAGACGCCCTGCGGACCGTTGCCGTCATCACGTTGGTGTTCAGCGGACAGGCTGTCTTTTACGTCGCACGGGAACGGCAGCGTATGTGGAGTTCCGTTCCCGGACGATGGCTGATCGCGTCCTCGGTCGCGGACGTGGCGATCATTACTCTGCTTGCGTCCAATGGACTGCTCATGACGGCATTGTCGCTGCCGCTCATAGCAGGCATTTTGTGCGCCGCTGTCGTGCTGGCCGTCGTGCTCGATAGCGCAAAGCTCCTGCTCTTTCGCCGCCTCGCTGTTACTTGAACAGGGACAGGTCCATCATCTCGTTCATTGCCTTGCGGCTAATCAGCGAACGCGTCTTTCGCGACACAACGCAACCAAGGCACTCAGCTGACTAAGGTCGGCCGGCTTGATCAGGTGGTGGTCGAAACCCGCTTGCGTGGCTCGCTGAAGATGCTCCTCCTCGCCGTACCCGCTATGCGCAATCAGCATGGTGTCGTGTTGACCCGGCATTGAACGTATGCGGCGAGCGACCTCGTAACCATCCATCTCAGGCAAGCCGATGTCGAGCAACACCACCTCAGGTTTGAATTGTTCGACACAAACAAGCGCGGACGGACCGTCGCGCGCGGTCTCCACCTCGTGTCCGTCGATCCTTAACAAAGCAGCGCTGCTCTCCAGCGCATCAAGGTTGTCGTCAACCACAAGAATGCGCATGGCGCCGAGCGGCGGTGCGCAATGAAGCGCGACATGCACCGGCGCTTCCGCCACCGTGCCGTGCGGCATCGCGGGCAAGCGCACGACGAACTTGCTGCCCCGGTTGGGGCCTTCGCTGTACGCGCGCACGTCGCCGCCATGCAATACGACCAGGCGATGCACCAGCGCGAGACCAAGGCCTAGACCCGCAGCCTTGCGATCCAGCGAGCGTTCCGCCTGCACAAAGATATCGAAGATCGTCGGAATGAGTTCGGCCGTCATGCCAATGCCGCTGTCGACCACGGTCAGGATCGCGTCGTCGAGATAGCGCTCAACCGAAACCCGGATATGACCGCCGTGCGGCGTGTATTTGATCGCGTTGCCCAACAGATTGGTCACGACCTGTTCGATCCGCATCGCGTCGCCGTTGATGGGCAGCACGCCGGTTGGAAAAGCGAGCGTGATTTCATGCGCATAAGCCTCGAATTCCGGACGCATGGCCTCGATCGCCCGACGCACCGTCTCGACGAGATCAATCGACTCGGTTTTCAGAACGATAATGCCCCGCGTGATTCGCGACACATCCAGCAGATCCTCGACCAGACGGATCTCGTGGTCGAGTTGCCGCTGTGCGCCCAAGCGTGCAACCCTCTGCGTTTCCTTGTCCGCGCTGTCCCGCTCCCAGACCTGCAGGCCGTTGCGAATGGCCGCAAGCGGATTGCGCAACTCATGCGCGAGCATCGCAAGAAACTCGTCTTTTTGTTGATCGGCGGATTGCAAGCGGCCGAAGGCCTGATGCTGCTGGGTTACATCGGCGATGGTCAGCAGGATCAACGCTTGTGCGGGCCACGCAATGCGCATGGCGCTGAGTTGCATGGTTCGTAGCCCGATGCCCGGGAATTCGTGGGTGAGCTGATAGTCGCGAACGCTGGTCCTTTGCGGCACGAGCTCCTCGAGCAGTTCACGCAGCGCCGGAATATTCCACTGCTCGTTGCCCAGGTCATACAGCTTCGTGCCGATGGTCTCGTCGGGCGATGTCTGGAAGGTCTGGTAGAACGCGCGGTTGGCCAAGGTGATCTTGAGGTCCGCCTCGAGCACGAGCAAAGGTTCCGACATGGTCTCGACAATCGCCTGTGAGAAGTCGCGCGCGCGGGCAACCTCGTCGTTAGCGGTCTTGAGTTCATGGTTGCGATACCGCAGCTCGTCATTGGTCGTCGTCAACTCTTCGTTGACGGACTGCAGTTCTTCCTTGGCGGTCTCGAGTTCCTCGTTGGTGCTCTGGAATTCCTCATTGCTCGACAGCAGTTCCTCCTCGCTTGCCCGCAGGTCTTCCCGTGCTCGCTCGTGTTCCTCGAGCATCGCCAGCAAATGCCGCTGGCTGCCCTCGAGTTCGGCGTCCAGCCTCGCGATTTCAAGGTCCTTCTCGCCGAGGGCGCCTCGCTCGGGCTGCCCCTTGACTTGCCGCCAAGCCTGCGCGACGAAGTTTGTCAGCGGTACGCGCCTTGGCTTGGGCGATGTACTTACGCCTTCGGCAGGCGCTTCGAAAAAGATCAGATACCACCTTCCCGGCACGCCTGCGATCTCTACTGGATGCACCTCGAGTGTCACGCTGGCAGCGCCGCCGGCGGTGTTCAAACGCAGACTCGCCTTGCGGATGACGATGGATTCGCGGCGCGCCCGTCTGACTGCTTCGTCGATCGCGAGGAAAATGTCCGGCCGTGCGAGTCGCTTGAGACTGCTGCTGGGCGGTCCGTTGGGATTGGCCAGATACGCTGAGGTATCGCCGCGAAACTCGAGAATGTTCAGTTCCTCGTCGCACAGTACGCTTGGCGGTGTGTACCGCTCCAAGGTCATGCGATTGACTTCATCACGCAGCAACTCAGCACGCGTCGGGAGCTCGCGACCGCCAGCCGAGGGTCTGGCGGAGACAAACGCTTGCGGCATCACCGTTGACGCAGGCAAGCCCATCCTCGGACGTCCGGGGCTGGGGTTCTTGCTATAGAGCTTGCTTGACACGCTGGGAATCAGGCTGAACAACTCGGACGACGCCCCCACCGATTCCGACGGTCCCAGCATAAGTACGCCATCGGGCGCCAGCGCGTAATGAAACAGCGGCATGACCGTTCGCTGCAGCAATGGATCCAGGTAGATCAGCAGATTACGGCAGCTGACCAAGTCGATCCGCGAGAATGGCGGATCGGTCGCCACGTTGTGACGGGCGAACGTGCAGAGGCTCCTGACCGATTTTTTGACACAGTAGTAGTCACCGTCGCGCACAAAGAACCGCTCAAGCCGCTCGGGAGAGACATTGCGGGCTATATTCTCGATATACCGGCCGGCGCGTGCGGTTTCCAGCGCGTCGACGCTGACATCGGAACCGAAGACCTGAATCTTGGTACTGGCGAAACGCTCGCCCAGATACTCCACGAGGCATATGGCGATCGAGTAAGCTTCCTCTCCGCTCGCGCAACCGGGTACCCAGATCCGGATGCTTGGCGGGGCATGCTGGTCGCTGATCAGACGCGGAAACACAGTTCGGACCAGTTCGTCGAACGTGTCCGGATCCCGGAAAAACTCGGTCACACGAATCAACAGGTCACGGCCCAGTGCCAGCGTTTCAGCGGCATCGGAACCGAGCAGGTCGACATAGTCCGCGAGCGAGGTCATTTCACGCAAGGCCATGCGGCGCGACAATCTGCGTTGGACCGTACCGCGCTTGTAATAGGTAAAGTCGATGTTGCAGGCGTTGCGCAACAAGCGAAACAGAGGGCGCAGGCTCTGGTCTCCGGGGTCCGTTACCGATCCCATGGATTCGAGCTTTTCCAGTGCGCGCCTGGGATAGCGCCCGATGCGAGCGATTTCGCGGGCGATCTCGCGCGGCGCCAGTATGCTGTCGACGCAACCAAGTCCCATTGCGGCGCGCGGCATGCTGCTGTGGCGAGCCGTCACCGTGTCCTGCGCGAATGTGATGCCACCGCCCCCTTGAATGGCCTGGAGGCCGAGGGCGCCGTCCGAGCCGTTGCCCGAAAGAATCACGCCGATCGCGTTCACGCCTAAATCGCTGGCGAGCGAATCGAACAGGTCGTCGATCGGCATCGGCGGGCCCAGGGTCTCCCCCCGCGGCTGCAGCCTGATCAAGCGCTGGGCGATCGACATGCTCGTGTTGGGAGGAATGACGTAGACATGGTCAACTTCCATGGCCATGCCGTCAGTCGCTTCGACGACTACCATCGAAGTATGTTTCGACAAGATTTCCGGAAGCAGGCTGGGCCGAAACGGTGCAAGATGCTGAACGATCAGGAAGGCCATTCCGCAGGAGGGTGCGATTCCGTCGAGCAACTCCGAGATAGCCTCGAGTCCGCCTGCGGAGGCGCCAATTCCCACAACCGTGAACGATTGTGTGGATTCGTCGTCTGCTATGGCACTGGTTGTCACTGCTGCTCCTGTGACGAAGTGCGGTCGTCTTACATTCGCCGGCTCTTGTCGGGCGACATGGAGCGAAAAACGAAGTTGGCAATCAAACGTAATTATTTGACAGCAAAGAAGCTCATTCGACGATTCACATAGAGCGAACCGCGCCAAAGCAAAGACAGGCTGACCGTACCCCGATTATGCACCAGTTGGTTGAATACAGTGTTTGTGGCGCTGTTTTTATGCTCGCGTGGGGTAATACACTCCGCGGCGAACCAGACAGCTTGCCTTTACCGTCCGCCCGACATGAATTTCGCGAAAGACACAGACCCGCCGTTGACTCCGATCCGCATTGACGGAACGCGTATTGGGAAACCGGCTGCCTCCCTGCTGGTCGAACGGATCCGGGATGGTGAAGTTGATCGGCGCATGGTCGACGTGGGTTTCAGGCAGATCGAGCGCGAATCCTGCTGAGGCGGCGCTGATGGTGATGCGATCACGGTAAATTCGGATAACTATCTATTTGTCGTAGTCTTGGTTATTTCCTCCTGTCGCTTTCTGCGAACGTGACGCCGCGGATCGGACCAGACCAGTTGCCACTGGTCCGGTTCACGTCGTGAGGTTGCTTTTAGCTACACGTAAAACTCGCCGCGGCCCCTACATTGCCGCCAACGTATTTCGGCGTCGACGGATACATGCAAATCGGACGAGTGATTGACGCGTCGGAATTCTGCAAGGGGATGCTATTCGGCGCAACACCGTTCTCTACCCAGTTTGTCAGCGCGTTATACAACTGATTCGGCGCCGGCAATGGCGGGTTGGCCACCGGGCTTACACCGGCCACTCCGTTGACCGTGCCAACCCCTTGGCAGTGACCCATCCCAGGAATCTGGAAGTATCGATAAAACGCCTGGGTCGCTGGAATGCCCCCCATCTTCGCAGCGGCGTTGACGTAGTAGTTGGTCGTTCCCTGGATCGTGATCAACTGGTCCGCCGTGCCGTGGTACGCGATCAACTTGCCATTCCGGGCTTTGAAGTTGGTGAGATCCGGATTATTCGCGTTGATGTTGCCGAACTGCGGCTGTAAGGCCAGGCCCTGCGCCGACGCGTTCGCCATCTGCGCATAAGAAAGGGACTTCCAGCCATTCACCCCGTTGCCCGTCGCGTTGATGAAGTCCGGCGTCGCAAGAGTCGATTGCTGAAGCTCGAGCGCAACCTGACTCGTGGCAATGCTGAATGGCGCGGGAACGCCATTGACAGAACCCGCGAGGCCCGGTATCCCAAAGGCCGTCAACGTACCCAGTTGCGTTCCTCGTTCCATTCCGAACCAAAGCTGGTCGGGCTGAAGTTGCTGGCTAAATCCGTTCGCAACCGCTGGTGCCGGAGCACTGCCATCGACTGTCTGGCCATACCACATCTTGTTGATCGCCTGCGCCTGCACGGTACTCACGCAGGTGGCCGTTGCGTTCGTGCCGCCACTGGATGGGCACAACACGGTCTTGTCCAGCGTCGGGTCGTACGTGCACGCATCCGGATTGCTGATGAAGCCGTCGTGCTTGCCGGTGAGCGAGCTGTCGCATGCGCTGACAGCCGCTGCCGATACCGCGTCAAGTTGAGAGGTGGTAAGCGGTACGCCGCCCAGATCCTGTTGCATGACGGTCTGCGGGTACAGCTCGCCGGTGATGAAGCTGGTCCAGTTCATGGCCGCATCGCCGGCCAGAATTCCGTCGAAATCATTCGGGTTCGTTTGCGCCTCCTCGTTTCCTTGGCGGCCGCCCGTGGAACATCCGTCCCAATACGAATACTTGACCGGTGTTGTGTAATAGGCCGCAGTCAACGCCTTGGTCTCAACGGCCATTTCGTGGATGCCCCGGCTCGCAAAGTCGGTCCACAGCGTCGTATTGATACTGCCGTCAGGGTTCATGGCAAATGCGCCATCGCCACCCGCGCCAATGCCCGCCGTATCTGTCGAGGCGTGACCGGTGTCAGTGATCGCGCTGACGGCGCCTTCCACGCCAGCGACACTGGCCGGAGAACCATCATTGCCCGGTGCCACGATTCCTGAGATCGCGGTCAAGGAACTGATGTTTGGATCACCGGCAAAACCACCGCCGCCGAGCACGTGAATTCGGTTATTCCAGTTCGCGGGTGTCGGCAACCATACTTCTATACCGATCCCCGGCGATGTTGAAGGCGCACCGGCTGGCCCCGGATTACCGGGTCCAACGTTCAGCTTGACCAGGCACTCGTCGTTGGGCGCCAGCACACCCGACGGGGTGCCGGTTAAATTCATATCCTGGCCCTTCTTGAAGGCCTGCACCAGCGTAACCGTCGTATTCGCATCGGGCTTGAATGCGGCCTTCATGGAGTCGTCGCAGGTCAGTGGTTTTGTTGACGCGGCGCTCGATGCACTGGAACTCGAATTGCCTCCCCCGCATGCGGCAAGCATCACTGCGCCCGCGCATGCGGCCGCCAGAACAGGCATTGTTTGCCGAACCATGCGGCCCGGTACGAGCGGATTTCGGACTTGTTTCATTTCATTGTCTCCTTGCCAGTATCTGGCTCTTGTCGTAAAACTTTAGGTTGCCATCCTTCCGTGTTTAAAGCGCTTTGCGAAAAGCACTTGTCTGGAGTGGGCGATAACCGTGATTGTTTTTTTCTATTTATTTAGTACACCGACTAAATAATGATTTAGCTATTTACACCGTAAGAGGAACGCGCGGAAGATGCATTGTTGACCTTGCTCTACACACAACAATCACGCCGTGCTCGCCGCGCAATGTCTTTATGCCTGTAGCGTACTGGGCGAGCCTTCAACGGGTATATCGAATTCTTGCTGAATGTTGTCAGCTTCTTGCGCAACAGTTAGCTTGCACGCGACCGCGCGGGAGTGGTACCGGTCAGTTTGCGGAAGACCTGGGTGAAATGAGCCTGGCTCGAAAAACCGACTATCAGCGCGATTTCCGCAAGTGACAGGTCAGCGCTCAACAGCATCGCTGCACGCTCCACCCGCTGCTCCAGAATAAAGCGATGCGGAGACACGCCAACGCTTGCCTTGAACATCCGCGCAAAATGGAACGCACTGAGGTTAAGGATCTTTCCCAGCTCGGCAATGCTGAGATCCGCGCTCAGATGCGCCTGAACATAGTCCCGGATCCTGGCAATACTACCCGGCGTCAGCCGTTGCGAGGTTCGCGACGCCTTCGTCAAATTCGACGACTGCGGGGGTGTCGAAAAGCGGGTACCAAGGTAGCCGAACATTGCGATGCAAAGCCCTTCCGCATAGAGCCGTCCTGACGGGCAGCCGCTGTCAATTTCCACCCGCATGGCCTCGATGAGACGGGCAAGAACAGGGTCGGTAGCGAACAGTTCTGTTCTCAGCTGTAGTAAGCGAGGCTGATCCGGCAACAAACGGTCCATCGTGTGCGCCGCAAGGTCAAGTGCAATCACCTCACCTGCCGAACACGCCCAACTGCTGCGGTCTATCTCAAAGCCTGCCTGGAAAACGCTCATGCTGCCGGGGTGTATGTCAAAGCGGTAAGACCGCGTGCCCGAGACAATCTCCGCGTGGCCCGCGGGTGTCGCATTGAAAAAGATAATCGGATTGGGGTTGTAGCGGTGTTCATCGCAACTCCCGGAAGACAGCGTACGGATCTCCATGGGAAACCCGTGCCAGTCTCGCGCGCCGCTGCTTGCGACAAGTGCCCCATCAAGACCAATGGACGTCCCGTTTTCGACGAGCGTAATACCTGATGCAGTCATAGGACAGCTCCCAGTTCGTTGCCATGATCCCTACAAGAACAACCTCTCGCGCAACGCGATACAGACATTGCAGGCCAGGATGACGCCATTCCAAAACGGTACGAAAACAACGTCGGTCAGCACATGTCCGGATCAAAACCGGGTCGTGCCTCCCTTTATGCCGTGAATCCTGCAGGAGATCATTGATCCGCTATCGAAAGCGGTCCAGGCTGCGATCGCTTTCGGGCTGCTCGGGCAACCCGGTCATGGCAGACAGCGCCGACAACGGTGGCATGCCCGACAATGACAGGTCTCCAGACCATACCAATTTATGCAGGGCGGCACAGTACCGGACTTGCCGCCCCATTTTTCATTGTTGAGTCACCGCTAGGCGAGGCCTCAGAACGCGTGGCGAATGCCCGCCATCACACCGGTCTGGTTCGCTCCGGCGGCCGGTGTGGTGCCACCGCCGCCTGAGCTGAGCGAATATTGCCCATGCGAACTGTTGCTCAGGTACGAGCTCTGCAGATAAACCGCCGTTGCCTTGGACAGCGAATACGTCCCGCGTAGCGTGCCCATGGTGGCGCGTGCGTCCTGTTCGCCGTTGGTGATCCGGTAGGCCTCGCCGTCAAGCGTGAACGCCGGCGTGATCGAATAAGCCGCGCCAAGGTAGAACAGGTTCGAATGCACATTGGGTGTGGCTGGCGTCTGCGTATCGACATGGCGACCCACCCAACCCCCTCCGATCTTCACCCCGAACACATTCGCCCATCCGTTCAACTGCATGCGCGTGTCCTTATCCGTACCACTGGTCAACGGGAATGGTGCGGCGCTATCGAAGAAATTCGCTGCGGCAGCCGCGCCTCCACGTTGTTCATCGTAGGCGGCGGCGACGCCGAAGACCGACGCGTCGTACTTCACCATGGCGGACCATTGACGGCAGTCGGTCGGCGCGCCGGGCACCTGACCCGCGCACGTGCCCTGGCCCGGCGAGTTGCCGGTGCCCGCGCCATCGCGCCCGAACGAGTAGGTCGCCCCTACCGTCAAGCCATGGAAGGTGCCCTTGTAGCCGATGGTGTTGTCGCTGCGAGCGTTCGGCAGATACGAGTCGAGCGAGCCGCTGCCGTAGATGTCCGGGCCCAGGATGTCGGAATCCGCCATGGCCCAGTAGGTCATCGTGTATTGACGACCGAGTTGCAGTTGACCATATGGGCTCGAGATACCCACCCATGCTTGACGCCCGAACAACCGCCCGCCCTGCCCCGAGTCGCCGCCACGTGTGTTGAAACCGCTTTCGAGAGCGAATACCGCCTTATACCCGCCGCCCAGATCTTCGGCACCACGCAGGCCCCAGCGCGAAGGAATTTCGCCGGTAATCCCCGGCATGCGCACGACATGGTCGCCCGCCGCATCCGCGTGCGAAACATATTCAACGCCGGTATCAAGGATTCCGTACAAAGTCACGCTGCTTTGCGCGTATGCCGACGCGCTCAGCGCGCAACAGCTCGCTGCTGCGAAATGCGTCCATTTCATTGCCATCTCCAAATCTTGTCTTTGTGGTTCTATTGATCGAGGTCGTGCCCGCGTTAGCCGTCTGTTTGGCTGGTGCACAAGCGACGTCCAGGGAATGTCAACAGCAAGTGCACTTTATAGCATCACTATTAGGACTTAAAGTGCGTGTAAACGCCTATGTGCTCAAATACAGGTGTTAAAACACATTGAAAATTGTTTGCGATTGAACTTCACGAATCGCTTATCTTCTTTATTTTCAAGCCATTCGAGCCGAACTTGCTGGCAACCGAACACTCCTGTATCGAATACCGGCGCCCCAATATCAGGCTATATATTGCTTTTATAAAGTGTGATACGTAATTAAACGCATAAAAACACATATCGGTGAATGACAGATGTACGGGGAGGCGAATCGAGCGCAAATCCGCGCCTGCATGCCTGCATGCCTGCATGCCTGCAATGGATGCTCGGGACTGCGGCGAATTGCGGGGTGGCAAGGCTATGTGGGACTTTCCGAGGCGGACGGTCGCGACTCGCCTCGGACTTAAGTCACCCGCGATTGCGGCGCCCCTGGGAGAGGCAATCAGTACTGTTCGCGCAAAGTGGCTCGCCGGTGTTCGAGCAGCCCATGCGCGAAAGGAATCAGGAATAGTTGTGGGAAAACAAAGTCTCGAGCGGATAGGCATTCTTCACGATCGGCGACTTGATCATGACGTAGCTGGAGTATTTTTCAATACCGATGTTGCGCGCCAGCAAGTCTTCAATCAGGCTCTGATAGTGACCAACGCTGCGTGTGACAAATTTGAGCAGGTAGTCGTAGCCGCCGCTCGCGAGATGACACTCGACAATCTCGTCCACTTCGCGAATAGCCGCAACGAACCGGGCGGAATCCTCACGACGGTGGTCGGCGAGCGTGACCTGAGTGAACACACTCTGGACGTCACCCATTTTTTCCAGCAATATCTGCGCGGCATAGCCCGCAATATAACCGGCACTCTCAAGGCGCTTCACGCGAATCAGGCAAGGACTGGGGGACAGGCCGACAGCGTCGGCAAGCTCGACATTGGTGATTCGACCGTGTGCCTGTAAGCGAGAAAGAATTCTCAGGTCGATCCGGTCCAACTTGCAGTTTGTACTCATCAAAACGTCTCCAAAAATGATTGGAAAAGCGAAGCACGATGTCTTCCGCAAATGAACGATCAACTTTCTGGAAATCGATATCGCATGTTGTCTAAACATAGTTCGATATCCAAATCATTTTCTGCTTGATTAAATTGAACGATCATTGCGGTGCACTACATGGTTCGTGCCAGCCGGAAAGCATCGAAGATTGCCGCATGAATGTTCCGCGACGATTCCGCGTCGCCGATCCGGTAGAGTTCATAGCCAGCCGGCTCCGTGGTCGTCCACGGTTGCGCCTTGCCGAGCAAGAGGCAATCCAGATCCGCTTTTCCATCGTTCACTGACTCGCTGCGCATCTCATGGAACAGATCGTCGACTGGCATCATGCCGCGCTCGACTACAACATGATCCGCATCCAGACAAACCCTCTCTGAGCTCAGTTCATGCGTGAACCAGGCGCGGCGTTTGTTGCCCGGCAGGCGCTCGACGCGCTGGAGCCGCAAATCGTGCCGCAGGGAAATTTTTAACTCGTTGAAACGACGCTGCCAACCGATGTCATCTCCCCGTCCCTCGAGTTCCTCGCCGAAGCATCGATCCAATGTGACCAGCTCGACTTCTATGCCAGCTTGTGCATATCGCTCAGCGCATGTTGCTGCCACATGCCGGCCGGTACCGTCGTACACCAGCGCGCTTCCCGACGTGGGGACAGACATCGTCAGGGCATCGAACGCTGTAACGCAGTGTTCATTTCCCGGCAAATCCTCAAGATCGGGCATCCCGCCAGTCGCGACGATCACAACGTCGGGATGCTCGGCCAGCACTGCGCAAGCGTCGGCATAGTTGCTGGTCCTGACATCTACTCCGAGACGACCCAGCTCGTTCGCGCGCCAATCAACAATCCCGATCAAGTCGCGGCGCCAGCTACCCATGTGCGCAAGCAGTACCTGACCGCCCAGTCTGGGCGACGCCTCGAACAACACGACCTCATGCCCTCGCAGCGCCGCGACGCGCGCGGCTTCGAGCCCGCCCACCCCTGCGCCTATCACCACCACCTTGCGGCCAGCCCGGTGAGCCGGATCAACCTCATGTGCAATCCAGGTCTCGCGTCCAGTCGACGGGTTGTGAATACACGCGGATTGGTGAGCCCGGCAAAAAGATGCGCCGACACAGGGCCGAATGCGATCCTCTTCACCCTGGATCAGCTTTTTCACGATATGCGGATCCGCGATATGCGCACGCGTCATGCCGACCAGGTCGAGCATGTTTTCCGATATCGCGTAACGTGCACTGGCAAGGTCCGCGATCTTCGCTGCGTGGAACACCGGCAACGACACTTCGCGCTTGAACGAAGCGACCGCCGACAACCACGGCGCTGATTTAGCGTACATGGTCGGCATGTTGTCATCAGCGAGCGCTGCCGCCGTGTCCATGCGCCCGTAGACCACGTTAAAGAAGTCGATTGAGCCCGACATTTCCAGTATGTTGGCCGCCGTCAGCGCGTCAGCGAAAGTCAGGCCTCCGTCCAGCGCCTCGTTGATGACGTAGCGAATCCCTACAATGAAGTCGCTCCCGACCTGCTGGCGGATCTCCTCATGAACCTCGAGCGCAAAGCGACATCGATTCTCGATGGAACCGCCATACTCATCGGTTCGCCGATTGGTCGTCGGACTCAGGAACTGCCCGATCAAATGCCCTCCGGCCAGGGTTTCAATACCGTCGAGCCCACCTTCCTTGCAACGTCGAGCCGCCTGAGCGAAGTCCCGAATGGTCCGGGTGATATCGCTGCGGTCCATCTCGCGTGGAATGCTTCGATGCAGCGTCTCGCGTACCCGCGACGGCGCGATCGTCGACAACCAGTCTGAAGTGTACGGACTTCCCCGCCGGCCCATGTGGGTAAGCTGGCACATCAATGCTGCGCCATGTCCATGCATTCGCTCGGAGAACGCTTGAAAGCATGGAATGATCCGATCATCAGTAAGATCAATCTGCGCGAATACGTTGGAACTGTCTCGGCTCACAACCGACGAGCCTCCGAACATGCTCAGCCCAATGCCACCAATGGCCTTTTCTTCGTGATAGCGCTGATAGCGTTCAAGCGGCAAGCCGTCTTCTGTCAAACCGCTCGCGTGGCTCGTGCTCATGATCCGGTTCTTCAACACCAGGTGTCGGATCCGCAGTGGCTGCAGCAGCGGGTCGTGGCTCCGTGGAGGACGGTTCATTGAACTTACCTTTAGGTTGGGAAATTCATTCGTCGGCAGGCCCGCAGCGATGGGCCACGCCACCTGCGCAGAGCGCAACGCCACTGAGCAAAACCGTTTTCAGTGGCTTCCGTTCGCGAGACCCACACTGCGCAAATTCAGACAGAATGTTATGGTTCTCGACGGCCGCTGCTACCCGTGCATTGATAGCTCGAACATAAGCAGCGCATTAATCCCCGTCAAATGACATTTGCTCTTTCGAACCCAACATAATGTTATGGATACCCTACGCAACTTCGGCTCGTCGATGAATTCGCTGGTGGTGTTTGAGGTAGTCGCCAGGGAGAAGAGCATTACTCGCGCGGCGAATGAACTGAACGTGACGCAGGTCGCGGTCAGCCGCATGATCGTGAGACTGGAGAAAGCGCTGGGCACTCAGTTGTTCGTGCGCTCGCGGGCTGGGCTGGTGCTGACTGACGACGGACTATTGCTCGAACGCGGCGTGACTGAGGGCTTCGGGTTTATCAAGCGCGCCGTATCCGATATCAAGCAGCGGCAGCAGCGTACCCAGACAGTCACCCTTTCACTCTCCAGTGCTTTCATTGCTTACTGGTTGATGCCCAGATACCAACGCTTTCAAAGCGCCTTTCCTGAGATCAGCTTGCGTTTTCATGTCATCAGCGGCGTGCTACAGGGAAGTGCGGATGAAGCCGACCTTGCCTTGCGCCCAGCGGACCAGCGGCGTAAATCCCAGCAAAGCTGGACCTTCACACCGGAAGTAATCGTGCCGGTCTGTAGTCCTTCCTATCTTGAGAGTCACGGGCCGCTAGACGACGCGCGTGATCTGCCAAAGCACACACTTATCGAGTTAGTGCCGACGACGATCAATTGGGAGCGTTTCCAAGAACGTGTCGGCATGGTCGGCACGGTGTCCGGCGACCCGCTCATCTTCTCCGACTATGCGCTGGTGCTTCAGACCGCAATGATTGGCCGTGGCATAGCGCTGGGCTGGGTATCCGGCGTGTCCTATGCATTGCGAACCGGTCAACTGGTTCCGGCTTCCCGGCACGTTGTCACCACGGGCCGACAGTATGAGCTGATCAGCGGGCAACGGCCCGCACGACCGGAGGTGGAACGGGTTAAGGAGTGGCTGGTCGCCGAGATGGAGGCTGACCTTCAGGAGGTCGCGCGAATGTATCCGGTGTTGGCAAAGCCTGAGCCGCCGCGAGGGCTTGATCAACCGGTTTCGACCTAGGTGGAGAGATCTTCGATCGCTAAATTACCGCAACGCTTGTTGCGGCAAAAACTGAAGTCAGGAACGTGAGCTCAAGCGACCTGAAACGCAGCAGCACTCTCTACAAGACCATGAGCTTGCTCGCGCATGGACACTGCGGCTGCTGCCGCCTGCTCCACAAGCGCTGCGTTTCGTTGCATTACTTCGTCCATCTGGGTCACGGCCTTGACGCAGCGCAATGCGCCGAAGAGACAACTGAATGAGGCTGGGACAAATCCAGTCCTCAATTGCACAAGTACATTTAGTCAAAAAGGGTATTTATATGCATACGGCGAAGGCGTTCTCAATAGACGCTTTTTTCCGGTCCTATTGGATCAAATGGTAATTACCTGAGACGCGCTCGGTGATTCATTGACTAGCAATATGGTTATTATCGCAAGGCCGATAGGCCGAATCGACTGGAATGCCGAAATAAAATTAGAGTTACAGCCGCTGAAAGCTGTGCTCGCAATTTTAAATCAACTGCCTTACATCAGCGATTAATAATCAGTGGCTTTTGTTGTGACAAAACTGCGTTGACTCTAAAAACACGACGTGAAAGCGGTCGCTCTGACGTTCATCGGATGACGCTCCTTCGCGCCTCCCGACACAGGTTTCATCCAGCACGCAGGCGCTTGCATGAAACGGTGGGCTCGTTCATGTCTTGGTTCACAGGATTTGTATAGTCCCGCTACTACGTGAACATACTAGTAAATAATCCGCATGCCCTATAAGGCCGGTGTAAAAGTCCAATCAATTTTCTTGAGAAATTACAAACTGAAAGGTATTATGGATTTCATGCCGCTGCGAGTTTAGACATAAACCGGCGTCGGCAAACCTGAGAAGAAATACTGAAACGGAACCTGAATCGGAGCGAATCCTGCAATGAAGCGAAAGATCGTATTGTCAATGCTCGCCGGTGCACTGCTTTTCGCGCCGGTCCTGCCCGTCGCGAATGCGGCCATCTATTCAAATGGCACGTCGAGCGCCAACTTCACCGTTTCCCTGACACTGCTTGCACATTGCCAGATCAATGCAACGCCTTTGGATTTCGGGACCGGCGGAGTCGCAGAAAGCGCAATCGACCAGCAAACCACCCTTGCGGTCACATGTACGGACACTACGCCCTACAACGTGGGCCTCGACGGAGGAACGGCGGCCGGATCAACCGTCGGAGCGCGTTTGCTGGCTGGCACAGGGGACGGAAACACGGATAAGACGGTCAACTTCCAGCTATATCAGGACGCGGGGCGCACGGTTGCATGGGGCAACACTCAAGGCATCAACACGGTGGAAGGCACAGGCAATGGATCGGCCCAGTCCATCACCGTCTACGGGCGCGTTCCGGTGCAGGCCTCACCCGCGCCTGATCGCTACCAGACTACAGTTACCGCAACGGTCTATTTTTGATAGTCCGCGCCACCCTCAAGGCAAATGCCGGTCGGGCCCTTGCGGTCTTGCCGTGCGTTTGCGGCGTTGTCAGCCACACGACATTGGCAGCTAGGTTACAGATATCGCCTGTGATGGTTGACCTGCGGTC
>Ga0302220_10001561_pt1 | contig 17820 bp, 18 predicted proteins | sample II_Palsa_E1_3_FD_194572 | JGI IMG/M metagenome (GOLD analysis project Ga0302220, IMG submission 194572) | Peat permafrost microbial communities from Stordalen Mire near Abisko, Sweden - II_Palsa_E1_3 | ecosystem: Environmental > Terrestrial > Soil > Palsa > Peat permafrost | place: Sweden...
AATGAACCCGGCGCGAAGGGATTTTCTCGCAATCTAACTAGGCGTTCCCTTCGCCCGCTCCGCCTTCATCGCGCGCATGTACCAATCGAACTCATCGAAAAACTTCCCGCTCTTCTCCGCAAGCTCCTGCGTCAACGCAATCCCATCTTCGCTCAGCGAGCTTCCAATCGAAGGTATCGGTTGTAGCGAAGGAATCGTCGGCATCCCCACCTCAGGCAGCAACGCACGCAATTGCATGGCCGCCCTTACGCCGCCGTATTGACCCGACGAATAGCAAACAATTGCAGATGGCCTGAAGAAATACTCCTCCAGAAAATGATCCAGCAGATTTGTCATCCCGGGAGGAATGGAATGGTTATACTCCGCGGTCACCACGCAAAACCCATCTGCTCGTGCGTAGAGCTTCGCCAACGGAGCCAGCTTCTCCTGCAACTTCTCATACTTAGCTGGAGGATTTTTCTTAATCTCCTTCCACATCTTGTCCAGCAACGGCAGCTTCAACTCGGCAGCATCCACCAACACCGCCTCATGCCCACGCTTTTCAAGTTGCGCCACCACCCACTTCGCCGCGCGATCGCCCATCCGGTCGCTCCGCACTGATCCCAACAATACTGCAACCACCATCGGTCTCACCTCGTACACGTGAGATGCAACTCTGCAGTCCCTAGGCATCCGCGAAACGCGGAACTTCAAAGCCGTTTTGTCACAGCGTTTTAGAAATATCAAAACAAGTGTTTATGTGAGGCGTCCGCACGCATGCGCCTGTCGAAAGCATTCCCATCGCGCGGCTCAAAATCGCAAGATCACACTTCGCCGAAATGAAGCCGGGCGCGCTACTCAACGCCCTTTCTTGTGCGCAGCTTTCACTGCCTTCTTCGCCGGAGCATGCTTTGCGGTAGCCTTCTTGGCAGGTGCAGCCTTCCCGGCGACCTTCTTTGTCGGCGCTGCCTTCTTGGCAGGCACAGCCTTCTTCGCCACAACCTTCACTGTCGCCTTCTTCGCGACAGCCTTTGCAGGAGCCTTCTTCACCGCCGCCTTGACAGCTTTTTTGGCGACAACTTTCTTCGCTGGGGATTTGCTTGCAGCTTTCACTGGAGCCTTCTTCACCGAAGTCTTCGCGGCAACGCTCTTAGCGGGAGCCTTCGTAACAACCTTACCCTTCGCTGGAGCCGCGGCCTTCACAGGAGCAACAGCCTTAGCCGGAACTGCCTTCTTCGCAGCAACCTTCACTGGAGCCGCAACCTTTACCGGAGCAGCCGTCTTAACCGCCGCACCCTTGGCAGGCACAGACACGCTCGCCGGAACCTCACTCGATCCAGAAGCTACAAGCCCGTCTAAGCTCTCGCCATTCGCTTCAACCGCCGCAGCCTTCTTACGACTCTTGGCAGGCTTAGCATCTTTCTTCGGCACACGCGGGCGACGCAGATGTACCGGCGGAGGAGGAGCCGGCGGAGAGTGTGGCTCAAGGTAAGCCTTCATCTCTTCAACCGTGCCCAGCTTTCCATCCATCAGCTCGAAGAAAAGTTTGTCCAGCAACTCGCTGTAACCCGGTAGCTCCGGAACAATCCGCATCTCCTGCATCAAGGTGTAAGGCAGCTTCTGCTTCGCCTGAGACCACTCCGTGAAGAAGCCCTTGAACTTGTTCTGAATTCCAGCATTCTTCGAGGTATGCGCGACCCACAAAATCGACTCAGGCTTAGCCGAATGCAACAGCTTCCAGGCCTGAGAAGGAGAAGCCGCACCCTTCCCGGAGAACTCTGCAGCAAAAGCCTTCGCCTCATCTTCCAGCGCCTCGATCTCATCCACGAATCCATGCCGCGCAAAGCTCTTCTTCAACGCAGCCACATCCTTCGGAGCCATCTTCGCCGTCAAATAAGGGAAGTTAGCAACCGCAGTCTCAGGATGAACCCCCTGCATCTGCAACTGCGACTGCACATCCCGCAGCTTTTCCAGCTCAGTCACATTAGCCTTGGCGGAAGACAGCGCCGGAAACAGATCCTTCATCCAGCCCTCAGCCTCGAGCTTCCGCAAAACTCGCAACGGGTCTTCCTCATGGAAGATCTCCTCAGTCTCATACCCACGATGGAACCCTCCCATCGCAGAGATGTAACCCTCCTGCTTGCCCGTCTCGTACCGGGCCTGAGTCTTCTCGTCCATCAGCCAGCCCAACCGCGCCATCAAACGAGCCGCGCGAATCATCCTGACCGGATCCTCGATAAACCCGTAGTTGCTCACCAGCCGCAGTTCGCGGTTCTCAATATCCGCAACTCCATTCAGCGGGTCCATCAGCAGCCCATACGAGCCATCGTTCAACGAGAGCGCCATGGCATTCGCCGTAAAGTCGCGCCGCCGCAGATCGTCGAGAATCGTCGCAGCCTTGACCACCGGCTTACCCGGCTTCGGATAAGTCACCGTCAAAGTGCTGCCAATCTCCATCCTCACACCACCAGGAAACCGTGCAAACAGAGACTGTCCTGGCTCGTTTTCCCCGGTGATCACGCCATGAGCTTTCTCTATATCTTTCTTCAGTTTCAGGGCATTTCCCTGAACCACTACATCCAGATCCCGCACCGGCGACCCACTGGTCATATCCCGCACCGCGCCGCCTACCAGAAACACGGTAAGCCCTTTGGCACGAGCAACTTCACGCACTACCAGCAAAGCCTCGCGCTGAGCTGGAGAAAGACGATTTTCAAGCAGGTAGATGTAGTCGGCCATAACTGGTACTTTTACTCCAAGCCGGTTCTAACCGGACCGCATCAACTCGTCCAAGCCCACTCATAGCCAAGCTAAGCTGCGACGAATCAAGCGTTTATAATGGTGTGAACAGGTAAACGCAAAAGGCCAATGTAACACAGCATTAGCGAATTGACTACTCTGACTGCACCTTTTTCGTTGCTTTAGCCTGCCGTATGCGACAATCCGCGAGTCCTCATGTCCTCCGCGCACAAGAAGGTCATCGTCCGCCGCTTCACCGGAGAAACCCTCCCCGGCTACCTGCCGCTCTCCGGCTTCACGCACAACCGCACCATTGACCTCCTCGACCTCTCAGGTCGTGTCATCTCCCTCGCCGTCAATGACATAAAGCACATCTGCTATGTACGCGAATACAACCTCAACGACACCGCCAACCCGGAACGCCTCACCCGCCGCACCTTCCTCGCCAAGCCCCGCACAGAAGGCCTTTGGCTCCGCCTCACCTTTCGCTCCGGTGATCTGCTCGAAGGCCTCGCTCCCATCGACGCAACCCTGGCCGACGATCTCATCAACGACGCCGGCCTCCAACTCACCCCACCGGACGTCCGCTCCAACACCCAACGCATCTTCGTCCCCCGCACCTCAATCACCGAGCTTCAACTCCTGGCCGTCATCACTTCCCCATCGCGCCGCAAACCTCTACCAGCCTCTTCGGTCCCCAGCCTCCAAGAAGATCTATTTACTAACCTGATCCCTCCCAACACCCGCCCGAACTAGACCACATTACCTGCCCAGCACATCAAGTCCATTACAATCCACACCATGCAATCCCGTACCAGCTCCATCAATCTGGCCGAACTAGCCGACCATCTCGGTGCCACGCTCCAAGGGGATCCCAGCGCCCGTATCACTCAGGTGGCAGGCATCGAAACCGCCATCCCAGGTACCCTTGCCTTCGTCGCCAACCCGAAGTACGCCTCATTGGCCCACACGACGCAGGCCACAGCCGTCCTCGTTGAACCCGACTTCCCCGAGATCACCGCCGCTACCCTCCGTCTAAAAAACCCCTACCTCGCCTTCGCCCGCGCGATCGAGCTCTTCTATCAGCCGCCAACCTACACTCCCGGCATCCATTCCACTGCAGCCATCGCACCTACAGCTCAGATAGGAGCCAACGCCCACATCGGCGCCTACGCCGTCATCGGCGACCAAGTCACCATTGGGGATAACGCCATCATCCTCCCCCATGTCGTCCTCTATCCCCACGCTGGCGTTGGCGACAACTTCTTCGCCCACGCCCACGCCATCGTCCGTGAGCACTGCCAGCTCGGCGACAACGTCATCCTCCAAAACGGTGCCATCGTAGGCGCCGACGGCTTCGGATTCGCCCGACAATCCGACGGAAGCTGGTACAAGATCCTCCAATCCGGCCCTGCCATCCTCGAAGACAACGTCGAGATCCAGGCCAACGCCTGCATCGACCGCGCCTCCATCGGCGAAACCCGCATCCACGCCGGAGCCAAGATCGACAATCTGGTCCAGGTCGGCCATGGCTCGACTGTGGGGGAAAACACTCTCCTCTGCGCCCAGGTTGGCCTCGCCGGTTCAACGATCATCGGCAAAAACGTCATCCTTGCTGGCCAAGTTGGTGTTGCAGGCCACTGCACCATCGGCGACGGAGCCATCGCCACAGCCCAGAGCGGAATCCCCAACGACGTAGCCCCCGGAAAGGTCGTCAGCGGCTATCCCGCCATCGACAACCGCCAGTGGCTCCGCTCCGTCGCACTCTTCAATCGCCTTCCCGAGCTACTACGTGACATCAAGGCAAAACTAAAATAACCAACCACCTGGTGACCCTCGTCGTATATAAATCAAAGAGGTACTTGGGGGTAGACGATGATGGAACCTCCCGAAAATCTAAGCAACGGATCAAACGGAGTGCAAAGCACCACAACCCAGCCTGTCCGCGTCCTTCTGCTTGACGACGAACCAACTAACCTCCTGCTCCGCTCCGCCATCTTGCGCCAGCACGGCTACGAGTGCCTCCCCGCCTCAACCATCGAAGAAGCCACAGACCTCTTCAATAACACCGACATAGCCGTCCTCGACTACCACCTCGGAGCCGGGCAGTTCGGAACCGAAGTCGCCGCTCTTCTTCGCCGCCGCCGCCCCCACGTCCCAATCATCATTCTCTCAGCTACCATCGACCGCTACTTCGGCGGTGTCGAAGACATGCATCTCTTGAAAGGGCATAGCTCGGTAGAGGATCTTCTGGACGCCCTAAGCTCGCTCGAAGCCAAGCGCAGAGGAGCCCCCGTCGTCGTCGACGCCCGCGACTTCTTCTACTCCCGCATCGCCATGGCCATCGGAGCAGACGTTCTCGTTCAGATATTCGACCAGAACGGTATCTGGCAGTACTGCAACGAATCCGTCTCCGAATATCTGGGCCAGCCCCGCGAATGGTTCATCGGCCGCAGCGTCTTTCAGGAGATGCGTCCCTTCATGCGCGACTGGAGCGACGTCCTCAGCACCGTCTGTCTCGCCCGTGAAACCTACATCGACCGGACCCACCGGGGACTTCTAGCCCAACCCAGACCACAAGAGCCGCAACTCACCTGGAGCGTCCTAGCCTTCCCCATCACCCTGCACGACAACCGCTCCGGAGCCGTACTCACCGCCCGCATTCTGGACAAAGTTCCAACTCGTACCTCCGAACTGCTGCCCTTCGTTTAACCTGCTCTTCGTTTAACCTGTCTTCCTCATCCGCAAATCTCGCGCGCGGTTCCACCCTGATACCCTTGAACCTTATGCGTTCTCTGTCCGCGCTTGTCCTTCTCACCAGTCTCACCGCCGCCGGTTGTCACTCCCCTTACGTAGAGGCAACCGTCAGCAATCGCACTGGCCAGCCCATCGAACTACTCGAAGTCGACTACCCCAGCGCCAGCTTCGGCACACAGAACCTCGCCAACGGCTCTGACTTCCACTACCGGTTCAAGGTTCTGGGCTCCGGCCCCATGAAGCTCCTCTACACCGACAGCGCCCACAAAGATCACAAAGCCGACGGCCCCACCCTCCACGAGGGTGCGGAAGGCTCCCTGGCAATCGTAGTGACGCCCACAGGAGTCACCTGGCGACCAGATCCCATCGTCGCAACCACCAGGTAATTCACATCATCTCTTTGAGTTTTTTCGGGCTTACTTCAGGCTCTGTGCTTCACTTCAGCAGCATTCATCGAGCCATGTTGAACCGCATGGCGGTGAGCCCGAATCATCAGCGTGAAAACTACACCCAATGCAAGAACAACAAATACCATTGCAAAAACAACGACCATCATCATAACTTTAGGCCCTCTGCTGCAAGCGCTTTCCGCAGCGCGGAACATAATAGTCCCTCTTAAGGTCGACTGGCCAACATTTTCTCCAGAACTCGCAACGCTATTCGCAATGATTTAGACCGGCTAACAGCTAATTCAACGACATCCGGCCTATAACCGGGATCTAGTCCAATCCAGGAGCCCTACCGTGCGTGCCTTCACTGCTGGCCCCCGGCGACCCGTTTTGTCCTTTACGTTTCTGATCCTTCGCCATAAACGCAAAGACTCCGCCCACAGCGAGCAGCGCAAAGATAATCGCGAGAAAAACGATTGTAAGCATCTCATCCTCCAGTTACTTCTGAGCCGAGCGCAATACAACCATACGTGCCATCTCTCTCCACGCCCTGCCTGTTCAGTAAGATGCCGTTTCCGCCATCTGCGATAAGCTGAAGGTTATGCCGCGCGGATATTTCATTACCTTCGAAGGCCTCGACGGCTCCGGAAAAACCACCCAGCTTCGCCGCCTCGCCACCACGCTTGAGATCCAGGGACACAAAGTTGTCACCCTTCGCCAGCCCGGAGGAACGGCCCTCGGCGACCGTATCCGCGGCATTTTGCTCGACTCCCGCTCCGAAGCCGCCCACGGCCCCATCGCCCCTGCCGCCGAGATGGCTCTCATGTTCGCTGACCGCGCCCAATCCATATCCGAAGTCATCCTCCCCGCCCTTAGCGACGGCTCCGTCATCCTCTGCGATCGCTACACCGACTCCTCCGAGGCCTACCAAGGCGGCGGCCGCCGGCTAGGTAGCGAGCGCATCCTCGCCATGCACGCCGCAGCCTGCGACAACCTCCAACCCGACCTCACCCTCCTGCTCCTCCCATCGCTCGAATCCTCCCTTCGCCGCGCCCGTCGCCGCAATCAGCGTCACGTCGAAAAACAAGGCACCGACGAAAGCCGTTTTGAGCAAGAATCCGACGACTTCTATCGCCGCATCTACGAAAAATACGAAGAGATCGCCACCCGCGAACCTCAACGCGTCGTTCCCATCCGCGAAGACGCCTCCATCGACACCATCGAAGAGATCATCCGCAAGATCGTCCTTTCTAGACTCGACCACGCCGAAGCATAGTCCCGCTTCTTTCCACGTGATCAATGCCACTCTGTCCCGTTCGCCGAAGTGTGTTCTCCTCATCTAAGGAACCAACGACCGCACCCAAGCGACCTCATGACCACCCCTCCCCCAACCCTCGAAGCACCACCAGAACCGGCCTCCGTTGAATCGCCAGACATAAACACAGGAGGTCGCACCCCACCGGGCCTCAAGCACTCGCTTCCCTTCTATGCCTTCAAGCCTTGGGTCAAACTCGGCAGCCCCATCCTTCTCTTCGAGCATCTCCTCAAAACCTATGGCAACATCGCCTGGTACCGCTTTATGGGCACCCCCATCGTCTTCATCAACGATCCCGAGTACATCCGCGAGATCCTCGTCACCCAGGCGGCCAGCTTCGTCAAAGAGCGCACCGTCCGCCGCATGAAGGTCCTTCTCGGCGAAGGCCTCATCACCTCCGACGACCCCATCCATATGCGTCAGCGCAAGATCGCCGCGCCAGCCTTTCATCGCCAGCGCATCGCAGCTTACGGCGACCAGATCGTAGCCTGTGCTGCGCACCAACGCGATGCATGGCAAAAAGACGCACCCGCGGGCCAACCAATCGACATTGCCGCCGCCAGCATGAAGCTCTCTCTCGAAATCGTCGCCCGCACTCTCTTCAACACCGAGGTCACCGCCGACATCCGCAGCATCAACGACGAGGTCAACACCATCATGGGCCTCTACAACTTCATCGTTGCCTTCCCAAAGATTGAATCCTTCATCCACCTGCCCATCCCCGGCATCATGAAGTTCCGTCGCTCCAAGGAGCGTCTCGACGCGGTCGTCGACCGCCTCATCCACGAGCATCGCGAAGCAGCCGCCCACGTCGAACCAGGTGAAGAAGAAAAGACAGGAGGGGACCTCCTCTCCATGCTCCTTGCCAGCAAATACGAATCCGACGATGCCGCCCAGCAAACCGGAATGTCAGACGAACAAGTTCGCGACGAAGTCCTCACCATCTTCCTCGCGGGATACGAGACCGTAGCCAACGGCCTCGCCTGGACGTGGTATCTCCTCAGTCAAAACCCCGGCTCCGAAGCCAAGCTCCACGCCGAACTAGATGCAGTCCTCGGCACCGGTCCAACCCAACGCCTCCCCACGCTAGCCGACTACCCAGCCCTGCGTTACACCGAACAAGTCTTCGCCGAATCCATGCGCCTCTACCCACCCGCCTGGGCCATGGGCCGCATGTCCACCAAGCCCATCACGCTAGGCCCATACACCATCCCCGCCGGCGCGCACTTCTTCTTCAGCCAATACATCATGGGACGCGACCCGCAGTACTTCCCCGACCCACTGCGTTTCGACCCCGACCGCTTCACCCCCGAAAACAAAGCCGCCCGCCACAAGTTCACCTACTTCCCCTTCGGCGGAGGCAGCCGTCAATGCATAGGCGAAAGCTTCGCCTGGATGGAGGGCGTCTTCAGTATCGCAACCCTCGCCCAGCGTTGGCGCATGACCTACCTGGGCTCCGCACCACCGGAGGTCCAGGCAAAGATCACCCTCCGCCCCCGCGATCCCCTCATGATGCAGCTCATCCCCCGCTGACTAGACGAACGGCTGATCAGGCGCGGTCTAAGGAATTGTGAACACAAGACCCGTGCTGACGCTAAACAAACGGGAAGCTGGATACGAGATCGTTCCGTTATAAACCGCGCTGCTGACCGTCGTAAGCCCACCGTACCCCAGCTCCACAGCGCGGAAGTCCAAATGTTTAGCCAACGTGTAGTCAACCCCACCGAAGATCGCGTACTGGATTCGGCTCGTGTGAACCGAGCTCGTAGGAGCTTTGGTCGAACCCACCCCTACCGAAAACTGAGCGAATGGCTTGAACGCCGACGATTGCAACTTCCCAACCACTCTCCCGCCGATCAGAAAGCTATTGAGTGACGCATTGTTGGCCTTCGAAAAAGAGTCGCGGATATCGATCCCCGCGTCAATCTTCTCACCATGGTAAAAGTCGTCGTACCCGCCGATATTCACTCCGAAGAATGTTCGCGAAGTCACATTGTCCCCAAGAAACGCAAAGGTCCCCGAGTCCGCCGTTGAGTTGCTTACATTCACCCCTACCGGATTGATATACAGCCCAACTTGACCGTGCGCTGCGATCGATGTAATCGCCAGCACCATGCTTGAAACGAAAAACCGCAATTTCATGAATACGGATCCTTTGAGTGTGGAACATCCTGTGCCTTCTTTGCGTTGGCCTATCCAGTCTAGTCGCGTGCAGCAGTTTCAACGAAATTCATACAACGGGAGAACCAGCGATGCTTCCTCTCACGCGTCGACGTCCCGATAGAGTGTCTATACTGTGTTCCTTGCAGTAAATTGTCACGGCAAAAATGCAAACCATACTTCGAACACGGAAACTCTCCCTCGTTTTAATGACCGTGATGGGCACAGCACTCCTGTCTTCTGTCCTATACGCCCAATCCGGCGCCTCCCCCACCGAACAAACCCTCCTCCAGCTCACCAACCGCACCCGCGCCGCCCACAACCTGCCCCCCGTTCAATGGGACGCCCAGCTCGCTCGTGCAGCCAGAGCTCATGCGAATCGTGTCGTAGGCGAACACGGCGAACTACTCCATCAGTACTCTGGCGAACCCGACCTCACCACCCGGGGCGCGCAAACCGGAGCCCACTTCACTACCATCGCCGAAAATATCGGCAGCGGCCCTGACCCCGTCTTGATTCAACAAACCTGGATGAGCACACCCACCCACCGCGCCAACATCCTCGATCCCAATCTCAACTCAGTAGGAATCGCCGTCATTCCAGATCAAGGTCTTCTCTACGCCGTTGCAGATTTCTCTCACAGCGCCCCACTTCAGTCCTTCGACTCACTCGCGCAACGTGTCGCTCAAACCCTTCAATCCCACGGCATCGGCCCCGCCGAATCAAATTCGGACGCTCGCCAAACCTGCACGATGCCCTCCGGCGCCGCTGGCTCTCCAAAGCTCGTCGTCCAGTGGGACGGCCCCGATCCAACCCTCCTACCGGATGCGCTCCTTCACGCAATCGCCACCGGCCAGTACTCCTCAGCCGAAGTAGGAGTCTGCGCCAGCAAACAACCCAACCCGCAGTTCACCACCTACAACGTAGCGGTACTCCTCTACTAAGCCTGATCGCGACCAACGGGAGCGCCAACCGAAGGGGTATACAAGTCACGAAGTGACCGCTGCCCGCGCAGGGCAAACCCAGGTTCAAAAAATAATCCGCATCCTCGCATTCAGCAGCACGCTCGTATAAGCCTTCGCGGCATACATCGGATTGATCGAAACCTGCATGTCAGGTCCAACCTCGATGCTCTTCGTCAGGCGCAGCCGATAGAACGTCTCGGCAATACTCTCGTGTCGCTTCCCTGTGCGTGTCGGCTGGATATAGTTCACCGACACACCGAACATATCTCCTCTCCGGCCGAACGGCCGAACATTCGTCAGCCCAAGCGAATCAGTCTGCCTGATCGCCGTGCCGGTCTCCGTGGCAAACCCATATCGTCCAAACGGCGCCCATCCATTCGCAAACTCACGATCGAAGCCAATGCCCGCACCATGCCCGCTTCCCTGACTCTTCGTATCATCCCGCCACAACACGCCACGCAAATTGAAGTACTTCGTTCCGGGAAATCCCGCGAACCAACCGAACTCCACCGCCTCCAGATACTTCTTATCTATGAGGGTTTTGATGTTGGCCTGTTGAGAACCCTCCGTATCGATCGCCAAAGCGTGCATGTAAAGGTGGTGCGTCATCTGAAAGTCAACCGCCCCTCCGCCCGCATACGTTCCATCCGAAGCAATCGCAAGGTTGCCGTCGTTCTCCCCGTTCAGAAACTGTGTTCTCTCATCGTTGTTATAAAAACTCAGGCTGATGTACTGGTTCGGATGCAGCTTGCCTACATAAAACGACAGCCTCTTGTTCATAAAATCCTGTCGCCAGTAGAGAACGTTCACCGTAATCGGACGCTGCGCTCCACCACCCTGCAGGCAGTTCAGAAAGATTCCCGAGCCCATCTGGTCGCTCAGGTTCCACTGTTGACTCATCCCAATATTTGTCCCCGACCGTATCAGCAAAGCGATGGAACCGGCCGTGCTCTCTCCGTCATAGACATCCCAGTTGCCGGTAAAATCCAGCCGGCCGCTTATCTGATCGTGCCGCTGAGCCGTATCAGGAATCACCGTCGCATACTGATTCAGGAATGTATAAGTAGCGCCGAACCTAAGGCGAGCACTATCCTCGAGCCAACTGACACTGGCATCTGTAGTCTTGGTAAAGAGCCAGAGAGGATCCGTTTTAAACAGCGGGTCAGGTGGAACCTTTCCCAACGCCGCCGAAGCAGAATCCAACTCCTGCGCAAACTCCGGTAGCGGTCTGTTGATGGCCGGTTCGGTCTGAGGCTGATACTGGGTACTCTCGGAGGTAGCTCCAGGTCTGACGGTTTCATTGCTCTGCTGCCCCATAAGAGCAGGCGAAACTCCTATCAGGACTACCGTAATGCTCGTTCGTACGCACTTCCTGACGTCCATGGAACTCCTTAGCGACGCATCATCTTTGTTCAGAACTAAACAACTGATGCGGCGCCATCTTTTTTTGTGTCATGAATAATCATTCCCGGATCAGGAGCCACAAGTCGGCACAATCAGTAACTTTAGCTCGGAAATTCCTGTCAACCCCACAAACCTTCGCACAGAGCACAAAAGCAGCTAACGACGCACCTTTCAGCGCATCCGGCGTTTGGCGTATTACCCCTGTTCGAACGAGTATCATGGAGGTAAGGGGAAGTATTTTGAAACAATCGGCAAAATCTCAAACACAGAGACCAACTCCGGCACAGGTCCAAACCTAACCTTCATCGTTGGAAGACTTTAGCACTAAATCAGTACCCGGGGGAGTACCCCACAGCCGCATCGAACGCGAAAGCCGAAGAGGAGTCCGCAAGTCGTGACCGCACAAATCGCTCTCCCCGCCACCTTCAACGACTTTCTTGGCAACAGCACGGCCATCGAGCACCTCCGCACCGCCATAGCCGCAGGCCGCCTTCCCCACTCCCTCATCCTTTCCGGCCCCAGCGGAGCCGGAAAGTACACCCTCGCCCTCATGCTCGCGATGGCTGTCGAGTGCGAACGCCAGCCACGCGATCTCTGGTCCAACGGCCAGTCTCTCGCCAGCTTCTGCGGCGTCTGTCACAACTGCACCCGCATCGCCTCCGCCGCCAACCTCGAAGATGAGGTCGACAAGGCTGTAGCTGCACGAGAAGAGCTCAAGACCGAAGCCGACAGGAAAGACACCCGCGTCCTCGTCCAACCGCACCCCGACGTCCTCATCGTTCCACCCGACCCGCCGCAACTCCTCATCAAGCTCGGCCAGATCCGCACCGTCATCCAGCGCTCCCACTACCTCCCCAACGAGGCCCCACGCAAGATCTTCATCCTCACCGCCGCCAACATGATGAAGGAGGCCGCCAACTCCCTGCTCAAAGTCCTAGAGGAGCCACCAGCGACCGTCCACATCATCATCCTCGCCGAGAACCCTGGCGAACTCCTCCCCACCATCCGGTCCCGCTGTGCAACCGTCCGCTTAGGCGCTCTGCCCGTCGAAGAGATCGAGATGCTCCTCACCGACCGCCGCCCCGACGTCCCGCCCAAGCAGCGCACTCTCATCGCCCGCCTCGCTCAAGGAGCAGCAGGCAAAGCCCTAAGCTTCGAACTCGAAGCCTACACCGCCGCACGAGCTGACGCGCTCCTCTTCCTTCGCAACGCTGCGGCATCCAACTCCGGTTCCGCAGAGCCCGACCACACCGCCCTCTTCAAGATGACCGAAACCTACCGCGCCGGAGCCGAAGGACAACAAAAAACCTCCGCACTCCTCCGCAGCCTCTCACTCCTCCTCGAAGATCTTCTCCTCCTCGGTGCAGGCACTCCCGAACTCGTCCGCAACACCGATCTCCGCCCCGAACTCGAACGTCTCAACACAGCCCTCAGCTTCGCCTGGATCGAATCTGCATCCCGTGGCCTCGATCAAGTGCAAAGCGGTATGCGCCGCAACCTCCTCCGCAGCCTTTCTCTCGACGCCTTCGCCGGACAACTCGCAGCCCAACCCGTGGCCAGATGAGCAACCCGACCCATCCTGACCGGCAAACTGAGCGCCTCTCCGCCAATCCCAAAGACATCGCCCGTGCCGCCGAGATCCTCCGCAACGGAGGCACCGTAGCCTTCCCCACAGAAACCGTATACGGCCTCGGAGCCAACGCGCTCGATCCCGACGCAGTCGAGCGTATCTTCGTCGCCAAGGATCGCCCACACTGGGACCCTCTCATCGTCCACATCAGCAACCGTGCCATGCTGGACGAGATCGCTCTCGTATCCGCACGAGCAGAACGCCTCATCGAAGCCTTCTGGCCTGGCCCACTCACTCTCCTGCTGCCCAGCACCAAAAAAATCCCCGATTCAGTCACCGCGGGCCGCCCTCTTGTCGGCGTCCGCATGCCTGCCCATCCACTCGCTCACTCACTCATCGAATCTGCTGGCATCCCTGTAGCCGCGCCAAGCGCTAACCGTTTCGGACGCATCAGCCCCACTACAGCCGCCCACGTCCTTCAGGATCTCGACCACCATATCGACGCAGTCATCGACGGAGGTGCCACGAAAGTAGGCGTCGAGTCCTCTGTCCTCGACCCCAACCAATCGCCAATGATGCTCTACCGCCCGGGTGCCATCACGCCAGCCATGCTCGAACCCATCGCCGGCCCAGTCACGATCTACCAGCCACCCCAGCAAACCTCGCCCGAACCGCAGAGCCTGCCATCCCCCGGCGTAGGCATCCGTCACTACGCCCCGCGAGCCCGTCTGATCCTTGTCGAAGACGAAGCCAACCTAAACACTCAGATAAAAGTCCTCGCCACGGCCAAAGACCGCATCGGAGTCATGCTCCCCAAAGGATGGTCCATCACAAACCACCACGCAGAAATCTTCCCCTGGAACTCCATCGAAGACGCGCCCGCTCTCGCCCAGACTCTCTTCGCAGGCCTACGCGAACTCGATAGTCGCGAAGTCACACTCATCCTTTGCCCTCTTCCCAAACCCGAAGGCATGGGCCTGGCAATCCGCGACCGTCTAAAAAAGGCCGCAAAAAACTAAATAAGATCCCCGTTTTTCACCGAGCCCTCAGACGTATACTCCACCCATGCAGAACTCTGAGATCGAACTCAAGTTTCCCGTCACTGATCCAGAAGCTCTCCAAACCCGCCTTCCCCAACTCGGCTTCCACCTCGTCACTCCTCGCACCTTCGAACACAACACCCTCTACGACACCCCCAACCGCGATCTCCGCGCCCGTAAACAAATCCTTCGTCTTCGCCAGTACGGCAGCATCTGCACCCTCACGCACAAGCGCCTCCCCGACCAGCAGGACCCAGTCGACACCACCCGCTACAAGATCCGTGTCGAAACCGAAACCATCGTAGCCGAATGCGAAGCCATGGCCGAGATATTCAGGCAACTCGGCTATACTCCCGCCTTCGTCTACGAGAAATACCGCACCGAGTGGTCTCATCCAACCGATTCCAACTCCAACACACTGGCGCATCTCGTCATCGACGAGACCCCCATCGGCACCTATGCCGAACTCGAAGGCCCCACCGCCTGGATCGACCAGACCCTCGCCGTCCTTAACATAGACCCTGCCACCTGCCTTACCGACAGCTACGGAAAGCTCTTCCTCGACTGGAAGCAGCGTACCGCCAGCCCGGCCCAGCACCTTACTTTCGCCGAAATTACCCCTCCCGTCCTCTCCCTCCGCTAAAGCCTCCCACGCCTCCGCCGATACAACCTCTGTACCCGGAGGTTTTCCTTGGCATTCCAACTTCGCTCTTCGCGCCCCCTTCTTCTTGCCGGAAGCGTCGCCCTCTGCGTTGGCACCGCCTTCGCTGGCGACATTCATCGCGCAATCGTCTCTCGCACAGCCCCAGCCTACCCAGAACTCGCTCGCCGCATGCACGTCGGCGGCAAAGTCGTACTTCTCGTCTCCATAAAGGCTGACGGCACCGTAACGGCTACCAAGGTTGAGTCAGGCCATGCTCTGCTCGCTGCCGCCGCTCAGGATGCGGTGACTCACTGGCGCTTCGCACCGAACTCAGAGGCCTCCGAGTCCGAAGTTGAAATCAACTTCAACATCGACAGTCAGTAACGCATAGCTTCGTCGTAAACGAAAGCACCGTCGGAATTAAATCCGGCGGTGTCTCCCAACCCATGAAGTCAATTTGTCTCCTCTCAACTTTGCTCCGAGGTCCTCATGCAACTGCAGTCGAAGATGTTTCTGATGACTGGCGCTATCGTCGCCACTACCGTTCTCAGCGCATGTATCGCTCACAGATACATCGATGAGGCCAACGCTCTCTCGAACATGGTCACGGAGAATCGCATCCCCGTCATCATGTCTAGTCGCGACATCCGCTCCCACTTCACTGACACTGTTCGTCTGCTCGAGTCCTACATGCTCTTCGGAATCGATCCAAACTCTTCTGCGCTCTATCGCAGCTCACGGCGCGAGCAGTTTGAGCAGGCCGAGAGCTCGCTCGCTCTGCTCCATCAGCAGAGTTCGCACTTCGACCTCGGCTCCGACGCCCCGCGGCTTCTCGCTCTCGACAGCGACCTCGCCACACTCAAGGGACTCGAAGAAAAGGTTGAAACGCTAAACGAATCGAAGACTCCGCAGGGTTCAGCCGCAGCCTATGACACTCTTCAAAACCAGATTCTTCCTCTCGAAAAGACCCTCTTCGCCAACATCACCGAGATAGCACAAGGGCAAACCCGCCTCGCCAACGAAGAACAAGCGCGCCTCCGGGACGCCAACCACACCACTCTCATCGTCCTTTGGTTCGGCACTATCATCGCCTCTCTCATCGGCATCTCAGTGTCGGTCTATCTGGCCCGAAAGATCACCTATGCACTCAACATGGTGATGCACCGCGCCGATGCGATCGCTGCCGGCGACCTCAGCGGCCAACCGCTCGTTCTCGACACCACCGATCAGACCGGCGCCCTCGCCAATGCGGTCCAGAAGATGCAGTCCAATCTTGCTGGCATCATCGGCACACTCGCTCAGACCGTCGGCACCATCACCGGCAACGCCGCCACCATGGGCTCCGCCAGCGATCAAATTCATCGCCGTATGGACCAGCAGAGCCAGCAGACTCAGCAGGCCGCCACCGCGATGCAGGAGATGTCAGCCTCCATCGCCGAAGTATCCCGCCACACCCAGTCCGCTGCTGAAACCGCGCGCAGCGCCGCCGAAACGGCTCGCGAAGGCGGCACCATCGTCAAGCAGGTCCTGGGCAGCATGCACTCCATCGCAACTGCAGTAAGCGACACCTCCGCCACCGTCGGACTCCTCGGCGACGACTCCCGCCGCATCTCGCAGATTGTCACTGTCATCGACGAGATCGCCCGCAAGACCAACCTGCTCGCCCTCAACGCCGCCATCGAAGCGGCTCGTGCCGGCGATCAAGGCCGCGGATTCGCCGTAGTCGCCGGAGAAGTCCGCCGTCTCGCCGAATCCACCGCTCAGGCCACCGGCGAGATCGCCAGCATGATTCAAGGTATCCAGGACCGTACCCTCACCGCCATCGCCAGCATGGAGAGCGGCACAGGAACCGTACAGCAAGGTGTCATCACCACCACCCAGGCCGGTGAAGCTCTTGAGCGCATCATCGGCATGGCCGAGCGGGTCGACCGCATGATCGCCCAGATCGCCATCGCAGCCTCTCAACAGACTGCCGCCGCCGATCAGTCCAGCGCCAGCCTGCACTCGATCCACTCTCTCAGTCACGAAAATCTCACCGAGATGGCCACCACCGCTGCAGGAATTGAATCGCTCCGCACCACTGCAGTTGCACTCGAGCAGCAGGTCGACCGCTTCAGCCTCAAATCGGCAACCGACTCAAGATTAGTCCGCGTCGGAAGCAACTCAGAGCGTCATGCTACCTTCCAACCTGCGTAGTAGTCCAGCAACCTCCCCGAAATGAAGAGGCCCGCATAAAAGCGGGCCTCTTCGTTTGAAAGTGAAAGAAAAATTAGAAGATCTGGAAGTTGACCTCAACGTTCAACTCCACCAGAACAGGCTTCCCATTCTCCATCGCCGGCTTGAACTTGTACTGTCTCACCGCTTCCATCGCCTTCTCATCCAGACCCATACCAACACCGCGAATCACGTGAACGTGGCTCGGATTCCCATTGGTATCTACCCACAGATTAACCAGAACGTTCCCGGCAACCTTGGCCTTCCGAGCCTCTTCAGAGAACTCTGGCTCAACCGAGAAGATCAGCACCGGAGCCGAGACGCCACCACCAATCCTCTTCGGTCCACCACCGGTATTGCCGCCCGACCCAGGCCCAAGCCCGGAGCCGTTGCCCGAACCGAGACCAGTTCCGCTTCCATTTCCCATCGACATCCCCACCAGCGGCGAGTTCGCTACACCAATCTGCGGAATACTGGTTGCCATCTTGATGTCTTTCTGCATCTCGATCGTTGGATCAATCTTGATCTTCGGCTCGACTAGCGGAGGTTTGCTCGGCGGCACAATCTGCGTATCCGCAGCCTTCGGTGGTGTTCCCTTCGTCACCGGGGTCGGTCCACGCTGTCCACCGCCTCCGCCCATCGTCT
>Ga0302220_10001565_pt1 | contig 17803 bp, 10 predicted proteins | sample II_Palsa_E1_3_FD_194572 | JGI IMG/M metagenome (GOLD analysis project Ga0302220, IMG submission 194572) | Peat permafrost microbial communities from Stordalen Mire near Abisko, Sweden - II_Palsa_E1_3 | ecosystem: Environmental > Terrestrial > Soil > Palsa > Peat permafrost | place: Sweden...
GCTTCGGGGCGGCTGCCATAGTCTGTACAGTGTTGTCCAATTTCGCGTCCGCTAAGTGATTTCGCGGACGCTATTCTCGCCATACCCGCCCATCATTTCTACACGGTACTGATCAGATGCTTACAGATTGGCGCTGCGCTGCAACGCGACGATTTGCACACTGCCCGCAAATGGGTGAATGGCGGCAGCAACGGGCTGGCCCAATTCACTCAGGCGTATCGCACCGGCATGGCCTTGATGAGCCGCTAAGATGTCTTCGGCCCGGCGCCCCGCAAGCTGGTGAATTTTTGCAATAAATCAAACTAAGAAGGGCGTGCCGAATAAACTACTTAAGGCGGTCAAATGCCAACCGGCCGCCATCAACAGCAACTGGCTCTCGGGCCCGGCCCAGGAGCTTCCAGGAATTCACGCAGAGCCTGCGACTTTTGATCCAATAGGCCGGCGTCGCTGCCCGGCAGCTGCACCGACTGGTACTTGTCGGCGGCCCAAGCGGCGTACAGCGTTTCAAACTGCTTCATCTGTTTGAAATTGAGCCAGTGGCAATCCACGCGAATCTGCGCTGGGCAATTCTCGCGTATCAACCGTTCCGCAAATAACTTGAATGCCTCGCTTTGAAAACGGCTTGGCCAATCCGGCAGCAGCACGCTGATACGGAAGGCATAAAACCCATCGTCCTGGGTCAGTGGGGTCGCTAGCGGGCGCAGCAGAATGTGCTCCAGGACATATAAACCTTCACCCTCGAACAAGTGCCTCCCAGCACCGCCATCGGCCTGCAGCCAGGCAATCAATTGATCGCGATACCGTTCCAGTTGCTGGCGATCGGAGTCGGCCAAAATGGGGTGGCGGGCCGCGCCCGGAAAATCGAAGTGCAGCGCCCAGTCCGCTTCTGTGTGGCGCTCGTGAATATGGTAGCGCTCAAGGTCGGTGCCGTACTTCAGCAAGTCGGCGAACAGGCTGGGGCTGCTGGCTTCGAATAAAAAACATGGCTGCTCTTGCTGGGTAGCGCCTGCAAGGTGCTCGCGGTGAAAATGAAAACCCGGCACGCTGGAGGTCAGCGGTGCGCGCGAGCGCGGGTAACGGGCAAAAAATTGCCGACCGCCGATACCAAGTAAGCTGTACAGCCGATGTTCGAGACCGGAGTCGAAAGGTAAGGGCTTGAAGATTTTTAGGCCGTAATCAAAACCGCAGGCGCGCCGCGCGCTGGCCTTGGGGTAGGCCATCAGAAAACTGCTTTTGCAACTGGCTAGCTCGCTTTGAAATGCGGGGTCGTCCGCTGGACGCGGATCGAAGCTTTGCAATAGCGCATCGTCGAAGCGCTCGTTGAAGCGGGCCAGCAAATGGTTAAGAAAATCATGACGCCGTTCCAGGTGTGGGTCGAATTGCGCCACCAAGCGCTGGAGGTGGATCAAGTAGCTTTCTTCGGCGCTATATTGACGCCGCTCATGGCTATCGGGCAGAAGCTGGACATGACGCGCATAAGCGCGTGCGTCTTGGCCGATATGCGTTATCAGATGCGCGACTGCTCTGGCCTCGTTGATCGACTCCTCCAAGGTTTCGGCGCGTAAGCGGCTCGTGGCGATTTGCCTGCCTCGTCCGTTGTATACGCCAAAGCGCCACGCTCCGCGGCTGTCTTGACGGTATCGATAATGGCGCAGGTCGGCGCCATGGTGCAATAGCTCGGTCACCTGTTCATCGCGCTCATCCAGCGTGCCCGGCCAATAAGCGCTCAATACACACTCTCCAGGGTGGCGCGTGACATGCATACCAAGTGCGCCTTGGCGGCGGATGCTGAGATGCCGGTCCAATTGACCCTGTGCGGCCGCCTGCTGCATCATCGTGGCGAGCGCCAGGATGTCTTGCTGCGCCTGCTCCTCTGTGCGATAACGCGTCTCGCCGTGGGCCAGCGCCACGCCCTTGGCATCAACCAGCGCCATCAAAATCTCACCTTGCTCCGGTCTGATGCGGTAGTTGTCCGGCTGGGTGCTTTGCCGGGCAATCGCGTCGAGCAAGCTATAAGCCTGCTGCAACTCGAGCACCCGATCGCTGCACAATGCCATGCGGCCATAAGCGCGCTTGTCTTGCCGAACCAGGCTGACGACATAGCGCCACCGCGGGTTTTCCGGCTCGACGCTTAAGTTGCGCAGGAGCGTGTGTGTGCCAAGTGGATCGGGCCGATGGGTTTGCGGGTGATCCAGCAGCGATTGATAGAAATAACTGTGCTCATGGGGTGGGCGCAATGCAAATAGCCTGCGCGCGTTGGCCAGCTGCGCGAACGCGTTGCTCAAGACCTGTTCAAACAACAACAGATAGGCGCGCAACTGCTTGACTTGCGCCGTGCGCCTGGCGCCGACCGTACCTGACAGGGGTTGACTGAAGGGCGCGTCGGCACCGGCTGCCTGCCAGTTGAAATAGTCGGGAATGCCGTCGTGACTCAAGCCGTAGGTGACGGGAAACTGATGGCGGATTGAATCATAGCGTTGAATATCCAGCTTGCGTCCAGTTGGCAAGTGGCGATATTTCAGGCTTTCGGTCGAGCGCCGGACCGCGGTTTCCCGGGACTTCAGCTCAAATTTGCATTTGTAGTAAAACTGCATCACACGTTGAGCATCGAGTGTTATAGGCTGCCCGGAGGCATCGACCACATCGAACGGCCAGGTCCCGTCTTGCGTGGGAATTTCGATAAAGGGCACTTCATCCGCATCGAGCGTCAGGATGGACTTGCCGTCCAGAAAGCGCAGTCCGCGCAGCAGTTGCACACCATCCACGGCCCGCACGATGCCGGCGATCTGCTGCAGCGTGATAATGCCGGGCCGCGTCGACAACGTGGCGTCGGGAATCATGGCGTAGCTCAAGGAAGGCCCTTCGTAGATCTCTTCCAGGGGCATGCCGGCAGCGATCTGCGTATCGATACTGATGGGCTTCGGCGCGCCGACCAACTTCACATCCAGATCGAACAATACCGCGCCCATGACTTCATCGGCGTCGTTGGTGTCGGCAATTTCAAGCACGCCGCCCAACGCTAAAGGCCTTTGATCGAGGACCTTCAGTTCGACGATATCCTCGCATAGGGTACGGTTGGCGCGCAGCAGTTTGGTCGCTTGTTCAAGCAGCTGGCTCTTCACGCCCCAGCGGTACCGCTCGATCAAGCCGCGATATAAACCGGGAAAATCTGCCACCGGTTCCAGCCAGAAATTCTTCAGACCGGTTATCCGGTCGTAGAGCAATTTCCCATAGTCGTTCGCGGTAAGTGGTGCACTGCACAGAATGGTATCGCCGGTAAACAGCGTATCGCGGTCCAGCCGCCCTTTGTCGCCGGCCAGTAAATCGGCGACGTTGTATTGGCCGCGCAAGCCCAGGTCGCTGAGGGCGTAGCACAGCTGTTCCAGGATCGTGAGGCCGGGATCGTGCTCGTTATAGTCGGTCCAGGTGTCGCCCGAGGTCTTCTGGCAATAATCGATGGCCTCCGCCAGCATGGTATTGAAATCCATACTGGCGGGCAGGGCCCCGGGGAAATTATCGAGTGGCGGGGAATTGGCGTTCATCGCGGCTTAGACTTGATGTATCCAACGACACAGGATCTTGGTCGGCCGACTGTTGCTGTCAGGGCCGAAGACGCTACGCGAGCGTACCTTGAGTTGGTAGACGCCGCCGATTCCGCGCTGCCAACTGAATTGGATGGTATGCCAGGGGATGAAGCTGTCCCGTTCCACGTTTTGCACCAAGCGACGTGCAAAATCCTGCGCGCTCACCTCGGCGATCATATTGTTGGTGATACGGTAGCCGGGACGGGGGTTGACGGTGGTCGCCGCGCATAGCCAGATGCCGATTGTCTGCTGGGTAATCGGCAGCGCGTGCCAAAGACCATCGGCCGGCACGGTGAGGCTCGGGCTATCGGCAGGTAAAGCCGTGATGGAAGGCTTCACGGGCGAGATCTCGGTCAAGATGGCTGCGACCGTAGTCAGGGTGACAGCAGGGTCGACAGCGGGGGCAGGGCTGACCTGTACGGTTGCGGAAGCAGGTGCGCTTGCCGACACGTGTGCCGGAGCCCTTAGCTGTTGAGACGCTGGTACTGAAGCCGGTGCGCTTGCCAGTACAGTTGGCGAGGCACTTGTCAGTACGGTTTCCTGTACGGTTGCGGTGGAATTTAGGTCGGCGGCGCCTGCCTGGGCCGGGTCGCGATTGCGCCACCAGGCGACGATGTCGCGCAGCGTTTGCAGTTCGTCGTCCGTCAATTGATCTTTGGGGACAAACGAGTCGATCAGATCGGAAAAGTCCGCTTCGGTGGGAATAGCTCCATTGGAGAAGGCTTTTTTAAGGTCCGCGGTTTTCTTGAGCATTTATTTTCCGCCCCGACGATTGAAGCCCGGCTGACTTTGCACCACGTCCAAAACCGGTAAATAAAGGGCGTAGCGCCGGTTGATCGGCGCCGCTGTGGCAGCTTGCTTAGGGTCCTCGGCAGGCGGATTAGGCAAGATCATCACGTCCTGGCCCACCGCCATTTGGCCGATACCATAGGGTTGGGCCGTGGTGGTGATGTAATGTCGCGCCGCCGGCACCAGCACCGACCACGGGCTGGACGGTATCAACGGATCGTCTTGCCGCAGCCAACGAGTCTGGCGTTTGCCATTCTTCTCAAACATATGCAGCGCAGGTTCCAGCGCGATCACTTGTGCGACGCACTCATGATTGGCGATAAACACATTCAAGTCGTTGATATTGGACGCATTGCCGCCGATCGGCAGCGGTATCGTACGGTCCCTGCGCCAAGGGGCCAGCCAATCCGAAATAGCGTCGTTAAGCCGGCGCTCGTAGTACGCGTAGTCGCCATCGGTTTTCATCACTACCTGCACGCATATTTTGATTTCTTCGTACTGAGGGCTCAACACCTGCAAATTCCGGAAAGTCGCCGCGCTATGTTGCAACACATAGCTTTTAATCTGGGCCAAGATACCCGCCGTCACAGTCGGTCGCGGCGCATGCTGCGCATTGTTCGGCGGACGCGGCACGACCACCAGACCAACGCTGCCGGGTGGAACCGAGTCGGAAACGTATTGGCTTGACCCGCCGCTCGATGGGACGATGCACTTGGCTTGCAGAATTGAGGGGAAGGTATCCAAGGCGATCTGCTCGAAATCCAAGGCACGCCAGGCGCGCTGTTTATGACGCAGTCTTTCGCTGACGCGCACCGGGAAATCCCCGGCGACTTCAGTTGACTGTCCGCCCAGGGTCGGCAGCGGCTGGTTCACTGTCTGGATCCCGGCTGGCTTGGAGACAAAATCCTGAATGGAACCGAGCGGCAAAGGCCCGCTTGCCAAGGGCTGCGACTGTGCCAGTAATTGCGTGACCGACGCCGCCTGGGTCGATGCGTACAGCGTGTGGCTGCGCATCTGTGGATCGTCCACCACAGCCGCCAGCCAGAACAAACCCGCCGGCATCAGCGTGTTGTCGCTATTAAGGCTGTGTGCACCGGTTTGCAAACGTACGATGCCTGACTCGGTCAAGCCATTGGTACTATCCGAGATCAGGTCGTGGTTGGCGAAGCGCTGCCATTGATTGGTTTGCAGGTAGTACCACTCCACGGCCGGAGCTGGCACGCACGCGTTGCCGCCGCCTGGCCAGTCGCGTTTTACCGCTCTTTGTCGGGCAACCGTTTCGCGCATACCGAACAGCAGCGACACCATGTGTCCGGGAGTCAGGTTCTGTAAGCCGATATAAAGTTGGCCGGCTCGATCAATGCCGTCGAGCAGGGTGAATCCTTCGATCTGCGCGGCTTGATAGCCGAACGGTCCCAGCTGGTAAAAGCAGGGCATCGACTTGGCAAGCAGAGGCGTTGTCTCGACCGCTTGCAATGGTGCGGTGGCGACATAATTGAGCGCGATGTGCTTAGCCAGCGGCACGAACGGTGGCAGCGGTTGCGCCTGCGCCTGCGCAGGTGGCCTGGGCGATTTTGGCGATTTGGGCCGCGCCGGTAGCAGCGATTTGAACCATGGTTTCGGGATCAGGCGGTTTAGCATCGAGGCCAACGCCTCACTGTAGGTTGTCGCAGCCGTCTGGAGCACCGATGCGGCCAGCACTTGCGGATACAGTTGATGTCCAAATGCACCCGTCGGCGCCACCAGTTCCATGCGTACACCCTCCCAGGGTCGCTTGATTGAGTCGCTGCTGCTCAGATCGAAGCGGGGCGAAGTTTGCAAGCTTAAACCGGGCTGTATCGCTTGGCCGGTCGGGTCGGGCGGGCCGGGCGGGCCTTTGTCCGGATCGGTGAATAACGGCCGGCTGTCGCCGCCCACGACCGTCCACTGTCCCTGTCGGCAGATTTGAAAACGGACTCTGAATGAATTGTTGTAGATTGGCGGCGGGGCATAACCCTGGTAGTGCTCGGCCAAATCGGCCGGAGCCCGGGGCAGGTTAAACCAATCGACTTGCAGGGCGGCGCGCACAATGGGTTTGCCGGCCAATTCAGGGTCGTTCAGTGCCAGATAGCTGCCGAGAATGGGCACGCTGCCGAATATCGGGAACGGCGATGCGGTATTGATGGGGCCTTGGCTGCCGCTTACTGCGATGGGGTTTAAGCGAGCGACCGAGGCTCGCAAGCTAATACCGGTCAGCGATAGCTGCTGGATAAACGAATAGGGATAAACACGCGCCGTCGGCGCCAATAGCAGTTTCAGCCGCGGCCAGGGCGACCCGTTTCCTGCTTCCTGCGGCGTAACCGGTCCGGGCAACACGGCGGGGAAGGTGGCCGGCAGCAACACCAGGATTTCTATCCAGGCCTGTGTCATATTGGTGCGCACGGCAACGCGCGGCGCCTGCAGCCAGCCGGCCTGAGTCGTGAGCCACACTTGGCAAGATTCGGCCATCGCTTGCCAGAGGAGCGCGTCCTGGGACAATCGGGTGATACCGTCGTAGCTATCGCCTATGGCATCGTGGTAGCACTGCGCGACATCGGCAAAGGCTGGCCAACTGCCGGATGGCGGCGCACCGAGCTGCGTGGGCGGCATACTTGCCGGCTTCTGCGCATACTGAAAACGCAGGCGCACTACGCGCCGCCCGCCTCGCAGCGACAGCATCGGCGAGGTCATCATCACACCGATCTCGGCCAACGGAGCGCTGTCGATCACCCGCGGATTATGATCCCAAGCTCGGCCGAAAGTCGGCCAACCCAACTCCGGCCGGCTTAAGGGCTTGCCCAAACCATCTTGCGAATCCGCCTGCGGCGCCGCGTACAGCCGGGCGACACGCATCGCCCCGGCGGGCTGATACGGCCCCATCGCTTGCAGTGACGCGTGGATGGTTTTGAGCGAGGCGAGCTTATCCTGGTTGACCACCAGATCGAAATCCATCGCATAGATCAAATCCTGTCCATTAGGCAGTTTGCCGGCACGCAGCTGAGTCCCGGCGGGTATCAGACTGCCGGGACAGTCCGGACTGGCTTGAAAGTTGACGAAAGCCTTATCAGGCAGGGCCGCGCGCTCATGCAATTGCAGGATGGTGCGGTAATAGAAATCCAGATGCCGGCCGGTGAGGGCATTGGCATTGTTTTGCGCGTGTTGGAAAATGCGCAGGAATGCGGTCATCAGCGATGTATGGGGCTGATGACCAATAGACTGCTGCAACGAGTCGTCAAAATAGTGCTGTATGGCTGGCTGACTGGCTGCGATACAGTGGACGAACGACAGGTGTGCCGCGTTCAGGTCCGACGGAGTACTGTCAAAATCCCCCATTTCGTCGTTCAACGTGGCATTCCACAGCAGGGTTAAATACGCCTGATCGCTGCTGGAAATAGTTTTGAAATAGGCCTGTTGCAATACTTGCCATGCATGAGCTTGATGCTGATGGCAGCTGACGGCCTGGTATAGCGACGCCAGTTGTTGCTTGACCAATTGTTCCAGCGTGAGTGCTGCCGGGATACCCCGCGGTGTCGCCATGCCGATTTTCCGGGTTCGCAACAGCCATGTGTTGATGCGCTTATAGAGTTCGAAGATGCGTTTCAGCATTACCCGGTCGCGGCGGCGGCTCTCCACCTCCTGATGGACGATATGCGCGACTTCTCGCAATTCCGCGGCGGCGTCGAAACAGAGCATTTCCGCCAGAACAAAACTCAAACCGTCGGTAAAGAACGCTTGCCAATCGCCATTGGGCAGGTTGTCCAATCCGACATACTGCAATAACCGCGCAAACTGGGCGACAAAGTGGTGTAATTCGGGCAGAGTGCGGGCATCCACCGGCGCGCTGTCCGGAGATAAAGCGGCCTGGCGCCGACCTGCTTGCGTGCTGCCGTTGATGCCGGCTAGTCCTTCACTCACGCACAATCCTTCCCGTTCCACGGTTGATCAAACACATTCCTCCATTGCGTTGGCAATTAGTCGATCTGGCCCACATTGCGACCTTCGGCTAGGTAGAACGGAAACACCATATTGCTGCGCGTATTGGTCTGCAGGATCCGATACGCCAGCGTAATCTGTAACACGCCCTCGATCGCGGCGCTCACGTCGAATTGCAGATCCTCCAACACAATGCGCCGCTCGTAACGCAGCACGGCGTCCGAGATCAGGCTGCGCAGTAGCGCCAGGTTGTGGTGATCGATCGTATCGAATACTTGCAAATGCAGGGGGCAGCCATATTCCGGCAGCAACACGCGCTCGCCGGGCGCCGTACTGAACAGGACCATCAGACTTTGCCGAATGCCGGTTTCCGCAGCCACCATGATCGCCCCGGCATGGTCGTCCTGTTTCTCGAAGCTGGGCGGAAATTGCCAGCCATGCGCCACGAATTGTTGATTGTCCGAGACCATGTCGGCTATCCCCCGATCAACGCGGTGGGCAGGCTCACCGCGCTGGCGCTGCGGTTCACCGGCATAGTCAGCGTCGCCAGATCTGTTTGGCGGGTCAGTGGAGAGACATTCATGGTGATTTCAGAGGCGAAAAAATAATTGGCTAACCCGGTTGCTGCTCGTGAAACTGGTTCAGGCCGTTGAAACTGGCCACCCTCAGGTCATAGCCGCAGTCGCCATAGATGCCACGGCACATCAAGGGCTGCGTATCCCCGGCGGCTACCTGGCGCAGAGGGGTCATGTCAGGCGAATGCTTGTCGCTGAGCTTGGCTAAATCATCGGCCGATTGGTGTTGCTGCAAGCTTGGACTCAGCTTGGTGCGCAACGGCATGCCGTCGATATCGAACAAAGTGTATTCGATATCGAGCTTCGTCATGCTGCATTTGAACAACAAGTCGCCGCAGATTAGCCGCAAATAATTAGCGCTATGGATGCCGTCAAATCGCGAAGATGCCGCCGGTCGAACTGCTGGATCCTAATTAATGGATTTGGCGGCCAGAGTGCGGTATTTCTGCGGCGACGAAGGCCAAATAGCGCGGTTGGCGCAATTCAACGTTCATACGGGAAACAATCCTAATTCAATCCAGTAATATGCAAAAAGTATTACAGTGGCGGAAAAACCATATTGGACGAATGGCCATGCGCAAGGCACTCTAGCGCGATCCGCCAATCCCTATAAGCCAGAGAGCACACCATGCCGCAATACCGTTCCCGCACCACCACCCACGGCCGCAATATGGCCGGCGCGCGCGCACTGTGGCGCGCCACCGGCATGAAAGATGGCGATTTCGACAAACCCATCGTCGCAGTGGTGAACTCGTTCACCCAGTTTGTGCCGGGCCACGTGCACCTGAAAGACCTGGGCCAGCTGGTCGCGCGCGAAATCGAAGCGGCCGGCGGCGTTGCCAAGGAATTCAACACCATCGCGGTCGATGACGGCATCGCCATGGGCCATGGCGGCATGCTGTACTCGCTGCCGTCGCGCGACTTGATCGCCGACTCGGTCGAATATATGGTCAACGCGCACTGCGCTGACGCCATGGTGTGTATTTCCAACTGCGACAAGATCACGCCGGGCATGTTGATGGCCGCGATGCGCCTGAATATTCCGGTGGTGTTCGTGTCGGGTGGCCCGATGGAAGCCGGTAAGGTCGTGAAAGTCGTCAACGGCGCCCAGAAAGTCATCAAGCTGGATCTGATCGACGCCATGATCAAAGCCGGCGACGACACCGTCAGCGATGCCGACGTGGCCGAGATCGAGCGTTCCGCATGCCCGACCTGCGGTTCTTGCTCCGGCATGTTCACCGCCAACTCGATGAACTGTTTGACCGAAGCGCTGGGCCTGTCCCTGCCGGGCAACGGCACCATCGTGGCGACCCACGCCGACCGCAAAGAATTGTTCCTGCGGGCCGGCCGCGTGATCGTCGAACTCGCCAAGCGGTACTATGAACAGGACGATGCCTCGGTCCTGCCGCGCAACATCGCCACCATGGCCGCATTCGAGAATGCCATGGCGCTGGACGTGTCGATGGGCGGCTCCACCAACACCGTGCTGCATTTGCTGGCCGCCGCGCACGAAGCCGGCGTGCCATTCACCATGGCCGATATCGACCGGATTTCGCGCAAGGTGCCTTGCCTGTGCAAAGTCGCGCCGATGACGGACAAGTTCCACATTGAAGACGTGCACCGCGCCGGCGGCATTATCGCCATTCTCGGCGAACTGGCGCGCGGTGGCTTGCTCGATACCTCGGTGTTCAGCGTGCACGCCAAGACACTGGGCGAGGCGATCGAAAAGAACGACGTCAAGCGCAGCGACGATCCGGCCGTGCATAAGTTGTTCCGTGCGGCGCCCGGCGGCGTGCCGACGCAAGTCGCGTTCTCGCAAGCAGAAATTTACGGCGAACTGGACCTGGACCGCAGCAACGGTTGCATCCGCGACGTGGCGCACGCCTATTCGAAAGACGGCGGTCTGGCGGTGCTGTACGGCAATCTGGCCGAGAAGGGCTGTATCGTGAAGACGGCCGGCGTCGATGAAAGCATTCTTAAATTCTCCGGCAAGGCGCGTGTGTTCGAAAGCCAGGACGCCGCCGTGGAAGGCATTCTGGGCGACACCGTGCAAGCGGGCGACGTCGTCATCATCCGCTACGAAGGTCCAAAGGGCGGCCCAGGCATGCAGGAAATGCTGTATCCGACCTCGTATATCAAGTCGAAAGGGCTGGGCAAGGCCTGCGCCTTGTTGACCGACGGCCGCTTCTCGGGCGGCTCGTCCGGCCTGGTGATCGGCCATGCCTCGCCGGAAGCGGCGGAAGGCGGCGCGATCGGTCTGGTGGAGGAGGGCGACATGATCGACATCGATATCCCGAACCGTACCATCAAGCTGCGCATTGCCGATGAAGTGCTGACGGCGCGCCGTGCGGCGATGGAAGCGAAGGGCGCCGATGCATGGCTGCCGGCCAATCGCGAACGCTTCGTCTCGCAGGCGCTGCAGGCGTATGCGGCGCTGACTACGTCGGCCGACCGCGGCGCGGTACGCGATTTGTCGCAACTGAAGCGTTAATAGAATGCCGGGTGACGCGCGTTGCGCTAACCCGGCATTTTTACTGGGCGAGCGTCGTCGCGGGTTTAATCTGGGGAAGAGGGCTCCGGAGAAACAGCATCTGCTTGCACTCGCCGACTGCGAATCTCTTTGACATCGACACCTTCTTGCTTTGCCAACTCTCTTTCGCCCGCTTCAATTTTTCTAAGGTCAGCGCGCGTGGCCTTTGGACCTAGCTGACGGGTCGCCCGGGCGTCGTTTCCTGCCCGCTCAGCCTCTTGTCGACTGGCGAAGTTTTTGGCTTCGGCACGATCGTCTTTTTCTGCCTCCTGAGCTTTTTTAGGCTGGTAAAGCCTCTGGCGGTGGCACGGGAGGTTTTTCTAACTGCCTAACCTCGGCGGTCGTACTTACGCCTAGCGTTAGTCCGGGTGAAGGCAGTCGCGGGAACGCTGGCGCTTGCTGCGGGCTCAGAAGGAGGTTGAGTCGGGCGGTATTGGGGGCCGCCGATCATTGGTGCTTTCATTGAACGCTCCTGCATCTGCAAAATGTACCCGTTTTAACACGTCTGAGCCCTCCACCCCGGCAGTACACGAATCGCCCAATCAAACACCGAAGCCTTACCGCAAAAGACCTGCTGTAGACGGCGGCCACGCGATAAGCTTGCGTGAAAATGCACTCATCACCTAAACTGTATCAACGGATTCAGGTCGGGGAACTCGTGAAGCGATTCATGGAAGGCGATGACCGCAGGCAGGTCTCACTCATTGCCGAGTGCCTGAGCGCATTCCACATCAATCTCAATCGTCTCGTTAGTCGGTGCGCGTTAATCCTGATACTTGTCACGAATTTTGCCGCTGCGGACGAGATGCAGATTCTCACCACCGAAATTCCTCCACAGATTTTCCTCAAAGACGGCAAGCTCAGCGGGTTTTGCGTGGAAATCGTCGAGGAAATGCAGCGGCGTCTGGGTGACATGACACCCATGCAGATATTGCCTTGGGCCCGAGCTTATAGCTTGGCTCAAACTCAAAAAAACACGGTGTTGGTTTGCCCCAAGCGCTCACCGGAACGGGAATCTTTGTTTAAGTGGGTGGGCCCGCTGTTAACTACGGATACCGACCTTTTCGTCAAAAAGGACTCGCCGATAAGTATCCGCTCGTTGGACGAAGTGAAACGGTTTGAGATGATATTGGTCATGCGAGGTTCCTATACCTATGGCTACTTGGCAGCCCATGGGTTTCACAATCTCTATCCGGTCAACGACCCGCCCGGCATGTTGCGGATGTTATTGGCAAACCGGGCGCCTGTGGCGGCGCTCGAACGTTTGCAAATGGAGGCGGTCGTGGCCCAGGCCGGGGCATCCTTAGATATCGTGAAAAATGTCTTTCATATTCAAACTCTGACAAGCGACATTGCGTTTTCAAAGGATACTTCCGAAAATACGCGAAAGCACTGGCAAGCTGCGCTTGATGCGATGAAAAGAGATGGCAGTTATCTGCGCATTTATAAAAAATGGTTTGCCAACTCAGCCAGCCGGCCTCCTCGCGAATGCGTGGGCGTGGCAGAGTGACGTGACGCTACGTGCCACGGCCCGACCGTTTAGCCCGGGCCCCTTGCACCTTGCCGCCGTGCGTCGACGATGACCGCCGTCCTATTTCTGCATGTAGCGAATTGCGATGGAACCCAAAAAAAACGTCACAACCCGAGCCGACGCACGGCTATCGAAGCAGCAAGGCGGCGCGCCTGGCCGACATCCCGGTGACCACGCTGCGCATCTGGGAGCGGCGCTATGGCAGCGTGTCGGCGCGACCACCGCATCGAAGCAGCGCGTGTATGCAGAAGGCGATGTCCGGCGCTTGGCCCGGCATGTTGCTCATTCCCACGCTTTCTGATCGAATGGCGCCTCAACTTCGGGAGCCGAAAAATCCTCACCGTAATTCATGTTAGACGCCCACTTATCCGTTGCGGCGGAAACGTGTTCATTATCTTTTTCCTCGTCATATATCAGCCTATACGCTGTTGCCGTAATTTTAGCCATTTCAATCTCTTCCTTATTATCAAGCTTTGCCGATGCCTGGCCTAAATGTTCAGTATTGATCCCTCTGGCATAAAATACTAGATTTTCATCTCTGATGGAATTTGTAACGCCACCTATTGGGCTGGTGGATTGCCGCACCAATTCTGCCGCTCTATCTCTTACGTCGGGCGGCAATTTGGTATATTTTACGTACAGCGAATCACGATCCGCAATCACCGGCCTCCACTCCAAAATGTCTTCTTCATGATATCGAGCGGCCAGCGCCGCGGTTTTAGCCATTTCAGCAGTCACCTTGCCGATTACCGAAATGCTGGCAATTGTTTTCTTTTTAATTTCAGATTTCCAAGCATTAGCTTTTTTATCAAAAATTACTCCTCTGACTTTTGTTTTTATATCGGTATTTTGCGCCATCCATGTCTCAGCTCTTTCCCATGCCTGTGGCGGAACTTCGTGCTTTACTTTGTCTAATGTGGCTAAAGCTGTAGCTAGTTTTCTACTTCCTTTCTCGGGCGCGGTCTTCATGCTTTTTGGTTTACTCTTGCGCGCTGTTTTATTCTTCATCCCGGAACCACCTTCCGGCGCAGATGCACTGGAAGCCGGCGGATTTAAAAAGGGCGGCATGCCAGCAGGGGTAGCGAAATCGGTGTAGGCGTCGGGTGTTTCATATTGTTCATAGCCGTGCGGATCGGGGGTGTACGCTGCGCCGTGGGCCGCATTACTTGGCGGGTACCGTGCCGGCATGACGCTAGCCGCGTGCGAAGCCGGCTGCGGCCCATACCACCAAGCCGGTGTGCCCGCCGGCGGGGTGGCATAAAGATTTTGGCCAGATTCCTCAGGATTCCCATATCCAGGTGTTGCAAACGGAACGTCCGTGTTCCAATGATCTTCCTGATTCCCGCCATATGGCTGCGAGTCACCCTGACCGTCATCCGCCGCCGCTTTCATTTCAGGTGCCATCATCCATCGCCCGTCAGTGCTGCGGGTTACCGTAAAAAGCATGCGCGAGCCATTGCTGTTCATTACCTGGTAGACCCCAGGCTTGTGCGGCCAGGGGCGCACAAGCACCTCTCTCGACTCGCCACCGGTAATCGGTGTGACGGTCATCATGGTCGGCCGTGGAGACGCCAGCCAGCGCTGAAAACCTTCACCCAAGGCGGCGCGGCCCACCTGAGCTGAGCTCGGCGCATTCCTGACAGACTTTGCAAAAGCGGGCGAGGACAGCGATCTGCGGCTCATCGGCGATTGATCTCCCAAGACAGGTAGGTTCGATTTGTCCTGTGATCCGCGCATCGGACGCCTCGACAAGCCCGCGAACTGCCCCGCGGGCAAAGACGGTTCCTGCTGCCGGCTCGTTGGCCTCTCCTTCGGCTGGCGGGCTGGCTCCTCTGACAGCGGTCTTTTGCTGGCTGAAAAAACAGAAAATTTGGTGATGCTCATCTCGCCTCGCTCTTCATCGAAGTTATTCAAGCATGTGTACAGCCGTGTCCGGGCTGAAGTGATATTGGACCAGGTTGGAAACCGATATTCGGAGTATCGGCCAAGATGCATCTTGGCCATAGAGCGCCCCTAATCGTCGCCCAAGACGAAGTTATGTGCTGTAAACCGACTCATTGGCTCAAAGGCTCGTGGAAATATCATTACCTCCTAGATTGCCGAGCCGGTTTTTGGCAATCTCTTCCAAGACCGCATACCTGCCCGAATGGGTGGCTAGTACATTTCCCTACTCTGGCTTCAAATAGCCGCTCTTGTCCGAGACTGCGATTATCGACAGTCTTTCGGACCTCGACGCCGACGGCCGGATACGTTTTATAGACGAAACGCTGCGAGCACTGATGGCGGCGGCGATCGGCCGAGCGGACGGCTCTTTTTCGGAGTTCCTTTGTTTACATCTTGGAGCAAGCCATGACCTTGCGGAATGCTATTTTGAAGCCATCAGTCCGGCCATCCGACCCGCGCTTTGCATCCGGTCCTTGCCGCAAGCATCCGGGTTGGAACGTGGACGCCACCATGCTGCGGTATCTGGGACGGAGTCACCGCAGCGCGAGTGGAGCGGAAAGATTTAGTGCGGTTGTCAGCCGCATGGCCGCATTAATGGGATTGCCGGACGGCTGGATTTGCGGAATCGTCCCAGGCTCGGGCACCGGCGCGTGTAGCATGGCTTTACAGAATTTTCTGGGGCCTCGTCCAGTCGAGACATTTATATCGGACAGTTTCTCAAGTTACTGGGCAAATGAGATCGACACCTTGTCGCTCGCATCGCAACGACGGCACGTCTGCGCTTACGGCGACTATCCAAACACGGATCAGATCGATCCTAGCCATGACATCGTTCTCGTGCTTAACGGCACAAGCAGCGGTGTATGCCCAGCCAACCTCGATTGGATTTCTATCGATCGAACCGGCCTCGTGATCGCCGACGCAATTTCCGCGGCTTTCGCACGGCAGATCGATTTTGAACGTATCGATGTGTTGTGCTGGTCGTGGCAGAAGGGCTTGGGCGGCGAGGGCGGCCATGGAATGATCGCGCTTTCGCCTCGCGCGCAAGAGAGGCTCGAAGCCCGCGATCGTCAGCCGCTAGCCAGGCTCATGACATTACACAAACCTGATGGTTCTATCAACGCAGCGTTCTTCGATGGAAAAACGATCTCGACGCCGAGCATGTTTGCCGTCGAGGATATCCACTCCGCACTCGACTGGGCTGAAGCGTGCGGCGGACTACCCGCACTGCTGCAACGCGTGGCGCGTAACTATGCCGTGCTTGAAAACTGGGTGAACACGACGCCTTGGATCGAATGGGTTTGCAGTAATCCAGCGATTCGCTCCAACTGTTCGGTTACGCTCAGATTGGCGGGAGACAGGCTGACCGACGATATGCGGAACGATGTCGAAGTGATCTCTGGAATGATCAGTTTGCTCGAAGCTGAAAACGTGGCTTTCGACATCTCGAGTTATGGTGGGGCGCCACCGGGATTTCGAATTTGGGCCGGCCCGACCATCGAAACAGACGACTTGGCCGCTTTATGCCGTTGGCTTGACTGGGCTTATCATGAGACCCGCGAGTCCAACACCCCAAGCGAGACCACGGCAAATCCTCAAAAAAACACAGGTCCTCGGGTGAGTTTATGAGCACAGATACTCACGTCGTCGACACGGCATCTAAAGCCCTTGCAATTGAGCCGGGCACTGCGATGGCCTGTGCTCTGACTGAGGCGCTCGACAAGCGTGCAGAGCACGAACCCACTCGTCAGACGCTGGCGGACGATTACGATGCGCTGCTGTTTGACGCCATGGGTGTTTTGATTAGCGAGAATGAAGCCCTCCCCGGAGCGGCCGAGACGCTAGCTCAGCTTAATACCTTGGGCAAGCGCTACTATGTCGTGACGAATATGAGCAGTGGCTCTGAGGACACGATATTTGCGCGGCTGTGCGCGGCCGGGTTGCCGATCCCCTCAAGCGACCGAATTGTATCCGCGGGCGGCGTAGCAAGACGGCGGGTACAACAGGAGTTGGCCGACGGGCGGGTGGTTGCCGTCCTGGGCAGCGCCCGAGCGGCGCACGACATTTTCGGGGAGCATTCACACCTGCTTTGCGCCCACACAGCAGAGACATTCGACACGCTGCTCGTCCTTGATGACGAGGGTTTCGATTTCAAGCGGGCCGCCGATCGTATTCTGTCGATCTTTCAACGCAAGCTGATTGATACGGGCGAGATGCCACGCCTGATCGCTGCAAATGCCGACGTTATCTATCCGGGTAAGCAAGGGGCACTTGTCTTCGGGCCCGGCATCATCGTGCCAATGCTTGCCGCGGGATTGGCTCCCTTCGGCATTTCTCACATTCCGGTCGAAGTCATGGGCAAACCAGGAAAAGCGATTTTTGAAGAATGCATCGCCCGGACCGGAAGTCGCCGTCTGTTGATGGTGGGCGACCAGATTGATACGGATATAAAAGGTGCAAAGGCCGCTGGGCTCGACGCACTGCTCGTGACGACTGGCTTGATCGGTTGCGCCGAGCTGCATCAAGACATGAACGACCCGCCCGATTATGTCACGACAAATCTTTATCAGATATTCGATAGTACCTGGCGGCGAGATTTAATTTTCACAAATAATTCGGCATCCTTATCGATTGACAATCTGATTTAGATGGAAATTCGCAATCAATTGTATTAATGCCGCTTCGGCGCGTTCGCCGCGGCTTCGGCTGGTGTCGCACGGCGCCGCCGGTGATCCGGTAAGTTGCTGGTGCTTTACGTGGTTCAATCCGGCGTTACCCTCTAAACGGCGAGTCTCTTTACCGATAGGGCTGCACCGGCTGTATGCGTAACCTCAAAACCTGAATTCTGAACGACTATTCGCGCCCCTGCCCCGGCAACGACCGGCCGCTTAGGAATCGC
>Ga0302220_10001567_pt1 | contig 17796 bp, 11 predicted proteins | sample II_Palsa_E1_3_FD_194572 | JGI IMG/M metagenome (GOLD analysis project Ga0302220, IMG submission 194572) | Peat permafrost microbial communities from Stordalen Mire near Abisko, Sweden - II_Palsa_E1_3 | ecosystem: Environmental > Terrestrial > Soil > Palsa > Peat permafrost | place: Sweden...
CAGGCAGATGTCTTATAACTACGGGAGGGAAATAGCGATCCAGTTGCGCGCCCAGGGATTCGCAATGGGTCTTGGCGGAGGTGCAAATCTTACAAGAGAGCCCAGAGGAGGCAGATCATTCGAGTACTTAGGCGAAGATCCGCTCCTCGCGGGGGAACTGTTGGCGGAGCGCACGAAAGGGACCCAGAGCCAGAAGGTGATGGCGTCGATCAAACACTTTGCGGGAAATGAACAGGAGACAAACCGCATGGGTGGAGACAGCCACATTGATGACCGCACCCTGCGAGAGCTTTATTTATTACCTTTTGAAATCGCCGTTGAACAGGCCCATCCGGCAAGCGTTATGTGCAGCTATAACCGGCTGAATGGCGACTATGCCTGCGATAATTCAGTGCTTCTTACTGACATTCTGAAAACGCAATGGCATTTTCCGGGCCAGGTACAGTCGGACTGGGGAGCGACTCACACGACGGCAAAGGCGATCAACGCCGGCCTTGATGAAGAAGAAGGAAGCGATGCCGGCCCTTCTTACTTCGGGCGTGTCCCAGTCCTATTCGCGTTGGCCAACCATGACATCACCCAGGAGCGGGTCGACGATATGGTACGCCGCAAACTCTACTCAATGATTGCTTCCGGCATTATGGATAATCCTCCCCACGGTGGAGAAAAGATTGATTTCGATGCGGCGCGAACCTTCGCACAATCCGTGGAGGAACAATCCATCGTATTGCTTAAGAACGATGGGCAGCAGCTTCCGCTATCAGCCTCAAAGCTGAAACATATTGCGGTCATCGGCTCCCATGCAGACGTAGCTGTGATGTCTGGTGGCGGTTCTGCAGATACGATGCACCCGGTCACGGGCTCGTTCACTGGGTGTGAAGGTCTGGAATTTGTCGACCATAATGGCTGCGGTTGGTGGCGAAATCCGTGGCTGAAGGTTCCTGTCCCCCTGATAAAAGCCATTCTCGAATTATCGCCGGCTAGCGAAGTCGAATTTTCTGGAGTCCGAGACGAGCAAGCCCCCTTCCGCGCATATAGTCCGGGCGAAATCGCTGACGCAGTCGCGCTGGCACGTCGGTCAGGCATCGCGATTGTCGTAGTCGCACAGCCCGCTGGGGAAGATTTCGGAGATCTAAGGACTCTTAGTTTGCAGAACCCCTCGAACCAGAATGAACTGATAGATGCTGTTGCAAGCGCTAACCCTCATACGATCGTTGTGATCGAGAGTGGTAATCCCGTTCTGATGCCGTGGAAAGATAAGGTCGCGGCGATCATCGAAGCCTGGTATCCAGGCGAAGCGGGAGGCAGAGCGATTGCCAATGTTTTGTTTGGCAAGGTAGATCCTTCCGGCAAACTGCCGGTTACGTTTCCTGCCCGGGACGAAGATACTCCCACCTGGGGTGCTACCGGTGCTATTTCTAAAGATCCTGTCTATTCTGAAAAACTCAATATAGGCTATCGCTGGTACGACGCGAAGAAACTTGCACCGCTTTTTGAATTTGGCTTCGGGCTGTCGTATACCCACTTTGCATACTCGGACCTCAACCTAAAACGCGACCCAGATCACACTCTCCACGTGTCGTTCACGGTCAAGAATGACGGCACTGTTGAAGGTGCAGAAGTTCCGCAGGTCTACCTGGGAATTGACTACGCAGGGGAACCACCTCTGCGATTGGGTGGCTGGAGCAAGATTCGTTTGAAACCTGGAGAAAGCCAACAGGTCGATATCACGGTCGTGCCCAGGACCCAAAGCGTTTGGGACACGTCCGCCTCTGAGTGGCGGTATATTCCGGACGCCGTCGCCTACGTGGGCTCCTCATCGCGAGACATACGCTTGAAAGAGCGATGATCTGCGACGGAGAACAGCATCAGACAAGACTGGATTCCACCCGAGTCACTACGTGCATACAGACCTCCTGGGAGATCGGTCGGAATATCATCGAGTTCGAACAAGGGGGTTCGGCACGGGCGGAATATGGGACCCGCCTCTCATCGCAGAGTTAGGGGGGGCGACGCCTCGAATCTGAGACATATGCGGGTGTCTTATCAAGCCTTTCCAATTCGCGACGCATTGCGTCCTGAATTGAACTGGACTCATTATCGAACGAGAACGATTCTGCTCGGCAATGGTATATGAATGAAGCCCGAGGTCAGGGCTGGACGACGCGCTCGCTTGAGCCTCAAATAAGCACTCTTTATTACGAAATTACGAACGGCTTCTGGCAACGTCCGACCGCATCGTAGGCAAAGGTTTAAGGGGCTAGGTTGACGAGGGCGCGAAGAAAGACCTTTAGTTGGGCTGGGCTGTACATAGCGGGAGCATTCTCTAGGATGCGGTCGAACTTGCCAGTACACGCCTTTTGCAGCTTTTCCGTGCGGGCGCGCTCTACTTCCCATGCTTTCTCCCTCCGCTCATCTTCCAGTCTGCTTTCTTCGGTTCTGGGCTCCTGTTCTTGCTCGTACTCCTTGCATTCCTGTTCGTATTTGCGTCTGCGCTCCTCGGCCTCTGCTTCCGTTTCAGCTTCAGTCGCGGGTGGCCGCGAGGCCTTCCTGTGTGAAGGCCTCTGCCTCTTCGGGTACCCACTCCGCGCACTGATCCTTTGCGTTGTCGTCGTGGTTCTTATCACCCGATGGGAACAGAAGAGTAAAGCCGAACCATCACCGGTCCGATGATATCGGGTGTCACGCTGCACTCATGCGCTCTCGGGTCCAGATACTGCACTCAATTCCCGGACTTTGCGGAGCTGGTTTGTACTCAATCCCGGACAGAAAGCGATGCATGCAAAAGGATAATGTCATCCTTGTACTTATATCCCGGACAAGCTTTAGCAGGAACTTCGTCCGGTTTTTTTGTGCAACAGTCCGGGATTTCATTGCAGTGACAATGCAGGCAAATCCCGGGAAAATATTGAAAACAAACAAGCGTGATTCCGGGAATTGAGTGCAACGTGACAGCTGGCACAAAGACCGTGTGTTCATTAGCCAGGTCTTCTCCTTCTAAGATCTCGGCTTCGAGGAGATGGATGAGGAGATTTTCAGGGTTTACTTTCGAGAGATCGAACTTGGCGAGCTGGACGTGACAGAGTTGAGATTCATACCTGTGAGAGCGCTGCCTTAGCCTTAGTCTGAGATCGAAAACGACGGGTGGGAGAAAGCCAAAACTGGCTTTTCACACTCCGAATAGACCGAACTTGCCGAAAAGTGGGATGAGCAGCAGTCGCGATGACCGCCGAGCACAGCCGTGCGGCAGCACAGGATGGCCAGCGGGACATTCACCCCTTCGCGTAGATGGTCTCAACAGGTTTCCGGCCCCTGTTTGGAGGCATTTGTGCTAGGATGCGCAATTAAGGTCGCTCAGGAGGTGCTATGTTCCGCTTCCCACTAGCCAAGAAACCACAAACTTCTCGGGAACCGTTCAGCGTAGAGACGCTGGCGAAGAATTCGCGGCTGCGCGGCGCCAATGTCACCCAGGGCATTTGTCCCTACTGTGCCGTCGGCTGCGGGCAGCTCATCTTCAGCAAGGGTGGCGAACTCATCGACATTGAGGGCGATCCTGATAGTCCCATCAGCACGGGCCACCTATGCCCCAAAGGGGCCAACGCCTACCAGCTTTCCGTCAATTCGCATCGCGTTCGCAATGTCCTCTACCGTGCTCCCTACTCCGATCAATGGGAGACGAAGACGATGGAGTGGGCGCTGGACCAGATTGCCCAACGCGTCAAGACGACTCGCGACGCTGACTTCACGACTCGCGACGAGCAGGGCCGTTTGCTCAATTCGGTGCGCAGCATCGGCTCCTTAGGCGGGGCAACGATTGACAACGAGGAGAACTACCTGATCAAGAAGCTGCTCGGTGGCGGGTTGGGAGTGGTGTCGATCGAGAATCAGGCGCGAATATGACACAGCGCCTCGGTGCCCGGTCTGGGCGCCTCGTTCGGCCGCGGCGCGGCCACAAATTATCAGCAGGACATGGCCAATAGTGATTGCATCCTGTTTATGGGATCGAACATGGCGGAGGCTCAACCTGTCGGCTTCCGCTGGCCCATGGAGGCCAAGCTGAAAGGCGCGACCCTGATCCATGTCGATCCGCGCTTCACCCGCATGTCGGCGGTGTGCGATCTTTACGTGGGCATCCGCTCCGGGAGCGACATTGCATTCCTCGGCGGCCTGGTGAATTACGTCTTAACGAACGACCGTTGGTTTCATGAATACGTCCTGGCCTACACCAATGCTTCGACCATCATCGACGAAGGTTTCCGGGATACCGAAGATCTGGCAGGGATGTTTAGCGGCTTCGACCAGCAGCACGAATCCTACGATCCCAAGCGGGGCCATTGGGGCTTCGAGAAGTCCGGAAGCAGTCAGGCGGAGCAGGACGGTTCGAAGAATACGCCTCAGGCGGAGTCCACGAAAGGCGAGCACGGCCTCCATGGCCACGCCCTGGATGGCAGCGACGAACCACATACCTCGCCGTCAAAGAGCACGGCAAACGCATCGCGCGACCCGACCCTGCAGCATCCGCGCTGCGTTATGCAGATTCTGCGCCGGCACTTCGCCCGCTACACCCCTGAGGTGGTTTCCCAGGTGTGCGGCTGCAAGCCGGAAGAGTTTGTCCGCGTCGCGGAATTGCTCTGCACCAACTCCGGACGCGAGCGGACCACTTGCATTGCCTACGCGCTGGGCTGGACGCAACACACCACCGGCGTGCAGATCATACGCACTGCCGGCATCTTGCAATTGTTGCTCGGCAACATGGGCCGCCCCGGCGGCGGCATTATGGCTCTGCGCGGCCACTCTACCATTCAGGGCGCGACCGACATCTCGACTTTGTACGACTCGCTGCCCGGCTACCTGCCGCAACCCGCTGCGCACGACCCCGCGCACGAGGATTTGAGTGGTTATATCGAGAGCGGAAGGATGCCCACCGGCTATTGGGCGAACTTTAGCAAATTCATTGTCAGCCTACTCAAGGCTTGGTACGGCGACGCAGCAACGCCGGACAACGACTTCGGGTTCTCCTGGGTGCCGCGTGTGGACGGCGACTACTCGCAACTGGCGTACTTCGATCGGATGTCAAAGGGTGGGGTGAAGGGCTACTTCCTGGCTGGTCAGAACCCCGGCGGCGGCGGACCCAACGCCGGTCTGCACCGTGCTGGCCTACGCAACCTCGAGTGGCTGGTGGTTCTCGACTGGTTCGAGACGGAAAGCGCCACCTTCTGGAAGAACGACCGGAATGCGCCGCCGCCCTCCGAGATCGGGACCGAGGTCTTCTTTATCCCCGCAGCAGCCGCCCAGGAGAAGGAGGGCAGCTTAACCCAGACGCAGCGGCTCATCCAATGGCACAAGAAAGCTATCGATCCGTCCGGCGATTGCCGTTCCGACGCCTGGTTTTTCTACAACCTGGGTAAGCGCCTCAAGCAGCTCTACGCCGGCTCCACCGATCCCAGGGATCAGGGGCTACTGAACCTCACCTGGGACTACGACTTCGACGAGCAGCCGCGTCTTCCCGATGGAACGCTCAGCCGTATTGAAGGCGAACCGGACCTCGAGAAGGTCCTCATGGAGATAAACGGTCACCGGCTGAATGAAATCGACCCTCGCACGGGGGGGCCTCATCTTGTCAGCGGCTACTCAGAGTTGAAGGACGACGGCACGACGGCATGCGGCTGCTGGATCTACAGCGGCGTCTTCCCCGAACCGGGCCACAACCGTGCGGACGAACGCAAGATCACGGATAACCCGATCCAACCGGAATGGGGCTACGCCTGGCCGAATAATGTCCGCGTCCTGTACAACCGGGCCTCGGCAGATCCCGAAGGACGGCCCTGGTCGGAGCGTAAGAAATTGGTCTGGTGGGACTCAGAGAAGCGGAGCTGGGTCGGACTCGACAAACCAGACTTCGAGCTGAACAAACCGCCCGATTACCAACCGCCTCCAGGAGCGACGGATATGGCCGCCATCGCCGGCACGCACCCCTTCATCACCAAGGCCGACGGACTGGGCTGGCTGTACTCCCCCGCCATTAAAGACGGGCCTCTTCCGACGCATTACGAGCCGGTCGAGTCGCCGTTTGGCAACCTGCTCTATCCCAAACACAGTAGCAACCCAACGGTACGCTTTTTCGCAGGGCCGCTGAACCACATCGCCCACATGCCGACAGCCGAGTATCCCGTGGTGGCCACGACGTTCCGTCTTACCGAGCATTATCTGAGTGGGCCGATGAGCCGCTTCAACAGCTGGCTTAACGAATTGCAACCGGAGATGTTCGCCGAGCTGAGCTACGAGCTGGCCGTCGAGCGCGATATTGTTCACGGCGGCTGGATGACGATCCAAACCCCGCGCGGCCGAATCGAGGCTCGTGCGATGGTGACGCGACGGCTGCGGCCTTTTGTCGTCGAGGGACGCGTCGTCCACCAGATAGGCCTCCCGTTCCACTGGGCTTTCGCCGGGGAGGTTGTCGGCGGCAACGCCAACGATCTGACCGCACTCCTGGCCGACCCGAACGTGAGCATGCACGAAAGCAAAGCATTCACCTGCCAAGTCCAGGCCGGCCGGCTCGAAGGCCAGGCTCTGCACCCGACGGTACCCACAGCGCACTGGCCGACACTCGATCCCATCCCGGACACGCCGGCCAGCGCCCAACCAGAAGGGAGGCTCGGACATGGCAAGTAGAGAACAGGAACTGTCCATTTTGCCCCAGACCGGCGATCCGCCGCGCGGCCGGCTGTCAGTGCTGTTGGGACGCCTGATCCATCCGTACCTGAATGGTGAACCGCACGGCCCGCTGTCGGAGCTGTTGGGACGCCTGATCTATCCGTTCCTGCGTGGTGAAGCGCCCAAGCCCCAACAGGCTACTGGTTTTTACACGGACACCACCGTATGCATCGGCTGCAAGGCTTGCGAGGTGGCGTGCAAGCAGTGGAACCAACTACCTTCGGATGGCTTTAACTGGTCCGGCAATAGCTATGACAATACGAATGAGTTGTCGGCGACAACCTGGCGCCATGTGAAATTCATCGAGCAATTCTCCCACGAATCGTCAAGCCCGCTTCCTTCCCTAGACACGGTGTCTGACGAGTCGCCTCTTAACCGCTGGCTCATGATGAGCGATCATTGCAAGCACTGCCTGGCCGCCCCTTGCCACCAGGCTTGCCCGACCGGCGCCATTATTCAAAATGAGTTCGAGAACATTTATATTCAGGCTGACATCTGCAACGGTTGCTCGTGCTGCATAGCGGCCTGCCCGTTCGGCGTCATCACTCGCAGCGAAATGGGCGGTCATTCGCACAAATGCACGCTCTGCTATGACCGCCAGCGCGATGGTCTGGAGCCGGCCTGCGCCAAGGCATGTCCAACCCAGTCCATCCATTTCGGCCCCGTCGACGAGCTTCGCGAGCAGGCTCGCAAACGTGTGGAGCAACTTCACGAGCGCGGTGTCCCGCAGGCGTACCTTTATGGCGATGTCCCCAGTGAGACCTATTCCGAGATGCATTCGTTCTATCTGCTTGTCGATCGCCCTTCCGTTTATGGCCTGCCGGATGCTCCATTCAATCCGTGGCTGCACATGATGGGAGATTATGTTCGTTCCGTCGCTGGCGGCTTGGCCGCTATCGCCGTACTGCTCGTGGTTGTGTTCCTTTTGAAGCCCTGAATGCACGCAAACTCCAGCCCGCACGCTTCCACCAAACCTCCCTTGCCGGAACAAGGGGGCCAGATCGGCTACGAGAATACGCCAATAACCAAGGTGCCCGGGTGGCACGGCATCATCGCTTGGGACGCCTTGCTCAACGGCATGGCGACAGGGCTGTTCCTAGCCGCCGCGGTCAGCGAGTTGGCGGCGCCCGGGGTCTTTATGCGCGTGGCGAAAGTGGCTTATCCGGTCGCTCTCGTACTTTTGCTCGTTGACCTCGGATTGCTCGTGTTGGATCTGGGCGATCCGTTGCGTTTCCATCACATGCTCAGGGTTTTCAAGCCCAGCTCACCCATGTCGTTGGGGACGTGGTGCCTGACGATCTTTTCGCTCCCGCTGACCGCGGCGGCGGGACTCAGCCTGCTGGCAGAACTGGGTTGGGACTTCGAGTGGGCCCGCCTACTCGCGGTGGTCGTGGGACTGCTACCTGGCTTCGGCTCTGCAGCCTACAAGGGCGTCCTGCTCAGCACGAACGCGCAACCAGGTTGGAAAGACGCGCGCTGGCTGGGTGGTTATCTCACCAATTCGGCCCTCCTGATGGGTTGTGCCGAGCTGCTTGTCCTGTCCGCCCTGATGGGGCAATCGCAGGCGTCCGCCATCCTCCGCACCGCCTTTATCGTGCTGCTCGTGCTCAATGTGATTCCCTTAGGGCTGTTGTTTGCGAACCTCAGGCCGATCCATGCGCAACTCTATACCCGCGAGCAACAATGGCGCGTTGGCGCGCTCATCGTTGCCGGGGCGCTGATCCCTTTGGGTCTGATGCTCCTTAACGGCGGTCTGCTGTTCATATCGGTCGCGGTGATTTTTCTTTTAGCGGAGAGTTGGGTCGTCCGTTTTGTGTACGTCAAGATACCTCACACTTCGCCATTGGAAGTCCGAAGCGGTGAATAGTCCAGGGACATCGCGATGGACGATTACGCGCTGTTGCCGCATCCAGTGAGGTGGACCCAATTAGGCGCAGAGAGCGCAGCACCATCCATTTATTGCTGCCGAAATAGATTTGGCGGAAGCGCGTGTGAGTCGAACACACCGTTGCCCGAAACGGACGACCGTCGGTTTTGAAGACCGGGGGGATCACCGGATCCCAGGCGCTTCCATGCTGCGTCGATTAGCCGACTTTTAGGCCGGCCTTGGCATCTATTATGATGCATGGGCTTTGCTTCTGATCTGACCGCTGCAGTCCCCGCCGTCCGGCTTACCCAGCAGGTAAAAGCCGGCGGCTGCGCCAGCAAACTCGCTCCAGGTACGCTCAGCGATGTGCTTTCCCGTCTCCCCATGCAGCACGATCCGAACCTGCTTGTAGGCTTCGAGAGCGCCGACGACGCCGGTATCTACCGTATTAGCCCTGAGCAGGCCCTGGTGCAGACCGTTGACTTCTTTACTCCCATGGTCGACGATCCTTTTACCTACGGCCGCATCGCCGCGACCAATGCCCTCAGCGACATCTATGCCATGGGCGGCCACGCCCTCACTGCCCTTACCCTGGTCTGCTTCCCCCAGGAAGGTGACATGTCTGTGCTCGAGCAGATCCTCTGCGGCGGCCTCTCCGTCATGGAGCAGGCAGGCTGCACCGTACTCGGCGGCCACAGCGTCCGCGATGCGGAAATCAAATTTGGGTATGCCGTCACAGGCCTCATCCACCCGGACCGTGTCCTCAGAAACACGACCGCCCGACCCGGCGATGTGCTCATTTTCACCAAGGCCATCGGCACCGGCGTCATCACCACAGCCCTCAAGCAGGGGAAAGCGCAACCGGCGTGGGTGGAAGCGGCCATCGCGTCGATGACCACCCTCAACAAAGTCGCCGGCGAAATCATTAGCCGCCCCGAATTCAAGGTGCACGCCGCTACTGACGTCACTGGCTTCGGCCTTATGGGCCACACTCGTGAGCTGGCCTTCGGCAGCAACGTATGCCTTCGCATTGATCCCGCGTCCATTGCCCTGCTTGACGGCGCGATGGAAGCCGTCCGCCTCGGCTGTATCCCGGGTGGCCTCCTCGCCAACCGAGATTTTGCCGATTGCGTCGTCGAAGAAACCGTCGCAATCGAACCCAACCTGCGAACACTCCTCTTCGATCCCCAGACCGCCGGTGGCCTTCTCCTCTCGGTCCCAACGGAGCAAGCGCGGCCGCTCATCGCCGAGCTGCAGGCCGCGGGCTATCCGCACACGCACCAGATTGGCGTAGTCCTGGAAGGCCCGCCCAAAATCCTCTTAGCAGTCTGAATCACCACCCGAAGCGCAGTGGAGGAACCTAGTGCAGATCCACCCGGCCCATCTCTATCGCAAACTGCCCCAGGTGGGCGAGCTCCTCCATCGCTCGGATTTTCTCCGACTCCAGCAAACCTACTCTCGCGAGCTCATCGCGGAGGCCCTCCGTTCGACACTGCAAGATCTCCGCGGCGAAATAAGCGCAGGGCGTCACACCGAAGATTCCCTCGACCTTGAGCTGCATGGCCTCAGCGCTAAGGTCGCCCACAGCCTCCGCCATGCCACCCGTCCCTCGCTGCGCCCAGTACTCAACGCCACCGGAGTCATCTTGCAAACCAACCTTGGTCGCGCTCCGCTCTCAGAAGCGGCAATTCAGCGTATTGTCGAGGTTGCCCGCGGCTACTCGAACCTCGAATTCGATTTGGAAACCGGTGAGCGCAACCGCCGCGACCTCCATGTCGAGCGGCTCATTCTCAACGTAATCGCCCTCAAAAGCGGCCAAAGCCCACCAGACTTAGCCCACAAATCTGCAGTTGTGGTCAACAACTGTGCGGCCGCCAACTTCCTGGCCCTCAACACTCTGGCGGAAGGCGGTGAAGTCCTCGTCTCCCGCGGCGAATTGGTCGAAATTGGCGGCGGCTTCCGCGTCCCTGACATTCTGCGCAAGTCCGGAGCCATCCTTCGCGAGGTGGGCACCACCAACCGCACCCGTCTCTCCGACTACGCCGCCGCGATCACTCCACAAACACGCCTCATCCTCCGCGTGCATCGCTCGAACTTCCGCATGGAAGGGTTCACCGAGCGCCCTGCTCTCGAAGAACTCCTCGATCTCGGCAACCGCGCGTCGCTCCCTGTCTTCGAGGACCAAGGCACCGGTTGCATCGTTGATCTCGCGGAGGCCGGCATCCACGACGAGTCTTCCTGGATCCAAAGCGCCTCAAGCGACCTCGCTCTCGTCGCCTGCAGTGGAGACAAGCTGCTCGCCGGCCCGCAGTGCGGCATCCTCGTTGGCGCCAAGCCCCACCTCGATCGCATCCGAGCCAACCCGCTCTTCCGCGCCCTGCGTGTGGATAAGCTCACCTACGCCGCGCTAGAAGCTACTCTGATCGCCTATCTCACCGCGACCGAAGAAACCCTGCCGGCCATCGCCATGCTGCGCATGCCTGCCGAAGCCATCCGCACGCGCTGCCTGGCCATCGCCGAAAGGCTCCGCTCCACCAGCGCCGTCGTGGAGGTAGTCGAGACCCGCAGCGTAGTCGGCGGCGGTACGACTCCCGGAGCATCTCTGGCCAGCTTCGCCCTGGCCCTGCTGCCTTCTCACATGTCGGAAACAGTGTTTGCGACAAATATGCGCCACCTCGATCCTCCGGTCGTCGTGCGCATTCACGAGGGCCGCGTCCTGCTCGACCTGCGGACCATCCCGCTCGCAGAAGATGCCATCCTCGCTCAGCTGCTGCAACAAGCGCTCGAGCCGGAGCAGCCATGAAGTCCGCAGCCACGCGCTCTGTGGTCCTCGGCACCGCCGGCCACATCGACCACGGCAAAACCGCACTCGTCCATGCCCTCACCGGCACCGACACAGACCGCCTGCCCGAAGAAAAATCCCGCGGCATTACCATCGACCTCGGCTTCGCGTCTCTCGATCTTCATGATCCCACCGGACACTCGATCCAGCTCAGCCTCATCGATGTCCCCGGTCATCACGCCTTTATCCGCAACATGCTCGCCGGCGCTGGCGGCATCGATTGCGTCATGCTGGTCGTCGCCGCCGATGAGAGCATCAAGCCGCAGACCACCGAACACCTCGCCATCTGCACTCTGCTTGGCATCCGCCACGGCATCGTGGCCATCACTAAGCAGGACGCCGTCACCCCTGAGCGGCTCGAAGTCGTGCGTCATGAGGTCCGACGCTTCGCCGAGCACACCTTCCTCGAAGATGCTCCCGTTGTCGCCGTCTCCGCCCGCACCGGCGCGGGAATCCCCACCCTCAAGCGGGCCCTCGCGCAGCTCGCGTTGAGCGTGCCCGCTCGCAATGCAGACGCCATCCTCCGCCTTCCCCTGGATCGTGCCTTCTCCGTGCGCGGCTTTGGCACAGTCGTCACCGGCACGCTTCAGGCCGGCAGCCTGCGTGTGGGAGATGCCGTTCATCTGCAGCCCGAGGGCCGTAGCGTCCGCGTCCGCGGCATCCAGGTCCACGGCGCACCGGTAAGTGAGACCCACGCACCCGGCCGCGTGGCGCTGAACCTCGTCGGCGTCGAGGTAGCTGAAGTGCACCGCGGCCATACCATCGTGCCGCCCGAGACCCTTTCGCCGGTAAACACCGTCGATGTAGAGCTAACCGTCGTACCCGGCATGCCTGCGCTTCGACACCGCACCACCCTGCGCCTGCATGCCTTCACATCCGAAACCACGGCCCGTGTCCTTCTCTACAGCCCCGACGAAAACTCCGCTGCTCCTCTCGCTCGCTTGCGTCTCAGCAAACCCCTGCTGCTCACGCCCGGCGATCGCTTCGTGCTCAGGCAACCTTCACCGGCAATCACAGTAGGCGGTGGCCGAGTACTTGATGCGCATCCGCTGCCCCGCTTCAGAAAAGCAGCAGCGAACACATGGCTGGAACAGCTTCGCGAAGCCGCGCCCGAACAGCAAATTCTCCTGCGCGTGCGCCGCCGCGGCCTTCACGGAATCTCTATCAAAACCCTCAGCCGCGAAACCTGCCTCCACCCCGACGCCATCCGCCCGATCATCGCGTCACTGATCGCAAGCAAGCAACTGATCGGTGCCACTGTGGAGCACGCCGCCGCGGGCCACTTTCTTTGGCCAGGGGCGTTGGCCGAGGCCGTCGAGCTCCTCTCCAAAGAGTTGGAGCGGGCCGAAGCCCGCTCCCTCTCCCGCGCCGAGCTGCGCTCCCGAACCAAATTAGAAGACTGGGTCTTCTCCCTGGCCGCCGTGCGCTTGCCCCAAGTCAAACCAGTCCAGACAGTCGGCAATCAATTCACCCTGCGCGGAGCTGGCGCCAAAGAGCCCACAGAAGCCCTGGCCAAAGTCGAGGTTCTCTACCGCACCGCCGGCCTCGCCTCCCCGATCGTCAGTGAAGTAGCCGCCACCCTGCAGCTTCCCCATGAAGAAGTGCCCCCGCTGATCACTATCCTCATCCGTGCCGGCAAGTTAGTCCGTATGGGCGCCGACAACCTCCTGATCCACGCCGAAGCGTTAGTTCGGCTAAGAACCGAGCTCCAAAAGCAGCGCGGCCAGACCTTCGACGTAGGCCGCTTCAAAGCCTTAACTGGCCTGACCCGTAAACACGCCATCCCGCTGCTTGAGTATCTCGACGGCGCTCGCATTACCCGCAACCAAAACGGCATCCGCACCGTGCTCTAGTTCAATATCTGCCGTCGCCAGATCGTAGCTAACAGCATCGACCCCGGCCCTCGGAATTGATGGTCAGGATCAACATTCCCGTGGAGTCGAGGATGCCTCGATGAGCCGCGATTTTGCGGCAACTCCAGGCGTCGATCCATCGGCGGGCTTTTTCAGGGTTGCGGCCAAAATCCGGGAGCGCAAGGCGGGCGTCAGAACGCTCGGCGGCTGGCCAGGATGATACGTGGAGGGTGCTGAAAAAAGACGATGGGTTTCATTATCGGCTGCAGGCTGGGAGGAGCCCTCCTCCCTTCTGGGTAGCTAAGTCTGCAGGTGACAACAGTTCAGACGCTCAGTACCGGAAACGGCGAGTCGCGCACCATGGCGTACGTCAAATCTCTCATACGGCCATGAGAGCCGGGCTGATGGCTTCTTCCGATCATTAGCACGTCGGCATCCGATTCCTGAGCAGTTTTAAGCAGCGCTTCTTTTACTGAACCGACTGCAATGCGTACTGGAACATCCGTACCGATCATCTGCTGGAGATCGGCGATGCGCCGTCTCGTCGCCTGCTTTTCGACGGAATGAAGCTTTTCTCGCAAGTCGAGTTGAACAGGCAGATCCGTATCTCCGGCTTGTACCGCATGAATGAGCGAAAGCTTGGCGCGTGCTTGCGTCGCCATTTGACTGGCAAAACGAAGCACTCTCTCAGAATTTGTGCTCAAACCGATCGCGCACAGCCATTCCCGGTGTGCCAAAGGTCTGGGAGCGATTGTCTGAGCATGCCGGCTCGTCAATACCGGACAGTCCGCGTCATTGATTACCTTGGCCGTCGTTGAGCCAATTAGCATCTGCCGGAAGATGCCCGCGTGTGTGGGTATGACGATGAGATCGAATCTGTCCTCTCTCGCAACTCGAGCGATCTCGAACGCTGCATCCCCCGTAGTCAGGATTCTTGGGCACTCTTCCGCGGGAAACTCTGCTGCCAGAAACGAATCGAGTCTCTCCCGGCCGATGCTCACATACTCCTCTAAAACTTCGGAGATCGGCCTTACATAAAGTTGCAAACCGTTGTAGCCGGTAGGGTCGACAACATGAATCAGTGAGACCGTGGCTCCAAGCAGAGCCGCTGCTCTCTTCACGTAAGCCGCCATGGCAACGCAGGAAGGCGAGAAATCCACTGGATAGAGGATGTTTGCGATTAAGGACATACATATCACTCCTTGGAACATCTAAAGATGCTGATCAGTGACATGCTCTTCTATCGAAGCAAACGTACGGAGTAAGCTTAGGTCAGAAGCTTGAACGAGCTATCGGCTGATTCCCCACCACTTATGCTTTAGCCCCTTGCTTGGCTCCCGGGCCGACCTCCTCTTGAGATGGTTCCGTTCTTACATCCAACGTAAGCGATAAATTAAGCGGCAACATCCCGTGCCGAGGAGTGCCACATACGGGACACCCCCCCGCCCTTCAAGGTGATCTCTGCTCCACAGCATGCACAAAAAGCGGCCACGTTATTTAATCTCCCCGGTCACTACGATTCTTTGGATGAACGCCAGAAGTACAAAGATTCGAGACGGAACAGTCGGTATTTACTCCAGAGCTCTGTTCGGTCCGACCAACTCGACAAGCGCGGGCTGGGGCATTTCCGATGGTATCGACTCTGACGTCCATTCAGGCAAATCCTTTCAGCCCCAACTCGACGATGTCAGCTTCGAATTGTTCAGACGGTCCAAACAGCCGACCACAGTTGTTCCCGAAACCATTTTTGAGCAGGTTCATTGGTGAATCGCGGATTCCATGCCATGAAATATGGAAAGGATCTGATCTCACGAGGCGCTTCCACGACACGCATACCAGCCATGACCGCAGTGATCTTTGCCAATCTGCGCGGCACGGTGAGAATCAAGTCAGTCTGTGAGATGGCAAAGATCGCGGGCACAAAGAATGGCAGAGTAAGCGCGACGTGCTGCTTTGCGCTAAGCTGCGACAGAGCGCGATCCACTAAAGCCTGTTGCCCCTCTCGTATCTCGACCAGAACGTGCTGGAATTCCAGATATTGTTTCAGTCTAAGACGACGAGCACGAACCCGTAGAACCGCGCCAACAAGACAAACGAATCGTCTGGCAACCGGGAACCGCTATTCGATTGCGATGATCGGTGGCGACCCTCCGATTGCTGACTAGGTCACTGACTCAGATCGAGCGAGTTCTCACGGTGAACGGCTTGCATCTTGTTACGCCAGAGATCTTCGAGACAACCCGAGATAGCGTAGTGATCGGGCAGACCTTGGACGGTTGGCCAGTACGTCAGATAGCCTGCATATATCACGCCAAATAATCTTCCAAACTACACATATGACTTCGTTACGTTGCATTCGAAGCAGCGTCGAGAAGTACGCCAGTAAGATCAGTGGCAGAATCGTTACGGCGGAGCCGAGGAAATTCTTTCATTCTGGAGGGCCCAAGTTTGGCGTCCATCTTTATTAGATCTGCGAAAGAGTTGGCATGCATCTTCTGCATCACTTGACCTCGGTGCGCTTTCACCGTGATTTCGCTGATGCCGAGTTCTCCGCCGACCTGCTTGTTTAACAACCCTGAAGACACCAACGCCATGACCTGCCGTTCGCGGGGTGAGAGCGAGGCATAACTTCTCTGAAGGGCTTGTTTCTGCGCCTCTTTAGCAAGAACAAAACGACTCCGTTCGAGAGCTTTTCGGACAGCGCCCAAGAGTTCGTTGTCCAGGAAAGGCTTCGTGAGGAATTCAACAGCTCCTGCCTTCATGGCTTCTACAGCAGTGGGTATGTCGCCTTTGTCGCTGAGAAAAATGGTTGGGATGTAAGGGCGTTCTACGGCTGCACGCTTCTGCAGTTCGAGACCGCTTAGGCCCGGAAGAGACACGTCGAGCAACAAGCAACTGGGAACAACTTCGGGCGGATGGGCGAAGAATTCTTCGCCCGACGTAAAGGACTCCGGATGCCAGCCTTCGCATCGTATTAACCGCTCCAGTGATTCGCGCAGGGTTCTGTTCGGGTCGACGATGAAGACGACCGGTGTGTACTTTAATGTTTCTGTACTCTCGAATCGATGATCGGCGGACGAACTTGTCCTATTGAAACCCATGTCGGCTCCTTGGTGCTCCTCACAATTTGTTCTGGAGGATGTTGTCTATGAGGGTCGTGGATGGATGCTCACAATAGACCCTTTCTCGGTTGAAGTTGTGCTTAGTTTCTTTGGTGAGATCTAAGCTAAACGGGCGTCTCCGCTGGCATCGTTTGCCAGCTCTTCGCGGAACTTACTCGGCGTGACTCCAGCTACTCTCCGAAATACCTTTGTAAAGTGCTCTTGTGTTCTAAACCCAACAAGTCTACTAACCTGCGCAACGCTTAGACTGTCGTCTTTTAGGTGAATCTTCGCGCGATCGATTCTCACCCGCAGAACATACTGGTGCGGACTCAGTCCTGTAGATTTCGTAAACAATGATGCAAGATGGTGCGGCGTCACTTCGGCGACCTTTGCCATAGCCGCTAAACTGATGTTTCCACTGGCGTTTTCGTGGATGTACTCGATCACCTTGTTGCTAACTTCCTTAGTGATAAGGGGCCCCTTTCGTTTACTTCTCTGCCGAATGAGGACACGGTATCGCGAAAAGATTGGTCAAATGTTCCGGCGTTGGTCAATTCTTCCGATTTAATCGGTCAAAAAAACCGATCCACGCGAAACGGCGGTATTCTCTTCTTACCGATCTTCCGTGTGGAGAGGTAAGACTTATGGCCAACTCTGGGGTCCTTCCTGTCGATGCTGTAGAAGTGATGCGGGGCAGTTGCGCCTTGTGCCCCTTTCCTACCCGCTCGTCAATTACAAGTAAGGGCGCTGGTTGGCAAGGGATTGCCCTGGAGTCGTTCAGCGACATCCCAGGCGTCGCCATTCCGGATCATGAGCACCCAACCCATTTTGTAAACCTTCTTACGCGAGGAGAGGTCAAGGCGCAGTGGACTACGGAGGGGCGGAGTCACAGTGCAACGAACAGTCCCGGCACAATCTATCTATTGCCGGCAGGCACTCGTGACAGGCTTACCTGGTCAGGTCCGACAACCCGGATTGTTTTGGTCATGGAGCAGGGGTTCCTCTCGCGCTCACTTGAGAACACTGCACATCTCGATGAGATTGCCCTAACGATGCACTGGAATCTTCGTGATCGCCACATCCAGTCATTGATGCTCGCTATGCATGCCGATCTGGAAGATGGCTCGCCCGCAGGTCCCCTGTATGGCGAGTCTCTTGGTTTGACGCTTGGCCTCTATCTGATTCGGCGCTATTCGACTCGAAGCAGAAACAATGGCCTCCAACTCAACGGCGGAATGCCTACGGCTCGTCTGAATCGAGTCCTTGATTTTATCAACCAAAACTTTGCCGAGGACCTGCGTCTATGGGAGCTTGCCGCGTTAGCAGGAATGAGTCCTCATTACTTCTGTGAGTTATTCAAGGCCAGTACGGGACTGACTGCCTATCAATATGTCTTGCAGTGCCGAATCGAGCGTG
>Ga0302220_10001571_pt1 | contig 17750 bp, 19 predicted proteins | sample II_Palsa_E1_3_FD_194572 | JGI IMG/M metagenome (GOLD analysis project Ga0302220, IMG submission 194572) | Peat permafrost microbial communities from Stordalen Mire near Abisko, Sweden - II_Palsa_E1_3 | ecosystem: Environmental > Terrestrial > Soil > Palsa > Peat permafrost | place: Sweden...
CATCATCGTTTTCGTTTTGAGCACCATTTTCATGGGGCTTTATACGAATCTGCCGTTTATCGTCGGGCCTGGCATTGGCGGATCGGTGATCCTTGGCGTGACGCTGGCGGCGACCGAACACGTCGCCTGGCAAACCGGTCTCGGCATTGCGTTCATCTCCGGCGTGCTGTTTCTCATCCTCACGCTGGTCGGCGCACGCAGTCTGGTCGTGCGGCTGATTCCAGCTCAGATCAAGCTGGGTCTCGGTGCATCCATCGGGCTCTTTATCGCGGTGCTTGGATTCCGTAACGCAGGCATGGTGATCGCGAACGCAAAGACCAATGCGCTCGCGCTCGGCGACTTTTCGCGACCCGGCACGATCGTCGCGTTGATCGGCTTGGCCGCAGCCGTGGTGTTGCAGGGGCGACGCATTCCCGGCGCCATTCTCTGGGCAATCCTGATCGCAGCCGCGGCGGGCATTCCGCTGGGCGTCACGCATCTGCCGCAATCGATGATCTCGTTGCCGCACGACATCATGCCCGTCGCGTTCAAGCTGGATATTCCGAGCGCGCTGAGCGTGGCCGCCATTCCTTATTTGTTCGTGTTCTTCGCCGCCGAGTTCTTCTCGACACTCGGCACGACGCTCGCCGTCGGCGCCAAAGCGAACCTGCTCGATGAAAACGCCAACTTGCCGAATATCAACCGGCCGTTCCTCGTCGATTCGATCGCAGCCACGCTCGGCCCCGTGTTCGGTATTCCCGCGCTCACGGCGCTGGTCGAATCGGCGGCGGGCGTGGAAGCGGGCGGGCGCAGCGGTCTCTCATCGCTGGCGGCTGCCGGCATGTTCGCCTTGATGCTGCTGTTCGTGCCGCTCGCGCTTGCGATCCCCAAGGAAGCCACCGCGCCGGCGCTGATCCTGATCGGCCTGTCGATGTTCAGCACGATCCGCCACGCGCATTTCGACGATTTCACGGACGCTTTCCCGGTCCTTTCCATGGTCCTGCTCACGCTGATGTCGAATAGTTTCGGCACAGGGATTGCGGGCGGCTTGTTGTGTTTCGTGATTGTGAAGCTGCTTGCGGGCCGCTTTAAAGAAGTCCCCTGGGGTCTTGTCGTGCTGGCCATTCCGCTCGGTTATTACTTCTGGACCGTTGTTAAGCACCATTAACCCATGCACCATTGATTCCGCACTACCGCAAGAACTGAAAAATATGAACGAGACATTTGGCAACGTGCCCGCTTCACGCACCGGCATCAAGATCACGCCTGCGCACCGGGCATTTTTCAAGGCAATCCCGAAGGTCGAACTTCACTGCCATTTGCTGGGCGCGGTTCGGCATGAGACGTTTATCGCGTTGGCTGAAAAAAGCCATGCGCCGATCGAGCGAGCTGAGATCGACGCGTTTTATACGCGCGGCGAAAAGCCGGTTGGCGTCTTGCGCGTGCTACGCGCGCTTGATGAATACCTGCTCACCGACGCCGATGACCTGCACCGCATCACCTACGAATATCTGGAAGACGCCGCCGCGCACAACGTGCGCCATGCCGAATTTTTCTGGAATCCAACCGGCACGGTAAGGGTATCGAAGATTGAATACGGCGATGCGCAAGCGGGCATTGTCGCGGCGATCCGCGATGCATCGCGGGACTTTGGCATGTCCGCGCTGCTGGTTCCGAGTATCGACCGCGAGGCCGATCCCGACGAAGCGGTGACGTTGGTCGAGTGGATGAAAGCGAATCGCGCCGATGAAGTCGCGGGCATTGGCGTGGATTATCGCGAGAATGACCGGCCGCCGGAATTGTTCTGGAAGGCGTATCGCAACGCTCGGGATGCGGGCTTCAAGACCACCGCGCATGCGGGCGAGTTCGGCATGCCTTGGCGCAACGTGGAGACGGCGGTCGAGTTGCTGAAGGTCGATCGTGTCGATCATGGTTATACGATCGTCGACAATCCCGCGCTGGCCGCGAGATATGCGGCGTCGGGCCTGGTGTTCACGGTCGTACCGACCAACTCTTATTACTTGCGCACCTTGCCGCCGGAGAAATGGGCGGAGCTTCATCCCATCCGCCGCATGCCCGGGCTTGGTTTGAAGATCCATCCGAATACCGACGACCCGGCGCTGCACAAGGTGAATCCGAGTGAAGCGTGGGAACTGATGTTCAGCCATTTCGGCTTTGGCATCAGCGATTTGCGGAGTTTCATGCTGAACGGCATTGACGGAGCTTGGGTCGATGACGCAACGCGCGACGCGTGGAGAGCCCAGTGGCCAGGCGAATTTGATGCGTTGGCCAAGCAATTGCCATAGGGGCTGGACAGGTTTTGGAGCCGGCGGCCGGTGAGGGGCGTTGGGGCTGGGTCGATGCTGAGTTCCGTGGTCAGCGCCGATGCGGCCTCATGCACAAGTATTTGCGTTGCCTTATCATTCTCCCGGCATCGCCCAAGCCAAAACCAAGCCAAAGATAGCGGCTCAACCCGGCTCAACCCTATTGGCACTGCCGCTCCCAAGACCGCACCCATGCACCCCGCAGCAGACCACCTGACCCGCGCCCCAAAAGCAAGACCCGCCCGCATCGTCCTGGCTACCATCATCGGTAACGCGTTTGTCGCGTACGACTTCACGGTCTACAGCTTCTCTGCCGTCATCATCGGCAAACTTTTTTTCCCGTCGCACGACCCGCTGTCTTCACTGCTGCTGTCGCTGGCCACCTTCGGCGCAGGCTTCGTCATGCGCCCGCTCGGGGCGATCATCATCGGGCAGATCGCCAACAGCCGGGGACGCAACGCCGGCATGACGTGGTCGCTCGCCTTCATGACACTCGGCACATGGCTGATCGCCTGCCTGCCAACGGTTGCCTCCATCGGCCCGGCTGCTACGGTGTTGATGGTTGTCGCGCGACTCATGCAGGGGCTCGCGGCAGGAGGCGAGATCGGCCCGGCGTCGGCCGTGCTGATGGAGTCAGTCCCGCGCAACCGCCGCTGTTATCTCACCAGTTGGCGTGGTGCCAGCCAGGGTGCGGCTGCATTTGCCGCCGCGATGGTCGGCGCCATCACTACCGCCTTACTCGCGCCGGCCGACATGCTTGAATGGGGATGGCGGATTCCATTCGTGCTCGGTGGGTTGATCGGTCCTGTCGGCTGGTATCTGCGCCGGCGCATGCCGTCGATCGTCATGGAAGTACCCAAGCGCCCCCGGCTCGCGACCCTGTTTTCGGAGCACGCGCGCCCGCTCGTATACGGAACATTGATGATGGCCGCACCGTCGATCGGCATTTACATCACGGTGTTCTACATGCCGAGCTATCTGGTGCGGACGTTGCATCGGCCCCCGGTCATCAGCCTGCTGACCGCCAGCCTGTCCGGTCTCGTGATCCTGGTGGTCAACCCGCTGGTGGCCCGGATCGCCGACGGCCAAAAACGCCGCAAGCCAATCCAGTACCTGGCGCTCGTGGTCTGTCTTGCGCTGACTTATCCGGCCTTCCTGGCCTTGAGGATGGGGGTAAGCGATGTCACCGCGCTACTGATCATCCTCGCGTACGTGGCGGTCGCGCTCAGCAATGCCGGCGCGAGCACGGTGATGATGCTGGAGGCCTTCGCGCCACAGCATCGCGCCGCCGCGCTGTCCATCATGTACAGCTTCGGCGTCGCGATTTTTGGTGGTTTTTCTCCGCTCATCGTCACGTGGCTGATCGCCAAGACCGGCAATCCGATGATGCCCGCGTGGTATCTGATCGTCGCCATTTGCATCACGCTTTTTGCCCTGCAACGCTTTCCGGAAAACACGCCTGAGTGAATGGGTGATCGCACCAGGTTAGCGCGTTATCTGCCGCCGGGTCCATACGATGACAGCAGGTCCAGCTTGCTCGCCTGCTGCAGCTCGAGTGCGCGAGCGCGCGCATCTTGCGGGCTCATGCCGTAAGCGCGGCGAAACGCCCGCGTAAAATCCGACGCGCTGTTGAACCCCAGTCCGTAGGCAATATCGATAACGTGAAGATGCGGGAAGCGGACCAGTTCGTCGGCCGCCTCGCGCAAGCGGCGATTGCGGATATACGCTCCGAGTCCGCCCTCATGCTCGAACCAGCGATAAATCGTGGCGCGCTTCAATTGCAGCGCCTCCACCACGCTCGAAGGCGAAAGATCCGGCTGGTTCAGATTCGCTTCAACAAACCGCCGGACCTGGCTCATCACGGCCGCCTGAACGGCCGCGCGGGCATCGCCGGTCAAACTCGCCTGCTTACGGAAAGCGGCAAGCAGCAACTGCGCGCCGGCATCCAGTTCACGCGCCGCCTGCGCCGCCCCCATTGTCGGCAGATCGCGGCTGAGCGCCAACGCGTGGTTCACGACGAGCTGGGTCAAAGGGGCGCCGTGCTGGACCACTCGGCCATGAATTGAATCCGCGTCTGGAATCGTGGCTTCCACGACCGCTCTCGGCACGAACATCGTCAACACCTGGCACGCAGACCGCTCGACGCGAAACGGCTGATCCATGTCGAAAACAATTATTCCCTGAACCGAATTCGGGGCGCTGCGTTTCTTCTGCACGCCCACTCCCGTGTCCACCTCGCCGCGCACGAAGATGTGGAAAACGTAGTTGCGCCGCACGTCGGTGGACACTCTCGCGACCGAGCGTTCAAGCAACATGGCGTCGGTGACGGCATCCGTAAAGACGAAATCGCCGACAGCATGCCGGTCAATACGGCCGTGAAAGCCGCGGGTGATCTGGGCCTTCGAAGGCAAGGCATCCACGACATGCCCCACCCGGTCGCGCCAGGCGAGCATCTGCTGATCCACCTCCGAGGCGTACGTGCTGAAACTGCTGCGGACGATGCCAGCGTCCGGCGCCGCAGCCTGAGTGAGCCCGTCTGGACGGGAATGCGAAGCCATTGTTTTTACCTGATGGCGCCCCAAAACGGCCAACTTATCCGACCCGGGTCGCGGTGATCAATTTATTTTCGAGAATTGAGACATAGGGTAAAGCCTGCCAAAAACAGTGCGATATCTTCAGATCAATAACTTCGCCGTCCATTCCGCATCGTGAGAGGCAATGCCTGGTTTACGGCATTGCAAGCGGGAAACGCAGGCTCGTTCCATCAAAAGGCGGCGGTAACGGAAAACGATACCGCCACGCTCGATCGCCGCCATTGCATTTGCATTGGCGAAACGAGCGGCTTGATCAGCGATGTCCGGACGAATTGAACGCCATACCCTTCCTGAGACAGCTCAGTGAAGCACGACGAGATATCAGCAAATGAGCGCTTTAAAGAAAGCACCGTCGCCTAATCCCGGCAACTTGCTGCCCGCAAGTCTAGCCGATCGCCAGCTCGACCATATCGAGCGCATGGTCAGGTCCATCGTGCGCGCCAACTCGGCCAGACCCGTCCACGGCATGGACCAGGAGTACTGGGAAAGCCGGCTGCACGCCCTGGTGAACGAGAGCGACCTCGTGGCTGTGCAACAACACCGTGTGCAACGGCTTTTACAGGATCTGGCCAAGCGCCTACGGCCGAACGCGTTGAAACAAACGGCGGCGTGAATCGGGGGGAGACGGGAGAACGAGCGCTGATCCCTGGGCGCGGACACTGGCACGGGCTTGCAACCTGGGTGGGCCGTCGCCCGCTATCGTGGATCCTGCCACGGCCGGTCGGCGAAGATCCCAACCACCCAATCCACAAACGCGCGGGTCTTCGCCGGTTCATGTTGAACGGAAGGCCGGACGACGCTGACCCCCGACTCCCCGCCCACCGTCCAGTCCGTCAGTACCGGCACGAGCCGGCCGTCGGCCAGTTCCCGCGCCACCAGCCAGTCAGCCGCCATGATGATGCCCGTGCCCGCTAGCGCCGCCTGGAGCGCGGCCTCGGCATCGTCCGTCTCCAGCCGCCCCATGATCCTGACCGTACGGTTCTTGCCGTCGCGATACAGATGCCAGGCCGGATGGGTCGTCAGCCGCGTGAAGCAGATGCAATCGTGACGCTGCAGGTCGTCCGGCTCGCTTGGCGCGGGCCGTCGATCCAGATAAGAGGGCGCCGCGCAAAGCAGCCGGCACGTCATCGCCAGGCGGCGGCCGATGAGCCGGCTGTCCTTCAGCTCGCCAACCCGGATTCCGGCATCGAATCCTTCGTCTATCAGGTCGGTGTATCTATCGGCATAAAGCGCCTCGACGCGAATGGCCGGGTATCGCGCAAGAAACTCCGGTAACCGCGGCGCAATCCACATGCGCCCGAACGTGACGGGCAGCGTAAGCCGCAAACGGCCCGTGGGCGCAGCTGCCATTGCGCGTGCCTCGTCCTCGGCGGCACGCACCATCTCCATGGCATCGCGCATCCGGTCCCGGAACCGGATACCGGCTTCAGTCGCAGACACGCGGCGCGTCGAACGCTCGAGCAGTCGAATCCCCAACCGCGCCTCGAGCGCCGCGACCCGCCGCGACATGACCGAGCCATCGCGACCCAGCTTGCGGCCGGCGGCCGAAAAGCTCCCCGATTCCACGACGGCAAGAAACGCCGCCGTCTGGTCTGCTTCTACGCTATCCATTCATGCACCACACGCAGTAGTGTTATGTTTTCGAGATGAATTATAGCGTCAGGGCGTGGTTACTATTTTCTCCGTTGCATCACTATTCACATTGGAGATTGCCATGCGTGCCTTCCACCTGAGCGCTGCCTCGCTCGATGCGTTGAAGCTTGTCGAAGCCCCAACACCCCGCCCGAAGCCCAATGAGGTACTGATCCGCCTGCGTGCGGCGAGCCTGAACTACCTCGACCTGATGGTTGCATGGGGACGCTTCGGCGACGGGAGCATGCCGTTCATCCCCGGGACGGACGGCGCGGGCGAAATCGTGGAGACAGGCGGCGGCGTGGAGGACTGGAAAGCCGGTGACAGGGTCGTCCCCGGACTGATGGTCGACTGGTCAGCCGGGCCGTTGACTACGGCAAGCACCAGGCGCCTGCGAGGCGTGAGCATGCCGGGTTCGCTCGCCGACTACGCGGTCGTTCCCGCGACGTCGCTGGTCCGCATCCCCGACCAGCTTTCTTTTATAGAAGCGGCCACGCTGCCGATAGCCGCCACGACCGCCTGGAACGCCATGGTCATGGGACGTGTCCGCCCGGGATCGACAGTCATGTTGCTGGGTACCGGCGGTGTCAGCCTGTTCGCCCTGCAGTTCGCCAAGGCAGCAGGGGCGCGCGTGATCATTTCGTCGTCATCGGATGAAAAGCTGGCCCGCGCCCGCTCGCTCGGCGCCGACGTGACGATCAACTATCAAACGACACCCGCCTGGGACGAAGCGGTGCTCGCGGCAACCGGCGGTTCGGGCGCGGACCTGATTGTCGAGACGGTCGGTGCGCCGACTTTCGCGCGCTCACTTAACGCGGCAGCCGTGGCGGCGACGATCTTCGTGGTGGGTTTTGTCGGCGGGATGGAGCTCTCCATCCCTATCCTGCCCATCAACCTGAAGACGCTCAATATTGTGGGCAGCAACACGGGATCGACGGCGAATCTCGCCGATGCCGTGCGCGCAATCGCTACGACGGGCATCAAACCGGTGATCGATAGAACCTTCAGCTTCGAGCAAACCGTCGATGCTTACCGCTTCCTAGAAAGCGCAGCGCACTTCGGGAAAGTTGCCATCGACCTGGATGCTTGACGGTTAATTTGCTGCTCGGATGGACTTACTCCGAGGGCTTCGGTTGTAGCCCGACATAACGTGCGCGAGGCCGGATCAGGCGGCCCGTCTGCGCTTGCTCCAACGCGTGAGCGAGCCAGCCAGCACAGCGTGCAAGCGCGAACAGCGACAGCGGCGCCTGCGCTGGCAGATCGAAAGCAGCCCCGAGAACAGCGAGCGCGAAATCGACGTTCGGCCGCTCGCCAACCGCCCGTTCCACGCACGCAGCTAGTTCTGCGTATAGCGGCGGCACGCTCACTGTGCTGAGCAGCGCGCTTGCCCTGGGGTCCCCATCGGCATATAGCGGATGACCGAACGCCGGAAATGCACGGCCTTGCGCCAACCAGTTGCGCACGGCCGCTTCCGGGCCAATGTCGGTTGCCAACTCGCTCAGCGCGCGAACCGACGACGATGCCCCTCCATGCAACGGTCCAGTGAGCGTAGCGAGGCCGGCCAGCACGCCAGCCGATAACGACGCGCCGGTGGAGACCGTGACGCGCGTCGCGAAGGTCGATGCATTCAGTTCATGATCGGCGAGTAAAACGAGGGCGCGCCGGATCGCGTCTTGCGCCTCGCTGCATCCCCACGATACGGCCAAGCGCTCGCTTAACGTGCCTCCCGCACGCGGAGAAGCCGTACCGCCAAGGATGGCTTGTGCGAGCGTCGAAAGCACGCTGGCGGCCTCGTCGCGCAGCACAAGAGGCGTGCGTCCACTCGATGGCAAATCACGCGCGCTACGCCTGGCCAACGCGACGAGACTCGCGGTCAAAGGATCGTCGGCGCTGGCAGCTTTGCGCGTGTTTGACGGTCTGATCAAGACCGCATCGGTCTCCCATAGCAGCCCGGCTACTTCCTCAAACGACGCCGTATTCGCAAGCTCGATGGCATCCCGCCCGCGATACCAAAGCTTCCCGTTCGACACCGTCGAGATGGCAGAAAGCAAAACGGGGTCGCCCCAGTCGATCGTCTGCGCCGCGACCTTTTCGACCTTGCGCTGGCCGCTACGGCGCTCCGCCATCTTCAATACATCGTCGCGGTGATAAAGGCTGCGGCGAGGATCAGCCTTATCGGGCTTCGCGCGGATTTTTCCACGACTCACGTTTGCATAGAGCGTCTGCGCGCGGACGTTCATCACACTCAAGGCTTCGGCGGCCGTCATCCATGCCATGGGGATCTCACATTGATGAATTGAATCAAGATTGACGTCAACTTTATCAATATTAATATCGGTACGGTATGGACCTTTTGGGGCCGCAAGGAGGACGACATGCAAGGCTTGTTAAAACAGCACTTCGACACATTCGCGCGCTACAACGCCTGGGCGAACACGCGACTCTTCGATGCCGCCGCCCTCCTCAGCGACGCCGACTATCGAGCGGACCGCGGTGCGTTTTTCCGATCTGTACACGGCACACTCAATCACTTGCTCGTGACGGACCACGTATGGATGTTTCGTTTCACCGGCGAGGGGCATTCACCTGATCGGCTCGATGCGATCCTCTTCGAACCGCTTGAGTCCCTGCGCCATGCGCGTGAGGTGGAGGATGCACGGATCGTGCGGTACATAACAGGACTCGATGATGCTTCCCTGGAGGGGACGATTACGTATCGGCGCGTCTCCACGCCGGAAGCGATCACGCAACCTCTCGCGCCTGCACTCGCGCATTGGTTCAATCACCAGACGCATCACCGTGGCCAGGTGCACGCGCTGCTGACGGGTCTGGCAGGACGAGCGCCGGAACTTGACTTGCTGTTTTACCAACGTCTCGCAGAAAAGGGGCTTGCTTAGGGAGCGGGCTTTACAGCGACTTGCGATACACCACCGAGCCTTGCTTCTCGCCAACCTTATCGTAGAGTTGCATTGCCGCGGTGTTGGTCTCTCGCGTGTGCCAATACACGCGCTCCACACCTGATGTCTGCGCACGCCGATAAACCTCCTCGATCAGCTTGCGGCCCACCCCTTTTCCTCTGGCTGCCTCAGCGGTAAACAGATCCTGCAGATAACAACTCGGGCCCAGTTGGATCGTGCTTCGATGAAAAAGAAAGTGCGTCAATCCGACCAGCTCTCCCGCGCTTTCAGCCACCAGCGCATGCATGGGCTCGTAGACATCGAAGAAACGGGACCACGTCATCCGGGTGATTTCGAGCGGTAACGCTGTGTCGCCATGGCGGTCGTAAAAAGCGTTATAGCCATCCCAGAGAACCTTCCATGCGGGGAAATCGGATAACACGACGGGACGTACGTGAATGGCTTCGGTCATATCGGACGGTTGTCGTGATTGGAGGATCGCGCTTGAGCGGCCGCAAGCTTCAGGTAGAAGCAGCGCAATCACTAAGCCGGGCGTAGCGCTCGGCAGGTGTTTGTTTTCCCTGAGCATCGGCGTTACGGCTCGCTACGCAAGAATCAAACGTTCTTTTCGATGCGTCAGTGATGCGGCGAATGGGATGAGCCAACATGAGCGCCACGATAAGCGACAGGGCAAGTAGCAGCCGAACCACAGTCCACGCGAAAGCGCGAGTTTCAAGCTGTCGTGTAGTCGTTCGCATCGTGTCCCTCCGGCTCGTGAGATTGGATATAAGAATAAAACGATGCTGGCACCATTCATAGATCCAATAGAGCCATTAAAGCTAGAGCCACGACCGGGCTTGCGCATGGACCATAAGCCCGTCGGCAGACTGGCCGAGCGCCTTCGCTCCAAAGCTCTGGGCAAGTTACTGTTCAGTGGGAATGGCCTCGCCGGGTTGCCAGCGGCGCTCGGCTATCTTCGACGCAAGTTCGTCGCGCAGGCGTTGGTATCGGGGGAGTCGGTTGTCGGCTTGCATGCGTGATGTTGAATGTAATTGATCTTAGATGTAAAACATGCACAGGTTTGTATGACTTCCCCTCGTGCCGTGTTGCGTCAAATGGCGTTGCTACGCAACGTGGGCCGTTTCCCTCTCGGCCTATTGAATACAACCCGATCTATTCGTGTGTTGAGGACTTGCTGCCCGCGCTTGCCCGACGATGACGAAGCGGTCGTTCATGTTGCGCCAAGCGGGCAGCAATAACGAAGCTCTGTCAGCCACTTGCCGCCGAGTTGAACGCCTCTGCTCGAGTTATCGCAGACAAAGCCGCTTCGTTTATAAAAAGCGCGCGCGCGACGATTGTCCAGCAAGACCCACAGGGCGACGTCCGTGTATCCGGCGGACTGAAGGGCGTGTCGTGCGGCGTCCATCAATCGCTTGCCGACACCCTTACGCCATAAAGCCGGCGCAATGTAAATCGTCTCCACTTCGGCCCAGCGATGATCCTTATCCCCGTCCCGTGAATCCCCAAACGCGACCCAGCCGAGAATCGGTTTTTCGGCATCGGTGTCGGCGTGAGCGACCAGCACCCGGGGCCTTCCGGCGATGATCGACTTACGCCATGCCTCCCTGCGCTGCGTCACAGCCAGGTTGGCCAGGTACGCCTCGGGCAAGATTCCCCGATAAGCCGCCTGCCATGAGTCCACGTGGATCGTGGCGATAGCCTGCGCGTCTTCGACCGTAGCCTCGCGTATTCCAACAAGCATGCCGTGTCCCTGGGTTGATGTTGACGGCGACCATGGCGCCGGCACGGCTTTTCAACTGCGCAAGCGCGATCAGGCCCACCCTGCCCGCAACGTTCTTACTTGCCGGGGTGCCTCTTGGCAAGCGCATCCGTAATCGGCTTCGCATGCGTGGCCGAGTCATCGTCCACTTGAGAAAAACCACATCGCAGATAAAAGTCGGCGCCTGCTTGCGTGTCAGTCGTCAAGCGGACGACCCGAAAGCTTCCTGATGCACGCTGGAGGAGCGCATCGACCAAGGCCGCGCCAATCCCGCGCCGCCGTACGGAAGGGGCTACATACAGGTGTCATCGCCGTTCTGCGTCAACGGTGGAGTCGAATCGCTGCGCCTATGCTTGAGCAGTCCTCAATCACGACAGATCACAGGGACGGATTCAAGTTTATCCAAATTTCCTGTTCCGACAGGTTTCACCCGCATAGACTCCATGAAGCGTGAACTCCATACTTGCTTAATCCGTCCAGTTTTCGGAATTTCGGGGTCGAAGACCGCTGTTGCGGGGACGGTTACCGATAAGCATCGGAAGGCGCACTCCCACGATGAGAGGCCATATGCGAAAACAATTGCTTCAATGGGGTTGTATTGGATTTGCTGGGTTGCTGGCACTGCCCGGCGTGACGCTCGCGCAGCAGCAGGCCTACACGAATAGCCCCGTCAACATGCGCGCCGGGCCAGCGGGCGACTACCCGATCGTGACTCAGTTGCCAGGCGGCGTGCCCGTCACGGTCATGGGTTGCATCAGCGGCTACACCTGGTGCGACGTCGTGGCGCCCAACTTGCGCGGCTGGGTCTACGCGGGGCGTCTCAGCTATCCGTATCAGGGTGGCAATGTACCGATCCTGACTTACGGAACCACGATCGGTTTGCCTATCGTGACGTTTTCCATCGGTTCGTACTGGGGCAGTTATTACCGCGGCCGCCCCTGGTATAACCAGCAATCACGCTGGGCGAATCGTCCGCCTCCTCGTCCCGGTCCCGGCCGTCCGCCCGGTTATGGCGGTCGTCCTCCGCCGGGACCACAGCCCGGTCATGGCAGCGGTCGTCCTCCTGGTCCACAACCGGGTCATGGCGCCGGCGGCCGCCCTCCCGGACCACCCCCGGGCCAAGGTGCGGGCGGACGTCCTCCCGGACCACAGCCGGGTCATGGCGCCGGCGGCCGCCCTCCCGGGCAGCCAGGCGGCGGCGGGCGCCCTCCGGGACCACCGCCCGGCCGTGGCGGCGGAGGAAGCAATGGTGGCGGCCACGGCGGTGGCGGACAAGGTGGCGGACAAGGCGGCCGCGGCGGTGGAAACAACCAGCAGCCGCACGGTTAGCCGCGATTTTTCGCCGCCAGCGGCCAGTGGCACGGATCCACGCCGGCAGGAACACCCAAGCGGCGACCGGAACATCACGGGTTTCGCGTCGCTCGCACCCGCGCCGCGCGCTTGGAAGATTCGCCTTCCCGACCAGGCGCCCGCTTCCGCGGGCGCCTGAAGCATGGGCAAAAACGCTACCCGTGCAACGCGGGATTGCTGAACACTCGAGCCAGGAACAATGCTGCAAGCCAATGCTTCAACGCAACATGCAAGCGTTAAGACTTTCGCCGCCAAGATGGCTTTTGTGCTGCTCTGGTCGGGAGGCTTTCCAATAGCGAAAATGGCCGTCGGATATGCACCGCCGCTAACCTTGCTGGCGTTGCGCTACGGATGCTCCGTTTGCTTGCTCATCCCGCTCTTTATCATCATGAAACCTGCATTGCCGAAGACCCGAACTGCCTGGGCACATGCGTGCGTGGTCGGGTTCCTCGTGCAGGTGGTCTACTTTGGCCTGAGTTACCTCGCCTTTAAAGCGGGGGTGTCAGCAGGCGTGGCGGCGGTGATCGTGTCGCTACAGCCTGTGCTCGTGGCTGCGCTGGCACCGCGACTCGTGGGCGAGCGCGTGGGCGCCCGGCAATGGCTGGGGTTGACGCTTGGACTCATTGGGGCGACCGGCGTGATTGTTGCGAGATCGAGCCTGTCGGTGCATTCGGTGTCGGGTCTCCTGCTTGTCATCGGCGCGTTGATTGGAATGACCGCCGCGTTGCTTTATGAAAAGCGGTTCGGTGTCGGGCAACATCCAGTGACGGCAAACCTGATCCAGTATTCGATTGGCCTTGTGTTCTGCGCACCTTTGGCGCTGCTGCTGGAAGACGTTCATGTGCAATGGACCGGGACGTTCGTCGCTGCGCTGGGGTATCTCGTGATTGGCAACTCGCTGATTGCGATCACCTTGCTGCTTGCGTTGGTTCGCGCGGGGCAGGCGTCGAAGATCGCATCGTTGTTCTTCTTTATTCCGCCGGTTGCGGCTGTGCTCTCGTGGTTGTTGCTCGACGAAGTCATGCCGCCGCTGGCATGGGGCGCAATGGTGTTTGCGGTGGCTGGTGTGGCGCTCGCCACCTGGTCGACATCAAGCGCTAACCCAAGAAAAACGTGACGACAAAGCGGGCCGGAACCCGTTACCTTGACATGGTCATGAAACGCAGTTGAACGCGCAACATGTGTGTCCCTTGCGCTGTCTCAGCCACTGGTATCGAAGCGCGCCGCCGGCTCAAACTCGACACTCGTCCCCCAACATGAGCGTGACGACCGTCCTACTAGGTGTTTCACCCGAGCAAACTCTGCTGCCGTAATAACCCGCTATTACCCGCTTTTGTGTCAACGTTGCATACTGAAGCGACGCTATGACACGAGTCTCGCATGTCCAAATTCCTTCATCTCATGATTCGCGTTGAATCGCTGGATCGCTCCATTGCGTTCTATCAAGACGCGTTTGGCATGCGCGAGTCGCACCGTCTTGACTTCGATACATTCACGCTCGTCTACCTTCGCGATCCCGAGACCGGCGCCGAGATCGAACTCACACTGAACAAAGGCACAACAACGCCTTACACGCACGGCACGGGCTACGGCCACGTCGCATTCGCCGTCGATGACATCGAAGCATTCCGCGACCGTCTGCTAAACCAAGGGCTACAACCGGGCGACCTGAAATCGCTGACGCACAACGGCGCCATCGCCGCACGCTTTTTCTTCATCACCGATCCCGATGGCTACAAGATCGAGGTGCTATCCAGGGAGGGTCACTACGTATGAACTGACGTTGGCGCGGTACACAATATAAAAGGAGACAAATCATGCCCAAGGCAATCCCCATTGCCGTAGTCGTCGCCGAGACCATCACTGGATCGACGGGCGACGCGGTCCCCGCTGTGTCGTCTGCGCGCGTGAGCCGCAGGCACTTCCTCCAAGGTTCCGTCGTGCTGACGGGTTTGCTGGTGGCCGGCACCCCGATCGCCCTGCTGGCGCCAAGCCGCGCCTGGGCGGTGGAACTGAGTCATATCGACCAGAACCAGGCCGACGCCATCATGATGCTCGCGCGCACGCTCTATCCGCACAAAACGCTGCCTGATGCGGTCTATGCGCTCGCGGTCAAGGACGTGGACGCAAAAGCCACGGATCCGAAGACCATCGATGTCATCAAGACCGGCGTAGCGAAACTGAACGATGCCGCGTCCGGTAAATGGAACGACACAGCAAGCCTCTCGGACGCGCAGCGAACTGCCATTGTGGAGGCCAACCAGACCGATCCGTTCGTCTTGCTCGTGCGTGGCCAGTGCGTCACCTCGCTCTACAACAACGAGCTGGCGTTTGCCCATTTCGGTTACGAAGGTGAAGCGTTCAGCAAGGGCGGCTACGTGTATCGCGGCTTTAACGACCTGACCTGGTTGCCCAATCCGCCCACCGACGCAAGTCCGCCGGTCGCGTGATAGTCGGAACAGTGGCGCACATCTGATACTGCCGAGGAGGCAAGCATGGCTAAGTTCGACTACAACGACGACTCCGTTGTCGTGATCGTCGGTTCGGGCGCGGGCGGCGGGACGCTGGCGAATGAGTTATGTCAGAAAGGGGTGAAAGTGGTGGTGCTGGAGGCAGGCAAGCGCCAGTCGTCAGCTACGTTCATCAACGACGAATGGAAGTCCTTCGGGCAACTTGCCTGGACCGACAAGCGCACCACATCGGGTAGCTGGCGGGTCGCCAAGGACTTCCCGGAACTGCCAGCGTGGATCTGCAAGACAGTGGGCGGTACGACCACGCATTGGGCGGGCGCGTCGCTGCGGATCCATGAGCATGAGTTCAAAGCCCGTACGACCTATGGTTCCATCGATCAGGCTAACCTGCTCGACTGGCCGATCACGCTCGCCGATCTCCAACCCTACTATGCGCGCGCCGAAGACAAGATGGGCGTCACGCGTACGAACAACATTCCGGGTCTGCCGGGCAACAACAACTTCAAGATCATGTACGACGGCGCGACCAAGGTCGGCTACAAGAACTGCAGTACCGGCCACATGGCGATCAACAGCCGTCCGCGCGCCGGGCGCGGCCGCTGCATGCAACTCGGCTTCTGTTTCCAGGGCTGCAAGTCAGGCGCGAAATGGTCGACGCTTTATACGGAGATTCCCGCGGGAGAAGCCACGGGCAAGCTCGAATTGCGTCCGGAGTCGCATGTGATGCGCATCGAGACGAACGCGGCCGGCAAAGCCAGCAGCGTGGTCTACATGGATGCCGACGGCAAACAGCAGCGTCAGCGCGCACGCGTGGTCTGCGTCGCGGGAAACTCGATAGAAACACCGCGCCTTTTACTGCTCTCGGAATCGTCGAAGCATCCTGACGGCCTCGCGAACAGCTCCGGCCAGGTGGGCCGCAATTACATGAGGCACACCACGGGCTCCGTATTCGGCGTGTTCAAGGAGCCCGTGCATTTTTATCGCGGCACGGTGATGGCAGGCATCATCACGGACGAAGCGGAATTCAATCCGAAGCGCGGTTTTGCGGGCGGCTACGAAATGGAAACCATCTCGCTCGGCTTGCCGTTCGCCGCCGCATTCTTCGATCCGGGCGCATGGGGATCGGACTTTACTTACTATATGGATAACTACGCAAATACCGCCGGCATGTGGATTGTCGGCGAGGACATGCCGCGTGAGTCCAACCGTGTCACGCTGAATCATGACGTGAAGGATCAGGTCGGATTGCCGGTCGCGAACGTCCATTACGACGATCATCCAAATGACATCGCCATGCGCGATCATGCGTTCAAGCAAGGTGAGGCCATCTACGCGGCAGCCGGGGCAGTGAAGACGCTGCGCACACCGCCCTACCCGTCCACGCACAATCTGGGCACCTGCCGCATGAGCGCGAAAGCGAGTGACGGCGTCTGTAACAAGCACGGCCAGACCTTCGATGTACCGAACCTGTTTATCTCAGACGGCAGTCAGTTCACCACGAGCGCGGCTGAAAATCCGACGCTGACTATTGTGACGCTGGCGATCCGGCAATCGGATTACATCGCGGACCAGATGAAACGCCGTAATATCTAGAGGCTTGCGAAAGGAGCCGCAGGAATCGCCGCCCGGCGGTTCCTTCTTCATTGTGAGGAGCTGTCCATGTGCAGGATCTACGCGCAAACCGATCCGATTCTCTATGAATGCCGCGCGCGCTCGGTGCGCATCAGCGGCGTGACGACAACCATCCGGCTGGAGAACCTGTTCTGGCAAACGCTGTCCGAACTCGCCGCCGACAACGACATGACGACCAACCAGCTGATCGCGAAGTTGCACGAGGAGATCACGCAGCATTTGGGCGAAACGACGAATTTTGCGTCGTTCCTGCGCGTCACCTGTCTTCGATATCAAGGGCTGAGGGCGAACGCATCGATGGATTTTCGCAGCCATGTGGCAGCGGCGACGACTGATAAGGTGGCGGGCTGACCGATGAGAACACCGATGACTGGACGGGTATGGGTGAGAAGGTCGTGCTGCGTGTTGTTCGCGGCGTTTGTAATACCGGCGCATGCCGCCCCGGACGCGGCAGCTGCCTTGTCGATCGTGCAGAAGAACAACTGTCTCTCTTGTCATGCCGTGGATTCGCAGGTCGTCGGGCCGGCGTATCGAGAGATCGCGAAGAAGTATCACGGGGACGCCACGGCGCCCGACAAGCTGTTCGCCAAAGTCCGCAATGGCGGGGCGTTCGTTTGGGGAGAAGTGCCCATGCCGGCGAACCCTGGTATTAGCGACGCCGACCTGCGTACCGTCATCGCTTGGATTCTCGCCGGCGCGCCCGACCACTAAGCCTGATCACTAAGCCGAACCACTAAGCCTGAGCGCGCTGCGCCTTTCATGCAGCGCGGTATTGCTCCCCTGTCTAGGTAAAACCCCTGATTTCGCGCGACCTCCTCACGCACTACTCTCGCGTCACCGATAAACAGAATGACGTTCTGTTAGATAGAACATCACAAAGCGAGACGCCCATAGGAGGGTTCAATGGCAAGCGTGCCAATCGATGTGACACACGGGTCGCCTAATTCAAGCGCCGGCGTGGGCGACACAACGTTCGGCGTCAATGCGCGCATCGACCGGTTGCCGGCGACGCGTTCCGTCTGGATGCTGGTGTTCCTGCTGTCCATCGGCGGCTGGTTCGAATTCTACGACCTGTTTTTCACCGCTTACGT
>Ga0302220_10001572_pt1 | contig 17739 bp, 15 predicted proteins | sample II_Palsa_E1_3_FD_194572 | JGI IMG/M metagenome (GOLD analysis project Ga0302220, IMG submission 194572) | Peat permafrost microbial communities from Stordalen Mire near Abisko, Sweden - II_Palsa_E1_3 | ecosystem: Environmental > Terrestrial > Soil > Palsa > Peat permafrost | place: Sweden...
GGATCCGAATGTTTACATCTGCACGATCTCCGAGGGCGGACGCATTGACATGGAGATGCGTTTGAAGCGCGGCCGTGGCTACGTTTCGGCCGATAAGAACTTCGATAGCGATCTGGGCATTGGATTTATTCCGGTGGACTCGGTCCACTCGCCGGTGCGCAAGGTGAACTACCTTGTGGAGGCTGCACGTCTGGGCCAGATCACCGATTACGAGAAGCTGACGCTCGAGATCTGGACCAACGGAACGGTTCTGCCTGCGGACGCTTTGGGACTTTCGGCGAAATTGCTGAAGGACCACATGACGATCTTCATCAACTTCGAAGAGGAGTTGGAGGCTGGCGCGGAAGCCTCGCACGATGGAGCTGCAATTCGCAACGAGAATCTCAATCGCTCGGTTGAAGAGCTTGAGCTTTCGGTGCGCAGCTACAACTGCCTGAAGAATGCGAACATCGCGACGATCGGCGAGCTGATTCAGAAGACTGAAGCAGAGATGCTGAAGACCAAGAACTTCGGGCGCAAGAGCCTGAACGAGATCAAGGAAATTCTTGCGCAGATGGGCTTGTCGCTGGGCATGAAGATTGATGAGCAGGGCAACCCGGTTCCGGGGCCGACGTCGGTGCTGCCGGCGGCGACACTGGCGGCGAGCTACGGCAACTTCGACGATGAGGACGAGGACGAGGAAGAAGACGACCTCGATCTCGCCAGCGAGCCGGAGTCGTTCTAATGAAACCCGCGGCGCAGCAGGGGTAACTCTGCTGCGCCGCAACAACTTGTAGCACCCGAGCCGGGCAGAAGTCCGGGTCGAAGGAGATCATCATGCGCCACCGTAATGGCGGATTCAAGCTGGGACGTAATACCAGCCATCGCCGCGCTTTGCTTCGCAACCTTGTTACCTCGATTATTTTGAACGACCGCGTTCACACCACCATTACCAAGGCCAAGGCTTCCAAGCCGCTGGTTGAGAAGATGATTACGCTGGGCAAGAATGGCAGCGTTCACTCTCGTCGGCAGGCGTTGGCGTACATGATGACACCGGAGTCGGTGGACCGTTTGTTCAACACCGTGGCGCCGCGTTATGGCTCGCGTCCGGGTGGGTACTCGCGCATTGTGCGCACGGGACAGCGGCAGGGCGATGCGGCGGAGATGGCGTACATCGAGCTGCTGGGTGCTGAGCAGGAGCTGAGCGAGAAGGCTGGTAAGCGCGCTGAGGCTCGTGCGAAGCGTCGTGAAGAGCTGCAGAAGCAGATGGAAGAGAGCGGCCAGGCGGAACCGCCAGCGGAGCCTGGAACCGCAGCGTAGGCTTCGGCAGGAATTGAGTTGATTGTGAGAGGCGCATCCCTTCGGGGTGCGCCTCTTTCGTTTGGCATGCGGGGCGTTCGCGTTTGGGTGCTCTCTTTGTGCGTTGGGATAGACTAGCCGGAGTGTCTCCCAAGAAATCGGAGTTGTCTCCGGAAGAAGGCGTTCAAGCGCATGCCGATTGTTGAACTCGAGAAGATTCGTAAGGTGTATGACACGAAGGTTGCGGTGGAGGGGCTGTCGCTGACCATTGAGCCGGGAACGATGTTTGGGTTGCTGGGGCCGAATGGGTCGGGGAAGACGAGCACGATCCGGATGATGATCGGGATGACGGTGCCGGACTCGGGGTCGGTGAGTTTGTTTGGGAAGCCGTTTGATCGGAAGGCGCTGCATCGGGTGGGGTATCTGCCGGAAGAGCGCGGGCTGTACAAAAAGATGAAGGTGATTGATCAGCTTGCGTTTTTGGGTCAGCTGCATGGGCTGAGTGAGGCGACGGCGCGGTCGCGGGCGCTGGCGTGGTGCGAGCGCGTTGAGATTACCGAAGCGATCGATAAAAAGACAGAGGAATTATCCAAAGGTATGCAGCAGAAGATCCAGTTCATTGCGGCGCTGCTGCATGAGCCGGAGTTGATCATTATGGACGAGCCGTTCAGCGGGTTGGATCCAGTGAATGCGGAGCTGCTGATGGATACGCTGATCAATCTGCGCAAAGAGGGCAAGGCGGTGTTGTTCTCGACGCACCGGATGGACCAGGTGGAGAAGATGTGCGATGCGATTGCGCTGATCTCGCGAGGGAAGCTGGTGTTGTCAGGGTCGATGCGCGAGGTGAAGTCGAGCTATCCGCGGAACCGGGTGCATGTGGTGTTCTCTGGCGATGAGACGTTTCTGCAGAATGTGGAAGTGGAAGAAGCGAAGAACTATGCGGGGGTTGCGGAGCTGAAGCTGCACACGGAGGCGGGCGCGCAGAAGGTGCTGGCCGAGGCGATGGCGCGAGGCACGGTAATCCATCGGTTCGACGTGAAGGAGCCGACGTTGGAAGAGATTTTTATTGAACGCGTACGCGCGAGTTTTGGTGATGAGGAAGCTCGAGGGATCGTCGATGCATAATATCTGGCTGATTGCGAAGCGCGAGTATACGGAACGGATCAAGACCAAGGGGTTTTTGATTGCGACGATTTTGATTCCGCTGCTGATGGGTGGAGGGTTGTTCGGAGTGGCGACGCTGGCGGCGAAGTCGAAGACGACGTCGCATATTGCGGTGCTGACGTCGCAGTTGCAGCTTGCCGATGATTTGAAGCAGGAGCTTCAGCATGGCAAAGACAGTCAGATGACGGTGGACATTTTGCCGGCGAGGACTTCGCATGCGCTGCTGAACCAGGAGATGGCGAACAAGGAGCTGGATGGGTACCTGGTAATCGTGCCGGCGACGGACGTGGGGCGGCGGCCGACGTTCGATTTTACGCCGCGGTCGACTGCGGACATTGCGACGAGCTCGGCGATTGAAGAGGCGCTGCATCATGTACTGACGAAGGAGTACCTGGCGCGGAAGGGAGTTTCGGAGTCGGAGACGGCGGCGTTGATGGCGCCGGTGACGTTGAATGTTTTGGGGAAGAACGGGGTGCATGGGAACTCGAAGTCGTCGTTCGGGGTGGCGTATGTGCTGTTCTTCCTGATGTACATGGTGGTGCTGCTGTATGGGATGAATGTGGCGCGATCGATTATTGAGGAGAAGACGTCGCGGGTGTTCGAGGTGTTGCTGGCGACGATCACGCCGGACGAGTTGCTGGCGGGAAAGATACTTGGCGTGGGCGCGGTAGGGCTAACGCAGGTGGCGATCTGGATGGCGGCCGCTGGGCTGATTGCGGCGCGGCTGGGAGCGACGAGCGGGGTGCAGATCAGCATGCCGCAGGTGGTGTACTTTATCGTGTATTTCGCGTTGGGGTATGCGCTGTATTCGGCGGTGGCGGCGGCGCTGGGAGCGATGACGAACTCCGAGCAGGAGCTGCAGCAGTTGAATATGTTCCTGATGATGCCGCTGTTTTTCAGCATGTTGATGCTGATGCCGATTGTGACGAATCCGAACTCGTTGATGTCGCGGATTGTTTCGCAGATACCGTTTTGCGCGCCGCTGCTGATGGACTTGAGGATCTCGATTTCGATGCCACAGCCGTGGGAGATTGCGCTGTCGATCGGGTTGATTTTGGTGACGATTTATGCGGTGCTGTGGGTGTCGTCGCGGATCTATCGCGTGGGAATTTTGATGTACGGCAAGAAGCCCAATCTCCCTGAGATTCTTCGCTGGTTGAAGTACAGCTAGGCGCAAGCGCGCCAGCAACGGAGAGGCTGGATGGAGATCGATCTCGCAACGACAGAGGCTCCGAGTGAGGCTGTTCGCGCGCAGGTGTGCGTGGTGGGGGCGGGGATTGCGGGGCTGGTGCTGGCGCGGAAGTTGGCGCTGGCGGGCGTGGATGTAGTGGTGCTGGAGGCCGGCGGGCGGTCCATTGAAGATGGCGGACAGAGGGTATTTGCGGAAGCTGTATTGAAGGGACAGCCGCATGTGGGGACGACGGAGGGGCGCTTTCGGGTGTTTGGGGGGACGTCGCTGCGGTGGGGTGGGCAGGTGCTCGCTATGTCTGCGGATGCGGATGCCTGGCCGGTGGGGGCCGAGGAGCTGAGGCCGTTTGTGACGGAGGCGGAGGGACTGCTGGAGGTGGGGATGCTGCCATTTGAGGCGGGAGATTTCTTTAAGGCGATTGGCGCGCCGCTGCCGGCGATGTTGAAGGAGCTGCGTGGGGTGGAGGCGCGGGTGTCGAAGTGGATGGCGTTTCCGCGGCGGAATTTGGCACCGTCGTTGGGGAAGGATTTGTTGGAGCGGGCGCGGGTTTATCTGCATGCGCAGGTGGTGGAGTTGTTGCTGGCGGCGGAGGGTGGGCGGATAGAGGCGGTGGTGGTGCGGACGCCGGCAGGGACGATGGTGAGGTTTGAGGCGGAGGAGGTGGTGGTGGCTGCAGGGACGGTGGAGACTTCGCGGCTGCTGTTGGCATCGCGGTCGGTGGCGGAGAAGGGTGTGGGGAATGCGAATGACCAAGTGGGGCGCAACTTTCATGATCATGTGACGCTGCCGGCGGCGACGCTTATGGGCGCGGCGCGGGCGCGGGTGGTGAGTGAGTTGCGGCCATGGGTTTTCTTTGCGGGCGTGGGCGATGTACGCGGAGGGACGCTGCATAGTGTGAAGCTGGAGGCCTCGCGGGAGCTGCGGGAGCGGCTGGGGCTGAATCCGATCTTGGCGCACCTGGCGATTGTGGAGCCGGAGGGGTCGGGGATTGCGGTGGTGCGGGAGATGTTGACGTCGGTGCAGAGGGGCGAGTTTGGGAAGGCGCTGGGGATGTATGCGCTGAAGATTCCGGGGGCGATGCTGGATGGAGCGCGGCTGGTGCTGGGAGCGAAGCTGCGGGGGCGGCGATTTATTTCGGAGGGAGCGGCAGTGAAGCTGCAGTTTAATCTGGCGCAGGATCGGCCGTCTTGCTCGCGGGTGATGTTGGGGGAAGAGGTGGATGAGATGGGGATGCCGGAGGTGGTGGTGGACTGGCGGGTGTCTGAGCAGGAAGTGGGGACGATGCATCGGTATGCGGGACATTTGCAGGGGGAGTTTGAGGCGATGGGATTGACCGGCGTGGAGTGGGCGCCGGGGATGCTGGACGAGGGGGCGATGGTCGGGATCGAGGATGCGCGGCATGCGATGGGCGGGGCTTGCATGGGGAGTGATCCGCGAACGAGCGTGGTGGATGCGGAGATGCGGGTGCATGGGGTGGGGAATTTGTCCGTGGCGAGTGCGGCGGTGTTTCCTGATGGGAGTGCGCAATTGCCTACGCTGACGATGATGGCGCTGGCGTTGCGGCTGGCATCGGGGCTTGAGGCGCGGTTGGCGGCGGGGTTGGCATAGCCGATAGACTGGAGCTTGTGGCTTCCTTCACACGTAAAGAGAAGTTGTTGCTGGCTGTCGTGCCGCCGATCATGGCGGTGTTGATTCGTGTTGTGGGGGCGACGCTGCGGTATCGGGATGTGAATGCGCCGGGGGTGCCGGTGGGGCATACGCTGCCGGGGCCGGTGGTGTTTGCGTTCTGGCATTGCTCGATGCTGACGTGTGCGCACCGGTTTCGGAATTTAGGGATTGCGATTTTGATCTCGCGCTCGTTTGACGGGGAGTTGATTGCGCGGACGGTGGAGCGGCTGGGATTTTTGGCGGTGCGGGGATCGAGTTCGCGGGGCGGGGCCTCCGGGTTGAAGGGAATGGCGGATGCGTATGCGGCGGGGCATCGGTGCGCGTTTACGGCGGATGGGCCGAGGGGGCCGGCGCGGGTGTCGAAGGCAGGGCCGGTACAGCTGGCGGAGCTGACGGGGGCGACGTGGATTGGCGCGTATCACGCGGAGCCTTCGCGGGCTTGGTATCTGAATAGCTGGGATCGGTTTGCTATTCCGAAGCCGTTTGCTACGGTGACGTTTGGATGGCCGGAGCATGTGAGGCCGGAGCTGGACCTGGTGCAGAAGGCGCTGGATGAGGCGGTGGCGATGTCGTCGTCCTGCGCGGACGGCGAGAGTTTTTCTGGGCGAGCGTAACGCTCTGGCGATGGCTAAGAGCAGAGATAAGGGATTGGGTTAGGGCCGATGCTGGTTTCGGAGTTTGGGTATGGGTTGCCGGAGGAGTTGATTGCGCAGCGGCCGCCGGAGGTGCGGGGGACGAGCCGGATGATGACGCTCGATCGGGGGACGGGGGCGTTTGCGGATCGTCGCTTTGCGGAGTTGCCTTCGTTGCTGCGGGCGGGGGATCTGTTGGTGCTGAATGATTCGCGCGTGATTCCGGCGCGGCTGTATGCTCGGCGTGGAGGAGTGGCGACGCAGGAGAAGTCTCCGGCGCCGAGTGGGTTGGTGGAGGTGCTGCTGACCGAGAAGCTGGGGGGAGAGAACGAGTGGGGGGCTCTGGTGAAGCCGGCGAAGAAGGTGCCGGTGGGGGAGACGCTCGAATTCGCGGCGGCGGGTTCGGAGGAGGCGGTGCTGCGGGCTGTGGTGGTGGGGGCTGGGGAGTTTGGGGAACGGACGCTACGGTTCGATGCGGTGAAGGATTTTCATGCGGCGCTGGAGCGGATTGGGCATCTGCCGCTGCCACCGTATATTCGGCGAGAGAAAGATGGGGCTGATCGGGCGGAGGATCGGGAGCGGTACCAGACGGTGTATTCGCGGCCGCTGGGGAGTGCGGAGGAGAGAGGGTCTTCGGCGGCGCCGACCGCGGGGCTGCACTTTACGGATGAGATTTTGGAGGAGTTGCGAGAGCGCGGCGTGGAGATTGCGCGGCTGACGCTGCATGTAGGGCTGGGGACGTTTCAGCCGGTGCGGGCGGAGCGGACCGAAGAGATTCGGTTGCATGCGGAGAGCTATACGATTTCTGCGGAGACTGCGGAGGCGGTGAATCGGGCGCGGAGAGAGGGGCGGCGGATTGTGGCGGCGGGGACTACGTCGACGCGGACGCTGGAGCATGTGGCGCGGGAGGCGGAGAGGGCTGGGCGCGGAGTGGGAGAGGGGTTCTGGGCGCATTCGGGGAGCACGAGTTTGTTTCTGTCGCCGGGGGCGGAGTTCAAGGTGGTGGGTGGGTTGTTGACGAACTTTCATCTGCCGGAGTCGACGCTGTTGATGCTGGTGTCGGCGTTTGCGGGGAGGGAGAACGTGCTGGCGGCGTACGCGCATGCGGTGCGGGAGCGGTATCGGTTTTTTTCCTATGGCGACTGTATGCTGATTGTCTAGATGCAACGCTCAGCATCCCATGAAAAGAGAATGATGACGACAAAAAGCAACAAGCCGCCGATTTATTTGTTGGACTCCATGGCCTTTATTTTTCGGGCGTATCACGCGATGCAGCGGTCGCGGCCGATGACGACGCGAACGGGGATTCCGACGGCGGCTACGTATGTGTTTGTGAACATGATTAATAAGTTGCGTGCGGATTTTAAGCCGGAGTATTTGGCGGCGGTGTACGACGTGGGGGCGCCGGTGCATCGCAATGAGATGGCTGCGCAGATGAAGGACGTGCAGAAGTTCAATATCAAGACGCAGCAGTTCGAGACGATTGAATATGGCGGGTATAAGGCGAACCGCGTGGAGACGCCTCCGGACTTGATTCAGCAGCAGCCGTATATTCGGCGGGCGTTGGAGGCGTTTCGGATTCCGATTTTGTATTACGAGGGGTTTGAAGCTGATGACGTGATCGGCACGCTGAGCTGCAAGCTGGCCGCGCTGGGGCACAAGGTTTACGTTGTGTCGAGTGACAAGGACATGATGCAGCTGGTGAATGCGGACGTGTCGATTTTGAATCCTACGAAGGACAATTTGATTTTGGATCCGGCAGGAGTGGAGAAGGTGCTGGGGGTTCCTCCGGAGCGGGTGGTGGATGTGATGGCGTTGCGTGGGGATGCGATTGATAACATTCCGGGGGCGCCTGGGATTGGGGATAAGGGATCCGTGGAATTGATCCAGCAGTTTGGCACGGTGGAAGGCGCGCTGGATCATGCGGATGAGGTGAAGAAGAAGACGTATCGGGAGTCGCTGCAGAATAATCGCGAGAATATTTTGCTGTCGAAGGAGCTGGTGACGATTCATACGAGCGTGCCGATTGAGTTTTCGATTGAGGCGATGCGGACGCAGCCGGTGGACAATGCGGCGTGTCGCGCGCTGTTTACGGAGCTGGAGTTTACGACGCTGCTGAAGGATCTGGCGCCGGATGTGGATGCGGTGGTGACGACGTATAACGTGAAGGCTTCGGCGGAGGATTTGAAGGCGCTGTTGAAGGAGGCGCGCGAGGCTGGGCATCTGGCGGTGGCGATGGCGGCGAATGCGCAGGCGGTGGCAGAGGAGGTGAGTGGGGAGGCTGAGGCGGAGGTCGAGGTTGAGCCGGAGCCGGCGCAGAACATGTCGTTGTTTGGTGGGGGCGAGGAGGAGGTTGCGGCGAAGACTCCGCTGGTGGCGGTGAGTGGGGATGTGGCTTGCAGGTTGGGGCTGGCGGTGAATGCGGGGCTTTCGATTGAGGTTGGGTTGGATACGCCTGGGCTGCGGGAGGCGCTGGAAGATGTTTCGCTGCCGAAGCAGGTGCATGATTTGAAGGCCGTGCTGCGGGCGCTGGAGCCGCATGGCGTGATGCTTGCGGGGGCGGTGACGGATGTGATGCTGGAGAGCTACCTGCTGAATCCTACGCACGCATCGCACACGCTGATTGATATTGCGGCGCGGTCTACTAGTTTGGCGTTGCTGCACCAGCCGACGAAGGATAATCCGAACGATCCGAAGCGGCTGGCTGAGGCTGCGGCTGCGGTGGTGCGATTGGCGAAGACGCTTGGCGAGCAGCTGGTGGAGTCGGAGACGGCGCGGCCCAGCGAGATTTTGCCGGACGAGCCTGGGCTTGGCGGCGCAATGACGAGGGAGATGTTGTTCGCGGAGCCTGTAACCAGGGCCCAGGGTTCAGGGTCAAGGGTTCAGAAGGCGGAGACCTCGGAGTTGAATGAGGACTCTACGCTGAGTGTGGTTTATTGGAAGTTGGATCTGCCGCTGGTACAGGTGTTGCTGCGGATGGAGCAGGCGGGTGTGCGGGTGGATAGCGACGTGCTGCGAGAGATGAGCTCGCGGCTGGCGGTGACGATTGATGACCTGGCGGAACGGATTTATACCAGTACCGGGCATCGGTTCAATATCAATTCGCCGAAGCAGTTGGGCGATGTGCTGTTCAACAAGATGGACCTGCCGAAGCCGATGAAGTATGGCAAGGGCAAGGTGATTTCCACGGCGCAGGATATTTTGGAGGATCTTGCACAGCATCATGAAGTACCGGCGCTGGTGTTGGAGTATCGGCAGCTGCAGAAGCTGAAGGGGACGTATCTGGATGCGCTGCCGGTGCTTGCCGATGCGAACGGGCGAATCCATACGACGTTCAACCAGGTGGGAACCGCGACAGGAAGGCTGAGCTCGACGAATCCGAATCTGCAGAATATTCCGGTGCGGACGGCGGTGGGACGGGAGATTCGCGCGGCGTTTGTGGCGGGGGCGGGGAACCTGCTGATGTCGGCGGATTATTCGCAGATTGAGCTGCGGTTGATGGCGCACTTCTCGCAGGATCCGCTGCTGCTGGATGCGTACAGGACGGGCAAGGACATTCATACGCTGACGGCGGCGGAGGTGTTTGAAGTAGACGCTGAGACGATGGATAAGGAAACGCGGGCGCGGGCCAAGGCGGTGAACTTCGGGATCGTGTATGGGATCTCGCCGTTTGGGCTGGCGGCGCAGTTGGGGATTGAACAGAAGGTTGCGAAGGAATATATTGCTCGGTACTTTGAGCGGTATAAGGGCGTGGCGGCGTTCATTGAAAAGACGCTTGAGACGGTGAGGCGCGATGGTGCGGTGCGGACCGCGTTTGGGAGGGTAAGGCCTATACCGGATATTCAGTCGCGCAATCCGAATCAGCGAGGGTTTGCGGAACGGACGGCGGTGAATACGCCGCTGCAGGGAACGGCGGCGGATTTGATCAAGATTGCGATGCTGCGGATTGATGCGGCGATGCTGGCGCGGGGATTGAAGTCTGTGATGACGCTGCAGGTGCATGACGAGCTGCTGTTTGATGTCGTGCCGGAAGAGGCGGAGGAGATGCAGGAGTTGGTGAAGCGAGAGATGGAGTCGGCTGCGACGTTTAGCGTGCCGATTGTGGCGGACGTTGGGTTGGGTTCGAATTGGAGGGATATCAAATAAGGTGACAATCTTTAAGCGAAGGCTCGTGGTTGCGATGATGGTGGTGGCATCGGCTGCTGCGGTCGCGCAGAAGACTACGCTGCTTTGGCCGGGTGGGAATCCGGAGGCGTCGAAGGTTGTTGGGGCGGAGGTGGCGACGACTAGCGTGGATGGTGCTGGGCGGTCGGTGGTGCGGGTTACGAATGTTGGCGCGCCGAGTTTGACGGTATATGCGCCGGCCGTGGGGAAGAATTCGGGGGCGGCGGCGCTGGTGTTTCCGGGCGGGTCGTACCTGCGGCTGAGTTATACGACCGAGGGGACAGATATTTGTGAGTGGCTGAACTCTGTTGGGATGACTTGCGTGCTGGTGAAGTATCGGGTGCCTGAGGATGGGCATTATCCGGCGAATGTGGAGGACCTTGAAGATGCGCAGCAGGCTATGCGGATTACGCGTGCGCATGCTACGGAGTGGGGGATCGATCCGAAGCGTGTTGGGGTGATTGGGTTCTCGGCGGGCGCGCATTTGGCGGTGGCGCTTAGTACGCATCCGGAGTTTCAAGGCAAGAATGTAGCTGCGTCGAGTGTGGATGCGCGGCCTGATTTTCAGATGGTGATCTATCCAGGGTGGTTGACCAATCCTGCAGGTGGAGGGACGGTTGATCCGGTGCTGGCGCCTACGGTGTCGATGCCTCCGACATTTTTAGTGCAGGCCGAGAATGATTACACGGCGCATGTCGAGAATGTGCTGGTTTATTTTGAGGCGCTCAAGAATGCGAAGGTGCCTGCGGAGCTGCATGTGTATACGCTGGGCGGTCATGGGTTCGGGATGGGGCAGAAGGAATTGCCGATCTCTGGGTGGACGGGTTTGGCGGAAACTTGGCTGAAGACGGTCCATGTTCTCGGGCCGGCGGGAGCGGTGGGGATGCCGTAGGGCTTTGAGTCCTAGCCGGGGAGACACTTATGTTCGCAGCGAGTGGCGTATTTCTGCTTGGCATCGCAGGTGTGTTTATATTCGGACTGTCCGCGCTTATAGCGAGACGAAGGCCCTATTTCATGTGGCCGCTCGTCGCACTTGCCGTTTTATTCGGCGTCGCGGCGGTATGGGGCTGGTTCAGATAGAAGATCTACTCTAGACGCCTAGTTCGGTACGGATGGCGTTGGCTATGGTGGTGGCGTGATGGTGCATGGCTTCGGCGCTTTCGGCTTCGATCATTACGCGGGCGAGGGCTTCGGTGCCGGAGTAGCGGATGACTACGCGGCCGGTGGTGGAGAGGTCGGCTTCGGCGGCGGCTATGGCGGCGACGATGGTTGGGAAGGTGTTGAGGGGGAGTTTTTCGCGGACCTTTACGTTGAGGATGATCTGCGGGTAGTTGGTCAGGTCGGCGATGAGTTGGCCGAGGGGTTTGTGGCTGCGGTGCACGAGATCCAGGACGAGGAGCGCGGTGAGGAGACCGTCGCCGGTGGTGGCGCGGGCGGGGAAGAGGATGTGGCCTGACTGCTCGCCGCCTAGAGAGGCTCCGGAGTTGCGCATCTCTTCGAGGACGTACTTGTCGCCTACCGGGGCGCGGAGCATGCGGATGCCGGAGCGGGCGAAGGCGGCTTCGAGGCCCATGTTGGACATGGTGGTGGCGACGACGAGGTTATTGGCCAGCTCGCCGCGGGCCTGGAGGTCGCGGGCGCAGGCTAGCATGATGGCGTCGCCGTTGACGACGTTGCCGTTCTCGTCGGCGAAGAGGGCGCGGTCGGCGTCGCCGTCGAAGGTGATGCCCATGGAGGCGCCGGAGACTTTGACCTGGGCGGCGACGATTTCAGGATGGAGGGCGCCGCAGTGTTCGTTGATGTTGCGGCCGTCGGGCGAGGCGTGAGTTACGTCGACGGTGCCGTGGAGTGACTCGAATAGTTGGGGGGCGACGGAACTGGCGGCGCCGTTGGCGCAGTCGAGGACGATGTGGCGGTTGTCGAGGGAGATGCCAGGGACGGCGGTGAGGAGGAAGCGGATGTAGTCGGCGCGGTAGGACTCGTTGACCTCGGGGACGGCGGGGTTTTCGGGGACGGTTGGGTTGGTGGCCAGGACTTTCGTGATTTCGGATTCAATGCCGAGTTCGACTTCGTCGGGGAGTTTGTAGCCGTCGTGGGCGAAGATCTTGATGCCGTTGTCCTGCCAGGGATTGTGGCTGGCGGAGATGACGACGCCGGCAGAGAAGCCGTGCTTGCGGGCGAGGAAGGCGATGGCGGGGGTGGTGAGGACGCCGGCGGAGGCGACGTCAGCACCGGCAGCGCGGAGGCCGGCGGTGAGGGTGGCGGCGATCCAGGGGCAGCTCTCGCGGGTGTCCATGCCCATGACGATGCGGACGGGATGGTGGGCTTCGGCGAGCTTGGTGGCCAGGGCTACGCCAACTGCGTAGATGGTGCGCTTGTCCAGGGGGGCTTCGCCCGCGACCGCTCGTATTCCGTCCGTTCCAAACAACTTCCGCATGCTGGTCCTTGAGGCGCTTGATGCTCCAACTCATGATGCTAGTGGATGAGCGCGGTAAGGGCTAGTGCCGGCGTTGGTGGACGGCGGCGGATGGGTGCCACCTACCCCCCCTCCCCCTGCTTTCACTTTTTGCGTAGTGAAGTCGTTTGGAATGTGCAGGTTGGCTAGTGAAGGCTGCTTTCAAGCGACTCATTCTAAATTGGTTATGGGTATCTATTTGCTTCTATTGGAGTTAGCGGCTTAAATGTGAAAGCTGCAGCGGCGGTTGCCGGTGCAGCGTTCTGGAATTTCGACTCTACTTCAAGTGTATCAAGTTGGGTAGGGTAACTATGCCAGGTTTTTGAAAGATTTATCGCCAGTGTTGACAGGGGTTTTGGTGGTTTTGGGCGTTCGCGGGGGCTTGACAGGGTCCTGCGCGGACGGCGAGGGGCTTCGCGTGGCGCAATGGCTTGTGGGGGTGCGAAGGAAGGCAATTTTGTCGTTTCGCCTGCGGCTTCACTCCGGCCTGCGGCAGCGAGGAAGGGCCTTCGGCCGAATGTTGTGAGACCCAAGGCTGAAGCCTTGGGGTACCTAGAGGCTCGTTCAATGAGGCTGAAGCTGTGGTGTCTAGAGGCTCGTTCAATGAAGCTGCGGCCGTGGGTACCTTATAGGCTCGCTCCATGAGGTTGAAACCTCCGGATACCTAATAGCCGACCAAGGGGCTGGCTTCGCGAGCGGTGCTATGTCCATCGTGAACGGGCCTGGCATGGGGGTTTGTTGAGCGGGGGTGTCTCTGCAAATCCTGCGCAGGAGCAGTCTCCCGGGTGATTTGCAACCTAGAATCTTTTTATCAGAAGCCCGTAGGAGATGAACAAGACCCTGCGCTCCTTTCTGCGAGCGCTTTGGCGAGGTGGACATGAAGATGTTTTCTTTTGTGGCGCGACTGTTGAGGATAATTAGTTTCGTTCTGCTTGGTTGCGGGTCCCTGGCCTGCGGGTCCCGGGTGGTTGAGGCGCAGAGCGTGAAGCCGTATACGTATGTTCGCGTAGGGAGTCCGGCGGATGCGGTGGCGAAGACGCAGGCGGGGTTTGCGCTTATGGGCGGCGGGACAGATTTGGATGAGGCGTTCAAGTGGATGTGCGCACACTCCGGGGGTGGGGATTTTCTTATTTTGCGCAGCCATGGTGGCGACGATTACAACCCGTATGTTCAGGGGCTGTGCCGGATGAATTCCGTGGGGACGCTGGTGATTCCGTCGCGGGCGGCGGCAGCGGATGTGAAGGTTGCCGAGATTATTGGAAAGGCGGAGGCGGTCTTTATCGCGGGTGGAGACCAGGCTGAGTACATCAACTTCTGGAAGGGGACGCCAGTGGAAGATGCGGTGAATGCGGCGATACGGCGCGGGGTTCCGGTGGGTGGGACGAGTGCGGGGCTGGCGGTGCAGGGGGAGTTCATTTACTCGGCACAGAATGATGGGAAGGATGAGGAGAATTTGAGCTCGAAGGCGGCGCTGGCGGATCCGTTTCAGCACCAGGTGGTGGTGGTGCGTGGGTTTCTGGATGATCCGTTGCTGGCGGATACGATTACGGACTCGCACTTTGTGAAGCGGGACCGGATGGGGCGGCTGCTGGTGATGATGGCTCGTGTGCTGGAAGAGGGGAAGGTTGGGGAGCTGAAAGGGATTGGGATTGATCAGGAGACGGCGGTGCTGGTGGAGGCGTCTGGTGAGGCGAAGGTGGTTGGGAAGGGGGCGGCTTATTTTCTGCGGGCGAGTGGGACGCCTGCGCGAGTGAAGAAGGGCGAGGGGTTGGAGTTTGGGCCGGTGGATGCGGTGAAGGTTGTGGCGGGTGGGCGGTTCGATGTGAAGGGATGGACGGGGGATTCGGCGCCGTATGCGTACACGGTGGTGGGTGGGGTGGTGCGGTCGTCGCGTGTGGGTGGCGGGATTTATTGAAGCCGCTATTGTTTCAAGCGCGGGGTTGTCATGAGAAGAGAGCATACCCTCGGGGCTAAAGCCCGTCCTCTGTTAGCCGCGGAAGGCCAAGGCTGAAGCCTTGGCGTACCTAGAAGCAATCGCTGCGGGGCGTCGCGAAGCTAATCGGTGGAGGTTACTTTGGCGCGGAGGCGGCCTTTGGCTAGTTGGGCGGTGATGGCGGTACCGGCAGGGGCTTGGGTGGCGTTGCGGAGGAGGGTGCCGTCGGGTGCGTAGACGAGGGCGTAGCCGCGTTCGAGGACGCGTAGGGGGCTGAGAGCTTCGAGGCGTGAGGTGGCGCGGTTCAGGCGGGTGTGGGCCTGCTGGAACGGGATGGTGCGGGCTGAGTGGAGGCGCTGCTGGAGGGATTGGAAACGGTGGCGGTCGTTGGCGAGGCGGAGCGAGGCGTTTTGGCGGCGGAGGCGGACTTCGAGTTGCGCGAGGCGCGCGTGGTGGTGGCGGAGGGTGCGGAGGAGAGTAGTTTCGGCGCGGTCGGAGAGGTCGTCAAGGTGTTGCGCGCGGCGCTCGAAGGTGGTGCGGGCGCGGCGGAGGATGGCGTCGGCGTTGAGGGTGGAGAGGCGCTGGTGGAGGCGGAGGAGGTTGTAGCTATTCGAGCGGGTGAGGCGGGAGTGGAGGCGGGCGAGGCGGTCGGCGATGCCATGCTGGGACGCGGTGAGGAGCTCGGCGGCTGCGGAGGGGGTGGGGGCGTGGAGGTCGGCGGCTGCGTCGGCGATGGTGGTGTCGGTGGCGTGACCGATGCCGGTGATGACGGGGAGGGTGCAGGCGGCGATGGCGCGGGCGACGATCTCGGCGTCGAAGCCGTGGAGGTCTTCCCAGGAGCCGCCACCGCGGGCTACGAGGACTACGTCGGCGTGGTTGGGATGGGTGGAGAACCAGTTGATGCCGGCTGCGATTTCGGCGGGGCAGTTTGGGCCTTGCACGGCGGCGGGATAGATGAGGAGATTGACGGCGGCGTGGCGGCGGCGGCAGACCTTGACGATGTCGCGGAGGGCGGCGCCTTGCAGGCTGGTGACTACTCCTATGCAGTGGGGGAAGGGTGGGAGGGGGCGCTGGTTGTCGAAGAGGCCTTCGCGGCGGAGGCGCTCTTTGAGGGCTTGGGTTGCGGCTAAGAGCGCGCCTAGGCCAGTTTGCTGCATGGTTTCGGCGACTAGCTGGAGTTGGCCGCGGGATTCGTAGATGGAGAGCGAGCCGGAGATGCGGACGGCGTCGCCATCCTTGGGACGAAAGCGGAGGAGGGTGGCCTGGCGGCGGAAGAGGACGATGGAGAGTTGGGCTTCCGCGTCCTTGAGGGTGAAGTAGCAGTGGCCGCTGGCCGCGGGACGCCAGTTGGAGATTTCGCCTTCGACGGTGACGTGGCCGTGGGTGCGCTCGACGAGGTTGCGGATGTGGCGGACGAGCTCGCCTACGGTGAACACGTCCTGCGCGGACGGCGAGGGTTTGGATTCAGGGCGGTCCCGAGAGGGTGGTGGGAGTTTGGAGCGTGCGGGAGAAGAGTTCGTGGTTAGGGAGCGGGATTGTTCCGCGAGGATGTCGGCGGGGGTGACGTCGGATGGAGGTTCTGGGGTTACGTCGAAGAGGGAAGGAGCGGTGGGGCGTGCGGCTGGTTTGCGAGAGCGGGTGCGGCGGAGGTCAGCGAAGCTGGGGACGTCGTCGGGCATCGTAGAGACGATTTTAGTCCTGCGCAGACGGCGAGAGTGGAGGCGAGGGAAGGACGGGTGCTCGCTGCACGAACGAGAAGCGGGGTCCTCGCTGCGCTCGGAATGACAGCTACGAAAGCAAAGGCAAATGCGAGGGCCACAGCAGATTCCCAAGGGGAATCACAGAAAGAAGAGCAAAGGCTCTTGCTGATCTAGTTTGCTGTGCGGCGGCGCTTTTAGGCGGTTTGGAGGAGGGTCTGGGCTTCGTGAAGGAGGAGTTCGGGGCGGCAAGGCTTGGTGAGGAGCTTGAGGGGGCGGCGGGTGCGTGAGATATGCTGCTCCACCTTGATGGCGTTGCTGGCGTAGGCGGTGAGCATCAGGAGCTTGCAGTTGGGCATCTCGTGGTGGAGCGCCTCGGCTAGCTGCAGGCCGTTTTGCTCGGGCATGGAGATGTCGCAGAGGAGGAGGCCGGGAGCAAAGGTTCGTGCGCGGGCCAGGCCATCGGCGGCAGAGTAGACGGCTTCGGATTCATAGCCGTTGACTTTGAAGACGAGCTGAAGGGTATCGGCTACAAGGTGGTCATCGTCGACGACCAATACACGCTGTTTCATGAGACACCTCGGGCCCTGCTGCATTGAGGAAATCTGGATCGTTTCGGCGTGGGAAGGGGCCGCTGCTTGAACAGCTCAGCGTCATGTCTTTGTCTGAATGTTAGACCCTGGGCGTGCGGAAAAGCTAGTGGCCGCGCCTGATTTTTTTCGATGATTCATCTTTTCAGCCCGGGACGCGGTAGAGTCTTTGACATGCATGTCTTAGCTGTCATGTTCGGTTGTCTTTTTCTGGCGGGAGTGTTGCTGGATGCGTTTCAGACGATTATTTTGCCGCGCCGACCGGTGGGACGGTTTCGGATAACGCGGTTGTTCTTTGTGGCGACATGGGGTCCATGGAGATGGCTGGCAGCACACTGGCCGGTGAAGCGGAGCCGCGAACAGATGTACAGCTTCTATGGGCCGTCGGCGCTGCTGCTGTTGTTCGGCGTGTGGGCGACGCTGCTGATGTCGGCGTATGCGCTGATTTATTTCGGGCTGGGTATGCCGTTTCACGATCCGACGAATCCGGTGACGGCGTTTCAATGGCTGCGCAGCTGCGTGTATGTGAGTGGAACGACCTTATTTACGCTGGGGCTGGGAGATGTGCAGCCAGCGACGCATGCGGCGCGGCTGCTGATTGTGGCGGAGGCGGGAACGGGACTGGGGTTTGTGGCGCTGGTGATTGGGTATGTGCCGGTGCTGTATACGGCGTTCTCGGCGCGCGAGATCCAGGTGGCGCTGCTGGACGCGCGGGCGGGGTCTCCACCAACGGCGGGGGAGTTGTTGTTTCGGCACAACTTCAATGGCGGACACCATGCGCTCACGGCGTTGCTGGCGGAGTGGGAGAAGTGGTGTGCGCAGATGCTTGAGACGCATATCTCATATCCGATTCTTTGCTACTACCGGTCGCAGCACGACAACCAGAGCTGGCTGGCGGCGCTGACTGCGGTGCTGGATACGTGCGCGTTGCTGATTACGACTATTGAGGGGCCGAGCACGCGGCAGGCG
>Ga0302220_10001573_pt1 | contig 17736 bp, 13 predicted proteins | sample II_Palsa_E1_3_FD_194572 | JGI IMG/M metagenome (GOLD analysis project Ga0302220, IMG submission 194572) | Peat permafrost microbial communities from Stordalen Mire near Abisko, Sweden - II_Palsa_E1_3 | ecosystem: Environmental > Terrestrial > Soil > Palsa > Peat permafrost | place: Sweden...
GAGCGCCGGTGCGCGCCGCTTCTGATTGCGCTGAGGATAGGCGAGCTGCAACGAACACGCCAGTCGTGACGATGGACGTTGTCGGATGCTGACGGTATCGAACCATCCGGGCGTATATGGGTGGCGGGATAGCGCGACAATCTGGCCGATCCGGCATTGCATTGCGCTCCTTCGGCCAACCGGCGCATGCGTAACTAATCTGTATCAAAAGCTGCGAGGGCTGCTCGGGGATACGCCACGCGAGCGTAGGCGGGCGATCTCACGCCGCCTGGCAAGCGTAGGGCTGCTGACAACTGGTACGTGAGTGGTTGCGTCGAGTCGTCATCCGCCGCCACCCTGGCGGATTTTTTCGCCTGCTTTTGCGGCCTATGCATTCCTTCGATCCTGATTCGATGACCCCGCATGCCCTGTCCCGGCCGGATTCGTCTCCGGCGACTGCCCCGGAAAGATATTTCAATCAACGTTGAATAGAGTTTTATCAGATGAAATAATTTTGTTTCTATCATGAAACGTCATTTTGATTGATATAAGAAAAGTCTCGAAGTATGTGCGCCATCGCACATTGCCGGATCATGTTGTTAATTGAGTGGGCGCTTTAAAGGCGCGATTTAACGCTTGTATTTTAATTGGAAGTGTTTTTTCAAGGGCCTAAACCAGGGATTAAATAAGCAAGTCTTCGTGAAGCATGTTTTTAATCATGATTTCTCATGTTTCACTCACGCAACGTTTACCGCTACTAGCGCTCTGGGCGCATGTCCGCCGGACCCGCAAATGTCCCGGGAAGCCTTGCCGCGCGGGCCTTTATAAACCGCGCAGAAGGTTGATTTGTATGACGTTCCGGGCTTCGGACACCCCTGTCCGATATGTGCGGTCGAATTGGACTGGCATCCCTCTTGCAATGTGCCATTCGAAATCAAAGGCCCGGACATTCAATCTCTTTACAAGATTTACCGAACGAACGTATTCAAATTTACCGAATGATAGGCAGCGCACGCAATGAAAGGATTTGAATGGCGACGCCGGAAGTTTTCCGCCAACATCTCGCTACTTTCAGTCACGACAACCTAATCAAAGTTGAGGGTGTCTATGATGCACCGCAATGAGAACCCACTATCCAATCATGTTGGATTCAACAAGTTCGCAGGGGAACGCCATGCCGTATGCCAGTCTTGAACCCGCCGTAATGGGATGGCTACAGCCCGCCCCCCGTAGCACCCAGGCGGAGATCCGCCGCATCGCCATCCTGCTGTTCGACGGCTTCTCGCTGCTCGGCGCCGGGATTGTTGCCGAGGTCTTCCATGTCGCGAATGAACTGGCCGTCCTGAGGGCGCGCAACGACTGGACCTACGACGTGCGTTTCCTGTCCGTCGAAGGCGGCAACGTGGCGTGTTCGTCGTCGGTGCGAGTGTGGACCGACGGCCTCGATGCACGCCACTACGGCGGCTTCGACGCATTGTTCGTGGCCGGTGGCAAGGGCGCGGACGGTGCAGCGGGCGACGAGCGCATCGTGGAATGGCTGCGCCGCGTGCACTCCAAGACCACGGTGGTCAAGTCGATCGCTGAAGGGCGCAAGGTGCTCGATGCCGCCGGCATCGGTCACGCGGCCGAGACGCAGATCCGCGTGGGTCATTCGATGATGCACGCCGTGCGCGAAGAGCAGGCGAGCGAAGCGGGAGACCGCTACGAGTCCATGAAGGGCGCGTTGCTGATGATCAAGCGTGACCTCGGTGTCGAGGTGGCGCGCGGGGTTGCGGAACGTCTCATGCCCGGCTCGGCATCAAAGCTCGTTCCGTTGCTCGGCGATAGCGGCACGGCCTCTGCCGGCGACAAGATCCGCACCGCCGCGCGCTGGCTCCAGGACAACTGCGAGCGGCCGATCTCGGTCGTGGATGCCGCACAAGTGGCGGCCATGAGCGAACGCAACTTCCTGCGCCGCTTCAAGATCGAGATGGGCATCACGCCCTCGGACTATCTGCTGCAAGCACGCCTTGCCGTGACCTGCACGTTGCTCACTGATTCGGAACTGCCGGTCGACAAGATCGCGCGCCGCAGTGGCATGGGCAACGGCGACCGTCTCGCCAAGATCTTCCGCAAGCGCCTTCTTATTTCACCGACCGAATACCGGATGCAAAGCCGCCGCGACGCCGGCGTCTGATTAAGGGTAAGTCCAGGTTTTTTTGACCGAAGTCACGGAGCGTTGAGACGCAAGCGGTTCGGCTGAACCGGGTCGACGATCGGTGCAAATGGCGCGCACAGCTCCGCCCGGGGAACGGGTTAAAGAATATAGGAATACTAAAATGGACAGCAAGGTCAGGCAGGACATCGAGGAAACCGCTGAGACGATTACCGCTCCGGGAGTGCCCACGGAGTGCCGTCGTATCGTGCAGGTGATTCTCGCGGGCGGGTCGGGCACACGCTTGTGGCCCGTGTCGCGGGAACAATTTCCGAAGCAACTGATTGGCGTGATCGGCACCGAGTCGTTGTTGCAGGCAACCGTGCTGCGCATGAAGCACTTCCCCGCAGCGTGGGACGTGGCGGCGGAGCCGGTCATCGTGTGCGGTGAGGAGCATCGCTTCGCAACCAGAGAGCAGGTGCATGAAAGTGGCGTGACGGCGCGCATCGTGGTCGAGCCTGCCCGACGCGATACCGCTCCTGCTCTCACGCTTGCCGCGCTGACCGCTTGTGCCGACGGCCAGGACGCCATCCTCGTGGCCATGCCGGCCGACCATGCCATTGCCGATCTCGATGCGCTGCATGCGTCCATCGAAACTGCCGCGCGTTTTGCGCAGACCGGCGACATCGCCACGCTCGGCATTCCGCCTACGCGCCCCGACACCGGCTTCGGCTATATCCGCCTGGGCGACGCACTTCAAGACGGCGCGCATCGTATCGATCGCTTCGTCGAAAAACCGGTAGCCGAACTGGCCACGCAATACGTGGCATCCGGTAATTACTGGTGGAACAGCGGCATCTTCGTGGTGCGCGCATCGGTATGGCTTGCCGTACTCGAACAACTCCAGCCGGAGATGCACGCGGCGTGTGTTCTGTCGTACGAACAATTGAATAACGCAGACGGATACTTGCGTCCATGCGCTGCAGAGTTTTCGAAGTCACCTTCCGATTCGATCGACTACGCGGTGATGGAGCACCTCGGCAAGCCTGGTTCACCGTTCAAGGGTGTTGTCGTACCGCTGGAAGCGGGCTGGTCTGACCTCGGTTCGTGGGACGCCGTCTGGGACGCGATGGAGAAGGACGAATCCGGCAACGTGGGAAGCGGACGCGTCCTGTTCGAAGGCTCGACCGCAAGTTACGCGCGCTCGGAAGGCGGCAGGCTCGTCGCGTGTGTGGGCACGACGAACCTGATCGTGGTCGAGACCGACGACGCGGTGCTGGTGGCCGACCGCTCACGCGTGCAGGACATCAAGGGACTTGTGTCACGCATCAAGCTTGCGAAGTCACCGGAAGCCGATGCGCATAGAAAGGTTCGCCGCCCATGGGGTTTCTACGATTCCATCGATCACGGCGAGCGGTTCCAGGTGAAGCGCATCGTGGTGAATCCGGGTGCTCGCCTGTCGCTGCAAATGCATCACCACCGTGCGGAGCACTGGGTCGTCGTCAGCGGCACAGCGCTCGTCACGCGCGGAGAAGAAGAATTTCTGCTGAGCGAAAACGAATCGACCTACATCCCGCTCGGCGTGCGTCACCGCCTTGAGAATCCCGGTCGCGTGCCGCTTGAAATTATTGAAGTGCAGTCTGGGACCTACCTCGGCGAAGACGACATTGTCAGATTCGACGACAAGTATGGCCGGTGTAATTAAACAACCGTCAAGCAAAAAAGTGTGTGGTTCGGGGAGAATAAAAATGCGCGGAATAACAGACCTGCTGGCGCGAATATTCGATGTCACGATGATCGTGCTGGGTGCGCTCGTGGCGTCGCAAATCCGTTTCGACGACATCTCGCAGAGGAGTTTCTATCTGGCGTTCGTGGCTTTCGCAGCGGCGTTTTCGCTTGCTGTGTTTCCTGCGTTCGGTGTCTATGCCTCATGGCGTGGCCGCTCGAAGAGCGCACTCGCCGGGCAGGTCGCGCTGAGCTGGCTCGTCGTGCAGGTCTGCGCAATGGCGCTGATGTTCTCCTTGCATCGTATCGACTTCGTGTCGCGTCTCTGGTTCGTCTACTGGACCGGCATGGCAGGCGCCGCGATGATCGCCGGCCGCCTGGTCACGCACAGCGTGCTGGGACGCGTGCGCAACGCAGGCTTGAATCTGCAGCAGGTTGCAGTCGCGGGATGCGGTGAACATTGCGACGAGATCGTTCGCAAGATCGACACGGCGCCGGCAGCGGGCTTCCGTGCGACGGCTGCCTACAACGTACAGGCCGGCACCAAGATGAACACGCGTGTGCCGGTGTTCGAAGAGCATGAAGCCTTCGCTAACTACGTGCGCACGCAGAACGTGGGTGAAGTCTGGCTCGCGCTGCCGCTGACCGAGGAACGCACGATCCTCAAGCTGGTAGACGAATTTCGCAACGACCTGATCAACATCCGTTTCATGCCCGACGTGCGCACGCTGGCGCTCTTCGAAGGCAGCGTGACGAACTTGCTCGGTGTGCCGACCATCAACCTGGCGGCGTCGCCGTTGCCGCCGAACGCGATGATGCAGAAGGAGATCTTCGATCGCTTCTTCGCGCTGGGCGCCTTGCTCGCGGTCTCGCCGGTCCTGCTTGCCTGCGCGATTGCGGTGAAGCTCAGTTCGCGTGGTCCGGTGTTCTTCAAGCAACGCCGCAAAGGCGCGGATGGCCGCGTCTTCACCATCTACAAGTTCCGCACCATGCGCCTTCATGCGCAGACAGCGGGTGTGGTTGAACAGGCGAAACGCGGCGACGCGCGGATCACGCGCGTAGGCGGTTTCCTGCGCCGCACGAGCCTGGACGAATTGCCGCAATTCTTCAACGTACTGCGCGGCGACATGTCGGTGGTCGGACCGCGTCCGCATGCGCTCGAACACGACGATCTCTATCAGAAGGTCGTATCGGGTTACATCCACCGCTACCGGATCAAACCCGGTATTACCGGGTGGGCGCAGGTGAACGGCTTTCGCGGCGAAACCGATCGCATCGAAAAAATGGAGGGACGCGTAGCACACGATTTGTACTACCTCGGGAACTGGTCGTTCGGACTGGATATGAAAATTATCTTCGCGACGATCTTCAAGGGTTTGCGCCACACCAACGCTTATTGAAGCAGGGGACGACAACATGAACAGCCAACAAATATCCGGTGCCGCGGTGCCGAACAAAAACAGCCATGCCGTGCCTGGAACGCGTGTGGCACTTTCCCTGGCGATTGCCGCCATGCTGTCAGCTTGCGCGCTCGCGCCGGGCCAGCACATGATCACGCCAGCCGCGTTGCCGGTCACCACAGCCGATAACGGCGACGTGACGAGCGACATGCAGATCCCGATCAAGCAGATCGACCTGACGCTGATCCGCCAGATTCACGCGGACCAGAAGAACACCAGCATGGCGCAGGCGCAGCTCAACCTGTTCGCCAAGCCCGCGGGTTACAAGCTCGGTGCGGGTGACGTGCTGCAGATCGTCGTCTGGGATCACCCGGAACTCGCGGCAGCGATCGGCCAGCCGGCGCAGAACACCAAGCCCAGTGACGCGGCGCCGGGTTTTGTAGTCGACAGCGAAGGCAACATCCAGTTTCCGTACGTGACCCACGCGATCCACGCCGCAGGCAAGACCGCGGAGCAGGTCCAGCGCGAGATCTATGCGGACCTGAGTAAGGTGTTCGTCAAGCCGCAAGTGACGGTTCGCGTGGCTTCGTTCCGTTCGTCGCAAGTCTATGTGGACGGTGACGTGCGTGCTCCGGGCGCGCAGACGATCAACGACATTCCGATGACGTTGACTGAAGCCGTCAGCCGTTCGGGCGGCTTTGCGCCGACTGCGGATCAAAGCCGCGTGACGATCACGCGCAACGGCGTGGCGTATCCCGTGAACGTCGCGCAGATGATGAAGCAGGGCAAGAACCCCGCCGACATCATGCTGCAGCCGGGCGACATGCTGCATGTGGACTCCCGCGACGACAACACCGTCTACGTGATGGGCGAAGTGACCAAGCCCACGGCCGTGTCGCCGCTGCGCGACGGCACGCTCACGCTGGGTGAAGCCATCGTGCAGGCGGGACAGCTCAACCAGGAAACCTCTAATGCGGCGCAGCTTTTCGTGGTCCGCCAGGCAACCAGCGACTCGCCGGTGATCTATCACCTCGATGCACGCTCGCCGGTTTCCATGCTGCTTGCGAACCAGTTTCCGCTGGAGTCGAAGGACGTTGTCTATGTCGATAACACCGGTCTCGTCCGTGCCAATCGCGTGTTGAATCTGTTGCTGCCGGCTATTAACGCGGGCGTGACCGCCGCGATCTTAACCAAGTAGTCCTGGAGCTGCGTCCGGTGCTTGACGTCATGAAGGTCACGAAGATGACGAAGGTGAAGAAAGTGACATCAGGCGCCGGCCCGTTTCGATTGTTCGTTTGAGTGAGCGACAAAAAATGGCCATCAATTTCGAAAACCGTTATGCGGATGTGGTGTCGACAGGGGACGAGCTGCGCTTGTCCGACTACCTGGCGGCCATCTTGGGAAGCTGGCGAATCATCGCCCTGGTGACCCTGGTTGTGGTCGCGCTCGGCACGGCCTACGCATTCATTGCGTCGCCGGTTTATCGCGCCGACGCGATGATCCAGGTGACCGAAAGCAATCCGGGCAATAACGCCAATAACAACAATGCCAACGCGGTGCAGACCGTGTCGCAGATGTTCGACGCGAAGTCGACGACAGCGGCCGAAATCGAGTTGCTGCGCTCGAGGCTGGTGGTCGAGGATACGGTCAACAAGCTGCATCTGGATATCAGCGCACGTCCACGCTACTTCCCGATCGTGGGCGGCATGGTCAGCGACATCCTGGGCACGCGCAACGGTCAGGCGCCGGTGAGCTGGCTGTCGGGTTTCGCGTGGGGCAACGAAAGCATCTCGGTGCCGAAGTTCGACACGCCTAAGGAAGCCTACGACAAGACGTATGTCCTGACGGCCGGCGAAAACGGCAGCTATGTCCTGAGCGACCCGGATGGCATCGCCATCCTGAACGGCAAGGTCGGCCAGGAAGCGAGCGGTACGAGCACGCTTGGGCCGGTCACGCTGCTGGTCGAAAACATGAGCGGCGAGCCGGGTGCCAAGTTCGAACTGACGCGTGCATCCACGCTCGGTACTGTCGATGCGCTGCAAAAGCGCCTGACGGTGGCTGAAACAACGCTGCAGTCCGGCATCATCGCGCTGAGCCTTGAAGGGCATGACAGCAGGCTGACGTCGCAGATCGTGAACAACATTGCGCGCCGCTTCATTCAACAGGATCTCGACACGCGTTCGGCGGAAGCCGGCAAGACGCTCGCGTTCCTTGAGCAGCAATTGCCCGAAGTACGCGCGCAACTCGACCAGGCCGAGCAGAAGTACAACAACTTCCGTAACAAGCAAGGCACGGTCGACCTGAGCGAAGAAAGCCGCCTGTTGCTCCAGCAAGTCGTCGACAACAAGTCGAAGCTGATGGACCTGCAACAGCAACGCGCCGAACTCTCGCAGCGTTTCACCGCGAACCATCCGTCGGTGGCCGCGCTCGACGCGCAGATCGGTGCATTGCAAGCTGCGCAAGGATCGCTCACCAAGAACGTGTCCGTGCTGCCTGATACCGAACAAACCGCGCTGCGCCTGCTGCGTGACGTGCGGGTGGATACCGAGCTCTATACGAACCTGCTTAACAGCGCGCAGCAGTTGCGCGTGGCGAAGGCGGGGCAAGTAGGCAACGTGCGAGTGGTCGACTTCGCTGAACCGGCCGACGATCCTGTGCGTCCGAAGCGCCTGATCGTGATCCTGTGCAGCCTGGCCGGCGGCCTGGTACTCGGCATCCTCGTGGCGTTCGTCCGCAAGTCGCTGTATGGCGGCGTGGAACGTCCGGAAGAAATCGAAAACCGCCTGGGCGTGCGTGTGTTCGCCATCGTGCCGCGCAGCAGCCAGCAATTGCGCCTGCAGCAGAAGGTCGGTTCGCGCAGCCAGGGTCTTCACGTCCTCGCCGCGACCTCACCGGAAGATGCGGCAGTGGAAGGGATTCGCGGCCTGCGCACTTCGCTGCAACTGCAGATGGCCGATGCACGCAACAACGTCGTGATGCTGACGGGCTCACGTCCGGATGCCGGCAAGTCGTTCCTCTCGGTCAACCTCGCCACCCTGGTGGCATCGACGAGAAAGCGCGTGCTGCTGATCGATGGCGACATGCGTCGCGGCGACGTCCACTCGCACTTCGGCGTGCGTCATATGCCGGGCTTGTCCGACGTGCTGATGGGATCGGACATTGAATCAGCGGTGCTGCACGACGTGCTGCCGGGTGTCGACCTGCTGACCAAGGGCTCGCTGCCGTCGCATCCGTCGGAACTGCTGATGAGCGACCGCATGCATGAAGTGCTGGAAGTGCTCAAGCACCAGTACGACCTTGTGATCATCGATACCCCGCCGGTCCTGGCGGTCACCGACGCAACCGTGATCGGCAAGCATGCCGGCACGAGCCTGCTGGTGGTGCGCCATGGCCGCAACCAGGTGGAAGAGATCGGCGAAACGATGAAGCGCCTGCATCACGGCGGCGTGAACATGAAGGGCGTGCTGCTGACCGACGTACCGCAGTCGAGACTGATGTCGGGCAGCTCATACACGAACTACTACGGTTACGAGAGCATCCCCGAGTGATGCCAGGACGCGAAGACCTTGCGGCGCGCGGCGAGTTTGATGTCGGCGCCGCACATCCAAACCGAAAGACGAGAGGCACACGATGAAACGCAAGGTCGCTTTGATCACCGGCATTACCGGACAGGACGGCTCCTACCTGGCCGAGCTGCTGCTCGCAAAAGGCTATGAAGTGCACGGCATCAAACGCCGTAGCTCGCTGTTCAATACGGACCGCATTGACCACCTGTACAGCGATCCGCACGAGTCGGATCGAAAGTTCGTCCTGCACCACGGCGACCTGACCGATACCTCGAGCATCACGCGGATCGTGCAGCGCACCGAGCCGGACGAGATCTATAACCTTGGCGCACAGAGTCACGTGCAGGTGTCGTTCGAGGAGCCCGAATACACGGCCAACGCCGACGGCCTCGGCGCGCTGCGCATTCTCGAAGCGATCCGCATTCTCGGCATGGAGAAGAAGGCGCGTTTCTATCAGGCTTCGACGTCTGAGCTCTACGGTCTCGTGCAAGAGTCGCCGCAGAAGGAAACCACGCCGTTTTATCCGCGCAGTCCGTATGCGGCGGCCAAGCTGTACGCGTACTGGATGACAGTGAACTATCGCGAAGCGTATGGCATGTACGCCTGCAACGGGATCTTGTTTAACCACGAGTCTCCCGTGCGCGGCGAGACCTTCGTCACGCGCAAGATCACCCGGGCGCTCGCGCGCATCGCGGTTGGCATGCAGGACGAGATGTATCTCGGCAACCTGTCCGCCATGCGCGACTGGGGCCATGCGCGCGACTACGTCGAGATGCAATGGCTGATGTTGCAGCAGGAACAGCCTGAGGACTTCGTGATCGCCACGGGCGAGCAGCACAGCGTGCGCGAATTCGTGATCCAGGCTGCGGCCGAGTTGGGTGTTCACATGCGCTTCGAAGGTGAAGGCGTGGACGAAGTGGGCATCGTGGACCGGGTCGAGGGGCGCGAAACGAAGATGGCCAAGGGCGATGTGATCGTCCGCGTGGATCCGCGCTATTTCCGTCCGACGGAAGTGGAAACGCTGCTTGGCGATCCGTCGAAGGCACACGCGAAACTGGGCTGGCGCCCGACCACGACATTCTCCTCGCTGGTGAAGGAAATGGTTCGTTCCGATTTTCAAATAGCACGGCGTGACGCGCTCGTCACGATGGCCGGATTCAAAGCACTTGAACACCACGAGTGAAATCATGGATAAAAACGCACGCATTTTTGTAGCGGGTCATCGCGGTATGGTTGGCTCGGCGCTGGTCCGGCGCCTGACCAGCGAGGGGTATCGCAACATCATCACGCGCACCAAGTCGCAACTGGACCTGACTGACCAGGTCGGGGTCAACATGTTCTTCGAGAAGGAGAGCATTGACGTGGTGTTGCTCGCCGCGGCGAAGGTCGGCGGCATTCTCGCGAATTCGACGCTGCCGGCGTCGTTCATCTACGAGAACCTCACGATCGAAACCAACGTGATTCATGCGGCCTGCCGCTGGAATGTGTCGAAGCTGGTGTTCTTCGGTTCTTCCTGCATCTATCCGAAGGCCTGCCCGCAGCCGATCAAGGAAGAGTATCTGCTGACCTCGCCGCTCGAGCCGACCAACGAGGCGTACGCCATCGCGAAGATCGCGGGGTTAAAGCTCTGCGAGGCTTATAACCGCCAGTACGGTTGCAAGTTCATCTCGCTGATGCCGACGAATCTTTACGGTCCGAACGACAACTACGACCTGAAGAGCAGCCACGTGCTGCCTGCGCTGATCCGCAAGGCGCACGAAGCGAAGCTGAACGGCGACAGCACGCTGACGGTATGGGGATCGGGCACGCCGCGCCGCGAGTTCATGCACGTGGACGACCTGGCCGGGGCTGCGGTGTTCCTGATGGAAAGCGGACGTACCGAAGGCGTGTTCAACGTGGGCGTGGGCGAGGACCTGTCCATTCACGACCTGGCGGAGACGGTCTGCCGCGTGGTCGGCTTCCAGGGCCAGCTCGTGTTCGATGCGAGCAAGCCGGACGGCACCATGAGAAAACTGCTGGATGTGTCGAAGCTGGGCGAGATGGGCTGGGTTGCGTCGACGGGGCTCGAGCAGGGCATCCGGGCGACCTACCAGGATTTCCTGCAGCGCTACGAGGCGCTAAGCCAGCAACCGGCACATGCGTGAGCCTGAGGTGGACTATTGCTTCGCACACGCGCGTTACCACTCAGGGATAAGTACAAAATGAACGCTACGGTCACCATTTTTCATAACGTCGTCTGGTCGCGGCACAAAGGTGCGGTGCTGTCCGCGCTGTACAACATATCCGGGTCCGGTTCGATCAAGTATTCGATGGTACAGATTGCCGACACGGAGCATGACCGCATCGGCTTCTCTGATGTGGACTATTCGTTCCACAGCTATCCAATGCGTAAGCTCTACAACGGCTGCTATGAAGATGTGCCGACCTGGCGCATGACGGCTCGCCTCACGTGGGAGGTGCTGAAGGCCAAGACAGACCTGGTGGTGCTGCCGGGTTATCACCGTCCCGAGTACTGGGCGATGATGGCCGCGTGCATCCTGACGGGCAAGCGTCGCGCTGTGTTCTGCGATTCGACGGCACGCGACCGGCCGCGCAGGATGATGACCTCCATTCCGAAGCGCGTATTTTTCTCGTTATGCGACGGTTATTTCGGGTTCGGCGAACGCAGCCGCGAGTATTTGATGTCGCTTGGCGCGAAGCAGGAAAAGATCTTCATCCCGTGCCAGGCTGCGGCACTGCCGCGCTCATTTTCGCCGGAGCGCGCGCTGCCGGACCGGTTGCACTATCGCGCCGGCAACAAGCCCATTTTCCTGTATGTCGGTCGTCTGTCGCCGGAGAAGGGCATTGGCACGCTGATCGATGCGTTTCGCGGTTTGAAGGAACGGATTCCAGATGCAGCGCTGCGCATTGTCGGCACCGGCCCGATGGGTGACGAACTCAAGGCGAAGGTAGCTTCAATGGGCCTGTCCGATTCCGTTATGTTCCTGGGCAGTCTGCAGGACGAACCGTTGTCGATCGAATACTTCAGCGCTACCTGCATGGTGTTGCCGAGCATGAGCGAACCCTGGGGCCTGGTGGTCAACGAGGCGCTTAGCCACGGCTGTCCGTCGGTGGTGAGCGAGAGTTGCGGCTGCGTACCGGAACTTGTGATCGACGGCGTGTCGGGTTATGCGTTTCCAGCTGGCGACGTGCCGGCCATGCAACGCACGATGCTCAAGTCGATTGAGGCTTTCGCCGACACGGCAGGCGCTGCGAAGCAATGCATGGACGTGATCCAGCGTTTCGATCCGCCTTCCGCTGCAGCGAACATTGCGCGGGGCTGCGCGATGATGCTCAGCGACTGACCGTGGCTCTTTGCCACGGCCGGTTTATTCTAAAACCAAGAGAGGCACGCATGGTCACCGAGGCGCGATTGCGCGGGCGTGCTCCCGTGAGTGATGTTTCGCAAAAGTCCTTTTCGACGGGTCGTGCTTGTCCGGCGGAAGTGGAGGCACGATGAGAATCCTTATCTACGGGCTCAACTACGCGCCCGAGTTGACGGGAACGGGCAAATACACCGCCGAGATGGCGGAGGCTCTGCAGCAGCAGGGGCATGACGTTCGCGTTGTGTGCGCACCTCCGTATTATCCGGAATGGAAAATCGCCAAAGGTTATTCGGGCTCGCGCGGTTCGCGCGAAATACGCAACCAGGTGCGTGTCTGGCGTTCACCGCTGTGGGTGCCGGCCCATCCGAGCGGTCTCAAGCGCATGATCCATCTCACTTCATTTGCCGTGGCCTCGCTGCCTGCGCTGATCTTGCAGGCGTGGTGGCGCCCCGAGATCGTGATGTCGATTGCCCCGACCATGCTCAACGCGCCGGCCGCGCTCGCACTCGCTCGTTTGACGGGCGCACATTCATGGCTGCATATTCAGGACTTCGAAGTTGATGCTGCGTTCGATCTCGGCTTGCTCAAGGGTCAGCGTGCGGGACGTTTTGCTCGCAGGGTCGAAAGCGCGTTGCTGCGCCGGTTCAACGTTGTTTCCACGATCTCGGACAAGATGGCTGAGCGCGCGATTGCAAAAGGCGTTGCCCCTTCCAATGTGTTCCGCCTGCCGAACTGGGTGGATATCAGCGCGATCTATCCGCTTGATCGCGCAAACAAGTATCGCGATGAATTGAACATACCCGAGAGCGCGAAGGTTGTACTTTACTCCGGCAATATGGGCGCGAAGCAGGGCATTGAAGTGCTGGCGGGCGCGGCGGCTGCGCTGGCCGCACGCCAGGACATAGTCTTCGTGTTCTGCGGGAATGGCGCGACCAAGGTGGAGTTGGAGAAGTGCTGCGAGCATTTGTCCAACTGCCGGTTCATTGCGCTGCAACCCGCGACGCGCCTGAACGAACTGCTCAATCTCGCCGATATCCACGTACTCCCGCAACGCGGCGATGCGTCCGATCTCGTCATGCCGTCGAAACTCACGGGCATGTTCGCGAGCGGACGCGTGGTAATCGCAATGGCACGTCCGGGGACTGAGCTTTATAACATCGTGACGCCGCGGGGCGTGGTCGTGCCGCCAGAGAATGTGCAGGCCTTGTCCGATGCTATCGAGACGCTCGTGGCCGATCCGGAGCAACGCGCCATCCTCGGCGCCGAGGGCCGGGCATTCGCGGAGTTGAATCTATCGCCGGGCTGGGTGCTCGGGCGACTGGATGAAAAGCTGCGTGTATTAAGGGGTGAGGGCGTGGCGGGGCGTTTTAACGAACGCAAGGAAGCGAAGGCCACGAGCGCGGCAAGCCCATCGTCCAAGGCGAATTCCGCAGTGAAACTGGTAGAGATCGAGAAGATAGATTGATCGTTGACCTACAGCGACCGGACGCGGCTGGCGCTCCGGCGCAATTGCCTGGTGAAGCTAGTCAGGCAGCCTGCTTCACTGCCTGCTTCACTGCCTGCTCCGTAGGCCTGTTCGAGCAGGGCTCGAAGCGACAACGCTCAACGCAACATCACTCAATACGGAGATCGATAGATCTCCGTAGTTTTTTTGGCCGCCGGCTTGAGCCCGGTTGCGCTGTACACGGACTGCGCCGCGCCGTCGGGGGTGGCCACGAGCTTGCCGCCAGCGTCCCTCACCTGCACGCGCCCACCACGCTTCATTGCCACCGCGCCGGGGGTGACGAACGACGCGTTGGTCTGAGCCGGGTCCGCGTTGTTGTTCATCATCTTTTCAGCGGACGTGCTGGCAGCGGCGCCCTTGGCGCGGTTGCCGGCAGGGGCCTGGCCATAGGGATCGGCATACGAGGCTCCATAGGTGTCAGGGCCGCCCAGCAGTTTCTCTTCAGCCCCGACGTCGCGCGTGCCAGCGTCGCCTCCGGCTGCATGGGCAGAAGGCCATGCCGAGCACGCGACGCTCGCGACAATCAAGGCTAATACGCGATGAAGCGAGGGTTGGAAATTGATTGATTTCATGATGCGCTCCGAAGAATCGGCGAGTATGAAGATTGATTGTTATCCCAAAGCCGGCGTGATGTCGAGCGGTTGCCGCCCCTTGTTTCAAGGTAGCAAATCTTCTCGCGCACGCTTTATGCAGATACCGCCAAAAGTCTTTCCCTTGCGGCCATTAGTGGGCTGGCGCACGAGAGCGCCAAGACGTATCGCAGATAATCGTTTCACGCGGCGTTGTTATGCAACGGGTTATGCAATCCGCCGTACAGGCTCGGGGGCCGGCAATCATGCTCAGAACAATCGACGAATCTTGCGTTGAGGATCAGGTGGCTATAGACAAGACCGCCGCCAGTCAGCGCCCGCATCACAGTGCCTCGGGCACAACCGAAGGCGCAGCGCGCTTCAATAGTGAGAGCAGCGCAAGCAGTTCGAGCAGCACAGGCAGTGGCAAGGTCATCGACCTCAGTCTCGCGGGCAAGGGCAACTATGTGCCCCGGCGTGGCGCGCTGACGGAGATCGTGTGGTTCTTTATTGAAGCCGCCGTCATCAATAACAAATTCATACCGGTATCGGCCGTACGCGTCTGGCTGTTGCGCCGCTTTGGCGCGCGCATTGGTTCGGGTTGCCGGATGCCTCATCCCATTCGGGTGAAGGCGCCGTGGAATCTGGAAGTGGGCGACAACTGCTGGTTCGGCGTGAACGCGTGGATTTACAACCAGGCGCTGATCCGGATCGGCTCGAACGTATGCATCTCGCAAGACGCATTTCTCACGACCGGTTCACACGATCTCGGGAGCAACATGGACCTGCGTGTGGCGCCGATCGTGATTGAGGACGGGGTGTGGATTACATCGAAATGCGTCGTACAAATGGGCGTGACCATCGGCCGCTCGACAGTGGTGACGCCGCTGTCGGTGGTACATCGGTCGCTGGATGCAGAAGGCGTATATGGCGGGAATCCGGTGCGATTCATCAAGAAGCGGTTCACTGCATAGCACCGGAAGGGCACCAGGAACGTGCACCGCTGAAAAATAGGTTTGTATGGCATGCCGGGCGCGTCGACCAGCGCGCTTTGGCTGTCTGTGCCTTTATCTTGGCGGGTGACGAAGCACGAGTCCGACGATTATTACACGCAGGTAAGGCTTGGCACGACTTCCCTGGCTGCTGGTAATTTCGACTGAAACTCGCGCAGTGCTTCGTGGATTAATTAGGGACCGAAATCTGTTGGATGCCGGCGGCACATTTGGCCGCGCGAAGCAGCACCGGCAGCGAAGCGTTTCGACAACGGGTGACGACAGCGGAGAGCCGAACACAACAAGTGGGCGAACCGCTGCACACGAGAGGGAGCACGGGGAATGTTCATTGACAGCCGGAATGTTGAGCAGCGCGCGGTGGTTGAAACCACCGTGTGCATCATCGGGGCAGGGGTTGCCGGAATCACACTGGCGCTCGAAATGGATAAGCATGGGATAGACACCGTCATGCTGGAGAGCGGTGGCTACAAACCTGACGATGCCACGCGCGATCTCTATCGCGGCGAGAACGTCGGTATTCCTTATACCTATGCGGATGGAAGCCGCAGCCGCTTTCTGGGTGGCAGCAGCAACTGCTGGGGCGGCTGGTGCCGGCCGCTCGATTCATGGGACTTCGAAAAGCGCGACTGGGTGAACGACAGCGGCTGGCCTTTCGGGCTTGACGAGTTGCGCCCGTACTATGCCCGCACTCACGGGTTGCTCAAGCTCGGCGAAAACAATTTCGATCCTGCGTATTGGGAAGCCGCCATTGGCCGCGACGACGTCAGGCGTCATCCGCTGCCAAGCGGTACCATCCGCGACACGATTTCGCAGTTCAGCCCGCCGGTGCGCTTCGGCAAGGTGTACAAGGCCGTGCTCGAGCGTTCGTCGCATGTGCGCGTGTTCCTCAACGCCAACGCGATGAACATCGACTCTGACACCGAAGCGCGCCACGTTAAGTGTGTCGATGTGGGTACGCTGAGTGGCCGGCGTTTCACCGTGGCCGCGAAGATCTTCGTGCTGGCAACCGGTGGGATTGAAAACGCGCGGCTGCTGCTTGCGTCGAACAAGGTGCAAGCCGAGGGCCTTGGCAATGGCAACGACCTGGTGGGCCGCTATTTCATGGATCACCCGCGTACCATGCAGGGCAGCATCAAGTTCAAGAAGCCGTGGGCGCGCAACAAGCTCTACGACATCAAGTATCACTATCAGAACGCTTCGGTGGCCGCGCACGGGCAGTTCATCTCATCGCAGTTTGCGCTGACACAGAAGGTGCTTGAACGTGAACGGTTGCTCAATGCACGCGTGTGGTTCTATTCGGTGTTTCGCGGTGAAAACACTGAGGGTGCTGAAGCGCTCGTGCGCTGCAAGCAGGCAGTGCTGCAAAAGGATCAGCCGGACTGGAACTTCTCGCAGGACTTGCTGACCATGGCCATGCATCCCGTGGATACGGCTTGCTTTGGTCTTGCGCGTTTGTTGCAGCCGCGTCCGCTGATCACCGACGTCAAGTTCCAGACCATCGTGGAAGCGGAGCCGAATCGCGATAGCCGCGTGACGCTGTCCTCACAGAAGGATGCGCTTGGCATGAACCGCGTCAAGGTGGACTGGCAGTTGACCGAACTGGCGAAGCGCACCTTCGACCGGACCGTGACCCTGCTGGCGGAAGAAATGCAGCGAACCGGCGTGGCTGACGTGAAGCTCGACGAGCCGATGGAAGGCAAGCCGTGGCCGGCTCAACTCGAAGGCACGTGGCATCACATGGGTACGACACGCATGCACGATTCGCCTAAGCAGGGCGTGGTCGATCGCAATTGCCAGGTGCACGGCATGAGCAATCTGTATGTGGCGGGCAGTTCTGTATTTCCGACGGTCGGAGCGAATTTTCCGACCATCACGATCGCGGCGATGACGCTGCGGCTTTCCGAGCATGTGCTGAAGGCGTTGCGCGGCGAGATTTCGCCGCTTGCCTCGGTGACGTCGATTGGCGCGGGCGCTGAGCGCCGGACGTCCGAAGACACCACTATGCCGTTCGCCGCATCGAAGTTGCATCCGCCTTCGGATCTGGCCTTCATGGCGAAGAAGTAGGGCGGCCGGGGGGATCGGGCAGGTTCGTTGCCTGATGTTTTTGGCCGATAGAAAGACCCGCCGGTGGATGGTTTCATCGGCGGGTTTCTTTTTTGCTCGCGCCAGTGGACGGGTTTTTGGGGTTGGGGGTTGGGGGTGATGTTGGGGGCTAGGTTTCGGGGTTGGCGGTTGGGGTTGATGCCAGGGTTCTGCGTTAGCGGTTCTGAGTCAATGCCGGGTTGCCAGGTTCAAGGGTTGGCGGTTCTGGGTCAATGCCGGGTTGCTGCTTTCAATGTTAGTGGTCTGCTTAGGTTAACTAATTTCTTTATCACTATTAGCCACTGTGCGTGGCGGCACGTCATTTCTTTGTCCAAAGCGACAAAGAAACGAAGCAAAGAAAACGCTTTCAACCACGCTACCCTAAGTGTCCACAGCGTG
>Ga0302220_10001586_pt1 | contig 17659 bp, 13 predicted proteins | sample II_Palsa_E1_3_FD_194572 | JGI IMG/M metagenome (GOLD analysis project Ga0302220, IMG submission 194572) | Peat permafrost microbial communities from Stordalen Mire near Abisko, Sweden - II_Palsa_E1_3 | ecosystem: Environmental > Terrestrial > Soil > Palsa > Peat permafrost | place: Sweden...
TTCTTTCTGCTGAATAGACTTTCATTTACCCTGATTTTACCGCCCCCGGACCCGGTTTATCGAAATCAGGTGACGCGACATCTATTCTGACGCCGGGGGTGAGTGCAACACGTTAGCGCAAGTAATTCTTAGGTTCGAAACGTGCCATGACGGATGAAGAGAAGGTTCGCCGCATTTCGTGTGCATCGTCATGTGATTGGCTCGGGTTGTATCGCGACATCGTTGATTCAAGAGAAAAAATGTCGAAAATGTCGTGAATTTCACGCAATTGAAATCCGATGAAAAGCCAGCGCGACCGGCGCATTTGGAAAAGGATAAGGCCACGATGGACAATGTATTTGAGGGCGGAGTGTGGCGCTTTGCAAGCGTAACCCATCAGATTTGGCTTGGCTCGATGATCTTTGTTTATGTGGTCGGCGGCCAGGCTTCAGTCAATCAATGGTCGGCGCTTGCCTCGCTCGCCGCCTTGCCTTTCTTGAGGAGCAAGGAGTTCTATCGAGGGCGCCCAGCCCCGACGACGGGCGCAAGGACTTCTACACGCTGACTGAGAAAGGCCTCGATCTCATTCCTATCGTGCTTAACATAGTCCTTTGGAGCGCGAAGCACGATTCGAAGTCGTACGTGCGGCGCAGCAAGGCGTTCCTTGCTCGATTAAGTCAAAACTCCATGCAGGTAAGCGAAGAGGTGAAGGCGCTGGTACGCAATGGCGGATGTATCTTTCCACAGAGCAAGGAATGAGCAAACCGGCAAGCGAGCGGTTGGCAGCATCGCCCCTGTGAGCAAAACGCCGCGTTACTTCTGTTAAGGTCCGTTAATTCAGGGGTGAATGGATTTAGTGCGGATGACACCGTATAAATCTGGTCGTCGTATTGCCGCGACATTGCTACGAGCGACAGGCCGAATACCATCGGGAAACGCGGAGCTCAATACACTGTTACTTGAAAAGGATTCCTGAGCGCGTGCGCGCAAACTGTGCATTTGCATCAGTCGATACAAGGTAGCCCGTGAAATGCCCAATTCCTGAGCGACCAAGGTGAGACGGTTGCGATGACGTAGTAACGCGTTTTCAATCGTGCGCCGCTCGGCCGTTTCGCGGGCGTCGATCAGAGTGCAGCCCTGATCATCGACGCAGTGTTCCAATTCGAGGTCGGCGGGCGTGATCACACGACCTTCGGTCATCACAATGGCGCGTCGTACCCGATTAATCAATTCACGGATATTGCCAGGCCAGTGGTAGCTGTACATCGCCCGTATCGCGGCTTCCGAAAAGCCGCGGATACGCCGCGGACTATCTGCGCGAAAGCGTTCCAACATATGGTGTGCGATGATTTCGATATCGTGGCCGCGGGCGCGCAAAGGCGGCTCCACCAAGCGCAACACACAAAGCCGATGGTAGAGGTCGGCGCGAAACGCCCCCGTACGCACGGCTTCTTCAAGTTTGACATGGGTTGCCGAAATCACTCTAACATCGACGGGAATGGTTTCATGAGAACCCAGGCGCTGGATTTTCCGTTCTTGCAGGAAGCGTAGCAAGCCCACTTGGCTTTCAAGGGGTAAATCACCGATCTCATCGAGAAATAAAGTGCCGCCATGAGCGGTTTCGACATGGCCGATTTTCCGTTGTTGCGCGCCGGTGAATGCGCCTTTTTCATAACCAAATAACTCCGACTGCAGAAGCGCGTGAGGAATCGCACCACAGTTGATCGCCACAAACGGCCCTTTCCTGCGGATTGAGCGACGATGAATCGCGGCGGCGGTTAATTCCTTACCGGTTCCCGATTCGCCGTATAACAGTACCGGTGCATCTGTAATGGCGACTTTGCCAATCGAGCGGAACAACGCTTGCATGGCGTCGCAGCTACCTATCATTTCGTCTTCGTCGGCCGTCGCGCCTTTAATCTCGGCGCGGTCGAGTGTGATCATGCCATGTGCATGATCGATGGATTTGACGATGCGCTGGGCCGAGCACGGCAGTGTCACAAAATCGAAAAAATAAAGGCGTATTAGACGACGGACCAAGTCCTGATCTAACTGGGCTTCCGATACCGTGGTGACCCAACCCATGCCCGGCAAGGCAAACATCACTTCGAAGGCGGCGATCTGCTGTGGCGTATAGCCGTTATTGAAATCAAATAAGCCTACGGTAGACGGTACTTTAGCCAGAATCCGCTGAGCGTCGCGCGGCAACTCCACGGTCGATACCTTCCAGCCTTGCTCGCACAGCAAGGTCTGCAATTCAGAGTCCGGTGTTCGCGACACGTATAGAAGATGCCCCCAAGGATGTTTATTCATGATTGTTACGCAGGCGATATTCCGTCGGCGACATCAACATTCTTTTACGGAACATTTTTCCAAGCCGGTTACCGTCGCCCATGCCGCTGCGGCGGGCAATTTTTTCGACCGGCAAATCGGTTCCAATCAGCAAACGGCAGACCATAGCCATGCGCGCTCGAAATAGATATTCGGAGGGAGGCATGCCCATTTCGTCCTTGAAGCAGCGCAAGTAGTTCCGCCCGCTCATAGCGGCCATTTGGGCTGCGTCCACTACCGATATCGAGCGATCGCAATTGGCATCGATCCAGCGGGCCGAGGCGTGAATCTTGTCTCGTGCCAGAGAGCTATCGTTATCCCGCAGCAATGCCAAAAGTTTCAGGCTAACATCTTGAAACAAGAGCTCGGCGATTTCGCGCGCCACCTTCAATCCTAGATCGCGCTTTATTAGTGCCAGAGCATAGCTCAAGGATTCGCAGCGTTTATCGGCATCAAAACCGCTCGGATTGGTACACGCTTGAATGACTTCCGGCACACTATCCAGCGATAATTCCGACGAGCTGCGCAGCGTTTTGTAGAATCGCACAGCCTCATAGTCGGCATGATCGACAATCTTGCCGTCCGCGGTAAGCAAGGCATCGGAACTGCCATACTGGCGCGAATCAAGGCGTTCGGTGCCCACCCCTAGCGCCGACGAGCACAACACCACACCACCGCCGAACGACAGCAAACGCACTTGATATTCGATGCGACCCTGGCCCGCGAAGCTTGCCGCCAATTGATTGGCAAGCTGGAAAGCTTCGATGATAAAACCGGCATGCGAAAGCGAGAAACCGTCAAACAAAACAATGCCGATCTGTCTTATCGATTGGCATGCACTCGCATTGGCCATCATATATTGCGCGCCACCGACTGCATGCGGGAAATGGAAATAGCTAGATTCAGATGTAGCCACGGTCATATGTTCTCTCTGTGAGTCCCCTCGGTGGTTTTCCACACGGAATCGAACGTCCCGCTTTCCTTACATTTGATACTAGCGATGCACTACCGGTTTACAATGAACCTGACCGCGAACGCCCAAAGGTTGGCGGATTTATCATGCTCCTTTGTCGGCCAAATAAAATTAGTAGTACTAGAGTAACTATTCAGCATTGCGCATCGAATGAAAGAATTGTTAATCTCAAACGGACGACGCTTATGTGCGTCGAGCCGCCCACCCTGACGGCACGCACCCACTGCCTGTGGAATGCAGCCGTTATCGGAATCCTTTTCCGATTCACCCAGTAGCCAAATTTTCGCATCTAAAAAAACCGAGTCCAGTCGATATATTCGTTATCCTGAACAAAAGTTCGCTATGAATCCGCAAAATTTTGTCGTGAAAATATCGATATCAGTCGGAACGACCTTAGCCTCCAACCGATTCCTCAGACAAGCGCAATGACATCGTAGGTGGCCAGAAAAGGGGTCGTATGTGCGCTAGCCAACCAAAATAGGAACAAGATGCGTCGCAGCTTAAGCGAAGGGCGGCGATCGAGAAAATGGGGGCGCATCAACGAGTAATCCTGTAGGCGTTGTCAACTTACTGAGAGTGAGACGGAACGCCGGCAGGTGTAACTTGGCACCGTTAGAAAGGAAGTTTGATCAGGCCTAGTGTCAGCATGCGGGCCAAGGCCGGCAATCCCTGCTCGACCGACATTCTAGCGACATAAAGCGACTGCATCGCGACGTTTTGAAAGCGCCGGGGATGCAAAGCGATGCGCCACGCCGGCTGCCGCGCCTCAGTGCCACCCATTGGGTTCGCATCAGTATGTGCCGATGACCCATATGGCCCTTGATTACGTTGAGTCCAAGCATATTCTGCTGTATCCATAACGTGCCGCGCCTTTTCCAAGAGGCCGGCGCTAGGATTGTAGGAATTTCTTTCCGCCTGGATGTATATATAGTTTTCGCCCATGTCGTTCCGCGCACGTCCGAATAATACTGTCGGAAAGAATTCGCCATCAATGCCGAAATGTTCGTTCGGCACTTGATGAAGTGCGGTCGGGATAAAAATGTTCGCGTAATGTGAGGATTTTCGCGGCTGACCACCCATGCCTTTCAACGTTTGGAAAAGAGTCTCGTCATAGGGGATGCGCACCTGACCCCCACGACACATTTCATCGAACTCTTCGGCAAGGCGGATCTTGAACAACAGCGAAAGCACACTATAGCCCTTGCTAGCGACAGTCATTTCAAGCTCCTTGTGGAACCGGTCGGTATACGCTTGACCGTACCGCGCCTTTAGAACTTCATTCAGTTGGGCGCAGGTGTAGGCTTCGTCAATCTTTTCGCTTTGCTGTGAAATTTTCAAACCCGAAACTAACCCTGCGCCACGAAGTGGCATTCCCGCTAAAAGCGGATCAGCTTTAGCCAGAGACTTGCTCGGCTGTGTCGGCGTTGGCGCTTGCTGCGGCGATTGATCGGGCGTAGGGGTATAGCGAGCGTCAGTACGCCGAGAAACATCCATTTGATTAACTCCCAACTCAACTTTAGACATTCGCGCCTCCCCGCCAGAGCGCACGGGCGGAAAAGCTTCTTATGAAATCGTAAAGAACACTTGACATGAGGCGTGAAGTCGCCATACCTGCGAGCGCCGTCGATTGAAGCTCGTATGAGTCAAGCAACGGCCAAAGAGTTCCGCATCGCGCCCTTTGCGGGTACGTGGATTGAAACTATTCGAAGAGGACCCATTGTGAGCGAAGCTGAAATGTGCAGCCTATCGCAGCGGCTTTGTCAACTTGCAGCACCGAAACCGGAAAGATGGCAGAGAGGCGCATACATCAGAAAGCGTAGGACGAGTGTTGAGTGACGTCGGTGCATTCGCGCCAGGCGACGAACCTTGCCGCGAGTTGTTTGCAATAGAGTGAGGCGCGCAGTAGATGGCGCTTAAGTTAAGTTAATCTCGCCAATCCGCTCGTGGCAGCATCATGAACATCCCCCTCAAATAATCGCCGCCAACCTTGTCGCCTGATTGATCGCCCGTTTCGCATCGAGCTCAGCCGCCACTTCCGCCCCGCCGACCAAATGAACTTTAATACCGGTAGCAGCAAGCGGCGCCTGCAGCTCACGCAGCGGCTCCTGCCCCGCGCATAGAATAATATGGTCAACAACAATCACCTCGGGTCGTTCACGCTTTTCGCCATAGCTGATATGCAAACCCTGCTCCGAAATGCGCTCGTAGTTAACCCCCGGTATCATTTTGACCTGCTTGGTCTTAAGTACCGCTCGATGAATCCAGCCCGTGGTTCTGCCCAAGCCGGCGCCCGGCTTGCCGGTTTTGCGTTGCAATAGCGTGATTTGGCGCGCGGGGGTCGTGATCTCTGCTTGCGTGACACCGCCGCGTGACAAGGCAGGGTCTGTAACGCCCCACTCTTTCATCCACTCGTTGAGGTGTAGCGACGGGGACGCGCCTTCTTGCACCAAGAATTCGCACACGTCAAAACCGATACCACCCGCGCCGATCACAGCCACGCGTTGGCCTACCGTTTTGTGATGCAAGAGCACGTCGATATAGGACAGCACCTGGCCCCGCGCGATGCCTTCATCTTGCCCGGGGATTTTGGGGTTGCGCGGCGTTACACCGGTGGCCAGCACGACTTCTTCATAAGCGCCGGCACTGAGTTCTACTTGGCTGACGCGCGTGTTCAGATGTAATTTGACACCTGTGAGTTCGATTTTACGGGCGAAGTAACGCAGTGTTTCGTGGAATTCTTCCTTGCCTGGAATCTGCTTGGCCATATTGAACTGCCCACCGATCCGGTCGGCCGCTTCGTATAAATCGACTTGATGTCCACGTTCCGCCAGCACCGTGGCGCAGGCCAGACCAGCCGGCCCTGCGCCGACCACGGCAATGCGTTTTTTGCGTGGCAGCGCCGGCGTGTAAATCAGCTCGGTCTCGTGGCAGGCGCGCGGATTCACCATGCAGGAGGCCGTTTTGAGCTTGAAGGTATGGTCCAAGCAAGCTTGATTGCAGGCGATGCAGGTGTTGATTTCATCGGCGCGCCCATCGGCTGCCTTGCGCACGAATTCGGCGTCGGCGAGAAAAGGTCGGGCCATCGATATCATATCGGCACAACCCTCACTTAAAATCTGCTCGGCGACTTCCGGCGTATTGATACGATTAGTTGTGCATAAGGGAATCGCGACTTCGCTTTTGAGCTTTTTGGTTACCCAGGCAAACGCACCGCGCGGCACCGAGGTGGCGATCGTCGGAATGCGCGCTTCGTGCCAACCTATACCCGTATTGATAATAGTGGTGCCGGCCTGGGTCACGGCTTTGGCAAGCATCACTACTTCATTCCAGTTTTGTCCCGCGGGTATCAAGTCCAGCATCGACAAGCGGTAGATGATGATGAAGTCAGGGCCCACGGCCTCGCGTACCCGCTCGACAATTTCGACGGGAAAGCGCATGCGGTTTTCGTAAGAGCCGCCCCATTTGTCGCCGCGCTGGTTGACGTGCGTAACCAGAAATTGATTGATCAAATAACCTTCGGAACCCATGATTTCGACGCCATCATAGCCGGCTTCGCGCGCCAGCCGGGCGCAGCGCACATACGCCGCGATCTGGCTTTCAACGCCGCGAGCCGACAGCCCTCGCGGTTTGAACGGGCTGATCGGCGATTTGATCGATGAGGGGGCTACGGCCAGCGGATGATAGCCATAACGGCCGGCATGCAAAATCTGCAGTGCGATCTTGCCGCCCTCGGCATGCACCGCATCGGTTATGGGGCGATGTGCGCGTGCGGCGGAATGGCTGGCCAGGCGGCTGGCAAACGGGCTGACCCAACCGGCCCGATTCGGCGCAAAGCCGCCCGTCACGATCAGGCCCGCGCCGCCACGCGCGCGCTCGGCAAAGAACGCCGCCAGGCGCGGGAAATTTTTCTCGCGGTCTTCGAGGCCGGTATGCATGGAGCCCATCAAGGTGCGGTTGCGCAAGGTCGTAAAACCGAGGTCCAGCGGCTGCAGTAGGTTGGGATATTGGCTCATGCGGCGTCTCCAGCTAGGCATTTATTTTGTAGCCACAATATACGTGGAAAAAAACCAAGGCCAAGGGGGATAACCGTAAATTGTGTCAGTTTCGAGGAAAGCTTCAGTAAAACGCCGGGCCGCTCCCATTTTCACCCCCGGTCGAAGGAAACGCTCGCGCCGCGAAGGATGTCTTCTTGGAGGGTTGGGAGACATGACCTCAGGGGGCTAGCGCGCGGTAAAAGGCGGGGGCACGCCACTGATACTGCGCTTGATGTGCCCGTGGACGACAGGACGCGATTGCCGACACATAGCGTGTACGGCCCACAAACCCATCCGGCATGCCGAACAGGTGCGTGGGCGAGTTAACCCTAAATCGCCTGACGTCTTGCGTCAGGGTTTATTCCGCAGGCGTAGCCTCTTCATCGGGCGCATCGGCAGGCGCAATCGCCACCAACACGCTGCACGACACCCGATCAAGCAGCAGACCGTTGCCCGGCCCGGCCCACCACCGTGCCAACACGCCACAGGGTTTATGCCCGACGACAATCAGATCGGCTTTGAGTCGCTCGGCATAGTGCGGAATTTGTTCAATCGGGTTACCGACCGCAAAATAACCTGTCGCCACAACACCCCGTGACTTTAATCGCTCCACGCCTTCTTCGAGGATTTCTTTGGCGACTTGCTCTTCGACTTCGGCGGCTTGAGCGACCATTACGTCATAACCCGCGGTCAGATAGTTATTCTCCCTGACCGCAAGCAAATGGGTTTCAGCGCCCAGCTGTTGCGCCAGATCCGCACCAAAACGCAGGGCGCGGCGGCCTTCGCGCGTCGTGTCATAACACAGCAAAATGCGGCTAAAAGACATCATGGCTCCTGGCAGTCTATACTCGCGGTTAATCTAGCGATAAAGCGCCGATGCAAGGGACTTGCACACCACGAGGTTACGGTTCCACGGATTTACAGTTCCAGTATACGTCCCCAAAAAATATAGCAAAGGCGTTTATCGCTGCCCATCATTTCACCGAAGCTGTAGCGTCGATTCACTTTACCATTGCATTATGCCAATCCTCAGCGAACTTTACGTTTACCCGATCAAGTCTTGCGCCGGCGTCAAACAAAGCCGGGCGCGCTTGACTCAATGGGGCCTGGAATATGATCGGAACTGGATGGTCACCGACAGCCATGGTCACTTCCTGACGCAGCGCGAATTTTCACAACTGGCGTGCGTCAAAGTTGCATTCGGTCCGAGCGAATTACTGATCTCGGCGCCGGCCATGCCTGTTTTGCGTACCCCGCTAACAGTGTCAGCACTCCAACACTCGCCGACCGTCATCCCCGCGCAAATCTGGGACGAGCAACTGCCGGCGCTGGACACCGGCGACGAGACGGCCGCCTGGTTCTCCGAATTCCTGGGCACGGCCGCACGCTTGCTACGCTTCGACCCAACGGTACAGCGTTTTGCCGACCGCCGCTGGAGTGGCGAGATCAAAGCGACAACCCAATTCACCGATGGTTTTCCCTTGCTATTGATAGGCCAGGGCTCGCTCGACGACCTCAACCTGCGGCTGACTCGCAAGGGCGCGCAGCCGCTGCCGATCAATCGCTTCAGGCCCAACATGGTGGTTAGCGGCATGGATGCCTATGAGGAAGATTACGTCGGCAACTTCACGATTGCCACCGGCGACCTTGAGGTCGTGATACGCCCTGTCAAACCCTGTCCGCGCTGCCCTATCCCGACGATTAACCAGGAGCTTGGACAACCAGACCCGGCGCAGCCGAATGAGCCCACCGATACCTTGGCCGGCTATCGCGCCAACAGCCGCTTGGACGGCGGCTTGGCCTTTGGGCAAAACGCCGTGCTGGTCGAAGGGCTCGGCGCCTGGCTGGAAGTGGGACAAACGGTAACGGCCGAACTGGATTTTGCCGATTAGGCGAACTTGGTTTGGCCACGGCAAGCCCGTGGGTCTAGGGCCACAGACTCGTCACCGTATTCAGCCGGGGGGGGATTCCTAGCCTACCATTGGTGGTCGGCTGCGGAGTCCGTCGAGACACAGCAGAATGGGCCATAGCAGGCACTCACACACTCGGTCCGATGGCCTGTCGAGTCGTACGTTGAGGTAGTCAAGGCGGTGGACGGCGCACTCAGTGCTTTTGCAAATACATCGCGCACGCTTTCTTGCGGCGTCTTTATCCTATTGCCGAATACATAAATGGCATTCGGGTGCTCGCGCGCAAACTCGATGCGCTTTTGCAAATTCTGCTGGGCCTGTACTTGATCCGCCTGCATTTTTGCGCGTTGCTCCTGATCGTGAGCCGTGGCGGAGTCGAGTAATGTCTGATCGTGCGGCTTGGCAATCGCCGGGGCATTGCAATCGAACAGCACCGACGGGCATTGCGCAGGCGCGACAATAAGCGGCGGTGTTATATCGGCGGGAGCCGATTGGGCGAAACAGGGCTCGCCAGCGGCAAGCATGACGATAACCGCCAGATAGGCCACGGCTGCGTAGCGTTGATGGGCTTGGTTTGGGAATAAAGTCATCAGCAGATCCAATAGAAAGATTGCCGCGAAGGTGCGAGTGGGCATCGATCGGAGACCGATCGATGCTTACGCGGCCGGTATGGGGTCAGACAGGTGGGAGGGCGGATGGTTCTGCGGGGGCCGCCAAGCAAACCCAGAATAAACTCACTTTTGCAATTCCCTGACAGTTTGCCAGCCGATTCTACAGTCCAAATCTGACACATTTCTAGATAGCGTCAAGCAGTATGTCCAGTTTTAACCGCCCTCTTTCACCGCCGTCGTCCCTCGCCTAGATCGCACTGGCATCGTGTTTTTCCAGGAAACCGGGCGGATCTGGTTCATCGTGGACCACGGGGCTGAAATGTTCACAAGCCGCATGGTGCGAGTCAGCTACCCAATATGCGATCCATTAAACAAGCCCATGTCCCTTGGGTTCGCTTCACAACCGGCAACCGTTGTAGGCGTTGCCTTGTGTCGCCCAATCCAGGCTACTTTTTGAGATCTATATGCGCCTAACCCAGAAATTGAGTCAGCCGATCAGGAGCGAGGCCGACGTCGAGCAGAGGTCCGCTCAGGAAACTATATCTAGGAGGTCGGGCAATTTGTCTGGCCGCCCCGACTTGCCTATAGAGTTGCAACACCTGTCCGACATTTCATCGAACCGAGTGGGTCCGCAGCGCTATCCAGCGACTACACCGACAGTTGCCGGACCGCAGCAGTTACCGCAAGCCGCATCTAGAGCCAGTGGCTCCAGAAGTCCACCTGCGCTAGATGCAAGCGGGCCCGGCAAATCGATCAGACGCGATATCCGCGGAAATCCTGTTAAGGCAACTCAATCTGAGTCAAGTTGGGGCACCCACACCTGGAAAGAACTAAGCCCGGCGCATAGGAGTTTAATTGTTCAATTTGTCGATGAAATCTTGGAGACGGCTGTTCAGTGCAAGACAGAATATGACTTCGACAATACTTTTGTTTACCTGAATAAACCGATCCAGGATTATTCATCTGCTATAGAGGCATGTCAAATCTGGAGGCGAGATTTTAGTAAGAGCGAATTATCTTTGGCAGAAGTGAGTGTAGATTTATGTCAATGCGTTGGTTCTGATACGTATGGATTTAGAATGATATGGGATTTTATTGATAAATTTAATTGCGTTGGAAACGATGAGCTGGGCGATGTCGCGCGCGGACGTAGTTTCTTTCGAGACAGAGGCCGGCAAGATGTTCCGGATAGCGAGGTGCGATCTGAAAGTGCTGAAAATACCCATGCTGGAATTGCAGAGGGGATTTATCGGACTCCCTCAACCGAGAATTTCTTCAATCAAACAGTTCCGCATTCAAAATCGCACATGAGGGGTGCGTTGAATTCCGAAACATATAAATCATTTTCCCAGAGTGGAACTCCATTCATCAATGGCGTGTCCGGCTTTATGCAACAGATTGCTATGCATATGGAGCTGGATGGCTTGTATGAAGAAGCGCCACAACCCGAAAGGGATCGTCGCGAGACGATAATTGTATTGCTTGCTGCTGCTATGGTCGCTTGCGGTAACCATGGTCTTATGGACGCAATACTCCCGGCGAAAACCTATGGTTATTTTCCTGATGTACCTGAGCCATTAACTGGTCATGGAGGTTATGATCGATCCATACAGGCACTTGTCGCACACTTGAGAAAAATAGGTCTTCCCACTGAAAGACTAATTAGGACTCCCCCGACGCGTAAGGTTGTGTCGCATAACTAATTGTGGGTTCCCCGAGGGGGCTTATGTTGGCGTCAACTTGCAGAGAGTGAGGCGATATCACGCGAAAAATTCCTCGGCCATCTGCCACGGGCCGGATTCGATTTGGCCGATGAGCGCGAAGCACAGATTCAATGCGCGCCCGCCGCATCCGCGCCGCCACCACCTTTCGCCGGTCGTGTAATCCAGATCAGCGGAATGATCAGAATGAAGATAATCGCCGAGACAAAGAAAATATCGTTGAGCCCCATCATTGCAGACTGCGAATTCACCGTGAAGTTGAACAAGGCATGCGACGATTGGGTGTTAATCTGCAGCAGCGACTGAGTCGAACTGATCTGCTGATTGAACAGCGGGTTGTTAATACTGGCTTGTTCCGTAAGCCGCACATGATGTAACACGGTGCGGGTATTCCACTCGTTGCCGGCAATAGAGGTGCCGACCGCCCCGCAAAACACCCGCGCGAAATTCGACAACCCCGCGGCCGATGGAATTTTTTGCGGTGATTGGCCGGACAGGATGATAGTGGTCAGCGGCACGAAGAACAGCGCCATGGGAATACCTTGCAAGAGAGTCGGCAGCACCAGGTGCCAAGTATCGATCTCAACCACGTATTTAGAGCGCATGTAGAACACGATCGCAAAACCGATGAAGGCCAGGGTCGCGATGATGCGCGCATCTGAGCGCGGCAATATGCGGCCCATCACCGGCGCGAGGATCACCGCAAAGATGCCAAGCGGCGCGGTGGCGAGTCCCGCATCGACCGAGCGATAGTTGAGATACTCCTGCATCCACTGCGGCAGCAGCACGAGGTTGCCGAAAAACACGCCGTACGCCACCGAAATTGCGATGGTTCCGCCTAGAAAATTACGCTGGGTGAACAAGTGCAGATCGACAATCGGATTTTCCTCGGTCAGCTCCCATATGATGAAAAATGCAAAACTGAGTAGGGCCAGAATACCGAGCATAACGATCACTGGCGACGAAAACCAGTCGAGATCCTTGCCCTTGTCGAGCATGATCTGGAGCGATGCCACCCAGGTGATCAGCAGGCCCAGGCCGACCACGTCAATGGGTAATTTCCGCGTCGCCGTTTCGCGGCTGCGGTAGATCATCCACGTCACGCCGGCGGCAAACAAGCCGATAGGGATATTGATGTAAAAAATCCATGACCAGCTGTAGTTATCGGTGATCCAGCCACCAAGCAAAGGCCCCGCGATCGGTCCGACGGTGGCGGTCATTGCCCACAGCGATAATGCCGTCGCAGACCTTTCTTTGGGATAGGAGCCGAGCAATATAGCCTGGGACAGAGGGATCAGGGGGCCGGCCACGACGCCTTGCAGCAACCGGGCGGCAAGCAGGATCGGTAAAGTCGGCGCGATACCGCATAACCACGATGCCAACACGAACATCAGGATCGCGGTGACAAACAGCTTGATCTGTCCAATGCGCTGTGTGAGCCAGCCGGTCAGCGGAATCGAAACCGCATTGGCGGCCGCGAACACCGTGATGACCCATGTGCCTTCGTCTACCGACACGCCTAGGTCGCCGGAAATATTTGGAATCGCCACGTTGGCAATCGACGTGTCGAGCACGGTCATAAAAGTGGCGAGCGCGACCGCGACCGTAGCGAGCGCAAGCTGGCCACCTTTGAGCGGCGCAGGGGTAAGCGAGGAAGCCATGGAAAGACACCTTTGGTTTATCGTGACTGGCTTAAATCAGTGTCGAAGGCGCCTATGCGCTTAGGTCTGCCGACTTCTGCGCAGATGTATGAAGTAGAGGTATCGTACACGTACTATCAAACTCCCGCAGTCGACAGACTTGTCCCACTAGATTCGAGCGTGAAGACACAAGCTTGATTCCAACGAGCCCAGATGGCGACGCAGTGTGAAATAAGGTCGGAGCCGGGAGTTGACGTCTCGGCCAGCGAACTGCCATGCGGCGCGTGGCAGCGGGTTTTTGCGGGGTCGAATCGGTCTGCGGCAATCAAAGGGACAGCACAAACTGGATACCGCTGAGATACTCAACCGTTTCAATTAGTTTTGTCGCACTCAGGAACTCGTTAAGGAGCAAACGATGGAATTTAAAACCTATCCCTTTACCGCGCAAAAATACACTGCCAAGATCCCGATGCTAGACAATGGCATCGAGCTAGAGCGACATGCGGTCACGATCGTTGGCGGCGGTCCGGTTGGCCTAGCTGTTGCCCTCGGCCTGGCGAACCATGGGGTTCCCTCCGTATTGATCGAAGCCGACGACTCCGTGTGCTATGGGAGCCGGGCCATCTGTATCTCACGCCGGAGCCTTGAAATCATCGAGCGCCTGGGCGCAGTAGCCGGATTTCTGAAGACCGGCCTGCCGTGGACCGGTGGACGCAGCTTTTACCGCGACACCGAAGTACTGCATTTCAAGATGCCACAGGACGAGAATCAGAAACTGCCACCGATGGTGAATCTCGCCCAATATCACATCGAGCAATTCCTGCTGGACGCCGCGGAAAAGAAAGCGGATCTGATTGACATCCGCTGGCAGACACGGGTCACGGCTATCGATTCGCATACTAAAGGCGCCACGCTGACCCTTGCGACCTCCGAAGGCGACTATTCGCTCAACACCGACTGGGTCGTCGCCTGTGATGGCGGACGCAGCACGATTCGCGAGGCGCTGGGTCTGCAGCTCAAGGGCACGAGCTACGAGGGTCGCTACGTTATCGTCGATATCGAACTTGAGAGCGACCGGCCGACCGAGCGCTTGGCCTACTTCGACCCACCGTCCAATCCGGGCTCCACAGTCCTGGTTCACAAGCAACCTGACAATGTCTGGCGCATCGATTATCAATTGCGCGACGGCGAAGATCCCGAACAAGCGGTGAAGCCGGAAAACGTGACGCCTCGTGTGCAAAATCTGTTGGACATGATGGGCGAGCGAGCGGCCTGGGCGCCGATCTGGATCACAATCTATAAGGCCAATGCATTGACTCTCGAAAGCTATCGCCATGGCCGCGTGCTGTTTGGCGGAGATGCGGCCCACCTAGTTCCGATTTTTGGGGTGCGCGGTGCAAACTCCGGCATTGACGATGCGGACAATCTGGCGTGGAAATTGGCTTTCGTATTACAGGGCCTCGCCTCCGAGGGACTGCTCGATAGCTATTCGGCCGAGCGCGTGTTTGCCGCCCACGAGAACCTCAGCTACGGTACGAAGAGTACCGAATTCATGGCGCCGCCGTCGTTTGCTTTCGAGTTGATGCGCAAGGCAGTGTTAAGTCTGGCGATCAGGCATGAACGCGTGCGCTCCTTGATCAACCCGCGGCAGACTTCGGCCATCACTTATACCGCGTCACCGCTAAATGCGGCGGAAACAACGCCGGGTGCCTTTACGGCAGGTCCCGCGCCGGGGGCTGTGCTTTCCGAGTGCCCTTTGACGACCGTCGAGGGCGGCAACGCCAGGGAGGCTCACCTGACAGATCTTGTCCGCCCCCGCTTCACGGCCTTGTATTTTAGTGAGAACGGTAGCGTACCCGCGGAATTCTTCGCGCTAGAAGAAACACTTCAAGGCGAGAAGCTGCCTTTCAAGCTGATACCCGTAAGTGCGCGTCTGCACCCCGAGACTTACAGCGATCACCACTGGGATCATACGGGTCGGCTGTTTGTCATGTATGGCGCCAAACCCGGCAGCGTGTATCTGGTTCGCCCAGACGGTCATGTACTGGGGCGCTGGCACGCAGCCGTAGCAGCGGATATTGCGGCAGCCATCCACCATGCCCTTCACACATGATCACGATCAACCTGATAAAGGAGAACTCCATGACCGACAGCGACCTCGACATTGTTTATACCCGACTGTGCAAGACCATGACCCAACTGGGGGAGCCTAACGCTTCATTTTTTCTCGCGCGTTTCGCAATGCTCGCGATCGATGCGATCGACGACCCTGCCGTCGCACTGAATCTAATCGATGATGCTAGCGAGGGGATGTCTGAGTAAGTGCCGGGCTGCGGGTCTCGCATGCAAACATTATCGCCGTCTTCTAAGGACATTATTGTAGCGCCCTCTAAAACCGATGACGGATGCCCGCGACCAGCACGCTCTGGCTAGGGTTACTGCGACAAAACCACAACTTGTGAGGGGTTCATGCGATTATCGTCGATCGAACCTTGGCACACGGCTGTACCGATACCTTGATGTCATAGACCGTTGTTGCCCAGGAACAAACGCTGTGCTATGCACCATACTTTACAGCCCTGGCAATGTAAGTAGAGAGACGCTTCGCGGCATACTCCACCGCCCTGCGCTACCGGATTGAACAGTACAGTTCAGGGTCCGTTGAAGGTTCTTTAAACGTGACGGCCCCGTCAAACATTGCTTGCTTTCGTAGCCCGCGCAACGCGCGATTTGCCGCTTTTTAACCGCCACAACGTTGATGCCTTCGCATTTCGACACACAAGTTCGGGGCGCTGGAATAAGGTGGCATAATGCCGTAGACCGCCCTCCACAAGCGGCCTATACCAACCTTTGGACAACTCGCCATGCTTTTAGTCTCTAGTAGACGCGAGTCTGTGCGCCGACCAACTCACGCATCAACCCGCTCAAACTCTGCAACGCCCCATCAATCTCCTTAACATCACTACGCCCATAACCAATCAACAACCCCGGTTGCGGCGCCCCGGCATACAGCGCCGAAAGACCAAATAAACCCAGTGACACCGCGGCAGCAGCCTCGACCACGCGCGCTTCCGTGACGCTCGCATGCAAACGCGCTACCAAATGAATTCCTGCCGCCGGCACGATAGGCTCAAACCATTGCGCTAATTCCCCTGATAAATGCGCGAGCACAGTCTGGCGGCGTGCCGCATAGTGCCGATGCGCGCGGCGTAAATGCTTGGCAAAATAACCGTCGAGCATAAAGCGCGCGAGTGCTGTTTGGGTTAGCGTGCAGCTATGCAGATCGTTAATCGCCTTGGCTTTGGCAAATGACGAGAGCAGCGATGGAGGCGGAACCACATAACCGATGCGCAACTCGGGAAAAATCGTTTTTGAAAATGTACCGATATAGGCGACCAAGCCGGCTTGGTCCAGGCTCTTTAGCACTCCTTATTGAAATTAAGTTCAATCATAATCACTTAACCACAAGATGATGGGACAACAGTGGCAGTAGCGCCACGAGAATGACGCGGTGATTGCACGTCGATCGCATAGCAATTTAACTTTGTCAACTTTATATTTTTCTTGTATGGCTCGAAATATCGTCACATCGCTCATCCCATTTTCCAACAGTCTTATTTTTTGTAAGACGTATTTTTTTCGTGTTTATCGGGTGATTATGTGTGCACGTCACGCGTTTCATTTTCATGAATGCATTTACACAATGTAGATTAAGAAATAGAGATTGCGAGGTTACAGTGAACTTAAATTTTGATATCCCCGAGTTAAGGGTGCCGCAAAGCACTAGGCGTTATCGCGCCAAGATCGCATTTGTATCACCACAAGTTCGGCGCACGAGCTTCGAATCCGAAGCTGAATGTTTTCTCGGCGTCAGTCTAGAGAATCGGAATTTTGAACTAGCTCGCTTCCATGCTCTGCTTGAATGGGTTACTCATAGATTCCAAAAATGCAAGATTCTCATTGGAGACAGCATTCATCGCATTACGTTGGAGGCAAGGTCGAGGATATCTCCTGAAGCAGCGCTTCCGGTGGCTCTGCGTTTAGGGCATCAATTCATGACCGAGCACAAAAATCTTATCGAATCCTATCGGGATATTACGAACTTCGAATTCGTAACGTGTAGAGAGATTCAAGCTACCCGTCGCTACGACCAATATAGTCAGGAAATTAGAAACTACTTTCAACAGGTCCCTGAGTTCAAAGCTTCTGTCGAGGCGTTTGGACGTCACTATCATCGTAACAGATGGGAAAACGTTGAGCAGGATCAACGCGAATACCAACTCCAGCGCTCTTGTGATTATTTCCTTGAAGAATTCGCGGTATTTGCCTGTTTTGTTGACGATGGAAACTCCGTGATGATTTATCCGGGCTCTTTCAGCACGCTTGCCGAAATAGCTGATGGGTTGTTCCCAGGGGTAACTCCTGAATTGCAGGCGCTCACCGTCGTTTCAATTCAACTC
>Ga0302220_10001592_pt1 | contig 17623 bp, 16 predicted proteins | sample II_Palsa_E1_3_FD_194572 | JGI IMG/M metagenome (GOLD analysis project Ga0302220, IMG submission 194572) | Peat permafrost microbial communities from Stordalen Mire near Abisko, Sweden - II_Palsa_E1_3 | ecosystem: Environmental > Terrestrial > Soil > Palsa > Peat permafrost | place: Sweden...
CCTGATTCATCCCACGCCGCAGGGAGCGCGGGTGGTGGCGGAGTCGCTGACAGGGCAACTGCTGATAGGCTACGAACGATATATGGAGAATCATTCGGGGCAAAAGGCGAAGGCAGTGGAGTCGGCGGGGAAGGCTGCGGCGACGGGCAAGGCAGACGTGGCTGAGAAGATTGATAAGGCTGAGAAGCTCAGGGGAGTGCAGTAGATGTGGGTTCGACGGGCTCTGATGGGCGTGGTGGTGCTGGGTTTGCTTGCGGGAGTGGATGGGTGGGCGGTGGAGACGACTTCGGCGGCTGCTTCGACGAAGAAGCATGCGTCTGCGAAGACGGATGGGAAGGTGAGGCGGGCTCCGGCGGCTTCGTTTGGAAAGACGGCGAAAGGTAAGAAGGGACGGGCGGTGGCGGCTTCGCGGACCCATGGTGGGCGAGCGGGTCATCATGCGGTCGCGACCAGTGCTGCGGCGTCGGTTCATGTCGAGATGCCGGTGGGTGGACGCGAGGCGACGATTGAACGGATTACCGGGGAGCTGGCGAGTTCGAAGGTGGGGATTGAGAATCCGGAGGCGCTGCGGCCGTTCTTCGATCAGTTGAGTGCGCTGGAGCAGGACCCGAAGGGTGAGCTGGTGAGGGTGATTCAGTTTGGCGACTCGCATACGGCGGCGGATCTGTTTACGGGGGCGCTCAGGACGCTGTTTCAGACGAAGTTCGGAGATGGCGGGGCGGGGTTTCAGTTTGCGGGGTATCCGTTTGCGGGCTATCGGATTCATGGGACGAAGCGGGCGCAGTCGACGGGATGGACACCGCTGGGAACTCATCTGAGCAATATCGGGGATGGGCTGGTGGGGATGGGCGGAGTGAGCCTGAGCACGGAGGGTGCGGGGAACTGGGTTTCGGTGGATGCGGATGCGACGTCGTTCGAGGTGCAGTATCTGACGCAGCCGGGTGGGGGACGGATCGAGATCTATGACGGAGATAAGCTGCTGGGAACGATTTCGACGGAGGGCGCGGAGGGGGCAGAGCAGTATGACGCGCCGGTCGAGGCGGGGCCGCATCACTTTGAGGTAAGGACGACGGAGCATGCGCCGGTGCGGCTGCTGGGGCTGGTGACGCAGAACACCTCGGGCGTGACCTATGAGGCGGCGGGGATCAATGGGGCGGAGGCGTCGCTGTTTCTGCGCTGGAATGAAGGGCTGCAGCAGACGCTGATGGCGGCGAATGCTCCGGCGCTGATTGTGCTGTCGTATGGAACGAATGAGGCGGGCGATCATAACTGGACCGAGGAGAGCTACGCTGCGCTGTTTCGGCAGATTATTGAACGATGCCGCAGGCTGGCTCCGCAGGCTGCGATTCTGGTGGTGGGGCCGCCGGATCGGGCGCTGCGTGCGGGGCGCAGAGCGTGGGCTCCGTTCGAAGGGGTCGACCGGATTGTGCAGGCGCAGAGGAGTGTCTGCAAGGAGCTGGGATGTGCGTACTGGGATCAGCGAAGGCGCATGGGCGGGTTCGGTTCGATGCGCGACTGGGTGTCGGTGCAGTGGGCGCAGGGCGATCATACGCACTTTACGGTCGAGGGCTACAACGAGTTGGCGAGTGCTTTGTTTTCCGATATAGTCCAGCAGTACAGCGCGTACCGGGGAGCGCAGGGGCTGGCGCAGGGGACAGACACTGCAGGCGAAGGGAAGGTGCAATGAGTAAGCAGGCAGGTATTTTGAAGGTGATTCACGCGGTGTCGGAGATACCGAACGATCCGGCTCCGAATGAGTCGTTGTTCGATTCGGGGACGCTGGACTCGTTTACGCTGCCGGACCTTGTGACGGGGCTGGAGGAGGAGTTTGGGGTGACGATCCCTGACTCGGACCTGGTGCCGGAGCGGTTCGATACGGTGACGAAGATCGAAGCTTACCTGGATAGTCGGGAGAGCTGATGGCTTACCTGCGGGCGTTTGGCTGCTATGTGCCACCGGACAGAGTGGATAACGAAGCGCTGGCGCGGCGCACGGGGCGGGACGCGGCAACAATTGAAAAGACGACGGGGATTCTCGAGCGGCGGTATGCGGCGGCAGGGGTTTCGGTTGCGGACCTTGGTGTGGCTGCAGCGAAGGATTGCCTGAAGAGAGCCGGCGTCGACGCGAAGGTTCCGGGGCTGGTGTTGTTTTCGAGCGGGTCGGGGGAGAGATGTTTTCCGGGGCCGGCTGCGGAGATGGCGGCGAAGCTGGGATTGGCAGCAACGCCGGCGATCGATCTGCCGGTAGCCAGCGCGGGTTCGCTGATCGGGATTGCGATGGCTGCGGATCTGGCGGCGCGGTATGGCAATGTGCTGGTGGTCGCGTCGGAGATTATGTCGCGGCGGATCTCGGATGCGGATGCGGATACGGCGATTCTGTTTGGCGATGGCGCAGGGGCTTGTCTGGTGAGCCACGACGACGGGTTTGCGCGGATCGAGGATACGGCGCTGTTTACCGATGGTCGTTATGCCGATTCGCTGCAGCTGCCGCAGGGAGGGACGCTGCTGATGAAGGGGTTCGATGTCATCATGCAGGCGTCGCGCAAGATTCCGCGGTCGATCACGGACCTGCTGGCGAAGCATGGAATCGCGCCGGAGGATGTTGGGATTTTTCTGATGCATCAGGCGAATCTGAATCTGATTCGCAAGGTCGCGACTACGCTGAAGGTTCCTGAGGAGCGCTTCTTCCGGAATGTGGCGGAGTATGGGAATACATCGTCAGCCTCGCTGCTGATCGCGGCGGCAGAGTGGTGGGCGACGGTTAAAGCTCCGCTGACAGCGCCGATTGTGCTGGCGGCCTTTGGGGCTGGGTTCAACTGGGGCAGTGTGCTGGCGCTGCCGGCTTAGAAGATTTGTCCTGCCGGACGGGCCCACTGCGCGTGGGGCGGTCACTTCGTGACGGGTATACCGGTCTTGCGGGGATTAGGTTTTAGGGGCCTCGCGTTGCTCGGCGGATGATGATTTTGACCAATGGGAGGGCTTGGTTTTTAGGCGAAGACCAGGCATTGCGGCTTTGAGAGGGGAAAGCTCTTTTCGGATTTTGTCAGATGACCGGTGACTGGATCGAGGGCCAGGACTGCGATGTTGTCAGAGGCCTGATTCGCTACCAGCAACCAGCGGCCGCTGGGGTCGAGCGTGAGGTGACGAGGCACCTTGCCGCCGCAGGAGACTCGGTTGAGAAGAGTCAGTTTGCCGTCTTTAGGGGAGATTGCGAAGGTGACGATGATGTCGTCGAAGCGGTCGGCGACGTAGGCGAAGTGGCCACGATGGTCGAAGACGATGTCGCAGCCAGCGGTGAGGCCCTGATGGCCCTCGGGCTTTAGAGAGATCTCCTGCACGGTTTCGAGGGTGCCGTTCTTTCGGTCCCAGTGGAGGACATCGACCGATGAGGACATCTCGGTGACGCAGTAGGCCCATCGTCCGTTGCGGTGAAACTGCAGAGCGCGAGGGCCAGCTCCGGGCGCGGATTTCCACTCCGGCGGATCGTTGGGCGTCAGCTTTGCGGTGGATGAGTCGAGGCGGTAGATGTGGATGGCGTCGAGACCGAGATCGTTGACCAGCAGAAAACGGTTGTCGGGCGAGACGGTGACGCGGTGGGCGTGAGGCGCCTGCTGGCGGTCGTGGTCCGGGCCGTGACCGGTGTACTGTTCGAAGGAGACGGCGGGGCTGAGATGACCGTCGTCGCTGACCGAAAAGGATGCGGCGCTGCCGCCACCGTAGTTGGCCGCGAAGACGGATCGGCCGGTGTGATCGACGGCGACGTGGCAGGTTCCGCCGCCGAGAGAGGCGACCTGGTTGATTTTGATGAGCTTCGCGTTTTTTCTGTCGAGGGTGTAGCTGGTGACTGCGCCGCTGTCTTTTCCCTCGTAGTGATCGAGTTCGTTTGCGGCGAAGACCATCTCTCCGCTGGGGTTCAGCGCCAGGAAGGTAGGGTTGTCTGCTTCGGCGGCGAGGCCGAGCTGCTTCAGTTCGCCGGTGAGGGAGTCAAAATGATAAGCGTAGATGCCCTTGCTGGTGGCTGCGGTCTGCGTGCCGACCAGCAGCAGACCGCTGGGGGTTCTGCGAAAAGGCAGAGGACGGGCTTCGGCAAACCAGGGATGCGCTGCAACTGAAAACGCAGCCGAACTATAGATAAATCCACGTCTTGAAATCTTTCGCACTATTTCTCCCTCTTTGACATCATCCATGATGAAACCGGTAAAGTCATTTGCAGATAAGCGCGGGTCTGAATCATGGGACCATGGTGAGACTCAGCGATCAGGTGGAAGGTATTTGAACGTCAGGAGAGATATGGTGGTTCAGCGTCCTCACGCGTCGGGGAGATCGATCTTTCAATCGTTGCGCGGCTGTGTGATCGTCTCGTGCCAGGCGTCAGAGGGCGACCCTCTGGACCATATCGATACGCTGCGGCGTATGGCTGCGTCGGTGCTGCGTGGCGGGGCCAGCGGGCTGAGGGCAGAAGGTGTGGAGCGCGTTCGCGCTTTTCGAGAGATGACGGAGCTGCCCATAATCGGCATCATCAAAAAGTATGATGCGAACGGCGATGTATACATTACGCCGGACTTTGAGTCAGCGCGTTCGGTGAGCGAGGCGGGCGCGGATATTATCGCTCTGGACTGCACCAGGCGGCGGTTGTATGAGGCTGAACCGTGGCCGGAGTTGATTGGCCGCATCCACGATGAGCTGGGGCGGCCGGTGTGCGCGGACATTGCGACCATCGAGGAAGCAGTTGCCGCGGAGAACGCGGGGGCGGACGCTGTGGCGAGCACGCTTTACGGCTATACCGCGGAGACCGCCGGGAGCAGGACGGTCTCGTGGCCGCTGATCGAGGCGCTGGTTGCGCGCATGACCGTTCCGGTGATCGTCGAGGGGCACATTACGCAGCCGGATGAGGTTCGGCGGGCGCTAAAGCTGGGAGTGAACTCGGTCGTGGTTGGGTCGGCGATTACGCGGCCGGAGAGTATTACGGCGCGATTTGTTCAGGCGACGATGGGTTGATTGGCCTGGACTGACGATGACGGCTGAACAGTAGTAATTTCTGTTCGGTGGGCAGGGAAAGCTGTATAGTCAACTATACGTAATGATGCCGTTAGAACGGACAGGGGATCGGGATGGCCAGTGGAGTTGCAGGAGAGAATGCAGTCGCAATTGCTGAGCGTGGCAGCAGGAGTTACGCTGTTCCGCTGGCGCTGATGGTCTCGCTTTACTTTGGCATCGGCTTTATCACCGCGCTGAACGACATCCTGGTTCCTCACTTCAAAGATCTGTTCCACCTGACGAATGTGACTGCGCTGCTGGTGCAGTTTTGCTTCTTCGGCGCTTATTTTGTGATGTCGCTGCCGTCAGGCTGGATCGTCGGGAGGATTGGTTACAAAACAGGAATTGTGGTTGCGCTGACGGTGATGGGGCTGGGGCTGCTGCTGTTTCTGCCAGCGTCGGTGATTATTTTTTATCCTCTGTTTTTGTTTGCCCTGTTTGTTGTTGGGAGTGGACTGGCGCTGCTGCAGGTGGCGATCAATCCTTACGTCGGCGCGCTGGGCAAGCCGGAGACGGCGGCTTCGCGGCTGAACCTGGCTGGGTTTGCCAACTCGTTTGCAGGCTGGAGAGCGCCGAAGCTGGGGGCGACGTTCATCTTTGTCGCGGCGGGTGCGAGCGCGGCGCAACTGGCCTATTCGGTGCGGCTGCCGTACATGATTCTGGCGGGGCTGGCGCTTCTGATGGCGGTGGTGACGCGGTTTGTGCATCTGCCGGACCTGATTGAGAAGCCTGCGGACCGAAGCAGCTCGGACGGGAGTGCGTGGCAGTTTCGGCATCTGAGGCTGGGGGCGGTGGCGATCTTTGTCTATGTCGGGGCGGAGGTGGCGATCGGAAGTTTGATGATCAGCTTTCTGGGGCAGCCGTCGATGGGTGGAATGAGCCATGCGGCCGCGGCGGAGTATGTCTCGCTGTATTGGGGCGGGGCGATGGTGGGGCGGCTGATCGGTTTTTTTGCGCTGCAGTATGTGAGTACGCCTCGTGCGCTGGCGTTCGTGACGGTGCTGGCTTCAGTGCTGGTGGGGACGGCGATGCTGGGGCACGGCGCAGTGGCGATGTGGGCGATTGTTTCGTGCGGGCTGTGCAACTCGGTGATGTGGCCCTGTATCTTTCCGCTGTCGCTGGCGGGGCTGGGCAGGTTTACCAGCCAGGGCTCGGGGATTCTGGTGACGATGGTGGTTGGGGGCGCGGTGATTCCGGAGATACAGGGATTTCTGGCTGACTCGTTCGGCTATCAGCGCAGCTTTGTGATTGTGCTGCTTTGCTATGCGTACATTTTCTACTTCGCGCTGCGGGGGCATCGCAATCTCGCGGTGGCGGAGACGGCGAATGCCCCTGGCCTGGCGATTACTCTATAGTCGTGGTCGGGACGCGGATGGAGGCGCGGTAGCGGTCGCCGCGGTAGCGTGAACAGGCGACCTCGATGGGGATCTCCTCGGTGGTCATGATGATGCGGGAGATGGAGAGGATGCTGGTTCTTTTGGGCATGGTCAGCAGCTCCGACTCCTCGCGAGTGGCGGGGAGCGCTTCGATCACCTCGTCGGCATAGGCGACGCGCACGCCGAAGCTTTCGCGCAGAACGAAGTAGAGGGATTGCTTTGCGAAGCTGATCTTTTCGAGGCCGGGAAACTGCCGGAGCGGGATGCAGGACTCTTCGAGAGCCATCGGGATACCGTCGGCCAGTCGCAGCCGCCGCAGCCGCATGACGACCTCGTCGGGTTCGACCTTCAGTTTTTCGGCAAGTTCTGCCGTCGCTTTAATGACGGTCTGCTCGAGGAGCTTTGAGCTGGGCACCATGCCGAGGTGCTTCATGTCTTCGGTGAAGCCGCGCAGGTGCATGATGTTTTTTTCGAGCTTCGGGCGCGTGACGAAGGTGCCACGTCCCTTCTGGCTGAAGGCGTAGCCGCTGGTCTTGAGGCCATGCAGAGCCTGGCGGGCGGTCATCCGGCTCACCTTGTAGACGCGGGCCAGCTCCTCTTCGGAGGCGAGAGGGTCTCCCTCCGACAGCTTGCCGGACTGGATCTGCTCCATCAGGTTGCGCTGAATCTGGAAGTACAACGGGATGAAGCCACCCTTGTCCAAGGGGCGTACGGCCGGGGCAGACGAGACATCAGACTTTTGCACTCTATCTCCTGAATCTGTTTGTATCTGACATTTTACGGAATTCTTTCCGCGTCCGTGCTCAGCCCCGTTGCCCGGCTTACCTGCAGCGCTGTTGTACTCCTGTACGTTTATGGTTGTAACCGCACAATAGTGCAGTTGTCTATACATACTAAGGATCAAAGCGGGTACCGGCTGGAGAGAGAAAGACGGCCATAGGCTCAACGCCGACGCTTCTTCAGGAGGTCGAAGAAGCAGCGGCGTTGAGAGACGGTCAGGCGATCGTCGGACGTCCTGCCAGGAAATTTTGAGTGATGAGTGAGACAGGGGAGAGCACCGCGATATTTGCGACTCGGCCGACGTCGACGCTGCCCCAGTTGTCGTCGGTGCCGATGAGCTGCGAAGGGTTGCGGGAGGCTCCCGCTACAGCGGTGTCAAGACCGGCGCCGGTGAACTCCACGAAGTTCTTTACGGCGCGATCGAGTGTAAGGACGCTTCCGGCGAGGGTGCCGTTTGAGGTGCAGTGTCCATCGTGGACTTCGACCTTCATGTCGCCGAGCATGTAGGTTCCATCGGGCATTCCGGTTGCGCTGATGCCGTCGGTGACCAGGATGATGCGATCTTCACCCTTGGCTTTGAAGTAGAGCCGCACCATCATGGGGTCGACGTGAATGCCGTCGCAGATAATCTCGGCGAAGAGGGCAGGCTGGTCGAGGACATAGGCGATCAGGCCTGGGTCGCGGTGATCGAGCGCGCGCATGGCATTGAAGGTGTGGGTCGCGGAACGAGCGCCCGCGGCGAAACCTGCCTGCGCCTCGCAGACTCTGGCGTCGCTATGGCCCATGCTGCAGCGTACGCCTAGTTTGGTTGCGTGCGCGATCAGTTCGGGTGCGCCGGGGAGTTCAGGCGCTATCGTCATGAGGCGGATGTTGCCTTCGGAGGCCTGCCAGAAGCGCTCGAACAGTGGAATGGAGGGGGCTTCGAGGAGGGAGTCGGTGTGTACGCCGCGCTTGGGATGGGAGAGGAAGGGGCCTTCGAGATGGATTCCGAGCGGGGTTGCGCCGGTGGGCGTCGTCTGCCGGAGACGGCTGATTTCAGTCGCAAGGCCAGCGAGGGAACGCAGCGTTTCGTCGCGGGGCGAGGTGACGGTGGTGGGAAGATACGCTCCGACGCCGCGGGTTGCGAGGTAAGAGCCGATCGCGTCAAGTGCCTGCGGTGTGGCCTCCATGACGTCGTGTCCGGCGCAGCCATGGATGTGAATATCGACCCAGGAGGGCACGAGTGTGGCTTCGGGAAAGCGATACGTCGCAGGCACGCGCTGCTGATCGGAGGGGTTGAGAGCGTCGATGCTGCTGATGCGGTCGCCATCCATCGTTACCAGCGGATACTCAATTTCAAGTTCTGCATTGATGAGTCGCCGCGCCGTTATCGTACGGATCATTGATACCCTTTCGTTGCGTCACTGCCCCTCTGCGCAGGCTTTAGTTAATCATGCCTGGAATTGCGAGGTCGATCTCAGGGGCAGGCCCCGTGTTCTTTGACTGCGCCGTGCGTCTTTCATGCTGCCGGGGAGACTCTGACGGTCTTGTCCCGGAAAGTTGAATCCAGTATAGTCGTACATACAGGTTTGTGGCCAGGAAAATGAAGGGAAATGAAGTGGAGGGTCTGCGGGATTTTATTGCGCCGCCCTCGTTCCGGCATCGTGTCACATTTTGCAAAGATGCTTCTTTCTTAGCTGCAGAGAAGCTAACCGAAGGCCAGCCGCGCTACAGGATAAGATTGGATGTTACGCCAAATGAGTGAATCCGTAATCGACACATCGAAGACCGTGAACTTTCCCCACGCTATGCTGCGCGAGATCTATGAACAGCCGCAGGCGCTGGCCGATACCATTGCGCAGTATGTACCGGGAGGAGCTTCGACGGCGGAGGTTTTTCAGCCGGTTGCGGAGGCGTTCGGCAGGCGGGAGCGGCTCGTCATTGCGGCCAGTGGCTCGAGTCGTCATGCGGGCCTGGCGGGCGAGATTATGATCGAGGACCTCGCGGGAATTCCTGTCGATGTCGAGTACGCGAGCGAGTATACGTATCGCTCGACCCATGCGCTGCAGAATCCCGGGGTGCTGGTGATCTCGCAGTCGGGTGAGACGGCGGACACGCTGGCCGCGCTGCGTGAGGCCAATGTGCGAGGACTTGCTACGGTTGCGGTTACAAATCATGCCGGTTCTTCGATGGCGGTCGAGGCGAGCGCTTCGCTGCCGACCTTCGCCGGAGTGGAAAAGGCTATTCCGGCGACCAAGAGCTTTACGACGCAGATGGCTGTTCTGTATACCCTTGCGCTTCATCTTGCACGCTTCCGTGGACGGATGACGCTGCAGGCCGCAGAGGCGCATGGCCGTCAGCTGCAGGAGATTCCTGGGCTCATGGAGAAGGCGTTGCCGGGCTGGCAGAAACAGATTGAAGCGATCGCGCCGCAGATTGTGAACTCCAGCACGTTGCTGTATCTGGGGCGTGGAGCTCACTATGCCATCGCACGGGAGGGTGCTCTGAAGCTGAAAGAGTCCGCCTACATGAACGCCGAAGGGTATCCGTCGGGTGAGCTGAAGCATGGGCCGAATGCGCTGGTCAGCAAAGATGCACCGTTGATTATGATCGCCACTGCCGATGCGGCCGATCCGGATTCGGTGCTGCGATACTCCAAGGTGCTGCAGCTGATGAAGGACATGCGGGCGCAGGGGGCGCGGATTATTGCGCTGGCGACGGAGGGTGATCGGGAGGTGCCGGAGTGCAGCGATTCCTGCCTTTTTGTCCCGGCCAGCAATGATCTGCTTTCGACGATTCTTGAGGTGGTGCCGCTGCAGCTGCTGGCTTATACGCTGGCGATCAGCAGGGGTATCGATGTTGACCGGCCGAGAAACCTGGTGAAGGCTGTCGTCGCAGAGTAGGAGCTATTAAAAGATATTGTCCTGCCGGACGGGCCCACTGCGCGTGGGGCGACCACTTCGTGGTGGGTGTGTCTTGTCACGCTGGGATGATCTGCATGGGGCCTCGCGTTGCTCGGCGGATGATGATGCCGACCAACGGGAGGACCGATGCTGCCTGGTTCGTCAAGACAAGTTAAAGAGGCGTGCGAACGCCCGCTCCGCGCAGGAGGCCCGTCGGGCAGGACCTAGCCTTTGTATCCCATTCCGGCGAGGACTCCGCGCATGTAGGCGAAGCTCTGCATAACGCCCGGCATGGGATCGTCGGGGAGGATCTCGTACTCAAGATCCACATCGCCTGGATAGCGGATATCGATGAGGGCTTTGAAGATCTCGGGCACCGGCATTACACCCTGTCCGACGGCAACCTGGCTCTCCCTTACCTTGCCGTCGGCGAGATCCTTGATGTGGATGTCGAACAGGCGCGGACCGGCCTTATGGATGGCGGCGACAACGTCCTCGCCCGCACGCATGGCATGGCCGAGATCGATGCAGCAGCCCATGAGGGGGTCCATGTTCTTTACGGCGGCCAGTACGTCGGAGGGCGCGGGAAAGTTCTTGTCCTCAGGTCCATGATTATGAATGGCGACGCGAATGTTGTATTGCTTCGCGAATTTCTCTACTCGCGGCAGAACTTCATGGGTTGGAGCGCAGACCATGATGGGGATGCCTGCGAGTTTAAGGTATTCGAACTTTGAACGAACGTCCTCGTCCTCATCCTTCGCAAGGGTGATGTTGCCTGCCGCGGTGAGGGTGAAACCTGCGGCGCGGTATTTGTCCGCTGTCGGGGCAATCTGGTCGACGGGAGTCATGGGAAGATGCATGTCTTTGAGATTGAGATAAGGCGTCTTCAACTGCTTCATGAATTCGATCAGATGGTCGTCGTCAAATTTTCTGAAGGTGTAGCTGGCGATGCCCAGTCGTATGGGAGAGTTCGAAGACGCGGGTGCCTTGCCGGTAAACGCGATGGCAGAGTTCGAGAGAAATGAGGAGGCGGCGAGCATGGAGCCCCCACGCAACAAAGCGCGGCGTGTCGTTGAAAAGTTCATGCAGCGCATCCTACTGTGACATAGATGCGGTCGTCCAGTCTTATACCGTCACATGGCTTTAACGAAGCGGTTAACGGGGAGCCGATGTGGCGTCAGAGCGATCTCTCTCTTCGGACTGATTTTGTGATCGGAAGTGGCGGACAGCATAGATCAACGTCCCGGCAACCAGGATGACGGCGGCGGTTCGCATCTCTTTTAGAAAGTTTGGGCGGGAAAAGAGGATGAACAGGAAGCCGCTGAGCGCGAGAATGACCGGCAGCGGGTAGAGCGGCATGCGGAAGCCGTGCAATCTGCGCTGGCGTCGGTGCTTCGGCAGCAGAGTGGCTACGCCCTGCAGCAAAAACTGAAAAAGGATACGAATGACGACCAGAGTCGTAATCACCTCCTGCAGGCGGAAGATGCAGCAGAGCAGGGTGACGCCGCCGAGCGTGAGGAGAGAGTGTTGGGGGATTCTGTGGCGGCGGTGCAGGGTTCCGAACCAGGCGGGGAAGTTGCCGTCGCGTGCTGCCGCGAAGGGGATGCGCGAGTAGCCCAGGAGCAGCGCGAAGACGGAGGCCAGGGCAGCCAGCGCGATCAGCAGGACGATGACGGCTGCGGCGGTGTGTCCGTAGAGCCGCTCCATCAGCGCAGCCATGGTGAACATGCGGGCGTGGCTGTCGGTGATCTGGGTCATCTCGCGCCACGGCAGTACGCCGAGAACGCTGATGTTCATCAGCAGGTAGAGGGTCGCGACGATACCGATTGCGCCGAGGACCGCGCGCGGGATGGTTCTTTGCGGGTCGCGGACTTCGGCTCCAAGAAAGCAGACGTTGTAGTAGCCCCAGTAGTCGTAGGAGGAGATCAGCATTCCGGCGCCAAGGCCGAGAAAGAAGGCTCCATTGAGATGAAAGGCGCCTGGAGGAAAGTCAAAGGCTCGATGCGCGTTGAAATGAGTGAAGCCGGCGAAGATGATGAACACCAGCGTGAGGCACACCACGAGGCCGAGCCAGCGCACGATGCGGTCGATGGCGAGGATGCTGCGATAGAGGACCACCATTGCAATCGCACAGGCTGCCATGGCGATTAACGTCTGGCCGCTCAGCACGACGGGAACACCAAACAGCGATGTGGAGGCAAATGGATGAGCTGCGTTGGGGATAAAGAATGACAGGTACTGCGAGAAACCAATGCAGCCTGAGGCGATGGACAGGGGTGCGCTGAAGAGAAGTTGCCAGGCATAGAGAAATGAGAATGCGCGGCCCAGTTTCTTTTCGCCGTAGAGGTGTTTCAGGTAGGCGTAGGAGCCGCCAGCCTCTGGGTAAGCGGTGCCGAGTTCGCTCCAGATCAGGCCGTCGCAGAGGGAGAGGAGCGCTCCAAGAACCCAGCCGAGCATTGCCTGTGGGCCGCCCATTGCGAGGACGATCAGGGGAAGCGTGACGAAAGGGCCGACTCCGACCATGTCGATGACGTTGAGGCCCAGGGCGGAGCTGGTGGAGAGTCCGCGGCGCAGCTCGTTTGCACTCGTGTGCTCCGTCTCGGGTTTTGCTGTTGAGGGACGGTTCATTTTGCAGCTTTCAACGAGGTTGATTCACTGTTCACCGGATATGGCCCTCAGCACGGAGTGTATCGAAGGTCCACATATTTCGTGGTAGGGGATGCGTGGTATGACCAATTGCAGGTAATATCCCCCCATGGGCGCAGAAGCGCTCCTGGAGACGCGATGAACGGCTTGGAGATTCGGTTGGTGATGGCAACGGCGGCTGTAATGACACTGGGAACGCTTCCCGCAATGGCCGCGGGGAAGGTCTGTGATGCACGGACCTATGGGGCGAAGGCGGATGGAACGACCAAAGATACGAAGGCGATTCAGGCGGCGATTGACGACTGCGCCAAAGGCAAGGGCGGGACGGTGAAGCTCTCGGGCGGGACGTTTCTGTCGGCGCCGATTGTGCTGAAGAGCAACATCACGCTCGATGTGGAGAAAGGCGCGACGCTGCTGGGTTCGCCCGATCATGAGGACTATCCGAAGAAGACTGAGTTCAAAGGGCCAGGCTATCAGGCGTTTGTTGGAGCGGTGAATGCGGAGCATGTGTCGATTACTGGTGGCGGAGTGATCGACGGCAATGGTGAATCGTGGTGGGCGCTTGCTCGTACGCAGAAGAATGCGGGCGTGCTGGGCTCGGAGAACTCGCGCCCGCGTGGAGTGGTCTTCGACCATTGCAGGCATGTCAGGATCGAGGGTGTGACCGTGCAGAACTCTCCTTACTGGCAGATCGTTCCTTACTACTCGGACGATGTCACGATCAGCAATGTTCGGATCCTCGCACCGCAGCATTCGCCTAATACAGATGCGATCGATCCGTTCAGCTCCAGCAACGTTGTGATTGATCACGTCTTTGCCGATGTTGGCGACGACAATATCGCGATCAAGAGCGGCATGATCGACTCGCCTGGACCGGACGATCCGAGCAAGAACATCACAATCACGGACTGCGACTTTGAGCATGGTCATGGGCTTTCGATCGGCAGCGAGATTGCTGGAGGGGCGCAGAATATCCATGCTGCGCGTATTCATTTCAAGGGTACGGACCAGGGGATTCGCATCAAGGCCAATCGCGACCGTGGCGCGGACGTCAGCAATATCTCGTTCAGGGATATCACGATGGAGGATGTGAAGACGTCGATTCTGATCAGCGAGTATTACCCGAAGGCGCTGCCGGAAGGGGAGGTCGCGGCAGAGCCGGTGCAGCGGCTTACGCCGTTTTTTCATGACATCACGATTGAGAATGTGAAGTCGGTCAACAGTGGGTGGGCTGGTGTTGTGATCGGACTGCCTGAGTCTCCGGTTAAGAATGTCGTTATGAAGAATGTCGACATCGAGGCGAAGAAGGGCATGAGTATTGCTTATGCGACTGTGACTGCAACCGATGTGAAGATCACGGCGGCTGATGGTCAGAACATGACCGTGGCTCCGAATGCGAAGCTGGTAACGAAGTAACGCGCTACTCAGCAGTCGATCACCGGGGAGAGCGCAGCGTGTACTTCGGCTGCGCTCTTTCCCGTTATATGCATCTGCTTTGTTCTGCTGGTTGCACCGCTTACCAGCGAAATTCGCGCTTTCGGCACTCGTAACAACCCAGCCAGGAGTGCGATCAGGGCCTCGTTGGCGCGGCCGTCGGTGGGCGGGGTCGTCAGCGAGATTTTGATTGCTCCGTCGTGCGTTCCGGTTACGGCGTTCTTTCGTGCGCCGGGGTGCACCCGGACGGCGAGGCGGCATCCATCGCCTGCATCGTGCGCGAAGGATGCAGGCTGCTCGTTCATCCTGCGGTGGGCGGGGTTCGCCTGCCGAAGAGAGCTGTTCCGACGCGGACGCAGGTGCTGCCCTCTTCGATGGCTACGGCGAAGTCGTTCGACATGCCCATGGACAGTTGGGTTACGCTGGGGAAACGCGCTGCCGATTCATCCCTTAGCTTGCGCAGCTCGCGGAAGTAAGGGCGGGCGGCTTCCGGGTCCTCCGACCAGGGTGGAACCGTCATGAGGCCGACTGTCTGGATGGAGTCGAGCTGCTGCATGGCGTCGAGGAGGGCAGGAAGCTCGGCGGGAGCGAGGCCGTGCTTGGAGTCTTCGTGGCTGAGTTTTATTTCGAGGAAGACTGGCAGTTTTTTTCCCAGGGCGGCGGCGGTGGTGTGCAGGCGCTGCGCGATCTTCAGGGAGTCGACGGCGTCGATGGAGTGGAAGAGTTCGGCGGCCCGGTTGGTTTTGTTCGACTGGAGGGGGCCGATGAGGTGGAACTCGGCGCTGGCCAGGATCTCCGGATGTTGCGCGGCGAGTTGCTGGGATTTGTCCTGAAACTCCTGGACGCGGTTCTCGCCGAAGAGGCGCTGGCCGGCGGCGTACGCCTCCAGGATGACTTCGACCGGATGGACCTTGCTGACGGCCATCAGGGCGACTTCGCTGTCGGAGCGGTTGGCGCGGCGGCAGGCTTCAGTAATCTGATCATGCAGATGCGAGAGATTGTCGGCGATGGACATGCTCTTTGCATCTTACCGTTTTGACTATCTTTGAGAGGAAACACGACGAATGCGTACAGTCCTGCTGCTGATTGGCTCGAATATCTTTATGACCTTTGCCTGGTATGGGCACCTGAAGTTCAGAGAGGTGCCGCTGTGGAAGGTCATTCTGGTGAGCTGGGGGATTGCCTTCTTTGAGTATTGCCTGCAGGTGCCGGCCAATCGGATCGGAGCGAAGACGTTTTCGCCGGACCAGTTGAAGGTGATTCAGGAGGTGGTGACGCTGACGGTGTTTGGGGTGTTCTCGACGTTTTACTTTGGCGATAAGCTGCACTGGAACCACTTTGCGGCGTTTGGCTGCCTGGTGGCCGGGGCGTTCTTTATGTTCCACAAATTCTAGGTTTGCCCCTCCTGATCTTCCCCCGATCGGGCGTTGGGGGTGGGTACTCCCCCTGGGGGGTACCCCTGGTCAAGTCGCTTATTTTCTTTCACTTACGTTTTTTCTCCCTGCAAAATATTCATTCCGCATGGGTTACGGGTAAATTCTTCTTTCTAAAGGAGTTAGTGAATTTTAAGGTGAAAAAGCCCCGAATTGATCGGGGCTTTCCTTTTTTCCTCTGTATCCAGTATAGCGGATGGAGGGAAACTACTACGCCACGCGGATCTTCCTGATTGGCGAGGGGTTATGCGGTTTCGGGGCTTGACAGAAAAGAGTGAGGATCTTCGCTTCGCCGCGCGCCGGTTTGGACTGTCGTGCGCAGAATGATGTCTTTTCGTGGTTCTTCGAGGACAAATTGTGGTGATTACGTGGAGGATCTGGGTTGATGCGCGCAGGGCTTGTCCTGCCGGACGGGCCCGCTGCGCTTGCCACCCCGCAAACGAAGACCTGTTTGCGGGGACCCCGGTTCGGGCGACCACTTCGTGGTGGGTGTGCTCCTTCGGGTGCTCCTCCCGTTGGTCGGGAGGATGATTCCTGACCAGCGGGAGGGCTTTTATCAGCGGCCGTGTTCTTCGAGGTATTTTTCTACTTCGAGGGCGGCCATGCAGCCGGAGCCGGCGGCGGTGATGGCCTGGCGGTAGCGGCGGTCCTGGATGTCTCCGCAGGCGAAGACGCCTGGGATGATCTCGCCGTTGTGGGTGGGGAAGACGTTGTTCCTGGTGAGGATGTAGCCGTCCGGGTCGAGGTCCAGCAGGCCCCTGAAGGCATGGGCGTTGGGGATGTGGCCGATGCCAAGGAACATGAAGCTGACGGGAAGGATATACTCTTCGCCGGAGACGAGGCTTTTGAGGCGCAGGCCTTTGACGTCTTTTTCCTCGACGCCGAGGACCTCTTCGACGGTGGTGCTGGAGAGGAATCTGATGTTGGGGTGAGCCATGGCGCGATCGAGCATGATCTTCGAGGCGCGGAAGCGCTCGCTGCGGTTGATGAGCGTGACTTTAGTGGCGAAGCGGGTGAGGAAGAGGGCCTCTTCCATGGCGGAGTCGCCGCCGCCGATGACGGCGATCTCTTTGCCGGAGGCGAAGAAGCCGTCGCAGGTGGCGCAGGAGGATACGCCATGGCCGATGAGGGCCTGTTCGCTGGGCAGATTGAGCCAGCGGGCGCTTGCTCCGGAGGCGATGATGAGGGTGCGGGTGTGGATGGTCTCTTTGCCGATGTTGAGGACGAAGGGATGGGTGGTGAGGTCGACGGAGGTGAGATGAGCCATGCGAAGCTCGGCGCCGAAGCGGACGGCCTGCTTCTTCATGTTCTCGATGAGCTCAGGGCCCTGGATGCCTTCGGGCCAGCCGGGGAAGTTTTCGACCAGGGTGGTGATGGAGAGCTGGCCTCCGGGCTCGTGGCCTTCGAGGACGAGGGGCTTGAAGTTGGAACGGGCAGCGTAGATGGCGGCGGTGAGGCCGGAGCAGCCGGAGCCGAGGATGACGGTGTCGCGGGTCGTGTTTTCAGACATATTGGCTCCACTAGTGTAAATGCGCGGAGGAGAAAAAGGATTCAAACCGGCTTTGGTGCAAGAATTGAGGCTATGGCAAATCTGACACTGGTGTATGGCATGAGGCTGCTTCCGGCAGACGAGATAACGGAAGTGGGCGAGGCGACTGTGAAGCTGAAGAACGGCAATGAGGCGCATGTGACGATGCATGTGCTGGAAGGCAGCAGGGAGCAGATCGAGGCGCAGCTGCGGATGAGCCTGGATGCGTTCTTCGATTTTTATCCGGAGATCTGATGGGGCTCTGAGGGCCACGCTGCTGGTTGTATCGGAATGAGGCATTCGCTGCCGGGCCGCTCTCTCGTGACGAAAGAGAGGGTAAGGACGGAGCAGCGAAATGACTCAGATTCGCCGGATTTTTCGGTTTTTCGGGGTGTTCCGGGTATCGCGGTGGGTGCGCGTCGTGGTGGTGATGGCGGCTGCGCTGGCTTATGGCGAGAGCTCCGCAAAGGACACCGCGAGCACTGCATCGGCGTCGGCGTCGGTTCCG
>Ga0302220_10001593_pt1 | contig 17620 bp, 15 predicted proteins | sample II_Palsa_E1_3_FD_194572 | JGI IMG/M metagenome (GOLD analysis project Ga0302220, IMG submission 194572) | Peat permafrost microbial communities from Stordalen Mire near Abisko, Sweden - II_Palsa_E1_3 | ecosystem: Environmental > Terrestrial > Soil > Palsa > Peat permafrost | place: Sweden...
AAGCCGAGCATGCGGCTGCGGCTGGGGTCGGGTGGAATCAACGTGCCGCCGAGCAGCTGGTAGCCGGAGACCGAGCGTTGCCCGCTGGTCTGGTAATCGGTGTCCAGCTGCAGCGTGGCGTTCGAGCTGATCTTCCAGTCGGCGGCCAGCGAGAGGAAGCTGCGGCGGCCATCGGCATGCTGCACGTAGGAGTTCATGTCCTCGTGGGCGGCGTTCACACGCACGCCGAAATCCGGTGTCAGCCACGTGCCAACATCGAGCGCCTCATAACGCGAACCTTCCGAATCGGTGCCGACGGTGACGGTGTGCACATCGGCCGGGCGCTTGCTGACGTAATTCACCAGACCACCGGGCTCGACGACGCCTGCTTCAAGACCAGCCAGACCTTTGAGGATTTCCACCTGCTGCTTGTCTTCCAGCGTCATGTACTGTTCGCCGGCCATGCTGAGGTCGTTGAAGCGGAAGCCGCTGGCCAGATCCAGCGCGAAGCCGCGGATCGCGATGTCCTGGTAGTAGCCGACCGGTGCGTAGTTGTCGCCAAGGGCGGCATCGGCATGGGCCAGTTCGCTCAGCGTGCGCGGCTGGCGGTCGTCGAGTTGGTCGCGGGTGATCACGGTGACTGCGGCTGGTGTGTCGTGCAGCGGCGCGTTGCCGAGGCCGCCAAGTTCGGCATTGTTGGCGTGATAGCCCTGCGTGCTGCTTGCTTGCACATGGACGGGCGCTAGCGGCGTGGCTTGTGTCGGGGCAGTGTTCATGGTGGTGGCATTGTCCTGCGCATGGGCAATCGCCATGAGTGACAGGCAGGCAAGAAACAGGGAAGTGCGGGCGTGGAAAATACGGAGTGAAGCCATCGTCAATCGTCTTCTGTAATGCGGACGAAGCGACGGCGATCAGCACGTCCGTCCGGACGTGCTGGATCAGCAAGCTCCCTACGCCGGTACTAACCGGGTCAGGTTCCAAGGGACTCTCTCAGCCCGGCAGACACCGGGCACCCCCGCTTCAAGAACGCGTATTGAACCACGAATGGTTGTTGGCTGAGTCAGGCACTGTCGCGGATGGCTTGCAGCAGGGCCTGTCCCCGCGGCGTGCCAAACCATGCTGCATGGCCGATCAGGAAGGTGTCGTAGGCCACATCGGCGTTGGCGCGTGAGTGGGTAATGGTGTGGAAATACTCGACCTCGGACAGCGCGAAATCCACGTGCACCAGCGGCAGCAGGCCAGCCAATAGATGAATGTCTGCGGCATCCAGCCGCCGCTGTTGCCGATAGCCTTCGATCAGCGCGCGGGCGATGTCGAGGTGCACGGCCGCATCGCCGGTATCCAGCGCCAGCCATGCGATCGCGTTCCGCTCGATCGCGGTGGCCAGATCGAACAGCGCGTAGTTGGCGGCGGCGAGACCGAAGTCGAGCACGGCGGAAATACGTGCGTCTGCGCGGTCGTCACTCCAGCACAGGTTGGAGACATGCCAGTCGCCGTGCGTCCATAGTCGAGGCTGTTGCGCCAGCCGCTGTCGTGCAGCGGCATGCCAGGGCACGAGCAGTTGGCTTAGATCCGTTCTCCAGTCGCGATCACCAAGATAATCGGCCAGACCAGGTCGTTGCGGCAGTTGCGCCTGCAGCGTGGCGACCGGGTCGGATGAGGTGATCAGTTCGCTGCGTGCGACCAGCAGGTGGGTGTCGCGCTGGGTGGCCTGGTAGTTCGCTGCTGCGTCATGCAACGCAGCCAGCATGCGGCCAGCGCTGAGCGCGTGTTCACGGTTCGGCAGCGGCGACCATGAGAACGCCTCGCGATACAGATCGATGCCAGCGGCATGTTCATGTACCTCGTAGATCCAGTCGCCGATCGCCACCGCGGTTTGCCCTTGCACATCACGCAGCACCATCGGTATCGGCATGCCGTTTGCACGCAGGTGGGCGATGAAGTTGTGCTCCTCGCGGAGTGTGGCGACCGAACGCACGCTGTGGTGATGGCGCTTGATGAAGACGACGCCACGGGTCGTCTCAACCAGACAGGCGGCCGACAGCGGACGCGGGCTGTGCCAGTCGATGCGCGTGGGTGCGCCGAACTGCGGATAGCCGCGCAACAGCGTGTCGACCTCGGGGGTGGTCAGCGTGGGCCAGTCCGGTGGTGTGTTGTCACCGGCCAGTCCGTGCGCGAGGTGGATGGGATCGTTCATCGGCTGGCGGCGAGGGGCGGATAGCGATTATCCCCGAAAGGATGCAGGGCACGCTTCCGGACAAGTGTGGCATCGCGTCTAATGGGGTGCCTTTCCAACGGTGTGCTGTGTTCGATGAGTGCAATGCTGCTGCTGTTCGTCTGCCTGATCCTGGGCGTGCTGGTGGCGCGCTTTGCGAAGCCGCCATCGGGCATCGTGGCGGGGATCAACTGGTGGGTGATCAACGTGGCGCTCCCAGCGCTGGTGCTGGATCTGATCCCAAAGGTGAAGTTCGATCCGCAGCTTTGGTTTCCGGTGGCGGCAATGGTGCTCACGTTCGGCGGTGCATGGATGCTGTTCGGCCTGCTCGGACCCCGGCTTGGCTGGTCGAGGCAACGCACCGGCGCGCTGATCCTGGTCTGTGGTCTGGGCAATACCTCGTTCATGGGTTATCCGCTGATGCAGGCGCTGCACGGCCAGCAAGGACTTGCGCTGGCAGTAGTGGCCGACCAGCTCGGCGCGTTTCCGCTGCTCGCCTCGGCCGGTATCGTGGTGGCCTCGATCTATGCGGGACGCAGGCCGGAGCCGTTGCTGATCCTGCGGCGCATCGCGACCTTCCCCGCCTTCGTCGCGCTGATCGTCGGCATCGTGGCGGGTGCCTGCGGTGGCTGGCCGGAACTGTTGCACGGGGTGTTTGCGCCGATCGGCGCCACGCTGACGCCGCTGGCGCTGTTCTCGGTCGGCTTGCAGTTCAAGTTCCATCCCGGCGGGCGCCAGCTGGGCGCGCTCAGCTGGGGACTCGGCTGGAAGCTGCTCCTGGCGCCGTTGCTGTGCTGGGCGATGGGCGTGGCGACTGGCGTGGGCGGCCTGGTGCTTACTGTCGGCGTGTTGCAGGCGGCGATGGCGCCGATGGTCTCTGCGGCGATCCTGGCGGACGAGTACAACCTCGAGCCGGCACTGGCCAATACCGTGCTGGGCGCCGGGATCGTGCTGTCGCTGCTGACCATACCGCTGGGCAATCTATGGCTTGGGCAATAGGAACAATGCCAGCTTGCGCCGGATCGCCAGTACGCCGAGACTAATCGTCATCTCATGAACGGGTAAGGGGATCCTGTCATGGCAGGTTTTGAACTGATCCGGCGGCTCTTCGGAAATACCGGGCCCGCTGACCGCCGCGCGGCGCCCCGTCCGGGTGTGCCCAAGGGGGCCTGGGTGCTGGTAGTGGATGATTCGGCCACGATCCGCGCGGTGCTCGGCAAGATGCTGACCCAGGACGGCCACGTGGTGTCCAAGGCACCTGATGGCGAAACCGCGATCGAACTGGCGCGCAAGGAATGCCCCGACCTGATCTTTCTGGACATCGTCCTGCCTGGCATGAACGGTTTTGCGGTATTGCGCACGTTGCGACGCGATCCGCTGACCCGGCACATTCCGATCGTGATGATCAGTGGCAACCTGCAGGCGACCGAGCAGTTCTATGTACAGCGCTTCGGTGCCGACGACTTCATGAAGAAGCCGTTCGGTCGTGGCGAGGTGTTTGCGCGCATCCAGCACCTGACGAAAACCGGTCGCCTGGTGGTGCAGGAGCGTGCGTTGGAAGTGGCGCTGCCGAGTGAGCCGGAACACACCGAGGCCGAGCATGCGGCAATCCCGGACATCGCCATGCCGGATCCGCATGACCTGATCATGCCGCCGCCCGGAAATTCCTGATCTGGCCAGCCATCCGGATCCGGGCAAGTTGAAGGCTGATCCGGTTTCGGAGCTGCGTGTCGATGTCTGGTTGTGGGCTGCACGCTTCTTCAAGACGCGCAGCCTCGCCAAGCAGGCCATCGACGGTGGCAAGATCGACGTCAACGATGCCGGCTGCAAGCCGGCGAAGATGCTGCATGCCGGTGATCGCCTGAGGATCAGTCGCGGCGAGGAACGGCTGGAAGTCGAAGTGCTGCTGTTGTCGGACCGGCGCGGCCCGGCTAGCGCCGCGCAAGGACTGTATTGCGAGACCGAAGTGAGCCGCATGGCTCGCGAAGCCGCACGTGAGCAACGTCAGCTGATCGGCATGAGCGGCCCGATCAAGCGCCCGGACAAGCATGCGCGCCGTCAATTGCGTCGGATGAAAGACTCACGCTGAGCAGTGCATCCCAGAATACCGGTCGGATCTGCGGGAGCATTGGCGCAAATCCACTGGTCGCGCCGGTTGCGCGACCTTCAACGACATGGGGGCTGACATGGACGGACTCGCACTGAGAAACGGCATCGGCTTCTTCAAGCGCCTGCTCGGCGGCAAGAGCGACGAGCAGCGAGTGAATTTGCGGTTGCAGATGGCATCGGGCTCCCGAGTACTGGTCGTCGACGATTCACCCACCATCTGCGCCGTGCTGGGCAAGATGCTGGGCCAGGACGGCTACAGCGTGACCAAGGCACCGGATGGCGAGAGCGCGATCGAACTGGCACGCAACGAGCTGCCGGCGTTGATCTTCCTCGACATCGTATTGCCCGGCATCAACGGTTTCTCCGTGCTGCGCTCTCTGCGTCAGGATTCGCAGACCCGGCATATTCCAATCGTGATGATCAGCGGCAACCCGCAGGCGACTGAGCAGTTCTACGTGCAGCGCTTCGGCGCCGACGACTTCATCAAGAAGCCGTTCGGGCGGAACGAGGTGGCCATTTGCATCGATCAGCTGATTCGTTCGGGTCGTCTGGCAGCCCGCGATATCGCGTTCGAGCAGATGCTTGCGCTCGCCATGATGCATGACGTCAAGCCAGGCAGTCTGCAAAGTCTGGCAATCTGAGCGATGCGTGTTTAGCCGACGATCCATACCCGGATCGTCGACGTGTTTCCATCCAGTCGCGTGGATCAGGGCCGATGCCCAGTGCCTTGGCCACACCCGCCGCGTAGGTCGGGTCGGCCTTGGCGAAGTGACCAAGCCGACGACGCACGATTTCTTCCGTCTTCCGGTACGCCCTGCATCGCGGCGGCGATATTGCCGAGCGGTGGCTGTTTCTGACTATCACTCATCAGCCGGAACGGCTCGTCGGGCCGCATGCAGCCGTGTGGATGCTTCCGATAGCAGTGACTATCACCGGCCTGCCGCCTGCATCAACGGTGGCTGAACAGGCACCGGGGCAGTCGAGGTGGCGGTCAACGCGATTCAAGGTCACGCCGTTCCCCTTGTTGTGCCAGCCAGATGACTCGACTGTCTGGATCTACGCGGGGGAAGGGGTTCTCGGTATTCGACCGCGGATGATTCAGTCTGAGCTTGAGGCAAGGTACACGGATGCCGTATTTCCATTGGGGCGCCGATGCAATTCTCTTCGATACATGTCCAATCCTGCCAATTAACATGAACGAGGGTGTTACTCATGAATACAAAGACGACTTTGCGCTTCAGCTTGATGGGTCTGCTGGTGTCCGCCGCGTTTGCTTCCGGTGCGGCCATGGCGCAGGCGACACCGGACGCCACGGTTCCAGGGCATCCGCGGGTGAATGAGGTCAACCAGCGCCTCGACAACCAGCAGAACCGCATCCAGAACGGCGTGAAAGATGGCCAGATCAACGCGAAGCAGGAAGCGCGCGACGAAAAGCAGGACTCCAACATCGCACAGCGTGAAAGTGCCGATGAGGCCAAGCACAACGGCCACCTGACCAAGCAGGAGCAGAAAAACCTCAACAAGTCCGAGAACCACGACAGCCGCCGTATCCATCGGCAGCGCAAGGCGGGTTAACCTGCTGACCTGGAAAACGCGTAGGTTTATCCGCTGGTTCTGAGCCTCCTCGTGCCCGCACGGGGAGGCTCATTGTTGGGCTGTCAAACCAGCAGTCGTTGGGGTTTCCGATAACCTGGGATTTCGTTTGAGCACACACCGGACAAACGGTCTCCTGCTGCCGCTGGTACTCGGCGCAGCACTGCTCTTGAGCGGCTGCCACGCCTTCCTGTTTGCCGGACTCAATACGACCGACGAGCACAAGGGCATCGACGCCGAACGCCACATCGTGTTCGACGCGCAGCATCATCTGGCGCTGGACGTCTATCGCCCCGCCCATGCGAAGGATGCGCCCATCGTGGTCTTTTTCTATGGCGGTGACTGGATGCGCGGCAAGCGCCAGTGGTATCGCTTCACCGGTGCCGCGCTGGCCGCGCACGGTGTGATCGTGGTGATTCCCGACTACCGCAAATACCCCAGCGTGAAGATGGATGGCTTCATGCAGGACGCCGCGCGCGCGGTGGCATGGACGCGCGATCACGCCGGGCAGCTCGGTGGCGATCCACAGGACATCTTCGTGATGGGTCACTCGGCAGGCGGCCAGATCGCCGCCCTGCTGGCGACCGATCCTGCGTGGCTGGAGGCGCAGGGCATGCAGCCTCGCGATCTGGCCGGATTCATAGGCCTGGCCGGCGTCTACGACTTCGTGCCGATCGCGGCGAAGGAAAAGGACATGATCGGCATGTTCGGCAAGACAGCGACCGAGCAGCGTCGCGCACAACCCGTTTCGTTCGTGCACGGCGCCGAACCGCCCATGCTGCTATTGCACGGAACCGCCGATCACGAAGTCGATCCGTCGAACAGCAAATCGCTGGCGCGCGCGATGCAGGCGCAGCACGAGGACGTGACCTTGAAGCTTTACCCAGGTGTGGGCCACTCGGACTTGCTGTTTTCGATGTCCCGGCCGCTACGCGGGCATGCGCATACGCTGGATGACGTACTGACCTTTATGCAGGCGCACCGAAAAGCTGCATCCAGCGGTGGATCGCCTGCCGCGCTCCTGTAGCCTTCGTCCATCCAGCAGCAGAGCGTCGCGACATGCGCAATCCCTGCGCCAGGAACTTGGGTGAATTCAGGGCAGCGATTTCAGCCGGTACAGTGCGTCCAGCGCTTCGCGCGGCGTCAACGCATCCGGATCGATTTCTTCCAGTGCGCGCTCGACTGCTGATGGCTGTGCGGGAGCGAACAGGCCGAGTTGCGGTGAAGCTTCGGCAGCGGGTTTGTTGGTTGACGCGTGGTTGTGCATGCCACGTTCAAGCTCGGCCAGGGTACGTCGCGCGTCGGCGATCACCGACTTTGGCAGGCCCGCGAGCGCGGCGACCTGCAGGCCGAAGCTGCGGTTTGCCGGGCCGTCCTTCACCGCATGCATGAACACCAGTTGCTCGCCGTATTCCACCGCGTCGAGATGCACGTTCGCGATCGCAGGGAACTCGCCGGCCAGTTCGGTCAGCTCGAAGTAATGCGTGGCGAACAATGTGTAGGCGCGGCTGTTGCGTGCCAGGTGCACGGCGGCAGCGCGTGCGAGTGAAAGTCCATCGTAGGTGCTGGTACCGCGGCCCACCTCGTCCATCAGCACCAGGCTGTGCTCGGTGGCGTTGTGCAGGATGTTCGCCGTCTCGCTCATTTCCACCATGAAGGTGGACTGGCCGCGCGACAGGTCGTCGCCGGCGCCGATGCGGGTGAAGATGCGGTCGATCGGGCCGATCACCGCACCACTGGCCGGTACATAGCTGCCGATATGCGCGAGCAGCACGATCAACGCGTTCTGCCGCATGTACGTCGATTTGCCGCCCATGTTCGGGCCGGTGATCACCAGCATGCGGCGCGCGTCGCCGAGCTTGAGATCATTCGGTTCGAACGGCTCGTCGCGGACTTTCTCGACCACCGGGTGACGGCCACGCTCGATCGCGATACCTGGCTCATCGGTGAGTTCTGGCGCGCCCCAGTCCAGCGCTTCGGCGCGTTCGGCCAGCGTGGCGAGCACGTCGAGTTCGGCCATCGCATCGGCAGCAGCTTTCAGCGGCTCCAGCTTTTCCGTGAGTGTGTCGAGCAGCGCCTCATACAGCGCGCGTTCGCGCATCAGCGAGCGTTCCTTCGCCGACAGCACCTTGTCCTCGAACGTCTTCAGTTCCTCGGTGATGTAGCGCTCGGCGTTCTTCGTGGTCTGCCGGCGCGTGTAGTGCGTGGGTGCCTTGTCCGACTGCGCCTTGGTGATTTCGATGTAGTAGCCGTGCACGCGGTTGTAGCCAACCTTGAGCGTGCTGATGCCGCTGGCAGCCTTCTCGCGCTCCTCCAGTTCGACCAGATACTGGTCGGCGTGGGTGGATAGCCGGCGCAGCTCGTCGAGTTCGGCGTCGTACTGATCGGCGATCACACCGCCGTCGCGCTGCAGCACCGGTGGCTGCGCCACGATGGCGCGAGCGAGCAGGGCGGCTGTCTCGGCGTGATCGCCGATGCGCTCGACCAGCGCGTGCAACAGCGGACTGTCCAATGTTGCGATCTGTTCGCGCAATATCGGTGCGGCGGCGAGGCCGTCGCGCAGGGTGGACAGATCACGTGGCCGCGCTGAGCGCAATGCGACGCGGGCGAGGATGCGTTCCAGGTCGCCGATACCGCGTAATTGTTCACGTAGTGATTCGTAGCGGCGACTGTCGATCAGCGTGCCGATCGCCTGATGGCGTCGACGCAGCAGTTCGCGCGAGCGCATCGGGCGATTCAGCCAGCGGCGCAGCAGGCGCGCGCCCATCGGCGTCACCGTCTCGTCCAGCACACCGAGCAAGGTATGTTCGGTGCGGCCGCTGGGGTGCGTGTCAAGCTCGAGATTGCGGCGCGTCGCCGCATCCAGTGCGATCGTCTCGCTGGCGCTTTCGACCGCCATGCCGCTGAGGTGAGGTAGTTCGCTTTTCTGGGTTTCCTCGACATAGCCGAGCAGGCAACCGGCTGCCGCGATTGCCAACGGCAGGTTGTCCACACCGAAACCACCGAGATCGCGCGTGCCGAAGAAACGGTTGAGCTCACGCTTTGCCGCATCGCTGTCGAAATGCCACGGTGGCCTCTTGCGCAGGCCGGGCAGGCTGCTGACCAGCTTCGGCCACGCCACGTCCTCGCCAATCAGCGTTTCCGCTGGCTGCAGCCGCGCCAGTTCGGCGGCCAGCGCTTCGGCATTCGGCACTTCGCTGAGCAGGAAGCGGCCGCTGGAGAGGTCGACCCAGGCCAGGCCATACGCACCATTCAACCCCGCTGCGATCGCCAGCAGCAGGTTGTCGCGACGCTCTTCCAGCAGGGCCGCGTCGGTGACCGTACCTGGCGTCACGATGCGCACGACCTTGCGTTCGACGATGCCCTTGGCCAGCGCCGGATCACCGATCTGCTCGCAGATCGCCACCGATTCGCCCAGCCGCACCAGTCGCGCAAGGTAATTTTCTGCCGCGTGATACGGCACGCCGGCCATCGGAATCGGCGCCCCGGCCGACTGCCCGCGCTGGGTCAGCGTGATGTCGAGCAGTCGCGCTGCCTTGCGCGCATCGTCATAGAACAACTCGTAGAAATCGCCCATGCGGAAGAACAGCAGCACCTCCGGATGTTCGGCTTTGGCCGAAAGGTACTGGCGCATGAACGGGGTGTGCTGGGTCAGATCGTCTTGGCTCATGCAATACAAGTCTTGGCGTGGTCGCGCGTAACGGGTAAAACAGTGGCCCTGCGCGCGGCGCAAAGCTCATTCAAGTCCGGGAGTCTCGCATGGAGTTGTCATCCGTTCCTACCGATGCCGAGTTGCTGGTGCTGGCTGGCGAGGTAGCGACCGAGGTCGAGCAGCGCAAGCTGATGCTGGTGACGGCCGAGTCCTGCAGTGGCGGCTGGATCGCCAAGACGCTGACCGATCTGCCGGGAAGTTCGGCCTGGTTCGACGCTGGCGTGGTGACCTACAGCTACGAGGCGAAGGAGGCGTTGCTCGGGGTCAATCCGCGTACGCTGGAGCATGCTGGTGCAGTCAGCGAGGAAACCGTGCTGGAAATGGTTTCCGGTGCGCTGGCGCGCTTTGGGGCAGGCGTGGCGGTGGCAGTGACCGGGATAGCCGGACCATCGGGCGGCACGCCGGGCAAGCCGGTGGGCACGGTATGGATCGGCTGGAAACGCCGCGGTGGCTACGGACATGCGCGGCTGTTCCATTTTCCGGGCGATCGCGAGGCAGTCAGGCGGCAGACCGTGGCGGCCGCGCTCATCGGCCTGAGCAAAACGCTGACGGAATGAGCTGGCACGGGCGGTCAGGCTGGCTTGACCGGTATGGGATACTGCCGTTGTCCAGCCGATCTGACAGATCGCAGCCCGTGAGACCCGCTCCGGGCATCATGCTCACCATTAACAGACCAACCGGAATTCAAGACGATGGATGACAACAAGCGCAAGGCACTTACTTCCGCCCTCGGCCAGATCGAAAAGCAGTTCGGCAAGGGCGCGATCATGCGCATGGGCGACCGCGTCAACGAAGCGATCGAAACGGTCTCCACCGGCTCGCTCGGGCTGGACATCGCCCTCGGCGTCGGCGGCCTACCGCGTGGCCGCGTGGTCGAGATCTACGGGCCGGAATCGTCCGGCAAGACCACCATGACCCTGCAGGCGATCGCCAGTTGCCAGCGCGCCGGCGGCACCGCCGCGTTCATCGATGCCGAGCATGCGCTCGATCCAACCTATGCGGAAAAGCTGGGCGTCAAGGTCGACGACTTGCTGGTGTCGCAGCCGGATACCGGCGAGCAGGCGCTGGAAATTGCCGACATGCTGGTGCGTTCCGGTGCGGTCGACATGGTCGTGGTCGACTCGGTCGCCGCGCTGACGCCGAAGGCGGAAATCGAGGGCGAGATGGGCGACTCCCACGTCGGCCTGCATGCCCGCCTGATGAGCCAGGCGCTGCGCAAGCTCACCGCCAACATCAAGAAGTCCGGCACCCTGGTGATCTTCATCAACCAGATCCGCATGAAGATCGGCGTGATGTTCGGCAGCCCGGAAACCACCACCGGCGGCAACGCGCTGAAGTTCTACGCCTCGGTGCGCCTGGACATCCGCCGCATCGGCGCGGTGAAGAAGGGCGACGAGATCATCGGTTCGGAAACCCGCGTCAAGGTGGTCAAGAACAAGGTGGCGCCCCCATTCCGCCAGGCCGAGTTCGAGATCCTGTACGGCGAGGGCACCTCGCGCGAAGGCGAGATCATCGAGCTGGGCGTGGCACAGAACCTGATCGACAAATCCGGTGCCTGGTACAGCTACAACGGTGACCGCATCGGCCAGGGCAAGGAGAACGTGCGCCAGTTCCTGCGCGACAACCCGGCGATCACCAACGAGCTCGACAAGCTGCTGCGCGAGCGCCTGCTGGTACCGGTCGGCAAGCCTGCCGCCGCGGCACCGGAAGAGGCGCTCGAGGAAGCGTGAGCGGTGACTTGTAGCAGTCTGTTGCGGAAAACATGGCCCGGCTTGCCCGGGCCATGTCCGTTTGCATGTTCATGAAACGCCCGCCCGGCAAGGACGACCCGGCCAAGCCGAAGCGCAGCGCCTACGACAAGGCGTTGGGCTTGCTGGCGCGCCGTGAGCACTCGCGCAAGGAGCTGAAAACCAAGCTGCGCCAGGGCGGTTACGAGGGTGAGGAAACCAGCGCCGCGGTCGACCGTCTCGGCGAGCAGCAGTATCAGGACGACGACCGCTTTGCCGAAGTGCTGTTGCGCGGCCGGATCGCCCAGGGCTACGGCCCGATGCGGCTGCGCGTGGAGCTGAAAAGCCATGGTCTGGGCGATGCGCGCATTCGCGAGCTGCTGGACGCAGCCGAGGTCGACTGGGACGCTTCCGCCGCCGCCCAGCTGCGCCGCCGTTATGGCAAGGCAGGTGTAGCCGATGCCGCCGAGCGCACCCGTCGGGCGCAATTCCTCTTGCGCCGCGGCTTTGCCGCCGCCACAGTACGGAGTGTTACCCACGCCGATGTGGACGAAGCTGCCGACGAAGATTCCTGAAATCCATCATCCAGGGATGATGGATTGAGCGGTCGGGCGGCTCGCCCGCGGTGTGGCCTTCTACTGTCTGCCACCACGATCCGCATGAAAACCTCCGAAATCCGCGCCACCTTCCTCGACTACTTCCGCTCCAAGGGACACACTATCGTGCCGTCCAGCTCGCTGGTGCCGTCCAGCGACCCGACCCTGCTGTTCACCAACTCGGGCATGGTGCAGTTCAAGAACGTATTCCTCGGCAGCGAGAAACCTGGATACGTCCGGGCAGCGGACGTGCAGCGCTGCCTGCGTGCTGGCGGCAAGCACAACGATCTGGATGCGGTGGGGTATACCGCGCGCCACCACACGTTCTTCGAGATGCTCGGCAACTGGTCGTTCGGCGATTACTTCAAGCGCGATGCGATCATCTATGCATGGGAGCTGCTGACCGGCGTATTCAAGCTGCCGGCGGACAAGCTGTGGGTCACCGTCTATCACACCGACGACGAGGCGTTCGACATCTGGAACAAGGAAGTCGGTGTGCCGGCCGAGCGGATCGTGCGGATCGGCGACAACAAGGGGGCGCCGTTCGCTTCCGACAATTTCTGGCAGATGGCCGACACGGGTCCGTGCGGTCCGTGCACCGAGATTTTCTTCGATCACGGTGCCGACATCGCCGGTGGGCCGCCCGGTTCACCCGACGAGGATGGCGACCGCTACATCGAGATCTGGAACCTGGTGTTCATGCAGTTCGATCGTGCACCCGACGGTTCGCTGTCGCCGCTGCCGGCACCGTGCGTGGACACCGGCATGGGCCTGGAGCGACTCGCCGCGGTGCTGCAGCACGTGCACTCCAACTACGAGATCGACCTGTTCGAACACCTGATCTGTGTGGCGGGCGAGCTCACCGGCATCAGGGATCTGGCGAACAAGTCGCTGCGCGTGATCGCCGACCATATCCGCGCCTGCTCGTTCCTGATCGTCGATGGCGTGCTGCCGTCCAACGAAGGTCGCGGTTATGTGCTGCGCCGGATCATCCGCCGCGCCCTGCGGCATGGCTGGATGCTTGGCGTGCGCGGTGATTTCTTCTGGAAGATGGTCGCGCCGCTGGTCGAGGAAATGGGCGTGGCCTATCCGGAGCTGGCTGCGAAACAGGCCTTCGTCGAGGAAGCGCTGAGTGCCGAGGAACAGCGCTTCGGCGAGACGCTGGAACACGGCATGCGCCTGTTCGACGAAGTAGCTGGCAAATCCGCCAAGATCATTCCCGGCGCGGATGCCTTTCGCCTGTACGACACCTACGGTTTTCCGGTTGACCTCACTGCGGACATCGCGCGCGAGCGTGGCCTTGAAGTCGACATGGACGGTTTCGATCGGTCGATGAACGAGCAGCGCGAGCGCGCTCGCGCTGCCGGTCGCTTCGAGGCCAAAGGCCAGATGCCGGCTGAGCTGGCCAGCCAGTTGAAGCCCACGGTTTTCCTCGGTTACGAGGCGCTGTGCAGCCAGGACAGCAAGGTGCTTGGCATCGTGCGTGGCGGCAAGCAGATAGATCAGCTTGGTGAGGGTGAGGAAGGTCTGCTGATCCTCGACCGCACGCCGTTCTACGCCGAGTCGGGTGGCCAGGTCGGTGATACCGGTGAGCTGCTCAACGCGGCTGGCCGATTCGAAGTCAGCGACACGCTGAAGATGGGTGGCGTGTTCTTCGGTCACGCTGGCCGCTGGCAGGGCGCACAACCGTTGCGCACTGGCGACGTCGTCGAGGCCAGCGTGGACGCCTCGCGTCGCCAGGCGATCATCCTCAACCACTCGGCGACGCATCTGCTGCATGCAGCCTTGCGCAAGGTGCTCGGCGATCACGTGGCGCAGAAGGGTTCGCTGGTAGCGCCGGAGCGTCTGCGCTTCGACTTCTCGCACTTCAAGCCGATGAGTCACGACGAGCTGAGCCAGGTCGAGGCGATGGTCAATGCCGAGGTACGCCGTAATGCGGCCGCCGAAGTGCACAACATGGGTTACGACCAGGCGATCGAGTTCGGTGCGATGGCCTTGTTCGGCGAGAAGTATGGCGATGAAGTGCGTGTATTGAAGATGGGCGACTTCTCCACCGAGTTGTGCGGCGGCACCCATGTCGGCCGTACCGGTGACATCGGTCTGTTCAAGATCACCAGCGAGGCCGGCGTGGCTTCCGGCGTGCGCCGCATCGAGGCGGTAACCGGTGATGGCGCGCTGGCCTACGTGGCCGACGAGGAGCGTCGTCTGGGCGAGCTGTCGCAACTGCTTTCCAGCAGCGGCGACGACGCGGTGGAAAAATTACGCCAGCTGTTCGACAAGCAAAAGAAGCTCGAACGCGAACTGGATTCACTGCGCAGCAAGGCGGCCGGTTCCGCCACCGCCGATCTGGCCGGTTCTGCCAAGGATGTCGGTGGCATCAAGGTAGTCGCTGCGCGGCTGGAAGGCCTCGACGCCAAGTCACTGCGCGACAGCGTGGATCAGCTCAAGCAGCAGCTGGGCGACTGCGTGATCCTGCTGGCCGGTGCGGCAGATGGCCGCGTCTCGCTGATCGCCGGCGTGCATGGCAAGGCACTCGGGCGGATCAAGGCTGGTAGTGTGGTTGCACATGTCGCTGCACAGATTGATGGCAAGGGTGGCGGCCGGCCTGACATGGCCCAGGGCGGTGGATCGGACGCGGCTGACCTGCCGGCTATCCTGGCGGCATTGCCGGATTGGATTGCCGCTCAGTGAACACAGCCTGCATAGGCTATTTGCCAGTACCCAGGCGCATTGCGCAGGGGAATCAGGCTCAGTTAGTATCGACGCAGTGTCGACGCTGCCGATAACGGTGGCGTCGCCAGTCAGGACGCTCAGGAGTGTTTTGGCTGTGAGCCGGGAAGGCGGTAGGGCCTTCGACGGATCAATCGTCGAACTGCAGATGGATGGCCTCAGGGGTGAGGTGCCGCCGATCTGCAGGCCTGTGACCAACAGCATTAATGGAGTAGGAAATCATGTTGATTCTGACCCGCAGGGTCGGTGAGACTCTGATGATCGGCGACGAGGTGACCGTTACCGTTCTGGGCGTGAAGGGCAATCAGGTGCGTATCGGTATCAATGCACCCAAGACGGTTGCTGTCCACCGCGAAGAAATCTATCAGCGAATCAAGGGCGAAACCGAAGGTGGCAGTGTGCCGGAAGGCTCTGCCGAGCACTGATCACAGTATTTAAGACTTTACCTTGACCGCGCCGGTCAGTATCCTTGCCGGCTCCGCAGCAATGCGGGAAAAACCCCGGAGAGATGCCCGAGTGGCCGAAGGGGCTCCCCTGCTAAGGGAGTATAGGGTCAAAAGCCTTATCGAGGGTTCGAATCCCTCTCTCTCCGCCAGTTTGCATAAAGCCCTGATTTTTCAGGGCTTTTTTGTGGGCACAATTTTGCGGTCCATGGTCCGGATGATGCCTGTTACAGGGTCGCACATCGAGTGCAGGCACCCCATCGCGGCGATCAAAAATCATTTCAGCTCTAAAGTACTCGTTGGAGATCTGCCGATAGCTCAATGTGTAGACGCTATTGTATTCAGTCTCATATCGTTTCCACGAATAGACAGATCTTTAATTTAGGCGATTATCCCCTACTTGACATTTCATCGTGACGCTCCTATGCTGTGTTCCAAGGCATCAAGGGGTACACAGTCATGGCCAAGAACGCACCGATTCACCAGCTCAGCATCCGCCAGTTTGAGGCAATGTTCCCGGATGATGACGCGTGCAAAGCCTTTCTTGTGGCGCAGCGCTGGCCGACCGGCGTTTGCTGCCCGCGTTGCGGCAGTTTGGCCGTCAAAGAGCACGGCACCAAGTCTTTTCATTGGGTCTGCTACGACTGCGCCAGCGATTCCAGCTACCGCTTTTCCGTGACGGTCGGGACGATCTTCGAAAACACCAACATTCCGCTGCGCCAGTGGTTCCAAGTGATCCACTTGATGCTCACCAGCAAGAAGGGGATGAGCGCCTTGCAAATCTTCCGGCTGCTCGGCTTCGGTTCGTACAAGACCGCATGGAGCATGTGCCATCGCATCCGTGCTGGCATGGCTGACGAAGACTTCCAGCAGCTCATGGGCATCGTCGAAGTCGATGAGACCTATGTGGGCGGCAAAGCCAAGAATCGGCACAAGGACAAGCGCGGTGGCCCCAGTGGTACGGGTTCCGCTGGTGGTACGGGCGGGACTGGCAAAGCTATCGTGATCGGCGCTGTACGTCGCAAGGGCAGCGTCGTTGCTCGCGTGATCCAGAAGGCCAGCGGTGAATCCCTGACACGCTTCGTCCGTGAAGCCGTGTCGCAGAAGGTAAGTCTGCTCTGCACTGATACGCACCGGGGCTATGCGCCACTGGGCTTGGACTATCCGCATGGCGTCGTGAACCATACCGCAGGGCAATACGTGGTGGGCGCAATTCATACGAACACCATCGAGGGTTTTTGGTCGTTGTTCAAGCGCGGCATCATGGGTTCCTATCACAAGGTCAGTGCCAAATATCTGCCGCTGTATGTGGCTGAGTTTCAGTTCCGATACAACAACCGCAAGAACCCCGATATTTTCCAAGCGGCCATTCAGGGGTGCTGAACATGCGCAAACTGGTCGTGATAGCAGTGACGTGTCTTGCATGGGCAGTACATGCGTCACAGCCACCAACTCCAAGTACTGGGATAAATACTCAGAGCGCACAGCAACAAACCACTAGCTCCCAACAAGCCGCCACTCAAGAGGATCGCGGCACCGATAATCGTCCGCTTGTTGTAAAGGTAGTTTCCGCCAAGGAGACAGATGCCAAGGCCGCACAGTCCGATAAACATAGCGATGAAGAAGCGGCGGACGAGCACGGATTGAAGGTTTGGACTGTCGTTCTCGCTGCTTTCACTGGGCTGATTTTTGCCACAGCTGCGATTCAGGCCGGATTGTTCTTTGTTCAACTTAGGTTGATGAAACAAGGGATCGAAGATGCCACGGCGACGGCTAAAGCTGCCGAAAAGTCTGCCATCGCTACCGAAGAAACCGTCAGAACCATGCGCGAAACTGCGCAACGGCAATTGCGCGCTTACGTCTTCGTAGATTCGTGCAGTTTGGTTGCTGCTAACGCTGATGGCCAGATATACACGCCGCCTCAAACTATCTCCGCAGCCTCGCGACCAGTATTGATACTGCACTATAAAAACACGGGACAGACTCCAGCCTATCAAGTCGTCGCAGATGGCACTATGTGCTTGGTGTCTTGGCCATTGAATTTGAGCGATTTGCCGCCGGTAACCTTCAAAAAAGGTGCAACAAAAGACAGCATGGGGCCTGGGGCGATTCGTCGGAAATACGAAATCCCTGATAGCAGCATTCCGATGTTGACTGATGCGGATATCGCTGCCATCAAAGGAGGGACAAAGGCAATTTTCGCCTACGGCGAAATTCGCTATAACGATATTTTCGGGCACCCATATTTCACTCGCTACAGATATTTTGTAGGCGGCGTGACGGGGCTGCGCGCTGGCATGGAGCTTTCCGGACACGACGATGGAAATGAAGCAACATAGAAGAACGCCGGCCTGTCGTCTTGAGCCTAACGGACGGCGTTTCGTAATGTCAAGTTCGGGATAATCGCCTTAATTTACATACACTTCTGAAGCCAATTGGTTGCAACAGGAAACGCGATGGACTCCATGATCAAAACGCCTTCGGCACCGGTTGCCACACGACAGAACCTTCAGACC
>Ga0302220_10001596_pt1 | contig 17597 bp, 17 predicted proteins | sample II_Palsa_E1_3_FD_194572 | JGI IMG/M metagenome (GOLD analysis project Ga0302220, IMG submission 194572) | Peat permafrost microbial communities from Stordalen Mire near Abisko, Sweden - II_Palsa_E1_3 | ecosystem: Environmental > Terrestrial > Soil > Palsa > Peat permafrost | place: Sweden...
AAGCAACATGAGTGCATGGCATATCAGGGTTATCTGTTTAGCAAACCGCTGCCGTTGGAGGGGTTTTCCAGGCTGGTGGAGCAGTGGGCGGGATTCTTGCGGCGCGCGCGGCTATAGATGCAAGGTAATCTGCGCCGCAAAGGCACGAATGACTGCTTCATTGCGCGCTAAAAACACCCACTGACCCACGCGAGTCGAAATAAGCAATCCCGCCTCGACCAATGCCGCGATGTGCACCGAAACGGTCGATTGAGATAGCCCGCTGCGCGCGTGGATTGCATGTGACGCAACTCCGCAACCAAGATCGATGCAAGCTTGCATCAAGTGTTTGTCGGGCGTCTTTAACCACCTCAAGATCTCGCGTCGGAACGGATTGGCGAGTGCTTTATAAATTAAATGCTCATCAACCATAGATTTCGACCCCCACCTCGATAGAAACTGAGCCAATCGGCGAAAGAAGCCAAGGATTCTGCCAGCGATTTAAACGGCGCGGTTCCTTCTTGCGGTGGCACCCGGGCCAAAATTAACCGAATTTAGGCCACGACCGGTGTCAAGCCCGGTCGGCTTACACGCACGCAAAAGACAATTACCGGTTTGCACATCCTCGTTTCCGGGCTGTTGCGATAAACTTGGAAATCGCTGCTCAATCCAGCGTGGCAGGCTTGATCCGGCGATTCGGCTCAAGCCGATCGAGTCTCTGGTATCGCAAACAAACCTGCCGAAACAGGCCTACCAACGCTCCGAAGGTCACAGCATGAAAGTCGCTATTATTCTATTCGATGGTGTGCAGGCGCTCGACGTTGCGGGCCCCCTCGACGTGTTCGCGGAAGCCAACACACGGCTTTCCGAACAACAGAAATATCAAGTCTCCTTGGTGGGACTCCGAGCCGGTACGGTGACCTGCTCGAACGGCATGCAACTGTTCGTGCCGTTTTGCTATGCGGATCTCGATACCCAGTGGGACCTGCTGCTAGTCGCGGGAGGACCGCAATTACCCGACACTCGACTGCCAAGCGATTTTCTGACCTGGCTGCAAAATCAGGCGCAAAACGTGGCGCGGTTTGGCTCCGTTTGCACCGGGGCTTTCGTCCTTGCACATGCAGGACTACTTGATGGTAAGGAAGTAACGACCCACTGGGCGGACGCGGACCGCCTCGCGGACGAGTTTCCGCAGGCACGCGTGCAGCCCGACAAGATCTTCGTTCGTGATGGACGCCTTTTTACCTCGGCAGGGGTAACCGCCGGCATCGATCTGTGCCTGTCGCTGGTCACCGAAGACTGGGGACACGAGCTGGCGGTGCATGTTGCAAAACGTCTGGTGGTCTATATCCAGCGGGAAGGCGGCCAATCTCAGTACAGCCCGTATATGGGAACCGGTCGGGATGAAGATCCGCTTATCGGCAAGGTACACCAATATGTAACTGAGCATATCAGCGATGCCCTCTCGATCGAACAGCTCGCAGGCGCGGTTGCGGTAAGCCGAAGGACCTTCTCCAGACTATTTACGAAATATGCAAAAGTGACTCCGTCTACATTTGTCGAGCAGGTTCGCGTCGACACGGCGAGAAAGTTACTCGAAGACACCGATGCACCGTTGAAGACCGTAGCATTTAAATGCGGCTTCCACAGTGCCACACATATGCGCATGATTTTCTTTCGACGACTGGAGGTCACGCCGAAGCAATATCGCCAGCGCTTCCGTGGCGAGCTGGACACCCAGCCATGGGCGGATCACGGCGCCCGCAAACAAATCTCTTTTCCGGGGCTGTCTGCGCTGTGACTCGGCTTGATTCCTCGCAACCGCTTCCCGACCTACTTGAACCGGGCTTGTCGCTGATATTTTGCGGAATCAATCCGGGTATGCGTGCGGCTTCGACAGGTCATCACTTTGCGGGAAGAAGCAATCGTTTCTGGCGGGTCTTGCATCTTGCAGGTTTTACCCCCGAACAGATTCGCCCCGAAGACGACTACACGCTTCTTCGATACGGCTGCGGGCTCACAACAGTGGTCCCGCGAGCAACTGCGCGGGCCGCCGAGCTGTCGCAATCGGAAATTGAATTGGCAGGGAATGGTCTTCGGCGGAAAATCGAGCAGTATGCACCGCGGCACATCGTTTTTCTTGGAAAGATGGCGCTCTCGGCAATCACCGGCACTCGCGATATCCATTGGGGACAACAAACCAAGCCATTCGGTGGCGTCCGCGCGTGGGTCCTACCTAACCCTAGCGGCCTGAATAGGGCGTTCGACCTCAATGCCTTGGTGACCGCCTACCGGGAAGTTTGCGTAGCAGTCACATCCATGCCGTGAAGCTGCACGTTTTCGCGTAGCGTGTCGGTAACGAATTCCACGAAGGCGCGAATCTTACCGCTGGTACTGCGCCGCTCTACGTGCAGCAGGTTCACCGGTGTTGACTCCGGCTCGAATGCAGTCAGGATCGGCTGGAGCCTACCGTCGGCCAGCTCAGGAGCAGCCTGATACGACAGCAACTGAGTTATCCCCACGCCGTCAACGGCGGCGAGAACGGCAGCGGGCCCCAGATCGACAATCATGCGTGGCTGAAGTCTGACCGGCAACCTCGAACCATTCTCGTTGAACACCCACTCAAGCGCCGGCGAAACGCCGGTGAAAGACACACAGTGGTGATTTGTCAAATCTCTGGGGTGTAGCGGTTCCCCATGCTCGGCGAGGTAAGCGGGAGCGGCGTATGTTCGACGCCGCACGAACCCCAAGGGGACGGCGAATATCGAGGAATCTCCGAGATGGCCGACGCGGATGGCAATATCCACGCCTTCCTCTAGAAGCCGCGTAGTTCGATCGACATACACCGCATTGACGCTGACATCCGGATAACGCAACGCGAAGGCATTGACCAGCGGAGCAACATAGCGCTGGCCAAACAGGACTGGTGCGGAAACCGTCAACGTCCCAACGGGATTGAGTTGATCGGCCGCAATGTTGGCTTCCGCATCCGTGATGGCGTCGACCACCATTCTGCAAGCTTCGAGGTATGTCATCCCCGCATCTGTTGGACGCACCGTTCGAGTCGTCCGGGCCAGCAGATGCGTGCCGAGACGGGATTCCAGCGAATTGACCGCCCGCGAAACCGCGGCGGCCGACATGCCGAGTTTGTCGGCCGCGCCGGTAAAACTGCCTCGGTCGATGATGGCGATGAAAATCTCCATCTCACGCAATTTGTCCATTTGGTTTTCCACCCCGATCAACGTGCCGATACAGCGTGATTCTACGCGTTGTGACCGACATCGTGGCAATTCCCCGTATCCGTCGAAAAAGACTCTTTCAGGTGGTGAGGGGTATCAGAACATCCGATACCAGGGTGGCGAAATTTACCAACTTATTGGCCCAAAACTAAGCAGCTTCGCCGCCCATCAATTTGCCCTATCTCGGACAATCACTACAGCCGCTCAATATTTTCCGACGGCACTTTTTAGATGCTCTATCGAACATGAATAGCAATGGGACACCTATGACGATCGGCAAGCCTATACCAACTCGAACGGAAGCACCGATCGTTGCACAGTCGGCGGCGCCGGCTTCGGTGTCCGCTTCGGCGCCGGACGTGCAGACTCTCTCGCAACCGGCGCCGAAGCAATCGGCGCTGTCGATGCGTCTCGGCGTCGGCCTGGTTGGAATGCTGCTGGCGTCTTTGTTGGCTATCCTCAACGAACAGGTCACGGCACTGTCAATGACCGATATTCAGGGTGCGCTCTCGATTGGGCATGACGACGGAACCTGGCTGACGGCTCTGTTCGAGGCAGCCAATGTCGCTACGATGGTGTTTGCGCCGTGGTTTGGGATCACCTTCACACTCAAACGATTTACCATCGGCGCCGTCATCGCGACGATGCTTCTTGGGGTCCTGTGCCCTTTCGCGCCGAACCTGCCCACGCTCTATGTGTTACGCGTTCTGCAGGGGATGGCCGGCGGATGTCTTCCGCCGATGTTGATTATTGTGGCGCTGCGTTATCTTCCGCCTAAGGTGAAGCTATACGGACTCGCCGGGTACGCGCTCACGGCAACCTTTGGACCGGCGCTCGGCACACCGCTCGCCGCGTTGTGGACCGAGTATGTCGGTTGGCAAATGGCTTTTTGGCAAATCGTGCCGCTTGGCATCTTCTGCTGCGTGGCAATCCAGCAAGGCCTTCCGCCAGAGCCGCTGAAACTAGAACGACTCGGGGCATTCAATTGGACCGGATTTTTGACGGGATTTCCGGCCGTGGCCATGCTGGTGATCGGACTTCTGCAAGGCGATCGTCTCGACTGGCTCGATTCCGAATTGATTCGCGTGATGTTTATTGGCGGCGCTCTGCTATTTGTGACGTTCCTCCTCAACGAGTGGTTTCACCCGCTTCCTTTTTTTAAGCTGCAATTGTTGTCGCGCAGAAACTTCGCGCACGGACTGACGACGCTCGCGGGCGCGGTAATACTGTTGGTTGGCGTCGCGGCAATACCGGGACAATATCTCGCCAAGGTTCACGCCTACAGGCCACTGCAAACTGCACCCTTGTCATTGCTGGTTGCGATCCCATTATTGGTCGCGCTTCCTGTGACCGCGGCCGTCCTGAATCTACGCCGGGTTGACCATCGGTGGGTCATGGCCTTTGGATTGTGCCTCATGGTCAGCACCTGCCTGATGGGCAGCTTCATTACATCCGAGTGGATTCGCGACAATTTCTATTGGCTTCAATCGATACAAATCGCCGCGCAACCGATGCTGATCCTGGCAATCCTGATGGGTGTGACGACAGGCTTGCCTCCAACGGAGGGGCCATTTGCGTCGGCGATGTTCAATTCCGTCAAAACATTTTCCGCGGCTGTGGCAACGGCTCTTATCGAAGGGCTGAGTACAGATCGCGAACATCTTCATTCGAACACGCTCGTGGATTACTTAGGCAATCACGTGCTTGTGGCGAGCCAAAGCATAGACGCACCCAATGGTCTCGGCGAGCTCGCACACCGGATCCACGAACAGGCAGTAGTCCTGACCTCGGCGGATCTCTATCGCGTGATGGCGGGTATTGCCATCGTTCTGCTCTTCCTGGTGCCGGTGTTACCCGTGCGTATTTACCCGCCGTGGTGCACGACACCCCCTTCTTCTCATTAAGGGACGGTATTTATGTCATCCATTGCTCAGTCACCCCTCAAAATGATTCGTATTGCCGCTGTATTTGTCGCAGTCGGCGTTGGTGTTGGTGTTGGCGCGTTAGCCGGCTCAAGACTGTTAGGCGACTCGAGGGCGGAATCCTCAAACGACGCTTATGTAGCTGCCGATTTCACGCTCGTGGCGCCACGTATCACCGGCCAAATATCCGACGTATTTGTCGACGACAACCAATCGGTCAAGGCCGGGCAATTGCTGGTACGTATCGACGATCGTGACATCAAGGTCGCTCTGATGATTGCGCAAGCGGACGTGGAGGCGGCACAAGCTTCTGTCGCGAACTACGACGCCGAAATTGCGCGGCAACCCTCGCTGGTCGACCAGGCGCGTGCAACGCTAAAATCCGACGACGCAGCGATCGAGTTTGCCCGCGCCAACGCCTCGCGCTACCAGAATCTCTCAGCAGCCGGCGCGGGAACGGCGCAGGAGCAACAGCGCGCTTGGAGCACGCTTGCCGAGCAGCTAGCACAGCAAGCTCACGACCAAGCTGTGCTGGCGTCAACTTCGCGTAACCTGGACGTATTAAATACCCAGCGCGATAAGGCTGTCGGCGCGCTCGCACGCGCCGAGGCGGCGCTCGAGCAGGCGAAGCTTAACTTGTCCTATACGGAAATTCGCGCACCGATCGATGGCAAGATTGGACGGCGTTCTGTTCGGGTTGGCGCATTCGTCACGCCCGGCACGCCGATTCTCGCGGTCGTGCCGCTTGCCGCCGCCTATGTGGTCGCCAACTTCCAGGAAAACCAGATCACCCATATACGGCCAGGTGAGCCCGTGCGGATCAAGGTCGACAGCCTTCCAGGCGTTGTGGTTCGCGGCCGTGTCAATAGTCTCGCGCCTGCGACCGGCGTGAGCTTTGCGGCCATCGCGCCCGACAACGCGACGGGCAACTTCACGAAGGTTGTCCAACGTGTACCCGTCAAGATCACCATCGACCCAGGACAAGCTGCATCGTCTGCGTTGAGCATGGGTCTTTCTGTCGAAACGGAAGTCGCCGTCGGTCGACGTGGCGATGCATCGACCGAAGCAGGAGAACGAAAATGAAGACTAACGGCATTTCGCTTGATGCGTGGTTATTGAAGCTGCTGGCATGCCTGGTGATGACGGGTTGCACCGTGGGGCCCAATTTCGAGCATCCGACAACCGCCACGCCGGCACAAGTTTTTGAACGTACCCAATCTGCGCAAGCCTCGAGCAAGGCGGTCGAGGCCGAATTCAGTCCGGAATGGTGGACACTGTTTAACGACCCCACGTTAAACGCCCTCGAACAGCGGCTGGCCGATGCGAATCTCGATGTGGCTGCGGCGTCGGCGCGCCTTCGGCAAAGCAGAGCCGAACAGCGCGTCGCGGGTGCGGCGGAATATCCCACGCTAGACGGCGCTGCTTCGTACAACCGCGAACGCGGAAGCGAGAACGGCATTTTGTCGCTGCTCGGGGTCACTCCGACCGGAACCCCATCACAATCTGCATCGGGCAGTGCGCCGCTTGGCGTGGCGCCGTTGCCGGGCGCCAAGGGTTCGCCGGCTTACAATCTTTATCAAACCGGCTTCGATGCATCTTGGGAACTCGATATCTGGGGCGGGGTTCGCCGCGGTGTCGAAGCCGCGTCCGCCCTGTCGGATGCTTCTTACGAAGATCGAAATGCGATATTGTTGTCGGCCCGCGCCGAACTCGCACGAGACTATATCGAGTTGCGCGACACTCAGTCAACTCTGCAGATCGCAAAACAAAACCTGGCGATTGCTAACGATACGACCAAGCTTACACAGATACGCGTGCGTGAAGGTGTGACGACCGATCTGGACGCGGTGAACGCTTCCGCGCAGGTAGCGTCAATTGAAAGTCTGATTCCGACGCTCGAATCGAGATGTGAGACGACCATCAATGCCATTGGCGTACTACTCGCCGAGGAACCGGGCGCACTTCAGAAAACGCTCGGCGAGCCGCAGGACGTACCCGAGTTACCGGCACAGGTACCCATCGGCTTTCCGTCGGAGCTGGTGCAACGCAGACCCGATGTCAGAAAAGCCGAAGCGCAGCTGCATGCCGCCACGGCGTCGATCGGTATGGCAAAAGCCGATTTTTATCCGCGCATATCGCTAAATGGCAGTGCTGGCTTCCAGACGCTTCAACTTTCCAGCCTCGCCAGCTGGGCATCGGGACAGTTTGTTCTCGGCCCCTCCATCACGATGCCGATCTTCGAAGGCGGGCGTCTCAAGGGAACACTGCAGCTGCGCGAGGCGCAACAACAGGAGGCCGCGATCGTCTACAAACACACCGTACTTGAGGCTTGGCGCGAAGTGGACGATGCGCTGGTCGTCTACGATGCCGAACAGCTACGCCGCGATCGGCTAACGGCGGTGGTGACACTAAACCAGCGCGCACTCTCAATCGCGCAACAGCGCTACAAGGCGGGAGCGGTTGACTATATCGATGTATTGAACGTGCAAAAGCAACTGCTCGACGCACAAAGTAAACGCGAACAAAGCAAGGGGGCCGCTGCCGCGAATCTCGTCACCCTCTGCAAAGCACTAGGCGGCGGCTGGGATTCGACTTATGCCTATCGATAAATCGTGGAGCGAGATGCGATCGTCATTCGGCGTGTATTTTCTTCTCGGCTTACGATTGAGCGAACGTTTCGGCGCGCGTGGACGTTGCGTATAGGGCATTAGTCCACCCAATGAGATTGCACGCCGAAGCAGAGGTTCTCGGACAGCGTTGCTCCGATCGCTATTTTATTGGTTGACGACGAAGCAAGCATTCTCTCGGCGCTCAAACGTCTGTTTCGTTAATCCAAGCAATGGAAAAGGAGGGTCTCATTTGCGCGTGGAAGACATTATGACCAAGCGTATCGTCACCGTCGGTTTCGAAGATACGTTGTCGACCGTCAAGGAAATCTTCGATACTGTGAAATTTCACCATTTACTTGTCGTCGAAGATGGCGAACTACAAGGCATTGTGTCTGACCGCGACCTGCTCCAAGGGCAGTCTGACCTTTATATTCGACCCGGAACTGTCGCATTTTTGAAGATCGAACAAGTTAATCCATTAAATTTGCATTCCTACATTGGGTGGAAATCCTATCTCGCAGGATCCAGTGAAAATAGCGGTGGTTGATCCACAGAGGATGGGGTCTAGAAATTAATTCGCGTCACAATCTCCGATCCGGATTTTTTTAGTTCTAGAGCCGATCCGCTTTGATCAGTGCGTTCAACTTCATCCGCTCGGCCGCAACCGTCATAACACCTATTATTGGCCAGTCGAGAACAAACCCATCGTCAAGCGCCTGCCGCTGCAGTTTCGAATAATTCCATTGACTCAATTTTCCCGATTTCAGAGCCTCAGCAAGATTATGCTTGAGATTAATGGGGAAGCCCGCGTAAGCCTCGGAAAATGCGGCGTACTGGCGCGCATCAATTTCGCCCGACGCCGGAATCAAAGCCCAGGAGACGAATATGATAATCGCGATCAAAGGCATCGCCGTATAACGGAGAAAGAATTTTATGGGGGTCATGACTATAAATTACTCTCAATATTCTTGAATAAATATCGGTGACAGTTTGTCTACGTCGCCCAGACCACAAGCATCGCTCATACCGTCCGCCAGCTACTCGACGCCCAAATCGCAACGGCCACGAGAAAAATCGAGCAAGAACCCCACTGCGTTATAACGCTCGACCACGCGAGTGTTGAGCTCACCGTTACTTGAGCGTGGTCCGTCAAATATAAGAGAGTACCCGGCGCCATTTTCAGCTGACTCTCGACACTTCCCCACTTCAAGGTCAAGCCGATCGACGCAAGCCCACTACACACCAAGATTGCTCCGAGCAAAGGAGCATGATCCTGATAGGATATCGGGGTCTGGGCAGCCAGACGGCGGCAGAGGTAAGTTAAGGCCGTGACACTGACGACCGCCGAGAGTACGACAAACCACAACGGAAATCGTATCAAGATAACCATCATAAACCCAGCCATAGTCAGAAGTTGTGGCCATGCGTTCCAGACCAAGACCAAGCCGAATACTTTTACCTTGTTTGATAGTTGATTCACGACCTATGACCCTCAAAAATTTCTTGCGCAATAACGATCTGCCGCCATGGAACGGCAAATAATTTCGGTGCTTTTATGCATGGATTGGATTGACAGTACATGCCTTTAGTAGAAGCTACGGTGCGCGAACCACTGGCTTCACATGAAGCGCAGTCAGCACGCCTCTCAAAATTTCAATGGGAGGCGGAGGACAGCCGGGTATCGTCACGTCAACCGGCAGCAGGTTCGAAAGCGGTCCGCATACGGCATAGCTCTCCTTAAAGAGACCGCCCGTGCAAGCGCACTCGCCGACAGCGACCACCAATTTAGGGTGCGGCGTTGCTTCATATGCCCGGAGCACGGCATCCTTCATATTTACCGTGAGCGCCCCCGTAATCAGAAGCAGATCTGCGTGACGAGGGCTCGCGACAAACTTGATACCCAGCCCTTCAATGTTGTAATACGGATTGCCGAGCGCTTGAATTTCGAGCTCGCATCCATTGCAAGAGCCTGCATCGATGGCGCGTATGCATAGCGCCCGGCCGATGACGTCGAGAATGGTTTGCTGAATCTGCCGACCTTCGACTTGCCACGCGTCGTCCTTTTCGGGCGGCGGTTCAACGGGCGTGGTGGTTCGGGCTATCTGTTTTATAAGTTGCCACATTACAAGTCATGTCCAGCGTAGTTCAGACTGAAAGATTTGTTGATCAACGGGAAATCGGGCACGATATTGCCGATGATCGCGTATTCCAGGGCGGGCCAGTTCTGCCATGACGGGTCGTGACAATGGCAGCGTGCGATATTGCCGCTCGCATCCGTCTCCAGCGCCACCAGCACGTCACCTCGCCAACCTTCCACTCGGCCGACGCCGCAGGAGGGCAATGCGCTTTGTCCGACCGGTGTGAAGACCTCGCCGTCGGGGAGCGCGCTACAAAAAGTACGAATCAACTGAAGCGACTCATAGATTTCGTGAAAACGAAGCGTGACCCGGGCTGCCACATCGCCGCCCGAATCGCCAGTCAATAGCACATGAACCTGATCATAGGGCGCATGAGGATGATTCACACGCAGGTCGAATTTCTGCCCGCTCGCACGCCCCACCAAACCGCACACGCCGAAGTGCTGAGCCACGGTCACCAGGAGCGTTCCTGTGCCCGCAAAGCGATCTTGCAAGCCAGCGTGATTGTCATACAGGCTATGCAAGACGTGAACCTTTGCCTCAATCTGATCGCACTGCGTCACGATCGCGGCGAGAGGGTCAGGTGCAAGGTCTTGCGCAACGCCACCGGGAATGATTTGATCCATCGCATAGCGATGCCCGACAATCTGGTGATTCAAGCGTAGCCAATCTTCCTTCAGGCGTGAGAACTGAGCCAGGCCGTAGCCGAACCCGGCATCGTTGCCCAACGCCCCCAGATCGCCAAGATGGTTGGCAACGCGCTCGCGTTCCAGCCATAGTCCGCGCAGCCACAGGGCGCGCGGTGCGGCAGGTGACGCTCGGGCCTGCTCGACGGCCATGCAGAACGCCCAGGAGAACGCGACCGTGGTGTCTCCCGCGATACGCGCCGCCAAGCGACAGCCGTTTTGTAATGGCGTGTTTTGGAACAGCCGTTCGACGCCTCTATGCGCATAACCTAACCGTTCCTCAAGTCGCAGGACCTTTTCTCCGACAACCGAGAAGCGGAAATGACCCGGCTCGATGACACCGGCGTGAATCGGCCCAACGGCGATTTCGTGGACACCGTCTCCCGCGACACACACGAACGGATAGTCAGCCTCGGCCAAGTCAAAGCGCTCCCTCCCCGAAAATCGTTTTTGCAGGGGGAAATAATCATCTGGCCATTTGCCGTGGTTCAGCCACGGCCTAAGATCCTCGGAGCCGCGCGCGCGGACCCCAAGAAGATCGTATAGGGTCCGTTGCATGCGCGCCGCGCAAGGAAATAGGAGCGACAGATCAGGGTAGCCGTCGGCGCACTCAATCGGTAACTGCAGCCACAGTATGCCCTCCTCGATTTCATAGACGGCGGAAAGGACCGCGCTATGCGGATCCCCTTGCTCGGCGCCCCATAGGGTAATGAGTCGCGCGCCGGTTTGGCGTAATCTCGCAGCGACATGCGACCAGACATCGCGGTCGACCGAGGCGAGAAAGGTCGCAACGCCACCGACGCAAGCCGAAAGCTGCCGAACATCGGAAAGTTCAAGTTCGTCGATGCGCATCCGTTTATCCTCCAATCATCGTGGCCGCCTGCCGATACCAGGCGGAGAGATACGGCGGAATATAGAATCCCAACATCAAGCCGATGCCCAGATGAACGAACACCGGTAGCAAGGCCGGCGAATGCTCGAGTGGTTTAACCGTGGTCTCGCCAAAAACCATGTCCTGCACTCTCGCAAAGATTGCCGCAAAGGCCACCGCCAGCGCCAGCAATAAAAACGGTGCGGTCCAGGGCAGCTTGCTTATCGCAGTCGTCAGAATCAGAAATTCGCTGGCAAATAAGCCAAAAGGCGGCATGCCAAGGATTGCTAGCGCACCCAGCATCATTCCCCAGCCCACCGTCGGACTCACGCGCAACAAGCCGCGGATCTCATCGATCGACTGACTGCCGGCTTTTTGGACCGCATGGCCGACAGTAAAGAAAATTGCCGACTTCACGAGCGAGTGAACTGTCATGTGAAGTAGCGCGGCAAAGGTCGCAATCGGGCCGCCCAGGCCGAATGCGAACGTCATCAGACCCATGTGCTCAATAGACGAATAGGAGAAAAGCCGCTTGACGTCCTTTTGTCGGTACAAAGAAAAGGACGCCACTAAGGCCGAGATTAAGCCAAAACCAACCAGGAGTCGCCCGGGCAGGCCGTTTTGGAGTGCGCCGTCAGCCAGAACCTTGCAACGCAGCACCGCATACAGTGCGACATTCAACAGCAAACCGGATAACACCGCCGAGATCGGCGTGGGACCTTCGGCGTGCGCATCAGGTAGCCAGTTGTGCATAGGCACGAGACCGACTTTCGTGCCGTAGCCGACCAAGAAGAATACGAAGGCAAGGGAGATGATGGTCGGATCGAGACTGCCTTTGACCGCATTCAGGTTGGTCCAAAGCAAGGCATCGACATTGCCGCCCAACTGACGGTTAGCCGCCAGATAGAGAAGAATCGTACCAAACAGCGCTTGGGCAATGCCGACGCCGCACAGGATAAAATATTTCCATGCAGCCTCCAGGCTCGCGGCCGTACGATACACGCTGACAAGCAAGACGGTTGCAAGTGTTGCGGCCTCCATCGCGACCCACAAAATCCCCATATTGTTAGTCAGTAAGGCGAGCAGCATCGCAAAGATGAAAATTTGGTACATGCTGTGATAGAGCCGCATTCGACCATCGGTCATCTTGCCGCGATCCCGTTCAATGCGCATATACGGCCGAGAAAACAGCGACGTAGTCCAACCGACGAATGCCGTTAGCGTAACCAGAAAAACATTGAGCGGATCGATAAAGAAAAGTTTGCCAAGTGCGAACGTCGCGCCTTGGGAGACCGTTTGTATAGCGAGCACCATCGATGCGCAAAAAGTGAGAAAACTAAACGCCACATTGAGTTCAGGGGCGAAGTTACGCTGTCCCAGCAAAGCCAGGCACCCGCCAGCAATAATGGGAATGCCGAGAACACATAGCAATGCATGCGGATCAATCATCTTTGTGGCTTTCCAGATGTTGAATGTCCAGACTGTCGAATTGCTCGCGAATTTGGAACATGAATACCCCGAGTATCAGTATGCCGACTAACACATCCAGGCCGACGCCCAATTCGACGATCATCGGCATGCCGTTTGTTGCTGCTGCCGCGGCGAAAAACAAACTATTTTCCATGGATAGAAATGCGATGACTTGAGGTATCGCCTTTTTTCGGGTGATCATCATCAAGAAAGACAGCAAGACACAGGCCAGCGCAATCCCCAACGTGCCGCGAGCGGCGGACGATGCTAATTGACTAATCGGCAAGGCGACATTGAAGGCAATGATGACCAGCACGATGCCGATCAATAACGTTCCGGGAATATTAAGGAGTGGCTCGATATCCGCCTTGACTTGTAAGCGCCCCACCAGCTTGTATAGAATCCATGGAATCAAGCCGACCTTGAGCAGCAAGGTGAGCGACGCGGATAGATAAAGTTGCGTATCGCTCGTCACAAACCCTAGCACCAGATTGGCCGACACGAGTGTTATACCCTGCAAGGTGTATAGGTGGATCAAGGAGAGCACCCGGCGCTGGCTGAGCATGGCGAAGGCCAATAAAAGCAAGACAGAGGCAAGCAGGTTGACGATTTGCGCGGCGAAATTGTGCATTCAATCCCCCAGCAGAAAGTGAACAAGAATGCCAATCACTGCCAGCAGAAATGCCGTCATGAGGAACTCCGGCACGCGGAAAATGCGCATCTTGGCGTTGGCCGTTTCGACCACGGCCAACACGGCGCCACCGATGAGCAGCTTGAGCAGCAATACGGGTATCGCAAACAGTAGTGCGCTCGGGTTGCCTATTTGGGCAATCCCCCACGGCACAAACAAGGCGATGCCGATACACGAGTAAGCGAACAATTTCAGGCTTGCGGCCCATTCCATTAGGGCGAGATGCCGGCCGGAGTATTCGAGCAGCAATGCCTCATGGATCATCGTCAGTTCGAGGTGCGTCGTCGGATTATCGACCGGCAAACGCGCGTTCTCGGCGAGCAACACCATCGAGAACGCTATCCCTGCAAATGCAAGACTGGGGTAAATAGTCAGCTCGCGATGACTCAAAGTCGCCACGATGCTGGTCAGCAGTGTCGATTGCGTGATCAGCGAGGCCGAGAACAACACCATCAGTAAAGCGGGTTCGGCAAGAAATCCGACCAGCATTTCCCGGCGAGCGCCCAGCGTGCCAAAAGCCGTGCCAATGTCCATGGCCGCGAGCGAAATCGTCACCCGAGCAAGTGCAAATAAGCCCACTAACGCAATCGCGTCGGCTGCGGGGGAAAGTGGCAGATCGGTCGACAGCGTCGGCACGATGGCACATGCCAGGGCCATGGCCGCCCAATTGATATAGGGTGCCCCGCGAAACAGCGGACTGGCGTACTCGGCGACCACGGAGTCTTTGTTAAACAGTTTGTGGAGCATCCGATAGGGCTGCCAGATGCTCGGCGCACGGCGATTCTGCAGCCAAGCCCGGCATTGGTTGGTCCAACCTGTCAACAAAGGCGCGGTCGCCAGGGCGAGCAAGATTTCAAGCGCCTGGGAGAATAAGCCTGATAGCGTTACCATCGTCTCACCAGCATCAGCAAGATCATCAGCACCAGAAAACTGTGCATGAGGTAGCTCGATATCCGACCCGTTTGCAGTAATCCTGCTAATGCCGCAAGGCGTTGCACCAGCCGCACCAGCGGTTCGTAAAGCATGCACCAGGTGCGATCTTCAACACTCACTTTGTAGATCGGGTTCTTGTCGGAAGGCAGTGGCAGCTGCCGCGTTATTTTGAATAATGGGGTAAAAATTTCGCGAATCGGCTGCCCAAATCCCTCGGCCGTGTCCTGCATGCGCGGAGTGACAAACGGATAGCCGCAAGCCCAGGGTATCGCGCGCCGCAAACGTCCGTGGTAAAGGAGTCGAACGAGTAGCCAAGCGAGTGCACAGCAAGCAAGCAAAAACAACAGGAAAATCACTGGCATATAACTTGCCCTGTCAGGGCTCACCGGCGCCAGCAGAAGTCCGCTGTGCTTGGCCACCGTGGGCCCGATACCGACGCCTATCAACGCGAAGGTCACGCGGTTCAAGACCTCGATAAATTGCACCGGCAGCAAGCCAAGCAAGACACAGAGCGTCGCCAACCACGCGTAGGCAGTCCGTTCCCAAGGACTCGCGTCGCTCGCGTCACTGAGTTTGGCCTCGCGTGGCTGACCAAGAAAGATAATGCCGAAGAACTTAACCATGGTATAGCCCGCCAGCGCGGCGATCAATGCAATCAGCGCCGCCACAATCGGCACGGCCATGTTCAAGAACGAGTTCGGCAGTCCAGGCGTAAACAGAAAGCTTTGCAACAACAGCCACTCGGACACAAAGCCGCTAAGCGGCGGCAAACCCGCGCTGGCCAGCACCCCCACCAATACGGCCCAGGCAGTCCACGGCATAACGCGGATCAAGCCCCCCAGATGCCCGAGATTCCGCTCGCCGGTCGCACGCAATACGGAACCCGTACCCAAAAAAAGCAAGCTTTTAAACATGGCGTGGCTAGCGATTTGGTAAAGCAGTGCCGTCAACGACAACGCTGCCAGAGTGGGCATGTCGTAAGCGTGAAAAAGAATCGCGAGTCCCAGGCTCACGAACATTAGTCCGATATTATCGATTGATGAGTACGCCAACAGGCGCTTCATGTCCGTCTGGACGGTGCTGAATACCACCCCGAACAATGCGGTAACCAGCCCCAGCGTCAGGACGAATGCCCCCCACCACCAAAGTTGCTGGTGGAGCAAATCAAATACCGTACGCAGGATGCCGTACAGCCCTGCTTTCAGGACGAAGCCGCTCATCAATGCGGAAACGGGCGATGGCGCCGCGGGGTGAGCCTCGGGTAGCCAGATATGCAATGGGAAAATCCCGGCTTTAGCGCCGAAACCGAACACCGCCAACAGGAATGCCACGGAAGCCCAGCATGCATCGAGATGCTGAAGACGCATATTGGCGAATGTGTAGTCCCCAGAATTGGCTTGCAGCAAGCCAAAGCAAAGCAATAGCGCTAGTGCGCCGGCATGGGAGATTAAGAAGTAAAGATAGCCGGCCCATCGAATCTCGGCGATGCGGTGGTTCGTCATCACGAGAAAGGCCGCGGACACGGTCATCGCCTCCCAAGCGAACATGAACAGATACGCGTCATTAGCGAGCAGCACGAGCGCCATGCTCGCGAGGCAGACGTGATATTCGAAGCACAGCAGTCCGGGGGGAGTGCCTTCGCCTTTGCGAAAATAGCCGGCGGAGAACGCGCCAATGCCCGTGCTCACGGCTCCGAGGACACATAGAAAATAAGCAGATAGGCCGTCAAGCCGCAAGTGAAATGGCAGGTCAGGCAGGCCCAGCGGCAAGATGATCTCTTGAGGCTCCGAGAACATGCCGAGCAAACCCAAACCCAACACCATCACGCCAATCGCGGCGCCGGCAGGGAACAGTGCGTGCGCTACAAGCGCAGTGCGGCGTAGATTGAACAGCCCAAGGATGCCGAGGATTAACCACGCCGCGACCACCAATAGAACATAGTGGATGACCAAAAGGTGGTCCATCGGCGTTCCCCTTCAGTACTGTGGCTGATTAAAATGCACGTCGAGGTAAGGTGTTCAATGAATTCATGTCATGCGGGTCCGTCATTCGAAAGGCTCAATTTTTTTGACATACCGACTCAATTCTAAGCCCATCGATTGATCAATTTCTTTAGCATTCCTATACATATGTTGCCATTCTGGAATGTTCTGCTGCTTTAAGCCTAGCGCAATAGTGTGTCGTTCACGACGCACTGAGGTGCGCAACAGCTTTCCATCACATGCGTGACGTATGCGATAGATGCAGTTTTCCAGTTGCGCGTCATTGTCCAATAAATTTGCGACAACGACACCCTCGTGACGAAGCGCGGCATAACAATCATCATAAAAGCACTGGGTCGACAAGTTAAACGGCAATCCATAGCCATCGAACCCATCAAGCAGGATAATATCCGCCACATCATTCTTGCCGGAGAGATATTCGGCCGCATCAGCATGAATAACTCGAAATCGATCAGAGTCTTGTGGTATGACAAACTGATCACGCAGCGCAATGACTCTCTCATCGATTTCAATTGTCGTAATCCGGCTGGCGGATAGATTATGGAAGCAGTACTTTGAGAGTGAGCCTCCACCCAAGCCTACGATCCAAATGTCTTTGGGGCAAGGATGAAAGAGCAAAAATAGCATCATGGCGCCGGTGTACGCCAAATCGAGTTCTAGCGGAGCATTTTTCCGCATCGAACTTTGTACGTGGAAATTATCAAATCGCAATGATTGCGTCTGCCGGTCCGTCTGAACACGAGGCTCCTCAAATGGCTCACGCAGCAGACGCTCTAATATATTTCTCATGTTGTCCTGAACCGGTAAGCAAGCCAATCTTCGTCGCCAGTCTTTCCGCTCTACTGAAATGTGGCAGTGGGCTACGTTCTACACCTGACACTTTTGCCTACTGTAGCCTGTGATGCGGTACCAACGTGAAAGGTATGCTGCGGGCCCGTCGCGTTTCAAAAAGCGAAGCCGCATTGCTCAAAATGCGCATCGCGCTCTCGAACATGGAATCCGGCCCGAGCAGTGAGGTGGCGTCAACGATGCGCCGCTGTTGGATGAGCACCGCAA
>Ga0302220_10001597_pt1 | contig 17596 bp, 11 predicted proteins | sample II_Palsa_E1_3_FD_194572 | JGI IMG/M metagenome (GOLD analysis project Ga0302220, IMG submission 194572) | Peat permafrost microbial communities from Stordalen Mire near Abisko, Sweden - II_Palsa_E1_3 | ecosystem: Environmental > Terrestrial > Soil > Palsa > Peat permafrost | place: Sweden...
CTTCTGCAAACGGGTATGTACCTCTTACTTCGAGGGAAGGGTAGAACGAGTAGAAAGGCCGTGCCGTGAGATCGATACCAGCGGTTATGCCCAGGTTTTTGCCGGATTCCAGCCCGGTAAAGGTCCCGGTGGCGCCACCGAAAGCTGAGATTCGCAGAGGTTGAGTTGCCGTAGGACTGCTCTGCGCCTTTGCAACAGAAATGACGATCATAGCTGTGAATAGCACGGATATGGTTTTATTGATCCTGAGCTTCAACGTGGCTCCTTAAGCCAGCCTACACACAATGAAGATAGATGCGTAAATGGGACAATGGAATGTACGAATTTGTGTCTCGCATTTGAGGCTCGGTTTCGACTATATCGGCTTAGAGACGCATGAGCACGAGAAGAGTGGGCGCAGTAATGAGAGCACCCCTCTCACCCACTCGTTAGGTTGCTAAGTGGTTCATGATTGAAGGCGCCGAAAAGTCTTTCTCTCTCTGATCCAATAAATATTGTCGCTACACGGCCTTTATACGATTCTTAGGTTTTACGTGCAGTTTTTTGCAGCGCATATGGTTGTGCGGTCTCTTTGTGGGAGCTACTGTGCAGGAGCCATAGAGACAACGGTAATTCCGTCAGTAACAGAGACGGTAATTGGATTGCCGGTGGCGGCAGGTTGCGAAGTCAAATTTCCTTCGTCATCAAGCGTTGAAAGAGTTATAGCACCGACGGGCGTGTTCGAGGTGACTGTGACTGACTGTGGTGGAATCGAATAAGTCTGATACGGCGAGACCGGATTTGCACTTGCCACACCTAACCACAACGCGAGCATGTAAGTCCCATCCTTCTTCTGGAAGAGAACATGTTCCAGATTTGCAGTTTGCCCTGAGAGACTGTAGTCCAGTTTGCCGGGAGTGGTAAAGTTTTGATCCGCAAACAGGCTGATGAGGTTCTGGATTGCGGTGTAGGCAGGTTTTGGCGTGAAATCGGCCTGCATCAGTCCATAACCTGGAGAGTTGACGTCTTCGACGAACTCATAGATATATGTCCGCATAACGTTCAGCGCAAGATGCTGAAAGAGTATGCGAGTGATGTACTTCCCGAGGACTTCGTCCGTCTGGGTGCCGCTGATATAGCCAGTCTCTGTAGAAACGACAGGAAGTCCTACTGCGTTCAGCTGTGCAATGCAGATATTGAACGGCATGGATCCGTAATATCCGCAACCAAAGAAGGCGCCACCGTACGAAGGCGTCTCCGGATATCTGGGATAGTAGTAATCATGCATGTTTCCATCGTTGACGTATGCACTCAGGTCGCCCTGAGTACCGACAAGGTTAATGTCAGTCATAGTTTCGTTATAGATTGGAACCGTAGCGGTGTTTGGGTTGCCCCGGACTGTAGCGTTAAGTGTCGCCATGAATGCGGTGAGAACCGGTCCAGCATCCTGATTATCTTCGTTGGGACCTTCAAATGCGTCGATGGAGTCAGGGGCGTTGGCATAGATCGCGTTGATATTCTGTGGGGTGTCTAGTCGATCGATATTCCAGTCTGCCTTAATGCCAGCCTGCCCAAGGGCCTCAGCATTGGCGTATTCGAACGAGTACGCGTAGGGATCAATGCCGTTTCGGTAGTGATGAATCCCCAGGGCGACCATCGCATTGAAAAGTCCTGGAAAGTTTGTGACATAGGGTGTGTTGCTGTAATGAAGATGAACATTTACTCCGACTGAGTCGGGAAAGCTGAACGCGCTGAGTGCCTGTTGACCCTGGCCACTGTTGATAAATACCGAGGTGGTCGCAGAGCCGACGTGTCCGAGATTGTCGGTCGCAGTGCACGTAATCTGAACGGCTCCCGAGGCCACGCCTGTCGAATTCAATGTCGCGGAACTTCCATTTGCCGTGAGCGAGCCAGCTGAGGAGGTAAAACTTATAGTGATTGGGAGGCCGGAGGGACTGGAGCCCACTGCCGTGATAACGGCGGAATCGCCCTGATTGATGGACGAAGGGGATGAAGAGCAGGTTACAGTTGGCGTGGCAGCAACAGGCAAAATGACCAATGGAGCGCTTAGCGACGTACTTGAAGCTGTTGTTGAGCTGCCGGAATATGTTGCCGATATCTGGTGTGTTCCCTGAGAAAGACCCGCTATACTCACCCCGGCTATGCCGGCGGAGACGGGGGTCGTCGCGATGACATTTGTTCCGTCCAAAAATACAACTTGCCCGCCAGAAACAGGAGCCGTCGATGTAATCACAGCTACAAAAGCGAGACCCTCGCCAACATAGACAGAGCCTCCCGGGAGTGCCAGTGCTGTCTGGGTTGATGCGACCGAAGGTTGCTGCCCGAAGCTCGGCCTGCAAGAAGTTGACACAAGACCAAAGCTGGTCAAGATGGTGAGTGTGTATACAAACGTTCTTCGCATTGACCGCATCCTTGTACATAAGTCAGGAGAGAGAGAAAGGATATTTCCCTCGAAAATGTCATTGGGCACGATAGACCCAGCTGAAAGGCACAAAAGGACGAGGGCTTATCAGGCGTCTAAAGTGACCTAACGGAAGTCGCTATGTTGTTATGGTTCGGTTTGGCCATGAGGGACGCCAAATCGACTTTTATAGAGTGATCTGCTGCGGCATTCGCCTGTAAACCATAGCGGCTTGACTGTTTATTGATATCGAATGCTTTGATGCTGGTATGCAAATCGACATCCGGCAACCCACACTTTGTCCGTCAACCTCTGCCGCAGAGTTTGACGCAAAAGAGAATTGATTTTGGGTATAAATTATTACTATTCTGCTTATCAAATCGTTCAATAGCGAAGCTCTCAATATCAGTATGGGGCGAGTCTCAAGGTGCTGCTCAAGCGCCAGTGCGAGATGAACAAATGGTTCGTAGCAAATATGCTTTGGACCAAGGTATTAATTTTGGCAGGAAGGTACAGCAGAAAGGTAAACAGGGATAGACACGACTATGAGCAGTGCAAAGTACGAATGCGCGCTAGTTACAAGCTGTTACTACACAGAAAGCGTCTTGATCCAGCTAGAGCATAACAGCATAATTTCTTTAAAAAAAGGGGTGATCCTAAAAAAACAAAACTTCGGCATGTACAGATGATGTGTTTCTGCCCTGATTAAAGTGCATCCATGTCACACTCGACCTTCTATATCTCACAACTATGCAGAACCGTAAACTGATGACGATCCCTCAGAGACCGCTCTTGAGTCGTGGATACAGCGGAGATGATCTCGAATGCACAGGGAAACTCCACCGAATCCTCAGTCTGTCATCCGCGAGACGCAGAGAACGTAGATCTGGCTCTTCATTCAAATGTCGACAACAGCCCCGAAAGCATCTGGCGCAATGTTTCCTGCATGCCACCTATTCGCAACGAGTGGACGCAGCTCACCACGGTCCTCTGAGATATCGCAGACTGCCGGAGATCTTCCATGAGGACGTAATACGATCGTCGCGACTCGATCTCAAAACACATGGTGGGTGCTCTTGGTTCACGAAGACGCGTTGTTCTTGCAGATAGTTCCGGTCTGGCCTCGATACCGGTCTGCTTACACAATGCCTCCCATCAGGGGATCGGTAAAGCTGGAGTGGCCTGTTTCCACATGGCCGGCAAAGCGGGCTTCAGACGCCGACTGTCCGGCCTTCACGGTGAGGTCGTACCAGCAGTAGCTCTGCTTCAGATTGAGCACGATGGATGTCTCCTGCATGGGGGCGATCGCTCTGATTACGGTGCCTGTCTTGTATGAGTTGTCCTGCACTGCGACTGTAACCGGCTGCCCGCCAGTATTGTGCAGGTGAACCCGCACATTGCCGGTCAACCGCGAACCCTCTCGCTCATAGTCAGTCCGCACCTGTAGCGAAGGTTCATTCGAATCTCCTGTGAAGGAGCGATAGAAGCCATTCGGTCCGTGTACGTCGATTGCGTAGCGGGCATCGGCAAAGAGAGAGAGCGGAAGCACCTCGTGAAGAGTATCGCCGGGTTTCACGGCGTAAGTTGCTACCATCATTCCTTTGCCGCCTTTGGCTCCGCCGTGGGTGTTGCGAAGGTAGACGTTGAAGGGAGCGCCGACGGCACGCCTTCCATGCACGTCGTCTCCGGCCTTCATGCGCAGCTCGTAGGTGGTGCGGTCAGCGCTCAGGCAGCCCTCCGCGTAGAGTTCATACGGGAGAGAGCACGCCGGGCGTATGCCCTTCTCCTGGTGCGAGGTGAACCGGGACTGAAGCAGGTTGCGATTCACGTCTTCTATCTGCGCGGCGTTCAGCCTGATGAAGTTTGACGGGACCTCTTTATAGCGGGCCTGCTGGATGCTGACGACAAACCTGTCGCGGTCCAGAAAATCGAGCCTGGGCCCCTTCGTATCGTGAGGACGGAATACCGAGGTGAGGTCTCCGGAGATGGCACGCCGCCACTCGCTGATGTTATCCTCCTTCACCTTCCTCCCGTACTTCTTCTGTACGAAGTCTTCGAGAAACATAAGCGTCGAGGTGTGATCGAAGAGCTGGGAGTTGACCCACCCTCCGCGGCTCCAGGGAGACGCAACGACCATCGGCACACGGAAGCCCATGCCGATGGGGGCCGAGCGCGCCTCGTTTTCGGATACTCCCTGCTGCAACTCGTCTTCGACATAGGTGTACTCGATGCCGGTATCAACACCGACGGAGGCTCGGCCCGTATCCGGACGCTTCGGGTCGGCGGCGACAAACGAAGGCGCATGATCGAAGTAGCCGTCGTTTTCGTCGTAGGTCAGGATGAAGATCGTCTTCTTCCAGACGTCGGGATTTTGGGTGAGGATGTCCATGACCTCGGAGACGTACCATGCGCCAAACCACGGCGATGTCGGGTGGTCAGAGAACTTCTCCGGCGCGCTCAACCAGGAGACGGTGGGCAGTTTGCCTTCCTTTACATCCTGCCGGAACTGGTGCAGGATATCTCCTTTCGGCACCGTCATCTCCTGCTGTTTGCCGTCGTTTTTAAATGAGAGAGGTTCCAGAGAACGATAGTGAGGATCGGCAGCGTTCGTAACAAAGGCGGCATCGTGAAGCGCGCGCTTTTGTTCGGTGAGCTCCTTGTAGCGGGCTTCACCGCTGTCCGCGAGCATTGTCTTCAACCTCTGTATATGGCTCTGCTCGTTCTCAAGCCGGGTGCGCAGTTGAACGGCGATATGCGGATCCTTTGTGTCTGCCAGCGTGCGTTCGAGCTTCGCTATCTGCTGCCTGAGCGAAACAAGCTGTTCCTGTATGGCCAAAACGCTGCCCGGGTACGCCTCGATGTTATAGGCCGAAAAGTATTCCAACAGGTTGCAGCCGAAGTTCGACAGCCATGCCTGCTCCTCGCTGGTCATGCCACCTGAGTTCGTCAACTCATTCTGATAAAATTTCCAGCTGATCCCGGCTTTGTAGAGGCGCTCGGGGTAGGTCTTCCACGTCATCCCGCCGTTCAGGATCTCGTCATTGCGCATGTAGACCTTAGAGCCTGCACGCTGCTCGTCTCGTACGGTACCCGTCCAGAAAACGCTGCGATTGGGCGTGGTGCTGGTCATTACCGAGCAGTAGTTCTGGTCACACACCGTGAAGGCATCCGCAAGCGCGTAGTAAAACGGCAGGTCTTCGCGCGTATAGTGTCCCATGGTCAGCGGTAGATGGGCGTACTCGCGCGCATATGAACGCTTTGCCTCCAGCCAGCCATCATGGTGTCCCTCATTCCATGCGTCCACCTGGCTGTGTCGGGAGTGGGGAATAGATCCCATCCACGTAATGCGGGTGTCTCGGATATCCAGCCGCCACGGAGCATAGGAGTCTCCTGCAGCGTCGGTCTGCACGAATACAGAGTTGCCGTTGGCCAGTCGAATCGCACGCGGATCGTTGAACCCGCGAACACCCTGCAGCGTGCCCAGCGCGTGATCGAAGGATCGGTTCTCCTGCATCAGGATGACAATGTGCTCGGCATCCATGTAGGTGGATCCCGGCTCCGGTTCGATTGCCAAAGCTCGCTTGATCGAGTCCGGAACAAATCCGGCTACGCCTGCCGTGCCCGACAACATCGCTGCAATTTTTAGAAAATCCCGCCTTGTGTGCGTCATGTTTTCATCTTTTCACAACTACTGTTGTGGCTTGATGAAAGAGTGTTCGCATTTGCATCGAGGCAAACAAAGTCAGAACCAGACCCTTGCACCCGCTCACCGCTTTGGCTTGCAACTACATTAGAACTACTTACTGTACGGGGCTAACCCTCAGCCGATCGATTGGGGCCGTTGCCAGTTTTCTCCAACAATATGCTTGTCTACCACCTCTGAACCAAGGCCTACACCAGTTACACCATAGGCTTCCGGCGCAACGGTATGTGGCGCGTGCGCTTCAATAGTGACTCGAACGACTACGTGCCTGCTTTCAAGGTTGGAACAGCTTCGACACGCTTGCAGACGATCCCCCCCCTGAACGGCATGCCGTTTAGCAGAAACATCGGAATCGCGGCTTATACCTGCATTGTCCTTTCTCAGGATTAATCCGAATCGGCCGCCAGGCTTCTTACGCAGCCTCTGGCTATCTGCATCTGTGGTGAGCACCCCGACGATCACATTGTGAGCAGGCAACGAGTGGGCGCGTTCATCGGCACATCTCTGGAGGAGTACTTGCGCCACGCGGCGTAACTCAGGTCGTTTTGATGGGAGTTGCGCCAAGTACCGGCGAGAAAGCGAGGGACGTAGTACCTACGATTACGGTTACAACGATGTGCTGGTCGTGGATGCGATGACCGATCGGGACGCTGATGCACACCGTCACAGCATCGAGAAGATTTTTCCCGGCTGGGTGAGACAGACACAATCGACACCGCGCTGAAGCTGTTGAAGGATGCACCGGCTCTCGATTAGGATTTGGAAGTGGTAAAGGAGGATGTTAATGAGTTCGTCAAGTGGATCGGTATCCTGGTTGGATAGTTGGTGGCCGCTGCTGGTGATCCTTTATGGAGTGATTTTCGTCTCGATTCTGGTCACGTTTTCGCCGACGTTGTGAAGATAAGATGCGGCGCAAGCCGTGTCTTTTTTAATCCGGAGAAGAGGATGGTGTTTTCGTTATCCTAATGTCCTGCTGAGTTTTCGTAACGACGAGCATAAGCCCATTTACGGATGGTTATCTGGATGAAGCATTCTGCGTTGCCAGTTATCGTAGTCGACCTTTGCCATTTCGAGTTGTGGAACCTCGTATAGCCTTTCCTCTTCCGCGAAACAATGTTCAATTCCAGACAGGCGTGCCTGCGCGAAGACTGGAGCATAGTCGATAAAGCCTTTGCCTGATTCTGTTCCTTCGGGCGATTCGGATCGCCCAATTGAGTTGTCGGTTCCGTGATGGAACTGAAGTCCTTGATGTGGAGCATCCGAAAACGCTTTGGGAACTTCTTCATGTTGATCACCGGGCTCGCGCCTGCCACCGTCATCCGCCCGCAATCGATCTCGAAGTGTACCAGTTCAGGATCCGTTTCCTTCAAAAGTAAGTCATAGCCATATTCCTGACGGACGGGCTGATCGAGCGGAAGACCATCCCCAGGTGCCTCTCAAACTGGAGTACAGCCTCCCGCCGCTGGGGGCATACCCGAGGCATTTTTAGCCATATCGCGACACCTTGCCTATCTCACGCGCCAGAGTCGTTCGCTGTATCGTTATAATGAGAGAGGCGCGCTCCATTGCCGAATGTGGCAGAGTTAAAGCGAGAGCGCGCAGATGTTGATGCACTTTATTGCCAACATTGCCACGCTTAGGACCATTAGGGAGACATGACTAAAGCCCACCAACATCCTCTTGAAAAGATCCTCGAGAGTCGAATTGCGATTATCGATGGAGCGATGGGCACGACGATCCGCACCTATGGTATGGCGGAAGCTGACATCCGTGGGGAGCGCTTCAGGGACTCGACGAAGGATCTGCTGAATAACGGGGATATTTTCTCGTTGACGCAGCCGAATATGATCTGTGACATCCATCGACGTTTTTTGGACGCTGGGGCGGACATCATCGAAACGAACACCTTCGGCGCTACCAGCATCACCCAGAGTGAATTCTTCGTGGACGATCCTCGGGAGCATGGTGGTCGCAAGGATCCCGACTTCTACCAGAGGATCATCGAAGATAAGTTCCTCGGCAACCTGGCTTGGGAGATCAACGAGACGTCGGCGCGGCAGTGTCGGGAGTGGGCCGATCGTGTGGGCAATGCAACCGGGCGTCAGCGGTTTGTGGCGGGGGCGATTGGACCGCTCACTGTGTCGCTTTCAAACTCGCCCGATGCGGATGATGCAGGCTTTCGTGTGGTTACGTTCGATCAGGTGAAGACCGCTTACATGCAGCAGGTGCGTGCCCTTATCGCTGGCGGCTCGGACCTGCTTCTGGTCGAGACTATCTTTGACTCGCTGAACGCGAAGGCGGCGCTGGTCGCCATCCGTGAGGTGTTCGATGAGGATGGCAAGGAGCTTCCGGTGATGATCTCGGCGGCTGTGGGGCGTGGTGGCGAGACGCTGATCTCTGCGCAGACCACAGAGGCGTTCTGGAATGCGGTGCAGCACGTTAAGCCGCTGTCGGTAGGGCTTAACTGCTCTCTCGGCCCCGATCTGATGTATCCGTTCCTGGAGGAGCTCTCTGAAAAGGCGGACGTGGCGATCTCGTGCTACCCGAATGCCGGTTTGCCGAATCCTCTGTCGGAGACCGGCTTCGATCTGGGGCCGCAGGATATGGCCCGTTACCTGGGCGACTTTGCACGGGGAGGCCTGATCAATATTGCCGGCGGCTGCTGCGGCAACACGCCCGAGCATATTGCGGCTATCGCAAAGGTGCTTGAGGGCAAGGCTCCGCGAAAGCTGGGCCGGATTGAGGTCGCAGCTTGACCGGGGCTATCGAGACCAAGCCACTCCGTCTGTCGGGATCACAGCCATTCACCCAGCAGCCCGGCGTCTACATCCTGATCGGCGAGCGGACCAATGTGGCCGGTTCGCCGAAGTTTGCGAAGCTGATCAAGGAAGGCAAGTACGAGGAAGCAGTAAGCGTGGCCCGGCAGCAAGTCGATAATGGGGCCAATGTCATCGACATCTGCATGGACGAGGGCATGATTGACGGCGTCACGGCGATGACACGCTACCTGCAGTTGCTCGGGAGCGAGCCTGAGGTTGCGAAGGTCCCGTTTATGGTGGACTCCTCAAAGTGGGAGGTCATCGAGGCCGGTCTCAAATGCCTGCAGGGCAAGGGGATCGTGAACTCGATCTCACTGAAAGAAGGCGAAGAGAGGTTTCGCCATAATGCCGCGAAGGTGCTGAAGTATGGCGCGGCGGTCGTGGTGATGGCCTTTGACGAACAGGGTCAGGCCGCGACGTACGAGGAGAAGATCCGCATCTGCGAGCGCGCCTACCGCACCCTGGTCGACGAGGTCGGTTTCCCGCCCGAAGACATCATCTTCGACCCGAACATCCTCACCGTTGCCACTGGCATGGAGGAGCACAACAACTACGCGGTTGACTTCATCAACGCTACACGCTGGATCAAGGCCAACCTGCCGCACGCGAAGGTCAGCGGTGGCGTCTCGAACATCTCTTTTAGCTTTCGAGGCAACAACAAGGTTCGCGAGGCCATGCACTCTGCGTTTCTTTATCACGCCATCGCGGCGGGCATGGACATGGGCATCGTGAATGCCGGGATGCTCGAGGTATATGAGGAGATTGAGCCTGAGCTGAAGGTACTGGTCGAGGACGTACTACTGAACCGCCGTTCCGACGCGACAGAGCGACTGGTGGAGCACGGCGAAAAGCTGAAGAGCATCGGGACAGTAGTAAATGAAAAGAAAGCCGAGGAGTGGCGCAACGGCACGGTCGAAGAGCGTCTTTCTCACGCGCTGGTCAAGGGGATCGACGCGTACATCGAAATCGACGCCGAGGAAGCCCGCGTGAACCTAGGCCGGCCTCTGTTGGTGATCGAAGGCCCGCTGATGGCTGGCATGAGCGTGGTCGGTGATTTGTTTGGAGCGGGCAAGATGTTCTTGCCGCAAGTGGTGAAGTCTGCCCGGGTGATGAAAAAAGCCGTGGCGCACCTGACGCCGTTCATGGAGGCCGAAAAGGCGGCGATGGAGGCGGCTGGCCAGGTCGTCAAGGCCCAGGGAAAAATCGTGCTCGCAACGGTTAAGGGTGACGTTCACGACATTGGCAAGAACATCGTCGGCGTCGTGCTCGCCTGCAACAACTACGAGGTCATCGACATGGGAGTGATGGTCTCCTGTGAAAAGATCCTCGAACGCGCCAGGGCCGAGAAGGCGGACCTGATCGGCCTGAGCGGCCTGATTACACCGTCTCTTGACGAGATGGTGCATGTGGCCAAGGAGATGGAGCGTCAGGGTTTCAAGTTGCCTCTGCTTATCGGCGGGGCAACCACGAGCCGGGCGCACACGGCCGTCAAGATTGCACCGCACTACAGCGAGCCGGTAGTCCACGTGCTGGATGCCAGCCGGGCGGTCCCCGTGACGACCAGTCTTCTGAGTGAGGATGGCAAGGCGAACTTCGTAGTACAGCATCGCGCCAACTACGAAGCAATTCGCAAGGCCCACTCCGCGCCGCGCCAGAAGGTCGTTCCGCTGGAGGCCGCTCGCGCAAGGCGGACTCCGATCGAGTGGCGTGCCGAAGATCTGCCCGTGCCCGAGTTCATTGGCGTGCGCGTGCTCGACAACTTTCCTCTGGCGACGCTGCGCGAGTTCATCGACTGGTCGCCATTCTTCCATACCTGGGGGATGAAAGGCATTTACCCGCGCATTCTCGACCACGAGGAGCAAGGTGTCGAGGCGCGAAAGATATTCACCGATGCCAATGCGTTGCTGGATACGATCATTGACAAAAACCTAATTACGGCGCGTGGCGTCTACGGCTTCTTTCCCGCCAACGCCGTGGCCGACGATGTCGAGCTGTACACGGACAAAACACGCGGAAAGGTGCTCGAGCGATTCCACTTTCTCCGCCAGCAATCAAACCGGGAAGGCAGCGAACCGTGTCGTTCGCTCGCCGACTTCATCGCGCCGAAGGAAACCGGGCTGTCCGATACCATCGGTGCTTTCGCGGTAACCAGCGGGATCGGCCTGAAGGAGCTGTGCGACCGGTTCAGAGCCGAGAACGACGACTATAACGCGATCATGGCGGAGGCCGTCGCCGATCGCCTGGCTGAAGCTTTCGCCGAATGCCTGCACAAGCGGGTGCGGGATGAATGGGGTTATGGCCGGACGGAAGGCCTGAGTCCCGCGGACCTCATCCAGGAAAAGTATCGTGGGATCCGGCCGGCCGCGGGTTATCCGGCCTGCCCGGACCACACAGAGAAAGGTCCGCTCTGGCGTCTGCTCGATGTAGAGACGAAAACCGGCATGCTGATTACGGAGTCATTTGCGATGTGGCCCGGCTCGAGCGTGAGTGGGCTTTACTTCGCTCACCCGGAATCGCGATATTTCAGCCTTGGCAAGATCGACCGCGACCAGATCTCCGACTATCACGAACGCAAGGGGATGAGCGTGGCAGAGGTCGAGCGATGGCTCGGACCTAACCTGAACTACGACCCCGCGGAATAGCATTCGGACCTGTAGCCGTTAGGGGCTATCTGAATTCTTAGAAATTTGCTCCGGAATATTGTCAATATTGAACTCTCCAGTCGTGCAATCACAAATAATTTGGTCGGCACATTCTGTGGTTCAGCGACAAATCCGCAAGCAATGGATTCACGGAAGCGAAGCGGCCAATGTATTGGGTTTCGCTCCATGGCTTCTCTGTAAGGAGAATGAAAAGGGATGCCGGTGAAACTCCGAAGCGCTGCAAACAGGCGAAACCCGCAACCGCCAAATTCTTGAGCAGCGCATTCCAGCAACTCGCCAGGGGAAGCCATAAGTCTTCACTGGCGCTGCACTATTTCTCTCCTGTGCCGCAAGCGAGTACGTTACAGGCACTGTACTCACGCTCGATGTGTACGCGCACGCTGTCACGCCGGACAAGCGGAGGGGGCAGTCAAAGGTGGCGGAGATGCTCCGGCCGGAAAGGGAACGAAGGAGAATCCTTATTGGATCCTCGACCATTTTTGAGGAGGCTATAAGTGATTGAAAATATGGTAGGCACGAGCGGATTCGAACCGCTGACCTCTACCGTGTCAAGGTAGCGCTCTAACCAACTGAGCTACGCGCCTGCGTACTTTCCTCTAGTCTAAACGGAAACAAGAGGTTACGGCAACCTGCGCATGAACCTGATTTACGATTGAATGACTCCAACGTGCCCTTTTTGAATCAATTCCGTGCCGCGCCCAACCTGCTTACACTGATGCGGTTGTTTATTATCCCGTTTCTGGTGATTGAAATTCTGGATGGGCACTATGTTTTAGCGTTTGCCTTGTTTATGTTGGCCGGGATCAGCGATGCTCTGGACGGGTTGCTGGCGCGATGGTTGAGCCAGAAGACGACGTTAGGGCAATATCTGGATCCCATCGCCGATAAACTGCTGCTAAGCACCTTATTTGTCGTGCTCACGCATGTGGGGTTGATGCCACGCTATGTGACGGTACTGGTTTTTAGCCGGGATCTGGGGATTTTGCTGATTTCAACCTTACTATTCGCCACGGGCACTCTACGCGACTTTCGCCCTAGTTTGTTTGGCAAGTTGAATACGCTGGTACAGATTGTTGCTCTGGTCGCAGTTCTTTGCCAGAAAGTCTTTTCGTCGTCACATGTGGCGACTTTACGGGACATTCTGGTGCGCAGTATTGCTGTGCTGGCACCGGTTTCAGCGGCGCAGTACGCGTGGATTGTATTTCAACGGATGAGTGCAGCACCGGAGCGGACTGTGAATTAGTCCTCCATGAGAGGATCGGGGAGCGCCTCTTCCTCTTCAATGGCGATGTCGCTATACTCTGCAGAATCAAAGACTTCACCGCATTGCTGGCATTCAACGAATTCTATGTCGTCCTCACGGGCGACGACTTTGACGATGGGATGTTTGCAGATGGCAGTCATTGGGTGGGGAGTGTGATTGGTATGGATTTTGCCCGTCTCCGCTGGCCTTGTCAACCCCCGTTTAGGGTGTTTTTACATGGTGAAGTTGTGGTCAGGTTATGGTGAAATCGTGGTGAAGTTGTGGTGCCAGCGATGGTTTTGGCTGGTTGCATCGGCGTCACTCCGGACGTACACTATCAAGGACTGTATTTGTCGGGATTCCGACGACTTCAGGGAGCGGGAGCTCATAAGCTGACATGCTGCGTCTGACGAAAAAAGCGGATTACGGTCTGATGGCTCTGAAGTATCTTGCAGAGCAGAAGGACGGTACTGCGCACAGCGCCAAGGATATTGCGGAGGCGTACCATATCCCTCCTCAGTTGCTGGCCAAGATTCTGCAGACGCTGGCGAAGGCCGGATTGCTGGTTTCGCACGCTGGAACGAACGGGGGCTATGCGCTTGCCCGGCCGGCGAACGAGATGACTGCGTTTGAGGTGATCCGGGCGATCGACGGACCGCTTTTTATTACAAGTTGCATTACGATTCACGGATCCTGCGACCTGGTGGGAACCTGCACCATCAAAGAACCATTGCGCAAGGTGAACGACAGTATTAAGGATTTGTTGAACGGAATACGTATCGCCGACCTGATCGAGGCCGTGGATGGAGAGCAGACTGGTACAGGCGCTCCGGTGGGCGGCGGTCTGGTGAGCATCGCGGTTTAGCAGGCGCTGATTGCGATTGAATGGCATTGATAACCAGCACGAGTTTCAGGAGCTACGATGAGCAACGAAATAAGCAATAACGGTGTAGTGATCAGCGAGTCTTCAACACCACTGCCGGCTGGCGTGACGCTGCCGATCTACATGGACAACCATGCGACGACGCCGATAGACCCTCGGGTTCTCGACGCGATGCTGCCTTACTTCGGCAAGGTGTTCGGTAATGCTGCGAGCCGCAACCACTCGTTTGGCTGGGAGGCCGAGAAGGCCGTCGAGACCGCACGGGAGCAGATTGCGAAGCTGATTGGCGCGACCGCGAAGGAGATTATCTTCACCAGCGGTGCGACCGAGTCGAACAACCTGGCGATCAAGGGTATCGCCGAGATGTATCGCGAGCGCGGCAACCACATCATCACGCAGGTGACCGAGCATAAGGCTGTTTTGGATACGTGCAAGAAGCTGGAGAAGCAGGGCTACCGCGTGACCTATCTGCCGGTGCAGGCGGATGGCCTGATCGACATCGAAGACCTGAAGCGCGCGATCGACGACAAGACGATCCTGGTCTCAATCATGTACGCGAATAACGAGATTGGCGTGGTTCAGCCCGTCGCTGAGATCGGGAAGCTCTGCCATGAGAAGGGCGTGCTCTTCCATACCGATGGCGTGCAGGCAGTTGGCAAGATTCCTGTCGATGTGCAGAAGGACAATATCGATGTGCTCTCGCTTTCGGCGCACAAGATCTATGGGCCGAAGGGTGTTGGAGCGCTGTACGTTCGTCGTCGCAATCCGCGGGTGCAGATCTCGGAGCAGATCAATGGTGGCGGACATGAGCGCGGGATGCGTTCGGGTACTCTGAATGTTCCGGGCATCGTTGGTCTGGGCAAGGCCTGTGAGATTGCCGGCGCGGAGATGGAGGCCGAGAGCAAGCGGTTGATCGAACTTCGCGACTACCTGAAAAACAAGTTCGAGAAGGCTCTGGATTATGTTCACGTGAACGGCAACATGGAGCATCATCTGCCGGGCAACCTGAACATGAGCTTTGTGTACGTCGAGGGCGAGAGCCTGCTGATGGGCATCAACGATATTGCAGTCTCTTCGGGTTCGGCCTGCACCTCGGCGACGCTTGAGCCATCCTATGTATTGAAGGCTTTGGGCCTGGGCGACGATGTGGCGCACAGCTCGATCCGGTTTGGGCTTGGACGCTTCAACACGAAGGCCGAGGTCGATTATGTCTCGGATAAGCTGATCGATGTGGTCTCGAAGCTGCGGGAGCTTTCGCCGCTGTACGAGATGGTGAAGGAAGGGATCGACCTCTCGAAGATCGAGTGGGCCGCGCACTAAGTTCAGGCAGCTATTAGATATTGGTTTGGAACAGAGTTCAGGCAGCAAGGAGAAATGACATGGCATACAGCGATAAGGTAATTGACCACTACAACAATCCCCGGAACGTTGGACAGATGGATAAGGCATCGTCCGAGGTTGGTACCGGATTGGTTGGCGCGCCGGAGTGCGGCGACGTGATGCGTCTGCAGATTCGGGTGAACCCGGAGACGAACGTGATCGAAGACGCCAAGTTCAAGACCTTCGGTTGCGGTTCGGCGATTGCTTCCTCTTCGCTCGCGACCGAGTGGGTGAAGGGCAAAACGATCGACGAGGCTCTGACGATCTCGAACACAGACATTGTGAAGGAGCTTGCGCTTCCTCCGGTGAAGATTCACTGCTCGGTGCTCGCAGAAGATGCGATTCGCGCGGCGATCGGCGACTGGAAGAAGAAGAACAGTGTTGCCGAGACGGCGACGGTTGCGGCTGCTCACTAAATTGTTTCGGCAGTAAAAAGTAACGGTAGCGGCGCGTTGACAGTCGCGCTGCTACCGTGTTGTGTTGGTGGCAAGGATAACGATATGGCGATGGTGACCTTACAAACCGCGGCGGAGATGGAAGCGGCTCATGCTGCTGCTGTTTCGGGCGAGAAGAAGGACCCGCTGGCGGGGATGAATGTGCTGACGGCGGAAGGGCAGGAGCCGGGTAAGAAGGGCATTCAGATTACCGATAAGGCCCTGAAGCGGATTCGTGTTGCGATGGCGAAGGAAGGGGTTTCGCCGGAGCAGGGTGGGTTGCGGGTTGGGATTCAGGGTGGTGGATGTTCGGGGTTGAGTTACAACATTCGGTTCGATACGCAGCCTCGTGAGCGGGACCGTGTTTACGAGTTTGGAGCGGGCGTTTCGACGGTTGGCGATCCGACGAATGCAGCGCCGATTCGCATCTTTGTCGATCCGAAGAGTTTTATTTATCTGCATGGCATGGTGCTTGATTTTGAAGAGACGCTGATGCGGCAGGGATTCAACTTCATCAATCCGAACTCGACCAAGAGCTGCGGGTGCGGGTCGAGCTTTACGGCCTGAAGTTATTTTCCGGCTGGCGCAGGTGCTGTGACGATGTCGTCGGTGGCCTTTAGATGATAGACGTCTGACATCATGTGCCTGTAGACGTCCATGGGTGGCAGCAGTACTTTGGCTCGGCGCTGGTCGAGCGTGTCAGGATCTTCGACGGCATACATCGCCATCGTTCCATTGATGAATTTGAACTGTGAACCGTAACGCTGAAGCTTTCCTTCGGCGACGAGTTCTTTGTCGATGACGAGGGCGAGACTGGAGGCATCGATTTTGTCGGTGTCGGCGAGTTGCTGGAGCTGCGGCAGGAGCTCGCGTTGCCAGGCGTGGTCGGCGGTATGGGTGAAGATGAGCATGGCGGCGTTGGAGGCATTGATGCCGACAAAGGCGATGGTGGGCCAGCCGTTTTCCCTGACGATCTGCCGAAGCTCAGTGGTAAGGCGTGCGTCGGTCTCGGTAAGCTTGTGAATCATCTCTTTGGTCGTCAGGTTGGAGACCGGCTTGCCGTGCTCGAAGAAGCCGCGGACGGTCTGATCTTCGGCACCCATCTTTAGCAACCGGTCGCGCAGTGCTGTATCGGTTCCGGCTCCGTTGACGCGGATGAGCTCTTCGTGGCGGGCATCGAATGCGGTCTCCCAGGCTGGCGTCGGTGTTGTTTCGGCGGCCGGAGCTGCGGTGGCGGTTTGCTGCGTGAGCGCAGGCTGCGAGAGTATCGCGGCTGCAACCAGAGTGAGGAGAGCCTCTCGAAGCATGCCGTATTCTAGCTTATGGCCGGGAATAAAGTTCCGGAGGGTTGAATGAATGAGGATGAAGAAGGGCCTGGGGGACGCCATAGAATGAATGCGATGGATTACTTTTCTTTTTTCAATCTTCCCCGGAAGCTGACGCTGGATGTTGTGGCGTTGGAGAAGCAGTTCTACGTGTTGAGCCGGAAGCTGCACCCGGACCGGTTTGCTGCAAAGCCGGTGGAGGAGCAGGAGGCGGCGCTGGTGCAGAGCTCGCTGTTGAACGATGCTTATCGCACGCTCAGGCAGCCGATTCTGAGGACGCAGTATCTGCTGACGCTTGAAGGGGTGGAGCTGGAGGAGCAGTCGAAGGCGGCGACCGATGCGGCGAGGGCGTCGGGTGAGCAGAAGAAGCAGATCGTTCCTCCGGAGTTGCTGGAGGAGGTGTTCGAGCTGAATATGCAGCTGCAGGAGATGCGGGCGGCGAAGCAGATGGGCGAGGATGAGCCGGAGCTGCGGCGCGATCTGATGACGGCGAAGGACGGATTCGACGCGAAGATGGTGGAGACGCAGGAGGAGCTGGAAGGGCTTTGGGCTGTCTGGGACGCGGGCGTGGATGCGGGCGACGAGGCGGCAAAGGCTCGGGCGAAGGATGCAATGGTGGTGCTGCTGAATAAACGGAGCTATCTGCGGAACCTGGTGCGGGATGTGAACGAGGCTCTGGGGCTGTAGGGGTACTGGTTCGGCTGGTGAAGGTATTGCTTCTCAAAGTAGGGGTACCCCCTCCCCC
>Ga0302220_10001599_pt1 | contig 17571 bp, 21 predicted proteins | sample II_Palsa_E1_3_FD_194572 | JGI IMG/M metagenome (GOLD analysis project Ga0302220, IMG submission 194572) | Peat permafrost microbial communities from Stordalen Mire near Abisko, Sweden - II_Palsa_E1_3 | ecosystem: Environmental > Terrestrial > Soil > Palsa > Peat permafrost | place: Sweden...
CCAACAATCGGAAAGCGTATTGACAGTCTCCATGCTTGGTTCATGAGTGAACTGGAAGAAATGGAAAGGCGTTCGAATTTAGCGCTGTCCAATTTATGGCTGTATAAGACGGCAAACAGAGCTAAAAAATCCCTAAACGAATATGCAAAAAAGTACGCCATCCTACACGATAAAGAATGGCCTCCTTTGACTCATGATCAGAAGAGGAGTCAGGCGGTCGGGACTTCGATCGCCCCCCTGATCAATCCATATATTCCAATGATGTATGTTCAACTCGATTATCAGTTGATCGATGCCAAATCAATATTTAGGGTAAGGAATGTCCATAATGAATCATTTTATGTGTCTGTTCCTCGGTGGTATGTCGGATATCTTGCGTGCGAAAAAACAGGGGCAGTCCGAGGTGCCACGTGTTCGCTCGAGAAGCAAGCAAGTGCGGAATCCGCAATCGAAGTACTGCAGGGCGCTCTTGAAGCGCCGATGTGCCTCGAAAAAGGCGCGTCCGCGAGTGAGGAAGACAAATATTTGATCCATCATTTCCTGCCGGAGCTTCAATACCAAGCATTCGCGATACTTCGTATCGACAACGCGTTTGCCAATCTCAGCCGAGACTTCTCAAATAATGCGATTTCGACATTTGGCTGCTTCTTGCAGTACGGCGCGTACGGAGCCTGGTGGACGAGAAGTCTTATTGAGTCGGTGATCGGGGCAATAGACGAAATTGGCATTAAGAAGATGCCAAGCACTTGCGGATCGAGTCCCCGAGACCCAGCAAGCAAGGACGCTGACAAGAACGCGGTCAAGTATCACATAGAACTGGATGATCTGATATCAGTAGTCCGACGATCGATTAGATATCACAATATTCATTCGAGATCCGATAGAAATAATGGGTCAACCCCACTAACACGACTAACTCACTTTTTTCGAAACACTGAAGGAGCCTCAGTACAGACCTTGCCGAAGAGAACGATTGAAGAACCCAGGTTGTTAAGCCATATCGTCACCGGGCGCATCGCTGGCCGGGTAAAGTCAAAAACCCGGATAGACCAATCTACTGCGAAGCGAGCCTATTTCAAGACAGACGGCGTGGAATATAGCAATGAAGAGCTCGCTATCAGCAAGGGTTACTTCCATCACAGGTACATAGCCTATATTTCTCGTCGCGATTTCCGAAATGGCCACCTCTTCGTCGAATTAGCAGAGGGCGCGGGAGTTTACGAAGATCTTGGGGCAGTGGCAGCTAGAGGATCTTGGAGTGAGCATGCCCTTCCATGGCAGCTGTTTCGTCTCCTTAGGAGGGGTAGGTCCGAACCTGACGAGGGCGCAGTACGGCCCGCGCAACAGTGGTATGAAGAACAGAGCCAAAGTGCTACGAAGAGAGCTGCTCGCAACGGCAAGACTCCGCGCCCTTCAGACGCAGGCCTTAAGCTTGCAAAGCATGGCAAGCGCGTTGAAACATTGCTGAACGCTGCAGATCGGGACCCGTCGGGAGATACACCACCAGCAGTACCTAGGCGGAAGACCCCCGATATCTTCGATGTATTTGGCGATGAGTCGAACCAGCAAGGAGATTAATCATGTCAGCATCAGACGATGACCGTCTCAGATTGTTTCATCCACTCCATGGTGGAGGTCGAATCTGGACCGAGCCGGTAACCGAATTCTGTCGGCAGGTGCTTTGGCTCCTCGCCGCAGGTGGTGAGAGTCGCTGCTTTGACGCTGTTCCCGATTCGGGGAAATCGACAGCGATTGCTATGGCGGAAGGGAAGATCCATGAAAAATTTCCGTGGTTACCTATCTATGTAGTCAGCGTTTCGAATCACAGGGCAAATGCGATCAGAGAGTTTTTCTCATATTGGGTAGGAATCCTATATAATATGAAAGGACAAAGCGATATGAACAAAGGAACCCTTCTTCGGCGAGTTTCGGCACGCATGGTTGAAGACGCTACGGCGAGTGAATCTTCGATCGTCCTGGTTTTTATTGATGAGGCGCAAAATCTCGTTATGTCAGACTTGCTAATGCTGAAAGATCTGCATAATGACCTGGACAGATCTGGCATTCGAATGATCACCGTGTCAGTCGGACAGCGACCGTTTCTGGAAAGGTCCATCAACAACGCGCTAAGCCAAGATAGAAAAGATGTTGTCAAAAGATTTCTTGACTTCAGGAGAGGCTTTAGAGATCTGTCCGTTGATGGTGATGAATCAGGTTGCGAACTTGAAAAATTGCTGCAAAGTATCGATGAAGCTTTGGATCAACAAAAGCCACCGCAAACTTGGACGCAGTTTTTTGTTCCCAATGCCTGGACGAGGGGATGGCGCCTAAAAGGCGAAATCACGAACCTAGTGCTGGCTTTCGAGCACGGTGGATATCTTGCACGCGTCAAAGGAGATAGGACGATTCCCGTCGGAATCGCGATGAAGGCAATCAGAGAGTATTTGACAGCGGCCGGCACCCTTGACGAACACGGAGAGTGGCCGCCATCGGGTCCTGCCGAAAAACAGAAGTGTTGGACTCAAGTCATCCTGCCGATCGGTGGCGAACGGACCAATGGTAATAAGCGAGAGGGGTAGGTTAAAGTCCCGCTGCGTCGCCGAAAGTGTCGCTCCGACGCGGTGAGGTCGAATTTGTTACGTGGGACGTGTTGCTCCCACCAACTAATAGCCCCATTGTCACGACCTTTTTTCCGCTACCGCCATGACTTGTATTCCATACATTGGCGTGCCGTACGAATCTGTCTATGGAGCGGTCACGCGAGCTGCGTATAGATTTCCTTTGAATCACAGTACTCTCCGGACGTCATTTCAGTGTTGCCCGGGGCCACATACTTCCTTTTACAGGGCCGATCTTTTCCAGGGACCGCGAAGCGACGAACTTGGATGGCAAAGGGCGATAACGGAGCAAACTGATGCACTGGGTACAGGTAATTCGTTAGCGGATCACATGTTTGCGATCAGGTTAATCTTTTGCCCGATCTGTTTGCAATACGGATACCACTCATACCTATTCCAATTGTTTTGGCTTCCGATCTGCCCTTTACATCGATGCAGACTGACTAGCCAATGCCAGGCTTGCGGCGCACCGACGAGGCTTTTTGATTTCGAAGCGTCGCTACTGAAGCGACCCTACATGTGCTTGCAATGTAATTGTCCTTTGGCGGGTGCACCGATAAACGTCGCTGACATGGCTTTCTTTGTCGACCATGGCAATGACCTGCGCAGGAACATGGGAGGGCTTAACGCTTGGTGCATTCAAGCGAAACGCTCGATATCTGTGCTGAAGGCAGTCGAATGGAACGACTTGATGGCATCGGACGAGTCGCGTAGGTTCAGACGCCTGCTGTTAGCGATCTGTAACGAAATGTCGCCCCTTCCGAGCGACCTTACTCCATCCTCGCTACCCGCCGTAAACGTACTCGCTTGGCGACGCCCCTTCAATCCATATGAACGGCGACAATACTATTCGTCGACAGTTATCCGACTAGGAAGTGGCGTCTACCGAGTGGTCTTGAGACGAATCGAGCGGGCGCTCGCGGCCACTTCCGCAAGAGGAGCGGCTGCCGACCAAACGGAGAGCCGAAGGGATGCATATCTGCTACTTCGGCGAACGATGGAGGAGGGGAATCCCGAGTATCCGTCTTGCGAGGACCAAGATGGGAAACTGAGCACGATACCCAAGTGGTACCACATCGGGGGGCAATGCAGTCGGATTACCTGGTTTGCCTACTTCGTCGGGATGTTCTCCATCGCGCAATTTCTCGTCAAAACCCGCGGCAGTCGTACTGTTTGGGATCTGGTTTCAACGCTTCGCGAGCTCGCACCTTCCGCATTGCAAGCGCGCGATAAGAAGGGCAGGGTCACTGAAGCTATGGTGATCCCCTCGCTCGAAGATTTCGATGTGCGCCCCTTGAGGCCGATGACTAGCGCGTCGGCTGGAGACGACGCGAATCAATACGATGTCAGCGACTTCATCGGTAATATAGGTGTAAGGTCCGATCCTCCTCAGATGGATTTGCGCAAACACATCTTCAGTTTCGCGACGCAACTGCGCCTAGTGCAGCCTGGGCCGCGACAATGATTAGGTCCGGCGTGTTGCTTGACGCTATCCAGCAGGCGCAAACGTCGCCGGGCGCATGCCGCTAGTCTGCTCAGCTTACAAACCAGAGGCTTGCAAGATTTTGGATGCTTTGCAATTGAAGGCATCGGCAAGGCGCAGCAAATTCAAAGCAGTTGCGTTTTGCTCTCCACGCTCAATCTTTCCCGTGTGACACCGACTGATCCCGGAGATATTCGCCAGGGTTACGTCGCGCTCGCCGCGGTCGATACGGCCCATTTGACTCCAGTCAACGCCACTGATGCATGTGAGGGAAATGCCGAGTTCATTGCGGCACGCACGGACCGCTGATCCAAGGGATTGGAGTCTTTTTCCTGTTTATTTTTTCCGGGAACCCTGTCCAAGCTCGAATGACGACGCTATGCTATCAAGCAGGATGCGGTATTTACGACCCATTTTTCGCTTCGAAGCGGATCAGTGGTCCAGGATTGACGGGGCATAGACCACGAAAGGCGGTAAGTTTTGGGGCGCTTGCCGTCGTTTTACAGCATAGGCCTTAAGGTAAGCGTCGGCCGCGCTGACAGAACTGCAAGAGTCAGATTTGTGCGACCATACCTCACCGGCCATGAACTGCCTCCGCTGACCGACGAGTCGGCATATGGGGTGTTGCTTCGAATCTCCGAGTTGAATGGACTTTCGGCCAGTCAGGTCGATCGGGTCTTTCTCGCATCGATGGCGCAGCGTGTGCGACTCAACTCGCACGACTCGCCGGCGGCCATCCGCAACCCGTTTGAATCACTACTCGGGTGGCACTGGCAACCTGCCGAGCCATCTCTGGCGCCATGCCTTGCTTCCCTCGGCTCGATACTTTGGTCTGGAAGATTCCGTTACTGTCCGCTCTGCATGGACGCCGGCTACCACAGCGTCTGGCACCAGTTCAAGCCACTTTCAATCTGCCCGATTCACGCGTGCATGGTTTCCGAAAAATGCGCCTACTGTCGCAGGGAAATCGGAGAGTATCGGCTCACACCACAGCGATTGGCGAGAGGTTTTGCTTGCGGGAAATGCGGCCAACCTTTTTCCGGTGCAGCGTTCGACCTCGACCGGCACGTCGCTTGGCGGCAGCAAAGTAATGAGATAGAAACCCGAACCGCACCGTTCGCAAACTGGTGGTCGGAAGCGCCGCACCGCCTGGTTTTTCTTGCCGTCGCGAGAAAGCAGATCGTTGGCTCGGACTACAATTTGCAGCGGGTCGACGATGAAGTTTGGACCGGTGCGATCCAGTCAGTGCACCCGTTCCCCATCGGGTGCAAAGCACAAAATAGAAACGTATTCTTCGTAACGTGGCAGGTTAGACCGGCGCTTCGCGGATCGAGTCCTCGGGAGTACCCTTCTCGCCGCGGTGGCTCATCGTCCGGGAGAGTCAAGCGCGTCTACTGCGCGTTCTTGCGCCGGTTGAAATGCACCATTGACGCGCAAGAACAACCGCAAGACGAAGTACCAACTCTCGAATGGATCGCCGGAAAGTGTATCTTGCGGCGCCAGTGGCGCGTGAACCAACTTGCATTCGTGCTATTGAGAAATTCATTTGAGGTTCTGGCAGTGATGAAGTACGAGCTTGACTTCGTACCGGACCTTACGAATGATGCCTTCCAAGCGGCGATTGTTGAAAATGTCGTTCAACGAGCGGCTTGGCGAGCGGCCTTAATTTCTGCTTATGCCGTGCTAGTGACAGCGGCTAATAACTATGTCAACCAGGGCGAGTTCGACTACTGGGCGGCGCGCGCAATCCCAAGTCAATTTTCGTCGATCGTTGGATGTGAGGACGATGGAATTCAGTTCGGCGTTGCTGTCGTACACAATCGAAATCAGATCATTGACGCGTTCGTGCGAGACCATTGTTTTAACAAGACGGAGATCATCAGTAAGCTCAATCGGATACTTTTTGCCTCGACTGAAGACGCGCGCTGAGGGCGCGAAGTGAGGTTTCGTCTCTATCGGGGGCGTTGGTATGCTGCAGGTCTTACAGGAATAAATCGAGCGACGATCAAAGTGCCGGAGCTTGCAATAGCCAACGTGTTGAAGCGATCGCAGTATTTGCTCGAGGGCATCCTGGTATCCGCAACAGTTCGCGCACTGGCAGTATCAGGGGGTACACATTGGATGACGGGTTGTGCCATGAATGTGTTACGGACATTGTCCGGAATGCGCCTCGCCCATGGAGTGATTGCCGAAGAGGGAAGCGCTCTGCGATCTGTGTGTTCGGACTGGTCACAATTGCGAGCTATCTCTGGTGCATGGCGAGAAAGAGCAATAGAAAAGTCGGCAGCACGGTGGCGGGGTAAAGGTCAAATGTCTAAAGGACGCGGGTGAGGAGCGCGGCGTGAGGATTTTCCAAGCGGTCCCGTTGCTGGATGCGGGGCCATTCGGTGTGCGGCCGGCCAACACGGCCCGACGCGAATTCGGAAGCGCGCGTTGACTGGGGACCGGCCAGCGCTTGACCGCGCAGATAGTTCCCGCACTGGTACGCGGTGTGAAGCCTGACGTTGCGGCATTTTGGAGTGACATTGTCCCGGTCTCCACAAGTCCGTGCAGTGTGTTCAGAGATCGACAGACGCACTGCACGGAGCATCACCTGCTACTCGCAAGTGATGCGTTTGCATATCTCGAATTGATTCGCCACTCAGGATGAGGGAACATCGTGGCGTGCGCTGCAGCCGGGTATGGAAACGGCATCCAGGTGCTGACGGCGTCAAGGGCAGCCCTGCCAGAAAGCCAGACGGCGCTCGACCTAACATTGGTCAACACGAAGGCAGCGGGCCGCATGCGGTTTCTATAGATCTGCGGACATAAAGAAGTCCGACGCTTTGCAGTCCAGCGAGTCAGCGATTTTGAGCACATTGAGCACCGAGACATTGCGCTCTCCGCGCTCGATCTTTCCCATGTGACTGCGGTCAATGCCGGCGTGATACGCCAGCGCTTCCTGGGAAATGCCCACATCCCGCCGCTTCTGACGAATGGCGCGTCCAAGCGCCACTAGGCGCTGTTCCGTGTCGATTTTCCCTGAAACCCTATCCATGCGCGCATAGTCGCGCTATGGTACAGTTTGGGCCACGGCATTTACGACCCATTTAACTGAGCTGTTTGCCTTACGAGCAGCGGCGGCCCTGATCGAAACACAATGTTTTTTACCGATAACTCTTGGAAGGCGGTACCCCGTTTCACTGGCGTACTGAGGCAGCCGTTTGATCGTTGGAGGATGGTGGGGCTCTCGCGCGCCACGCCGACGTTTGTGGTGCGTCACACGGGCGTCGAATCGGACGACATTGACACTTACGTGCTGCTCGTCGCCGGCACGGAGTTGCTTGTCTCGCTTCTCGCAGAACGATGGCCGGAGGTACCCAAAGTGTTTGCGCTTGCCCATGACCGGATGACTCCGATTGATGAGATCTGGTCTTATCACGCGAGGGGGCGCAAGCACACCCGGTATTTTGCCTGGCGGGCGTCGCAGGGTGATCTGGTGCCGTGTGAGGCGAATCAGCCCGCGCCGGCTGAGGCTGTGAATCGCGTTTGCCTGTGGAAGGAGCAGCGCGACGGGGAAGTCCTCCGGGACGACCACTAAAATCATGGGGGTTCGGCTTGATTCGGCACGGGATCTGACATGGAGAAGTGGGCCCGGACTGAAGCGAATCAGAAGCCCTTACGGAATGAATCGTGGTTCGAATTGCTGCTGCGGCTGTCTGCGGTCAATAGTCGCCGACGATTGCTGGCGAAGCAACTGTTCTTCAGGGAGAAGGCGCGTCGTGTCGGTTTGAGCTTCGATCGTACCGGATGGATCGACGAAACTTCCTGCGGGTGCAATTGCGCTGGACGTGGCAGCCGCCCAAGGCGGCGCTTCTGGTTTTGCTGGCGCATCTGCAGGAAGTCTCGTGGGCGCCTGGTCCGCGCTGCTGTCCGCTGTGCTTGCAAGGCGGGTTCCACGCCATCTGATTTCAAAGGGGGGGCGGATGCAGGTCTGCCCTCTCCATGGAAGTCCTCTAAGGGACCGGTTGTGCGCCTGTGGGGCCGGATGGAACGATAAGGATGAGGTCGCACCAACTCGTGCAGATTAAACGGCTTTAGTCATACGCCGGATAAGGAATACATGAACGCTGCTTTTTCGCTTATAGATGCGAGCGGGCAAATGAAACGCTACACCGGGAATCAACCTCGACCAGAATCACTTCGAGAGTCACCAGTTACTCTGGGACACGATTGAGTGCGGCACAAAATGCGGCGGGGTGGAAGCACCGGAAGTCCATGACGCTGTCTGATCTGTCTTGCCATGCCTGCAGAAGGACGGGCTTGCCCTCACTCTAGAGTGAAATCCGTATCTTAGGTGCCGTTAGCTTCATCTAATGTCCAATGCGTAACGCTCCGTGACCTTGAATGTTGACTCCGTCCCAGGCGGCCATCCTGAACCTGAATACGTTGATGTATTCGGATTAAAGTATCGCTACAAGCTAGAATATGCGGTGCAACAGGTCGTCCTGAAAAAACGCGATGAGGCGCAGGTCCTGGCGGAGGTAATTGACGCAACGTCGGACGATCACCAGGAGTTCTTGCTACGGTTACGCCGTGCGCTTGATAGGTTGGGTCCGCACAATTGCGCACGATTCCGGATTCCTATGCCGATAGCTGAAGCTTGGGCTCGCACACGCGCCACACCGTCGTAAGACCAACTCGCTGCTTCGGCGGGGAGAGCGTGCAAAAGTAGGGGAGATCGGTTTCGTCAGGCCGCCCCGGCTTAGTGCAAGGTTGCGCAGCCTGCTCTGTTCGTTGGTCGGTGCCGGCTTGGCGACGCTGCCCAGATGCATTTGCCGTGAAGCGAGGCGGCTATCTCCAGCTCCGAGACGCGATGGGGCGAGAATTTCTGATTAAAAATCGCGACCCTGACTTGCGCCATGCAATGTGCCCCTTCGCCGGTCCAGCGCATCTGTTGCTTCTTGGCCATGCGGTGGCTGACGACTTTATCCACCGCGGACTCGGCTATGCTGCTGATAGGCAGGCCCTTGCGATGCCGAGCGCCGTAGTTGACCAACGTGCGCCCGTTGTTCTTCGGGTAACTGGAGGCCGTGTTCAGATTCCACCACAGCGTGTTGAATTTGTATCCCTCCGTTGACAGAAGCCGACTGTCCAGTGCCTTGATCCGCTCCAACGCCTTGTTGCCCTTGCCATACCAATCACTTGGCGCGGATGATTTCAGTCTTCACCGACTCGCGCTCCATCGAGTCGATCATCTTGCTGCCGAACACGGAGCGCTGCGCCGCCTGGAATTTCATCGCGATGTAGAAGCAGTCAAGAATCCGGCCGCGAGCAGGCTGACTGCCCACGACAGTCCTCGCAAATTCACCCGCGTCGTCGCTGACTGCGGTCACGCGCTCATCGCTTGCCACACCGTTTTGGCTGAGAAACTGATCAAGTGTGTTACGAACTGTGCGCTGGAAACCGGTGCGTACATTTTCTTGAGCACTGCGCAGACCGTCTCGAACGCAAACACCAGTTCGTGCTGGTCCTGCGGGATTTTGCTGTCAACCCAATAGGGTCGGGTCTTGTACTGAAGATCACCTATCGTGTACTCCGAGGGGCCGTAGATGAATGCCGAGGGCAACTCGCGGCCAAGGTCGTCGACACGATAGCCGTCACCCGTGCTTGCTTTGTTGTCCGGACGTTGGTTCTGAGTGTCTTGCCCGGGACCGTCAGGCTTTTCATGCGCTGTCGCCGCATCGACCAGGGCGTCGGCATTGTCCGCGATTGACGCAAGAGGCGAGTCAGGGGGCAGCCCACTGGGTGGCTCGTTCGATGGTTCGTCTCCCGGGTCGTAGGTCATCAATATTGCATCCCACAATGCTTCTATCGAAGCGGACCCGAGGAGCATCGGGAAGATTCGAACTGGTCCGACATCGAATGCATGACATTCGCGCAGCCGCTTGAGTTCGTAAGGTTTCGGCCCCCCAGCCAACCTTCGCCGGATAGAGTTGATAGGGGGTGCGATTCCATAGCGAATGTGGCAAGGGCTTGCTTGTCCAGAAATAGCCCGAGTGCTTGGCGAGCTGACTCAGACTTCAACAAATCCGACATTTGCTGCTGGGTGAACGTGAGCATCGTAGGCCCCCAAGCAATAGATAGGCTGACAGGCAACACCACTTTGAATACCTAAACAATGAACGGCAGGAAAATTCTTTTCCCGGGCGAAGGCTCACGTTTCCAATTTGCAGTCGAGGTATTTGAGTGGGGAGGCATGACAGTGAGGGCACTTGAACTTGGCAGCCATCATGTACATTATGTGGGCGCGGCCGTGCGTCTCCGTCGACAGAAGGCCAGCCCTATTTAGACTTACAAGTTCTGCGTCGAGGATTTCGAGTTCCACACTCAACGCGCTAAGCGCTTCGTCTGACAGGAGAAGTCCAAGCTTTCTGCGACCGTTTTCCGAATGCAGTAGATCGTAAAGTCCGTTCAGAGCAGGCGTGAGTACGGCAATCTCCCGATGATTGTTGGATGCAGCAAGCTCTCCTTCTATTCCGGGGGCACCCGGGGTTGTCTCGTTCTCGCCTACGTTAGATCAGGCCGGCATGGTCGTCGAGCCGGGCTCAAATACGGTATGACGGGTTGCCAGCGCGCATACGACGACACTGGAATGTCGCCGCTTGAGCATCGATCGGACCCACTCGGCCAATCGACTGGTCTGTCTGTCCAGGCGCTGCATATAGGACCCCGCGCATTGAACTAGCAGACGCCGAATAGTCTTGTTCCACGCTTGCTTATTCCAAGCAGGTTGGCCCGTCCACCGGCACTTTACTGGCGGGGTACGAGTCCGATTGACGCTGCAAAGTCCCGACTGCCGCCGTATTGTTTGCCGTTACCCATCTCGGCAGACAGCAGGCTCGCAGTGACGACGCCGCCTCCCGGGATTGTCATCAGACGCTGGCCGAGATCGTCTTCGGCAAGCTGGCGGGCCATCTCCTTGTCCACCTCGGCGATCTGCTCGCTAAGGTACTTGAAGTGCGCATGTAAGCGTTTGAGGGTAGTCGCTATTCTTGGTGGCAGCGAATGATCCGACAGAACGACGGGCAAACGCGTAATGATAGCGTTGCCAACTGGCTGGCTGATGCCAAACTCGAGTAGGAACTCGTGGATTTGACTTACCGTCTTCACCCGGTCTTGCACTAGATATTCTCGGACGCGGTGTAAGGCAGAAAGCGGCTGTTGTGCATCGGTCTTTGGCGTGACGAACTGCAAGGCAGGCCATACTGCTGCTTCGCAGATGGCCTCTTGAGTATAAAGACCCTGCAACAGTAACCGCTCGGGGTGGAGGCGACCATCTCATTTCGCCCCCCTTTGCGCCAAGTCTCGAGGTCTTGACTAACAGGATGGGTTGTAGCTCCAAACGTGGCCTTTTCCCGATTGCCAGACGGTTTGATTTGGCGCGCGCAGGATCTGGGTTGCATATATACACACGGCCTATTTGTCGCACGCATGTGACTCGCCACAATGGATTTCGCTCGGCGACGCCTCCGTACATTCACGGCTTCGAGAGCCTTAGAGCTGCGCAGGTTTTGTCACCGAAGCCCCGACCTGTTTACCGAGTCGAAAAATTCGCGGACATTCGCGTCCAGAATCCCAGTTCAGGGGAGTGCTGGTGATCGTTGTCGCTATCGCGACCAGCGCATCGTGCCGCCTACGTCCGGGCCGGAACCCGTACGCGATTCCCGAGGAAGTCTTCCTCGTAAATCGCATTCAGCACTTCGACCACCGCGCGCTGGAAGATATTGTTCTCCGGCACGGCAATCCCCAGGGGGGCTGCTTGCCGTTCGACTTTAGTACGTAATGCCACCGACCGGGCAGTGCCCGATACGCTCCGCTCTGTACTTGCGCAAGCAGACACTGGAGATGTTATTCCAGTCCTGCTCCCCTAGTATCGCCACGTCACACCGTCCACCCCCGGGGCCGCATTACGTTTGAGCACAAGAAACGACTCTCAAAAGCGATCGATCGTGAATGGTGCGGAAGCGCGGTGATCCGTTCCTTCTTCCGCTACCTTGCAGCTTGCCGTACACGTTCCAGCGCCTGTTGCGCGCTTGCCCGGTTCTGCGCCCGGCACGTGTGAGACGGGTCCGTGATCCCCTTGGTCGCGCCCACTCCGCAGCAAGTTTCCCAGCGTTGTTAGCAGGCTTCTTCGCTACTATGGCGGAGTCTGACTTCTCCCGTCCGTTTATCATCGACTATGGCTCCCCGCCTTCCCGGAGCGGACCTTGTCCATTCTGCGACGGGCCAGACTGGAGATTCCCGGTTCCCGTATGAGGAGCGTGCGTGCCAGGGTCTTCGTCCGCGCCGACCCGACGGACAACTCGCAATATCGCGCCCCGTCGTGTTACCTTCGGCAGTGTCAACAGCGTTGGCACCCCGGATATATGCACTATCGCGGCTCAATGGCTGGCCCGCGCGTACTCCTGTCAACGCTTCGCCGTATGTCTCACGACACACCACATGACTCTGGGACAACGTGGTTTTCTAGAACTCCGTTGTCGTAGATTTCCACTCTTTACTCCTAGCCGGTCTCCCGGCGCACTGACAGTTTTATTTTGGCCTCCGTCAGTTGGATGTTTGAGCGCAGAAGTGACCACTCTCTTTCGTCCGACGTCGACACGCCGTTTACCTGATGTGCCCATTTAGGGGCTGTTTTATTTTTTATCTAATTGCTATGTAATCCTGATATATAAAAAACGGGAAGCCGCGGGGACGTTGGTGATAGCAAAGTAACGCTGAGGGATTCGAATCTATCAAGTGAGTGTCGCTGGCATTCATCGGGGCCTCTTTCGGAGTCTCGGAGATATGCTCGTTTTTCCGAAGGCTCTAACAAAGAATCCTCATGGTCGTCTCAGCGAATGAACGATGTTTCACAAGCCTCGGAGGGGGTAGGTCAGTTGGATTGGCGTGGAAGTTCCACACGTCAATCGCCGGACCCTTGTCAAGCGTAGGTATTTTCCGACCCTACCGTAACCGCGTCCCGCCCGCTATTCTGGCGATGTCGGATCCGATCGCACTGCGCGTGACTTGCGTCTGCTTCACTCAAAGCTCAGAAGAGCATCACTGCGGATAAGAACAGGGTCGCCGGTTCCGCGAAAGAAGCTAAGGGCGCTGAAGAATGCCATCGTCAAGGTGACAGGCGATGCCAGGTTGCAGGCCGACGGCAAAGCTGACAAACGCAAAGGCAAGCGTCAGAACACCACGGGCGGTGCGAAGGACGCGCTGAAAAAGTGATGTATGCCTCCGGTTCCGCTGGAGCAATCAAGCTTTCTCGAGAAGATGCGTGAAGGGTACAATTCTGATCATAGTAATCATCGTAGTTCTGCTCGGCGGCGTGCGCAGTACTTAGACCGATCAGAAGGCCCAACAGAGTAAAAATTCATTTCGATGACAGGTGGGGCGTGCCAGGCGTGTTCTACCTGGCGTCCCGGGGGCGGGAAATTGCCGGTTCTGATGGACTTTCGTTAGCTTACCGTCCGCCTAAATTAAGCGATACAGAAGCCCGCGGCTGGCGTTGCCATTCCCAAAGGTGGATCCTCACTGAGGTCATGGCGGATAAGCTACTATGAACAAACCGACCATGCCTCGCTTTAAAGCGAAAGACCTTGGCATTGCCAATAAAGGATTTCCTGTTGTTTGCGTAGGGGGGTCGGCGGGCGGGCTCGATGCCTATATCCGGCTATTGCAGTGTCTGCCGGCCGATATGGGCGTTGCGATCGTCATTGTTAATCACCTGAGGCGCGTAGCCACCTTGCTCCATGAGATTCTCCCGCGCTACACTGAAATGCCGGTGGAGTTGATTACGGAAGGATTGGTCCTCCAGCCAAATCACGTGTTCATCATCCCGGCGCAGCGCGATCTGCACGTCCTCAATGGCGAGTTTCGTCTCAAACCGATTTCGAAGCCGAGGGGATGGCCGGACGTCATCACGGTTTTTCTGCATTCGCTGACGCAGCATTGGAACGGTAAGCTTATAGCCGTGATCGTCTCTGGTTATGACGGTGACGGGGCAGAGGCGCTGCGCGGCATAAAGGAAGCGGGCGGCATTACTATCGCGCAGAAACTTGAGACAGCTGCGGCGCCAGATATGCCCGAAAGCGCAATAGCGACCGGGTGCATCGATTTTGTTCTTTCACCCGAAGATATCGCACAGGAAATCGTGCGAATTGCGCACGAAGATACCTTGCGTACGCAAAGCGACACGTGACCCGCGCATCGACGAGCGAGCCGCTCCCCGCGCTCTGCTTCTCCAGCCCCTTGCGGATGGTCAGCAATTCCTGCCGGCGTGCTTCGGAGGTTTCTGGATACGACATCTTAAGCTCGTCGAGGGTATCAAGAACAATCTGGGACACGATCATTCACGCATTCTCTTTGTCGTCGGCGGGCACAACACACCACGGAGAATCGCTCGTGCTCGTCGCGTTCAGGCATTCTTCGTCGGCCTTTATTCGATATCTAGCGGAGTAAATTTGCTCGGTTGCCATGAAACGCGTGGTGTTGCGAGCAGGCGCTGGATGACATTCGACAGATCCTTGAACTTCACCGGTTTAATGAACTGTTCACAATGGTGAAGCGCGATATCGCGCGAGGTTTCGGTGGAGATGTCGCCGGTTAAAATGATGACTGGCAGTTCACAAGCCAGCTTCTTCCGCACATTCATCGCAGCTTGGACTCCGTTCATGCCGTTCGGCAGGTTGTAGTCCGCCAGCACCAAGTCTGGCACGACACCTCCTTGCGTCAGCCATTCGAGCGCGGCGGCGCCATCAGGTACTTCCATCGTATGGTGTCCCTCTTCACTGAAAACCAGTTTAAGTGCCTCGCGCACCTCGGGATCGTCTTCGATGATGAGAATCATGCCGGAACGATGAGTGCATTCGATCGCTTGCTGATCTCGCACTTGTGCCGGAGGGCTCTGAGACTGCGTGAGTGCTCCAGACGCCGGAAGATCGACCTCGATAGCAAAGGCTGAACCTTTGCCCGGTTGAGAACTGACCCGCAATCGGTAACCTAGCAAATCAGCGATCCGTTGTACAATCGAGAGACCTAGGCCGAGGCCCCGGCTACGCTCGCGCGCGGGATTATCGATCTGATGATATTCCTGGAAGACCGCCTGAAGTTCGCTTTCTACAATCCCCACTCCTGTGTCCCAGACTTCGATGCTCAGCGTCCCTTGGCGTCGCCGACAGCCCAACAACACCTTGCCGTGCGGTGTGTATTTCAAGGCATTCGACAGCAGATTCCGGATCACCTGTTCGAGAAGACGGGGATCGCTGTATAGCGTAAGACTGCAGCTCGCGACGTGGAGGACGATTCCCTTTGCTTGCGCCTGAAGGCTAAACTCATTCTTCAGCCGGTGAAGCAGATCGTTGACCGGGAAACTGATCATTTCTGCGTGAACCGTGCCCGCTTCAATTTGGTTGATGTCGAGCAGCGTATTCAGCATCTCAGACATCGCGCTGATCGTTTCATCAAGCCGCGTCACTAAGTCCTGCCCTTTGTCACCCTCGACCGTTTTTGCCAGTAACCCTTGGAGCAAGGCAAGCGTCTGAAGCGGTTGGCGCAGGTCATGGCTCGCCGCCGCAAGAAAGCGGGACTTGGCGATATTCGCCAGTTCGGCTTGCTTCCTGGCGAGTTCCAGCGCCTTCGACGTACGCTTGCGCTCGGTAATGTCCGTGAAGGTGATCACGACTCCACCTACCCCGCCATCCTCTGTGCGATAGGGCAGTATCCGGCGAGTGAACCACATGTCGCCTGGGGTTTCAATCTCCCGCTCGACCGGCACAAGGCTGTGTAGCACCGCCTGCGCATCGGCCGGGAGCGCACCATCGGTCGCGAGCGAATTCAGGTCCGCGAGCGGCCGACCGATATCGCTTGGAATGACACTGAACAGCGATCTGGTAGCAGGCGTGAAGAAGCGGATCTTGAGCTCGGTATCGAGGAAGAGGGTAGCCACATCCGTGCTGTACAGAACGTTTTGAAGATCGTTGCTTGTTGTGCGCTGTCGTTCTAACGTTTCCTGGAGTTGCCCGTTGAGAGCCGTGAGCTCCTCATTAAGCGACTGCAACTCCTCCTTGGAGGTCAGCAATTCCTCGTTTGTGGACTGAAATTCCTCATTGGCCGACAAGGCTTCTTCGTTGATTGCCTTCTGTTCTTCGCTCGATATCTCAAGATTGCGAATGGCGCCCTGCAGTTCCGCCCGTGTGGCTTCGAGTTCCTGCTCCAGTTCGGTAGCCCGTGCCTCGTTCTGCGGCTCGATGGGATGAGCGGTTTGCTGCCTCTGTTTCAGTTCGACTTGTTGCTGGTCGATGAAACAGACCAACAACAACGCCTCGCCCTCCGTCATCACGGGCTGGACATCAATTCTGAACGCCAAGGCACGGCCATCGTACGTCACTCGGCCGCCAGTGATGACAGTGCGCACGTTTTCCTGACTGGCCTGCTGGATCGCGGACCGGAGTTTGGTGCGCACCCCCGGTCGCGCCATGGCGAAGAGGTCGTGAGTGGGCTGCCCCGGTGCGACGCTCAGATAACGATCCATCGCGCCCAGAGAGTAGAGGCACTCGTGCTGGCGATTGACCAGCACCGCCGCTGGCGCATAACGCTCGATCACCAGCCGTCTACAAAGCTCGGCGAGAGCGGCCTGGCGCGGAGGTGCCCGGCCTTGTCCCGGACCTGCGGGAACTCGCATTCCTGCCCCGGCAGGCATCGAAAAATTCAGTTCCCCGGGCCTGCTGCGACCGATTTGTCGATACAGTCTTTCCTGCTTGGAGATCAGTTCGAAGCGGCCTTCGACGTTGCCGGCCGTCTCCGCGTTACCCAGCAGCAAAACGCCCCCCTCGCGCAGCGCAAAATGAAACAATGAAATGACCTTCTCCTGAGCCTCAGGGCGCAAATAGATGAGAAGGTTACGACAGGAAACGAGGTCGAGACGCGAGAAGGGCGGATCGGCAAGCACGTCCTGCACAGTGAAAACGATCGCTGCACGCAGCTCAGGCAAGACCCGGTAATGATGATCCTCCAGCGAGAAGAAGCGTTTAAGGCGTGCACGTGACACGTCAGCCTGGATCGATTCAGGATATACAGCCTCCCGGGCGGTCGCTACGGCATCCGGATCCACGTCGGAAGCGAGTAGTTGGACTTTGATATCGCGTTTCGAGACTGCGATCTCCTCGAGAAAGAGCATCGCGATCGAATAGGCTTCTTCTCCCGTGCTACATCCGGCCGTCCAGACGCGTAGCGGTCTGTCGTCCGAGTGACTGCTGACCAGCTCAGGAATGATTTTCTGCGCGAGGAAATCGTAGACCTTCGGGTCACGAAAAAAGCTGGTGACATTGATCAGAAGGTCCTTCGCGAGGAGTTCAAGTTCACCCGCGTTGGTTCCTAGCATTTTGAGATACTGATCCACGTCGTCATTCACAACTCCGGCCATCGCCATGCGTCGCTCGA
>Ga0302220_10001600_pt1 | contig 17570 bp, 16 predicted proteins | sample II_Palsa_E1_3_FD_194572 | JGI IMG/M metagenome (GOLD analysis project Ga0302220, IMG submission 194572) | Peat permafrost microbial communities from Stordalen Mire near Abisko, Sweden - II_Palsa_E1_3 | ecosystem: Environmental > Terrestrial > Soil > Palsa > Peat permafrost | place: Sweden...
GGCCTTCACCTGCTCGCCACCTACCATCCATCTTTGCGCAATACCAACACCGGTCGTCTCAACCGACTTATGTTCACGCGCATCTTTCTTCGAGCAAGGGAGCTGGCCGGTCTTGTCGTTTAGAGTTGGTTCTTTTCACCAAATACATCCAGAGCAAAAAATGCCGGCCCCACAATGATGGCAAGAAAAACAAGAGCAATCACAACATCTTTCATCGTTCACCTCTTCCTCACTGTAGCGTGCACCATCTCGATCCTGGTGCAGTTGCAAAGGTGAGGAACCGCCTCGCCATTACCTAAGAAGATTCTCCGCAAGTGCCTCAAAATCCTCTCATTATCAAAAAACAACCAACCAATTGCTTACCCTAGGAATCCAATTCAGTTAGAGAAGCAAAATCTCGCACGAGGTACTTCGAATGACTGCAAAGAATTACTGGCTTGCCTTCGGAATTGGCGTCACTGCAGGAGCCGCGATCGCTCTCCTTTACGCTCCACAAACCGGAGTCAAGACTCGCAAGCAGCTTCGCAAGAGAGCCGAGGATGCTGGCGACTATCTTGAGGACGCAGGCAACTACCTCAAGGCTCAGGCCGAGCGCTTGAGCGAAGAGACCCAGAAAGCCATCAAGCGTACGAAGGGCCAAGTAGAGTACGCCGTCGACAAGGCAGGCGACGCCGTCAACAGCGCAGTAAAGAGCGCTCAATCTCTGGTCTAGATTTTTCACTGCACCAATCTGCCTTCTCTGGAACGCAAAATATCCCGGAATCTCCGGGATGTTTTGCGTTAAGCCAAAAAATACTTAAAAATCAAACGCCCTGACGAATAGCCAGGGCGTCGAATAATCAACCTGCAAACCTAAACAGTAGTTAGTTCAAGCCCAGCCATCTTCTCTTCGCCATCAGCGGAGATCGGACGGTAGAACAGCTTGTTGTTCTCCATGTAGACCTCAAGGAATGCCGGACGCTCAGAGATCCCGCCGCCAATCAGCGCCTCCGAGAGGGGATCCTCAACGAACCGCTGCAGCGCACGACGCAAAGGCCGCGCACCGTAGCTGCGATCTCCCGCCGTCTTCTCGATGATCCACTTCTTCGCATCATCGGCCACAGAGATCGTAATCGCCTTATGCACCAGGTTCACGTTCAACTGCTGCACCAGCAACTCGAGAATCTGCATCAAGTCCGCATCAGACAGCGACGTGAAGATGATGATCTCATCCAGACGATTCAGGAACTCTGGATTGAAGGTCCGTTTCACCTCGCCTCGCACCAGCTCTTCCATCTTGTCCAGCACCATGTCTTCCTTCTCGCTCTGGAAGCCCAGCCCTTGCCGCTTCTGCAGGTGCTTCGCCCCAATGTTTGAAGTCATGATGATGATCGTGTTCTTGTAGTCGACCGTATTACCGAGCCCATCTGTCAGCTGTCCATCTTCAAACACCTGCAGCAGCAGATTGAATACATCCGGATGCGCCTTCTCAATCTCATCGAGCAGCACCACACAGTACGGGTTCCGCTTCACGCGCTCCGTCAGTTGACCGCCCTCTTCATACCCTACATACCCCGGAGGTGAACCAATCAGTTTGCTCACAGAGTGCTTCTCCATGAACTCCGACATGTCGAAGCGAATCAGCGCCTTCTCGCTGCCAAACAGGAACTGCGCCAGCGTCCGCGCCATCTCTGTCTTACCTACGCCGGTAGGCCCAAGGAACAGGAAGCTCCCAATCGGCCGAGCAGGATTCTTCAACCCAGCACGCGACCGCCGAATCGCCCGAGCCAGCGCCGAGATAGCTTTATCCTGCGAGATCACGCGCTTGTGCAGCTCTTCCTCAACCCGCAGCAACCGCTGCGTCTCCTCTTCCTTTAGTGAAGTAATCGGCACGCCAGTCCAACGGCTCACCACATCCTCAATATCTCCGCGCGTCACAATCCCCGCCGAAGAGTCATCCAGGTGATACTTGTCGCGTAGAGCCCTCAGGTTCTCGCGCTCCTTGCGCTCTTCATCCGAGTAGAAACGTGCCTTCTCGAATTCGTGATTCGCAATCGCGTTCTCCATCCGGTGCACGATGAACTTGATCCGTTTCTGAACCTCGGTCAGCTCCTCAGGCATCGACGTCTGCCGCAGCTTCACGCGAGCGCCAGCCTCATCGATCAGATCGATCGCCTTATCCGGTAGAAAACGATCAGGAATATATCGGCTCGAGTGCGACACCGAGAACGTAATCGCATCGTCGGTATAGCTCACTGCATGAAACTTCTCGTACTTTTCCTTGATCCCCATGATGATCTTGATCGCATCTTCTTCGTTTGGCGGAGGCACCTTCACCGCCTGAAAACGCCGCTCCAAAGATCGATCCTTCTCAATCGACTTCCGATACTCCGCAGGGGTTGTCGCGCCGATGCACTGAATCTCGCCGCGGCTCAACGCCGGCTTCAAAATGTTCGCAGCATCAAGCGAACCCTCAGCCGACCCAGCGCCGACCAGTGTATGCAGCTCATCGATGAACACGATGGAGTTCTGATTCTCCATCAACTCCTTCATGATCGTCTTCAACCGCTCTTCAAACTGCCCGCGATACTTCGTTCCCGCAACGATCAGCGAAAGATCCAGCGCCAGCACCCGCTTATCAGCCAGGAAACTCGGCACCTCGCCATCGGCAATCTTCTGCGCGAGTCCTTCAACGATCGCCGTCTTACCCACACCAGGCTCGCCAATCAGCACAGGATTGTTCTTCGTGCGACGGCACAGAATCTGAATCACGCGATCTACTTCGCTATCCCTGCCAACCAGTGGATCCAGCTGCTGATCCATTGCCGACTGCGTCAGGTCTCGCGAAAACTCCGCTAACATGCTCTGCTCGCCGCGCTGTCCTTTGCTTCCGCTCGAAGATGGAGCCTTCTCCTGAGTCGTCCGCTGCAGCTCTTCGCGAATTGCGGGCAGCCGCAACCCGCGCTCCTGCAGAATCTCTGCCGCGAAACACTTCTCCTCACGCAGCAGCCCTAACAGCAAATGCTCAGTCCCAATATGCTTATGCGACAACCGCTCAGCCTCTTCTGCCGCATACGCCAACACACGCTTGCACTCATTCGACAGCGGCAGGTCGACTGAAGTCGATACCTTTTCCCGAATCGTCGTATGCCCTTCAATCTGTTTGCGTATCGACTCTACCGACGCATGCGACCGCAAAAAGCGGTTAGTCAACGCCTTGTCCTCACGCAGCAAACCAAGCAGCAGGTGCTCAGTCTCGATGTAAGGCGACCCAAACTGACTGGCCTCATAGCGGGCAAAGAAAATCACCCGCCGCGCCTTCTCCGTATAGCGTTCGAACATATATCCCCTTCAAGCCGACCACCATCCAGCCCGAAGGCCGCATAGCGCCGTTGGTCCCAAAACCGTCTCCGTGCCGCTCACTCCCGAAGACCAAATCAGGCTACTTCAACCTACGAAGCATCCATCCCACTACTTCCCAGTGTAGTCGTCCGTACAAAATTTCAGAAATCCCTCGAAAGTTATGCATAACTTAGCACTCTTTTAGACGGTGCCTGTGCAAAACCAGCACCAAATTAGGTGCACTCTTACACAAACCGATATCTGCCTGACAGTTTGATGATTTGTGGCCCAGGAAGAAGCAGTACCGTCAACTCATTGAACTGTATAGATAAGATTTAGTTGGAGCTCAACAGGTTGTCGATTGATTGGCCATCAGCAGTTGTCCCTCTCGCAGCCTCAACACCCGGTCGCATCGCTCCGCAAACTCCAGATTATGAGTTACCAACACACTTGTCAGCCCATGTGCCTCATGCAGACGCTGAATCAAGCTAAACACCACCTCCGCCGTCTTTCCATCCAGATCGCCCGTGGGTTCATCTGCCAGCAGCAGCCTCGGCTCTCCCACAAGTGCCCGGGCCAAACTCACTCTCTGTTGCTCACCTCCGCTCAACTCTCCCGAGCGATGCTCCGCACGATCCCCCAACCCCACCTCACCTAACCAGAAACGCGCTTTCTCTAACGCCTCTGCCCGTCTCATCCCGCGAGCCAGCAGAGGCATCGCCACATTTTCCAAGGCCGAAAACTCCGGCAACAAATAGTGAAACTGCCAAACATATCCCACATCGCGATTCCGAAACTCTGCCGCCTGCCTTGGCGTAAACGAACTCAACCGGCTCTCTCCACACCACACGTCTCCGGCGGTAGGTGTATCCAACGCCGCCAAAAGGTGCAGGAGCGAACTCTTGCCCGCGCCACTCTCTCCCACGATCGCAACCATCTCGCCCGCATGCACTTTCATGTCCAGCCCACGAAACAACTCCAGCGCAGGCCGCGCCAAACCACTACTTGATGCCACGGCGGCATAAGTCTTCGTCAATCCCACAGCCCGCATCACCACCGTCCGCTCCTGCACCAACGGCAACGGCTCCAGTGTTCCCTCATTCTCAAACCGTACATCCCCTTCATTCGGATCAATCAACTCATCACCCCACCGGCATCTGTTACAGCTTGCACCGAATCATCGTGTTCAGAACTTCCATGCCCCGGATAAGCCCCAAGCGAGATCGCAATTCTGTTCCAGGCGTTGATCGTCGTAATCACTAGGGTCAGGTTTACTGTCTCCACCTCACTGAAGTGCGCCCGAACCTCGTCATAAACCGCATCCGGAGCATGTCCGTCCTGAATATTCGTCACCGCCTCCGCCCACGCCAGCGCCGCCCGCTCCGTATAAGCCTCCGAGCCCCGCCAATCCTCGACGCCCGTAATCCGCTCCTCCGTCTCATTCGCCTTCTTCAACTCGGCCGTATGAAGACGAACGCAGTACTCGCACCCGTTCATCAACGAAGCCCGCAGCCTCACCAACTCCCGCAACGAAGTCTCAAGCCCCGTCTCAGCATTCAGGTAGTGCTCCAGCGCTGACATCTTCGCCAAACCCTCCGGCGCCAACTGCCCATACTTCAATCTTGGTTCCATGTATCCTCTCGCTGAATTAGTATCCATCATTGAGGAGACGAGGAGGATTAGTTATGTTTCGCGATTTGCTGCTTATGAGCTTCTTTTCGCTAATTGTGGCTGTGCCGCAATCAGGCAATACTCCTTCAGCGGCTTCTCCGTCGCTGCAATTCATCACTGTCCGTACGGTTAATGCTCATACCGATATTCCGGTTTGGTGGCGCTCATCACCTACCATCTGCGTGGGATCAGCGTCCTACGATGCTTGCATCACCCAAAAAGGAAATCTCTTCGGCGATGTGCGTGTTGATGTCAGCCATACAGATACTCCGACAATCAGAGTGGGGGAAGATTTCGTCTCCTGTAGTGGCGGTGGGACATACTCTATAAACGAAATCATCGTTCACGGAATAGTCGCGGAAAACGATTGCGGTAAAGCGAAACGACAGCCGAAACCTGGCGTTCTCGTGATCTACGTTGTTCCAATGAGCTTTAAAGAACTTTGGAAAATGTAGTCTATTCTCTATTCGTTGCTACTCATACCGCAAAGCCTCCGCTGGCAGCACCTTCGCCGCACTCCCACTTGGATAGATCGTAGCAATCAAACTCACGCCCAAACTCACCGCCGCAACAATCACAGCATCCAAAACCCGCGGCGCGAACGGAAGATAATCAATCGAGTAAACCGCCGCATCCAGCCGAATAAATCGGTAATGCCCACCCAGCCAACTCAGTCCATAGCCAAGAATCAACCCAAGCACCGTTCCAATCACCGAGATCAACAACCCCTGCATCAAAAAAATCCGCCGCACCTGATCCGCCCTCACCCCAAAGCTCATCATCACGGCAATATCCCGCGTCTTCTCCATCACCATCATCGTCAGCGCGATCAGAATATTCAGCGCTGCCACGCAAACAATCAACGCAAGCACAATAAACGTCACCACCTGCTCCAGCTTCAGCGCACGAAATAGTTCACGATTCTGCTCCATCCAATTCGTCGTCTGAAATCCCTTACCCGCCGCATCTTCAATCGCCCGGCCAACACGATCCGCGTGATAAAGATCATCCACCTTGAAGCTGATCACCGAGATCAAATCCGGCTCACTGAACAATCTCTGCGCATCCACCAACCGAAGAAACGCATAGCTCGAGTCATACTGATAAAACCCCGACTTGAAGATCCCCGCCACTTGAAATCGTTCATACTTCGGCACCAGCCCCAGCGGCGTCAACTCACCCTGCGGACTCGTCACCAGCACCCCATCCCCAACCTTCGCGCCTAGTGACTCCGCCATATCCTGTCCAATTACAATCGGCGGAATCTCCCGCGGCACACCACCCCCACAATCGTTGCTCGCACTCGCCCCGCCTGCGCAAGGAGCTGCCGAAGCAGCGACTGGCTCCAGCGCCGACGCCGAACCCTGTACTACACTCTGCAGTAGGTCCCCCACGGTCTTTTCGTCCGCCGGAATCACACCCTTGATCAAACCACCGCCACTCCGAGCCCCCTTCGAGATCAGCACCTGCCCATACAACCCCGGAGCCGCAGCCACCACATGCGGCTCTTCGCGAAGCCGCACCAGCAGCGGCCTCCAGTCCCGTATCCCATCGCCCGCCACTTTCATCAGGTCCACATGCGAGCTCGACCCGACTAACCTCTCCTGCAGGTCTCTCCGCATCCCATTCGTAATTGCTAGCGCAATAATCAGCGAAGCCACTCCAGCTGCCACACCAATCACAGAGATAGCCGTGATCACTCCCACCACAGCCTGCCGCCGCTTCGCGCGCAGATAACGCGCCGCAATAAAAAATTCAAATCGCATCGAGTTCCAGCTTACTATCCCCCGCTTGCCAGAGCCGAGCAACGCGAGGCCCGAAGAAGCACTCACTCACCAAACGATATAAAAGTCACGAAGTGACCGCTCCACGCGTAGTGGGCCCGTTTGGCAGAACATGGCATTTCTCAATGCGCCATCACCTTAGGCAGATTCCAATGCCGAGCCACCGCCACCATCCGCAGCACAAAGCAACAAACTCCACCCATTGTCATCGCAATCGTCCGAGGCACCTTCAGCGCCAGCCCAATTACCATCACAGCTGCCCCGACCAGCGCAGCCGAAGCATAGATATCCGTATTCAAAATTCCCGGCACCCTCGTCATCAGCACATCGCGAATCGTCCCACCACCAACACCAGTCAACACACCCATCAGCACCGCAATCATCGGATTGATCCCAAACTCCAACGCCTTCCCCGCACCCGCCATCGCAAACAGCGCCAGCCCCGCAGCATCCAGCGTGATCAACAACTGCTGCGGCACATGCTGGAACGAATGATAGAAGCAAAACACTGCCCCACCCCCCGCAAACGCCGTCGCGCCATACCGCCAGTCGCGAATGCTATTAGGAGGCACCGCACCAATCAGCAGATCCCTCACCGTTCCACCACCCAACGCCGTCACAAACGACACCACCAGCAATCCCAGCAGATCCAACTCTCCGCGAATCCCCGCCAGCGCCCCCTCTACCGCGAAGACAAACGTCCCCACTAAGTCCACCGCCAGTAACACCACATCCTGCCTGTACTTTGGGAACCAGTCCCGCGGCGCCATTACCGCACCACCGCCTTCACGGCGACCACGTTCTCATACCTGTCATAAACCCTCACCGCCAAGACGTGTTCCTTAGCATCGGCAACCGGGACAGTCGCGACGGGTATAGGAACAGTAAAGTCATACCGCTCCGTCAGCGAATCCGAAACCTTTCCTACCGGCTCGAGGTACTGCCAAGGGCTCGCATCAATCGAGTACTCCGCATGCGCAATCGGCGAAGTAGCATCCCGAGCTTCTAGCGCCGCATGAATCGTCGCCGAAGGCCCCCCTACCATCGTAGCGGTCAAAGCTCCAGGCATCGGTGGCGTTGTATCCACCACAAACACCTCGCTCGCCCGTTCTCCCGTCAGCGCCTCCGCATCTGTATGCACCGGAGCATCGCTCGCCACAACCTTCAACTCATAGCTGCCATCAGGCAACAGCGAAGAGTCAAAGCTATAAACCTTCTCCGAGATCTTATCCTTCAACAACCGCCAGTTCGCCTCACCCACGCCGCGATACCATACCGCGAACATCAGATCATCGTTGTTGTCGTCATGTGCCATCCACCGCACCGTTACCGCCGTCTTGTCCTTCTGCGCTATCAGCGGAGTCGCACTCGAATCCGTCGAAAAGCTCACCGCAGGGGTAGTCCCCGCGGCTGCAGGAAAGGCCACTTGCACCGTCGCGCTGTTTGCAACCGGAATAACCGGCGCCACCCGCGCCCCTGGCTGCACCACCACCTCATCTACAACCGGTGCCACATTTCGCTGTAGATAATTCAAAGCCACCGCATCCACAGATCCACCACTACGCAGCACCGCCTTCCACTGCACGAACCTCCCCGGTGGAACCGAAAAGCTGCCATCCGGACCAACGCGAGCCCACTCACTCCACCCCATCACCGGGCTCTCCACATTACCGCTTCTCACAAACAGATCAAATCCCGCCGCACCAGCCCTGACCTCCGCGCGTCCCCACTGCGAAAAGCTCTGCGCATCGAACACATCGCTCGTATAGGTTGCCGCCAAGGCAACAGCATCTCCCAGCCGAAACACCTTTCCGCTATTACTAGTCGCTACTAGCAGACCATCTTTCACGACCGTGAACGCCATTCCCTGTGACGCCTCCAGATGCGCGACATCGCTAAAGCGTCCACTGCCGTTCGTCTCCACGCGATACACTCGCCCACGGTTTCCCGTCGCGGCCAGCAAACTCCCATTTCGCACCGCAAGCGCGTAAACCACGTCGTCCTTCAAGGTCAGCAGCTTCTCCGGTGCCCCATCCGCCGCAATCTTGTAAATCTCCGACCCGTCCGGTACCAGCGTATTCGCGCCCGCTGCCGTCGATGACCCCGGCTGCACAAATGTGATAGTCACGCCCACTCCGCCTGTCACCGGCAAAGGAGGCAGCGTCGTGTGCCCCTTCGTTCCCACCCCCGCCGCATAGACGTTGCCAGCCTCATCTATCGCCAATGCAGTAATCTCCCGCCGTCCCGCAGCATAAGCGGCGAACGGCTTGGCACCTGCAGTTCCCGTCGCGAAGCGATACACCACACCTGATCCGTCCGACCCGGCCCACAGCGTTCCATCCGAAGCCAGGAGCAAACACCGAATATGCTGATCCGCCGTCCTGAACAACACCTCCGCTTTACCGCCCCCTGCAGGCACCCGATAGACAACCGCGGGCGCTCCCGCAGCCACGTACACGTCGCCACCTTTGCCAACCGCCAGGTCCCAAAGATATTTAGGTTTCTCCTCCGTTAGCGCAGGATCAAACACCACCGCCGCGGTGCCGCCACCCGCAGGAATTCGATAGACCTTCCCATCGGGCGAAGTAGCCGCGAGCACGCTTCCATCAGCAGCCACGCGGAGCGACTGCACGGCCAGCTCCTTGCCAGCAAAGATCTGCGCTCCCTTTCCATCTGGAGTAATCTTCATCACTAAAGCCGATCCGGCAGCCGTACCACCCAATCCCAGATAGGTGTTCCCACTCAGATCACTCGCCAGCGACCACGCATAGCTCTTCCCGGACTCATACAACAACGAACTGGCCGGCCCCGCCTCAAGCCGTCCATCGCTGCGAATGGCGACTCCCTCAGCATTACCTTTTTCCATCTCGTCGTAGCGTTCAACGCTCCACAGTTTCGTGCCCTGCGCGTTCGCCCACCCGGACAGCAGGGAAGACCCCACCATCAATCCCGTCATCAACACTCGTCGCATCATTCTGCTCCTGAGTCTAAAGCACCAATCCCCATCCGCGTCGCAGACAACAACCCGCAGACAAGAAAGGCGAGAGCCGAAGCCCTCGCCTTTCTTTTGCAACAGCGAAACTAATTCGCCAGCACAGCGCGATACCGAACCTGATTCTTCTTCACCTTGGCCACCGCATCATTCGCCTTGGCCATCGCAAACTTCTCCGTCGTCGCCTTCACCCCGTGCCGCGCCGCAACATCGAGCATCTCGCTCAAATCATGCGGGCTGCCAGAGGGGCTTCCCGAGATCGCTTTTTGCCCACCGATCAAAGAGAACGCACTAATTTGGATCGGCGAAGGAGCTGCTCCCACCACGCAGAACATTCCTTTGGGCCGCAGAGCACCCACGTAGGCCTGCCAATCCTGGTCCGCGCTCACCGTCGAAAGCAGAAAATCAAACGACCCAGCGACCTTCTTCAACCCACCTGTATCGCGAGTATTGACAAAGTTATGCGCGCCTAAAGCTAACGCCTCCGCCTCCTTATCCTTCGAGGTCGAAAACGCCGTAACCTCCGCGCCGAATGCCTTCGCGAACTGCACGCCAAGATGTCCCAGTCCGCCAATCCCGATCACTCCCACTCGCGATGACGGACGAACTTCATGATTCCTAAGTGGCGCATATACCGTGATTCCGGCACACATCAGCGGAGCAGCATTTTCGCTATCCAACGCCGTCGGGAGGGGAATCGCAAACTTTGAGTTCACGCGAATCTTATCGGCAAAGCCGCCATTCCGCCCCACGCAGGTTGGCTGAGACTTCGCGCAAAGGTGCTCTTCCCCTTGTCGGCACCACTCACAGATGCCGCAGCTGTCAGCCTGCCAACCCACACCTACTCGCTCACCCATCACGCGGTCCTTCACTGCAGAACCGAGCGCCACAACCGTTCCCACAACCTCATGGCCCGGAATAAATGGATACTTGCTCAAACCCCAGTCATTGTCGATCAGGTGCACATCGCTGTGGCAAACGCCACAGTGCGAGATCTTGATCTCAACCTCATTAGCCTGCAACTCACCCGGATCATATTTATAAGCTAGTAAGTGTGCGCCGGCCGCATGCACAGCGAGACCATGTATTTCACTCATTCGAAATCTTTCCCTTTTGGCGTTGAACTTATCTGCCGCGCCTACCCTTTGATGCTACAACACCACCCCGAGCAAAAAAATCCATTCACTCGCTAATCGCACTGTCGCAATAATCGTGCAATAAGAACTGCTCCAACACTTATCCGTCTTATCCTGCCCTATGCACCGTGCTACTTCACCAACAGATTGAGTACTTGGTACCCACTCACCGCGTACCCCGCCTCCACCGACCCCGCAGCCAACACACTCTCCCCTGTTAGTTGCATCTTCTGAGCATCTTTTAATGGCTCGAAAACATTTGCCATCGACAGAGGTACGCCCGGCAGGGATTCACCCTCGAGCACCGCCTGTGGCGAATGATCCAGCAGCGTTACATAGATCCGGTCATTCTCACGCAGCCTGTTCAACGCCGCGACTGTATCAGCAAGCCCCACCGACCGCTCCGAACCTGGCTTCGTTGTCAGTCTATCCACCGTTGCGCCATCGCTAACCACCACCCTCATCGGTCCTGTCGGCAGATCGTCGGGCACTCTTACCTTCACCCGAACCATCCGAGCCTCAGCCTGGTAAGGATGTACGACGGCCTCCACCTCAATCTCATCTCCCGCCCTCACCTCCGTTCGGCTCAGCCGCGCCGACTCCAATACCGCCGACATTCGCGCTGGAATTGCCTCCACCTTCAACCGCACTCCGGTCACCACCGGCTGATCCAGCACATTGCCGTACACCTTGCTGAAACGATCATTCACCAGCAGCGCGGCATTGATCGTCGCCGGATTCAATTCATTCTGCGCCATCAAGCCCTGCATCTTCACCGGCGGCAGCCCCTTCACCTCGATCTCGCCCGAAAGCCTGTAACTCAACTCCTCCGCCGCCGTGTTGTTTGTCTGCATGCACTGATACACCGACACCAGCATCGCCGAAGGCGTCAGTTGCCGGTTGTCCAAAACCTCAAAGTGCAGCGTCTTCGTCTTCGCCAGCCCACTTTTATCCGCCGGAGGAGGCACCACCTCCACCACCACCGGAATCATCCGTGCCTCTACCCCAAACCGCCCCATAATCGCCGACGCACGATCCTCAGTAAACGCTCCCACCGTCTCGGTCGTATTGATAATCTTGAACGCATTCAGCGGCGATGCCAGCGAAGCCAGCACCGTAGCCTTGGTCATCGGCATATCCACCGGCCCGTACTGCGTAATCGGATGCCCGCAAGCCAACAACCTCTTAGGGTCCAAATACGTCACCGTACACGTCCCCGCCATCGAAAGATCCCCGCGCACAAGCACCGCGCTCACCGCACTCCCCGGCACCAGAGGCTCCGGCTGCACTGCGGCCGAGTCGGCCCCGCCCAACCCAACCACTGGCGTCAAACCCATCGCCCGAAACCGATCCCCAAATCGCTCCACCGTCTCCTGGCTGAACCCGCCCATCACCAGTGGAGTCTCAATCGCCCGCATCTCTGGTTGCCCCTCGAACTCCCGGCTAACCGCAGCCAGCTTCATCCCCGCCGTACCATCTTCATCCCGCACCTGCAGCATCGACTCGATCGGCGTAATCCCAGCTATCGGCTCCTTACTAAACTGCCCAATCCGATAACTCAGCGCCCCTACCAACCGCCCGTCGATATACACCGGACTCCCGCTCATTCCCGCCACCACGCCCGTGTACTCCGGCTTATCCCCATGCAGCCTCGCCAGAATCATGTCTTGCCCCGGCCCCAGCGCATCCTTCAAAAGCCCCAGGATCTCCACCTGCATCGGCTCCGGGTTCACCCCTTCGAACACCGTGTAAGCCACCCCGCGCATCCCGCGCTTCACCTCACCTAGTGGAAAGAACTTCGTTACCGCTGGAGCGGTCGAAGGCGCCGCCACCGCAGTCCATTCCGCCCCACTCATCGCCTGCCCTTCGGCCCAAGCCCTGCCTGCCAGCAGGAAACTCCCCAAAATCCCGCCCGCAACCAGGCCAGCCATCCGCAATCGAGTCTTTACCGCAGCCATCACGTCTACAGACTACTAGAGCCACTCCACGCCTGGCTCACCTCTCACAATTGAACTTAAGAGCCGTCCAACATTCGGAGTAAAGTTTTAGATGATGATTAACCTTCCGCATCTCAGGGCTCGCATCCTTCTCATGCTCACCTGCTCCATGGTCCTAACGCTGCCGGCCGCGTACGGTCAGGACGCTCCCACTCAAAACCCGCCGCAGCAGACCAAACCTACCCCCGACGACGCCGGCCCCGACACCGACAACGGCTCCATCATCCTCAAGAAGAAGAAGGAAGCCGATGAGCCCCCGCCGCCACCTGCGCCCGTAGCCCCTAAAGTCAAGAATCCCGACAACGAAACCTACTCCCTCCGCGTCGACGTCCCCATCGTCAACATCGACGCCAGCGTTATCCTTGACAAGACGCACCAGTTCGTCCCGGGCCTCAAGGCCAACAACTTCCTTATCCTCGAAGACGGTGTTCCCCAGACCATCACCAGCGTCCGCACCATCCAAACCCCCATCACCGCCGTCATGCTCCTTGAGTTCGCAGCCAACAGCTACTACCTCATCAACGACATGCGGAACGCCTCCTACACCTTCTTCCGCTCCCTACGTCCCGACGACTACGTCGCTGTCGTCACCTACGACCTCCGCACGCACATCCTCACCGACTTCACCAACAACAAAGACCTCATCGCTCAGTCGCTCCAATCTCTCGTCATCCCTGGCTTCTCCGACACCGACATGTTCGACGCCCTCTACGAGACGCTCGACCGCACCAGCCGTATCGAAGGCCGCAAGTACATCATCCTCATCGGCTCCGGCCGCGACACCTTCTCCAAACTCACCCTCGACAAGATCCTCGCCAAAGTCAAAAACACCCCGAACGTCACAATCTTCACCATCAGCACCGGAGCGTTCCTCAACGAAGTGCGCGGTGGCAGCGGCCCTCGCCAGCTCGACTACCTCCAGGCTCAGAACCAAATGCAGACCTTCGCCCGGATGACCGGCGGTCTCAGCTTCGCTCCCATCTTCCAGGGCGAACTCCCCGACATCTTCGCCCAGATCAACCAATCCATCCGTAACGAGTACATCCTCACCTACCGCCCCACCAATAACAAAAACGATGGAACCTATCGCAAGGTCAAGGTTCTTCTGGTCGACAATGAAGGTCACCCCCTTCGGATGCAGGACGAAAAAGGCAAACCACAAAAGTACTCAGTCATAGCCCGCGATGGCTACAACGCCAAACTTCCCGTCGAATAGCACACGCCTTAGCGCATCGTAAATTCCAGGAGAGTTTCTACGGTGCAGGCGCGGTCTGTTCCTCATCGAACGGAGAGCGCCTCACCGTCGCGTGTACGACCCGTCCGTTCTGCTTTTGAATTGGCCGGAAGTCGTTCCCCAGAATATGTCGAAACGCTTCGAACTGCTCCGGTGAAAGCTCCGCCCACTGCTTCAGCACAAGCCATGTGACGACCGGGCTGCACGGCGGCGTAGTAAGAGATCCTGGATAAGTGAAGTACTGTGACGTACTGGTCAAAGCCTGCTCCAGGCCCAGTTCAGTCGTTGACTGCGGCGAGGTGGTCTTCTCGGGCAGACCAGCATCAATCAATTTAGCCAGAAACGCATTGGGCTTTCCAATCCGATAGAGCATCCCGATCACCGCATAGTCCGTGGCTGAGTGCATAAAGACGATGTGCATTTCCATCACCCCATGCTTTCCGCCTATCGTATGTTCCGACAAAGTATGGAAGTGAAACTGGAGAAGCTTGTACTCGCGCCCATCAAGAGTCAGGGAGCTACCAAACGCCGGACTTGCCTGAATTGTGTAGCCCAGATTCGCAACCTGGAACGGCGCATTAGTAAATTTGACTTCCAATGGGCCAAGCCCCGGATCCTCTACCACCGTGTTGACATCAATTGGAGACTGTCGCGCGGTAGGCGACGGAGCGCACGCCGAAAAGTCATGTTTGTCATGCAGTTCAGACCAAAATCCCGGACCTTTATCTCCGGAGTAAGCAAAATCGTCGGCTGCGACGCCCGCGAGGGCGGAGGCTACTTGGGCATGCGCTGAAACCCCACACGTTACCCACACGAAAGACACAAGGATCAGAGCGAGTCTCGTCTTCATCCAGAAATCTCCTTTTTTGAGGGCCAGGACCGTCAATCTATCATGCGGCGTAGAGATCCTTCCATAAGAAAAGACTGCCCACAGTCACTCTGTGCGCAGCCCCTTAAAACTGTTTCAACTTATCAAACAGTCTTCGCCAATAACTCCCTGACCGCTGCTGCGACCTCGCTCACGTGCGTTTCCAACGCAAAATGTCCCGTATTCAAAAACTGCACCGTAGCATTCGGAATATCCCGCTTATAAGCCTCCGCTCCAGGAGGAATGAAGAACGGATCATTCTTCCCCCAGATCGCAAGCAACGGCGGCTTCGACTCCCTGAAGTACTCCTGAAACTTCGGATAGAGCTTCACATTATTCGCGTAGTCAAGAAACAGATCCAGCTGAATATCCGTATTCCCCGGACGATTTACTAGTGCATAGTCCAGCCAATATCCTTCCGGCTTAACCGCCTCAGCATTCGGCACCCCATGTACATACTGAAACTTGATACCTTCAAAGCTCACCGCAGCGTTGCGTACCTCTTCGCGATTCGCCGCCGAAGGATCACTCCAGTACCGCCGAATCGGAGCCCACGCATCCCCCAACCCATCTTCATAGGCATTCCCGTTTTGCGAGACGATCGCCGTCACCCGCTCTGGATGCGCCATCGCCAACCTAAAGCCAGTGGGCGCCCCGTAGTCGAACACATACAGCGCATAACGCTTCAGACCAAGCGCATCGGTAAACGCAATGATTGTCTTCGCCAACGCGTCGAAGGTGTACTTGTACTGCCGCTTCTTAGGCACCTCTGTAAATCCAAACCCAGGCAGATCCGGCGCAATCACCCGATACTTATCCGCCAGCAGCGGAATCAGCTCACGATACTGAAAGGAAGAAGTAGGGAAGCCGTGCAACAACAGCACCACCGGCGCATCCGCCGGCCCAGCCTCACGATAGAAAACATTCACGCCATCCGCTTCAACGCGGCGAACAGCAGTCAGCGGCACTTGTGAACTCTTGGACATAACCTTTTCCTTCCTCGAACTTCCGATGTTTTCCAAAAAACCTTGTGAAAGGGCAGCCGGAGCTGCACCGGCCACAGAAAGAAGACTGCTACTCCCTGTAATAAAACTTCGACGATCCACTCTGTCCTCCTGATGCCGATCAATTTTGTAACCACTTCAAATATAATTAAGTGGTTACAGATAAAGATGTAACCTCACAAAATAAGTTTCAAAGGTTACAATAAAAGAGAAAGAATTTCGCGCTAATGCCGATCCCTTCCCAACCCGCCGCACCCATCGAATCTCCACGCGTAGGAGATCACCCCGCGCTGGATCTCCTCAATACCCTCTTCCTTCTCAACGGAAAGCTTATAGACTCACTACAAACCGATCAGGACGTCCTGCAATGGCTCACCCGAACCGGTTGGCCCGTCAAAGGTCATCTGGAAACCTCAAAATCCACCCCCCTGCTTCACACAGTCCGAAACCTGCGCGAAACAATCCGCACTCTGGTTGAAGCCAGAAAAGCAGGCAAGCGCGCAGAACTGGCGCACTTCAACGCCTTCCTCGCCGAATCTCAAAACTACCTGAAACTTACGCCCGGCAAAGGCGGCACGCTTAGCCTCGACCGTGAATGGAAGCAGCGCACTCCCGAAGAGATCCTCGCACCCGTAGCCGAAGCCGCTGCCGAACTTCTCGCCACCGGCGACTTCAACCTCATCAGGCGCTGCGAAGGTTTCGAGTGCGTCCTCTGGTTCTACGATCGCACCCGCTCTCACCACCGCCGTTGGTGCAGCATGGGCGCCTGTGGCAACCGCAACAAAGTCGCAGCTTTCCGCAAGCGTAATCAAGCCGCCGCCCTCTAACACCCAACGACGAAGCAATTACCGAGGGCGAGGTGTCGTCAGATCCAGATCCTTAGCAGTCATCTGTTTGGTCAGCAGAATAATCTGCCCCACATGCTGCTGCACATGTCCTACCACCTGGTAGATCGCCTCCAGCACACTCACGTCCCGGCCCTGGGGTGTAATCCGCTCAACCAATCGCTCCGCCGGCACCCTCTCAATCACACCTTTTGCCTCATTGAATGTCGACCGGAACAGCGCAATCAACTCCTCCGCATCCATCCCGCTCTGGGCACTAAACTCCGCATCCCGCACCCTCACATCGTTTGCGCCACCCACTCCATGCATCAACCACTGTCGCGCATTCCCGCACAGATGCAGCACGAGGTTTCCCACAGCATTCTCATGATCCCCCTGCCGCTGCCAAACCTGCTCATAACTCAGCTTTCGCAGACAAGCTTCAAAGCACTCAGTCATCATGTCGAGCCTGCGAACCGAAACATCAGCAAAATCAAGAGCAACAGCATCAAGCGTCGTAGTCATCCCAGCATTCTAACCCGCATCGGAGCGCCAGCCGTTGACCTTATCTCCCTCACCTCGTACACTCTTAAGAGGCAGTCAGCGAGCACCCTGTTCGCGACGCAAAGCGCACACGCTAAGCATTTTGCCCCCTAGTTCAATGGTAGAACAGTCGGCTCTGAACCGATCAATCGGGGTTCGAATCCCTGGGGGGCAACCAAAACACCTAAAACCTGAA
>Ga0302220_10001605_pt1 | contig 17540 bp, 14 predicted proteins | sample II_Palsa_E1_3_FD_194572 | JGI IMG/M metagenome (GOLD analysis project Ga0302220, IMG submission 194572) | Peat permafrost microbial communities from Stordalen Mire near Abisko, Sweden - II_Palsa_E1_3 | ecosystem: Environmental > Terrestrial > Soil > Palsa > Peat permafrost | place: Sweden...
TCCGATGCATCAACGTGGGTATAGGGAAACTATGAGCGCTTGGCCGACGGTGCAGTTGATTCAAATCAAGCGATGGACTGATTATTACTGACCTATGCGTGTTGGATGTCACACCCGACGGGCTCAAACTGGTCGAGTTAGCGCCTGGCTTCGCGATGACGGACTCTGCTCAGAGCCACTTACCTGCCCTTGTTCGTCAAGAACGCGCTGGGTCAGGTCGATCCCGTTCACGTATGGGCGGCTTTCGGCCTGGCGGCGGCACCGTCGTGTTTCGTTTGGCATGAATTTCGCGTGCGCTTGGGGACGCGCCGGGCCATGGCGTTGAATCTGGCGGTGCAGACGGTAGGCGTGGTCCTGCCAGCTATTGCGCAAGACGCGTGGGCATTTCTGGCAAGCGCGGTGCTGGTCGCGGCACTGGCTTGTTTTGTTGGAAGGTCGCGGTGACGGCTAGCGATCCGTCCTTATTGGACCGATCGCAAGCCATCACCCTACTGAACGCTTATCGCTAGGCGCCTTCGACAATCCGGAAATCGCGCTCTACGCCGTTGCCCAGCGCCTTCAACGCCGCCTTATAAGCGTCGCTTTCATAGACCTCGATTGCGCGTTCAAGGCTGTCGAACTCAATCACCACCGCGCGCTCCACCACACCGACGCCGTGCGCTTGTGCTGCCACGCCCCGCGCAAGAAATCGGCCACCGCCCGCTTCCACCGCGGTCGTCGCCAATGCCGCATAGGCCTTGAGCGCATCAGGATTTGAAACCGATCGATAGCAGCTAATCCAATACCCTTTTTTCATACTGTTCTCCTTGATTGAATGACTATTGATCCAACGACGTGTCGACACGTACCAACACCTTACCGAAATTCTTCCCATCAAGCATGCCTATGAAGGCATCCGGTGCGTTTTCCAGTCCGTCGACGATATCCTCGCGATATTTGACTCGGCCGTCTGCAATCCATCCGCCAACGTCGCGCAAGAACTCCGGACGTTGCACCGCGAACTCATAGTTGATAAAACCGCGCAGCGTCAGGCTACGCGACAACACCTCGCGCATGGTCGTGGCGAATCGAGCACCCGCCGCATCAGGGCTCTGATTATATTGCGCGATCAGCCCGCAGACCGGCACGCGCGCATAGGTATTGAGCAGCGGCAACACAGCGTCCCAGATCGGGCCACCCACATTTTCGAAATACACATCGATGCCGCTCGGGCAAGCCTGCGCCAACTGCGCGGCAAAATCCGCCGCGCGGTGGTCGATTGCAACGTCAAAGCCGAGTTCATCGATAAGATAGGCGCACTTCTGCGCTCCACCGGCAATACCGACTGCCCGAGCCCCGACGACGCGCGCGATCTGACCGACCAGCGAGCCGACCGGCCCGCTCGCCGCGGCTACGACTACAGTCTCGCCAGGCTTTGGTTTACCGATGGTCAGCAAGCCGGTATAGGCCGTGAACCCTGGCATGCCGAGCACGCCGAGTGCGGTGGTGACCGGTGCGAAATCGGGATCGAGCTTGCGCAGGTCCGCGCCATTCAACACCGCGTGACTGCGCCAACCCGTGTGAGCCAGCACGATGTCGCCGACAGACCAGTCCGGGTGGTTCGACACAAGGACCGAAGCCACGCCCTCGGCCATCATCACGGCGCCCAGGTCGGTGGGTTTGGCGTACGATTTTCTGTCGTCCATGCGCCCACGCATATAGGGGTCGAGCGAGAAATAGTGCACTTTGACCAATACCTCGCCGGCCTGCGGGCGGCCGAGTTCGATTTCTTCTAAACGGAAATCGGCTGGCGTGGGCTTGCCCTTGGGACGTGCGGCAAGTACAAATTGGCGAGCGTGTTGAGCTTCCATGGTGCCTCCTTCTTGGCTGTGTCTTTCCACGGGTCGGCGCAACCCGTGGCGATTCTTCGCGGCTCTTCGTGTGATCGTGGCGGCTTAAAGCGCCTCCAGCGCCAGTGCAATGCCCTGGCCGCCGCCTATGCACAATGTCACGATACCGCGTTTGAGGCCGTCGCGACGCATCGAATGCATCAACCGCGTAGCCAGTACCGCACCGGTGGCACCGATCGCGTGACCATGCGCAATGGCGCCTCCTTCGACGTTGACGATGTCCTCGGGAAAGCCCAGTTGCTTCAGCACGGCAAGCGGCACCGCAGCGAACGCTTCGTTGATTTCGATGCGCTGCACATCGCCGCGCGCCCAACCGGCACGAGCCAACGCCTGCGTGACAGCCGGGACCGGACCTAGGCCGAACATGCCGGGCTCGACTGCGGCAATGCCGAAGGCCACCAGGCGCGCGAACGGTGTCAGTTCATTAGCGTCGGCAAAAGCACGACCGGTAACGATCATCGCCGATGCTCCGCTGTTCAGTCCGGGGGCGTTGCCGGCGGTAATCGTGCCGGTATCGCGGAATGCGGGGCGTAGTTTGGCCAACGTTTCAATTGTGGTGTCGGGGCGCGGGGCTTCGTCGACTTCGAAGCGCATCGTGCCTTTACGTGCCGGCAACTCGAGCGCTACGATCTCGTCGGTAAAGTCACCCTTGGCCTGCGCCGCCGCAAACCGTTGCTGCGAGCGAGCGGCCCAGCGGTCCTGTTCTTCTCGCGTGAGTTCTGCCTTGGTGACCAAATCTTCGGTATGCCAGCCCGAATGCTCGTTGGAAAACGCGTCGTTCAAACCATCGCGCAGCATGCTGTCATGAATTTCCGCGTTGCCCATCCGATAGCCCCAACGCGCACCGGGCAGCAAATAGGGAGCACGATCCATGTTTTCCATGCCACCGGCGACGGCCACATCGACCAAGCCCAGCGCGACTTCCTGCGCGGCCGAGACGATGGCCTGAGCGCCCGATCCGCATACGCGGTTCACTGTCAGCGCCGGTACCGAAACGGGCACGCCACCGTGAATCGCCGATTGTCGCGCCGGATTCATCCGATTGCCCGCCTGGATCACGTTGCCCATGATCACCGAGCCGACTTGCTCCGGTTTCAGGCCGGCACGCTTGAGCGTCTCGCGGATCACGGCTGCGCCGAGATCAGTCGCAGGGGTGTCTTTCAGCGTACCGTTGTACGCTCCGATAGCTGTGCGCACAGGTGCGCACAGCAAGATTTCACGTTGGTTCATTGTCATACCTCGTTGTATGGATAGAATCGCCAATCAGGTCGCGTTTGCCGCGCAAAGCGCGCGGCCGACACCGACGAGCCAGTATAGAGCGGATTAAGAGTATATGCATTCACCTAGCCCTTCAGGCCCGCCAGAGAAGGATGTGCCCCTTTACCATGGCTCTTTCCCCCTCTCTGCCTAGGGCATCTCCTGCGGCCAGTTTGACGCTTTCCACGCGCGTCTGTTTGAGTGGGAAAAATGGCACGACGCGATGTCAGGGGCGTTTATCGCAGGGTTTGGAGTCGGCGAATTGATGCATAATTCCCGATCTCGAACCCTGCCGCATAGGCAAAATTATGCGGGCGCACAAAACGCCCCCACAAAGCGTCCCCATCTGGAAACGACATGTCCCATACGCCCCGCTTTTCGCCCCGCTTTTCGCCCATTACCCGCTTGCTCCACGCTGACCGGCTGGCCGCCACCGAGCACGGCGCGGTCCATAAACCCCTGCACGTCGCAGCGGCATTCGCGTACCCCTCGGCGCGTGAACTGGTGTCGGTGTTTCAAGGCGACAAGTCCGGCTTCATTTACGCGCGTCAGGGCAATCCGACCGGCGCAGCGCTCGAGGCAAAATTGTCGCTGTTGGAAGATGCGCGCGCCACGGCCTGCTTTTCGACCGGCATGGCGGCCATAGCCGCGCTGCTGGTCGCGTTGCTGCGCGCGGGCGACCATCTGGTCAGCAGCCAGTTTCTTTTCGGCAATACCAATAGTCTGTTGCAGACGCTGCAAGGCATGGGCGTCGAAGTCAGCTTTGTCGATGCGACTGACGCCAGTGCGGTCGAAGCCGCGCTGCGCCCGACGACACGCATGGTATTCGTCGAGACGATCGCCAATCCTCGCACCCAGGTGGCCGATCTGGCCGGCATCGGCACCTTGTGCGCACAGCGCGGCTTACTCTATGTCGTCGACAGCACACTCACCACCCCGGTGCTGTTTCGCGCACGCGACGTGCAAGCCAGCCTGATCGTGCACTCGCTAACAAAAGGCATAGGCGGACACGGCAACGCCATGGGCGGAGCCATCTGCGACACGGGCCTGTTCGATTGGACCTCGTTCGAAAACATCGCGCCGGTTTACCGCAAGGGCGACCCCGCCGGCTGGGGGATGTTGCAAATCCGCAAGAAAGGCTTGCGCGATTTCGGCGCCACGCTGCGCGCGGAGGACGCTCACCGTATCGCGATCGGCGCCGAAACCCTCGCCTTGCGCGTGGAACGCGCTTGCGATAACGCGCTGCGGCTGGCGCAGTGGTTGGAGGCGCAGCCTCAAGTGGCACGCGTGCACTACCCGGGCTTGCCCAGCCATGCGCAGCACGCGCGCGCAGCAGTGCTGTTCGACGGCGGATTCGGCGCACTCATGAGCTTCGAATTGCGTGCCTGCGCACCTTGCTTCGATTTTCTCGATGCATTGCGCTTGATTCCGCTTTCCAGCCATCTGTCGGATACGCGCACGCTTGCGATTCCGGTCGCTCACACAATCTTCTGGGAAATGGGCAGCGAAAAACGGCTGGCAATGGGAATTGCCGACGATCTGATTCGTCTGTCGGTGGGCATCGAAGATATCGCCGATCTGCAGAGCGACCTCGAGCAGGCCTTGGGGCAATTTCCGGTATAAGCGCGCAAAGCCGATCGCGCAGGCAGATAGTACAAGCTCGTCTAAAAATCGCTAAAATGAGCCGCTCTTGAACATCACGCCCATCATGCCTCGTACCCACGACCCCTTCATCGAAACCTACCATGTCCGCGTCACAGGTCGCGTGCAGGGCGTCGGCTACCGCTGGTCGGCGGTGCGCCATGCACACATGATCGGCGTGCGCGGCTGGGTGCGCAATCTCGATGATGGCTCGGTCGAAGCCATGGTTCAAGGCCCGCCCGACCAAGTCGACCGTATGCTCGAATGGATGCGCCAGGGTCCGCCTGGCGCCAAAGTGCTCGAATTGGCGAGCGAGCGGCAATTCATCGACCGCCGCTTCGAGCGTTTCGAGCAACACTAGGCCGCGACCTATTTTCGCCAGCGCATAGGCCTACACAACGTCCGCCTACAACGGCTCGGTATCGTGGAATTTGGTGTAATCGACGTAGTTCATACCGTGCTCGTCCTGCTCGATAAGATCGGGATAACGGTGGTTCCAGCGAATCAGGTCGGAACCATAGATGTGCCGGCTGCGCATCGTTTGAGAGGTCGTCTCGTCCACGCCGGCTAGCGACAAAATCAAGGTCGCCCCGCTCGCCGCCATCGTCTCGGGCGTTTCGTTGTATAGCGGGCTCGACGCATCGATCACATGAGTCATATTCCAGCCTAGCGTAAAGATCGGATGCTGCTCGCGTGTGAGAACCAGGTCATATAGCCTGCGGTTTTCATAACCCTCCGTTGTAACGTCCAGCCGCAAGAGTCGTAACCGTGCAGACGCTTCCGTGATGACATTCTGACGCGCATTGGCCGCACGAATCATCAAGGTCGGGATACCATCCAAGGGACGGATGATCGGGTGCCGCGCAAACAGGATTTTGGCGTGGGGGCGCGAAAAGCGGGTGAAGATCAGCCCGGTAAATACGGCCAGCCCGGACAATCCGCTAAAAATCTCGATGGTCGCAATGACATGCCCATAGACGGTCTGCGGATGCATATCGCCATAGCCCACCGTCGCGAGTGTTTCGACGCTGAAGAAAAATGCACCCCAAAAGCCCTCCGGCGCCTGGTTGGCGATCGGATGGTTGCCTAGCATGTACAAAAGCGCGAATCCGCTGTTACCCAGCAAGAACACGCCTGCGATCACCGCAAAAAAAGTCGGCCAGCGGATGGTCATAAAATGATGGTACAGGTCCTGCCAGATGTGATCCGGCAAGCCCACCGTGATAAATTTCTGGCTACCGACCTGCACCTGCCGCCCCCTGCCGAACAGGATGGCCTTTCGAGCTGCGGCTTCAACGCGTTTCATTGCAACTCCCATTTTCCCGATCAGCGAAATTTACCATTGCTGCAGGCCGAAAAGGCAGCCGCGTTGTGAACCCTAGCCATCCAGCCGGTTTCCACGGCATGCCAAACCGGCGCGGCCTTGCGCTAGAGCGTATGGATTGCTAGAGCGTATGGGTTATCGGAGCAGGCCGTATGGCCAAGCGCAACGAAATGGGCAAAAATGTTGCGATAATCCCCATCACACAGGCTTCTGCTGCCGTAGTATCGAGAAAATTCACCGGCCGGTTTTGATTCGCCACGGCATCCTCGCGCTTTGCTTAGTTTCGCTTTGTTCTTTCGCTTTGTTTTTATAGACACCGGTATTGACCATCGCTTATGGCGGCTAATTTAGAAATGCCCCGCAGCGGGCAACCGAGCGACACCCTGCGATCGCGCCCCCCCTCGATAGAGCGGCGCGGGGCGTGGCTCATGTTGCTGGCTTGTTTGCTGATCACGCTAACCGTATGGGCTACGTTACGCCATCAGGAGAGCGAAGAGGTCGCGCGAGATTTCGAACGACGCTGCGCGACGGTCACCGCGGCGGTGAAGCGCGAGTTCAGCGCTTATGAGTTGGTGTTGCGCAGCACGGCCAGCATGGTCGCCGCGGCTCAAAACGGGCCGCTCGGCATGGACGCGCTCTCGCAACCGCTCTGGCACGACTACGCCGCCCATCTGGATGGCGCACGCACGCTGCCCGGCATCAACGCGCTCGGGTTCGCCGAGCCGCTGGCACGGGCTTCGGTTCCCGCCAGTGCCGCGCGCCTGGCGTCCGGCATGCCGCCAGACGTCGCTGACTCGGCCGTGATAACCCGCTTCATCGATCCGCTTAATAGCGTCAATCGCATCCTGCTCGGTTACGACCAGGCGGCCAACCCTGCGCGCAGGGCTGCGCTGGAGCAGGCCCGCGATACCGGCGACATCGCACTGGCGGCCAATCCTGTGCCCGGCGCGGCAGGCGTGGACGCCCTATTTCCCGTGTATCGCAACGGTCCGCGACCCGACTCCGTGGCCTCACGCCGAGCCGCGCTCATCGGCTATGTCTTCGCGTGGATCGACGCACGCCGCACGCTTGAGGCGCTGACCACGCAAAATCTACAGGATGTACAGGTGGCGGCGTATCTAGACACCGTCTCGCATCAGACTCTGATTTACGGCGATCAATCAGCCGTGCCCGCCTCGGGGGACGACGGGCCTTTCCAAACCGACACCGTCCCGGTCGGCAATAACGCGCTGGTTCTCCAGTACGACGGCACGCAAAGCAGCGTGCCGCGCCGTGTGTCGCGGACCGCTTTGACGCTCGGGCTGATCATCAGCTTGATCGTATTCGTGGCAATGCGTGTGAGCGGGAGCAAACGGCACCAACTGGATCGCGCCAGGCAGAATGCGCAACTGAGGGTGAGCCAAAACGAAGCCCGCATGCAGGCGATCGTACGCGCGGCAGTCGAGGCCATCATTACGATAGACGAAGATCAGAACATCGTTATTTTCAACCCTATGGCCGAACACGTGTTCCGCTGCCCGGCAGCGGAGGCAATTGGCTCGCCGCTGCACCGATTCATCCCTGAGCGTTACCGCCAGGCCCATGCCGGGCATGTGGCGCGTTTTGGCGTCACCACCGTTTCGGAGCGCGTGATGGGCGGACAGCGCTCGCTATCGGGCTTGCGTGCGGACGGCGAGGAATTCCCCATCGAAGCGTCGATTTCACAAATCCACGAGGCGGGTCGCAAGCTTTTTACGGTGATGCTGCGAGACATCACCGAGCGGCTGCGCGCCGAAGCCGCGCTCGAAGCATCGCGCAACGAGCTTCGACAGCTCTCGGGCAACATTCAGAATGTGCGCGAACAGGAAAAAACGCGCATCGCTCGCGAATTGCACGACGACTTGGGGCAACAACTGACGGCGTTGAAAATGGACTTGTCGATTCTCGAATCCGACCTCAGGAAACTGCCGAAACCACAGGAACACGGCGGCAGCGAGGACGCAAGGCCCCCTACGACGCTAGACCCGGCAACGCTAGACCCGGCCACCCTGCTCTCGCAGACTCGCAATATGCACGCGCTACTCAATTCGACCGTTGCGTCGGTGCGGCGCATTGCCGCCGACCTGCGTCCCGTCATGCTCGACGATCTCGGCTTGGCGCCGGCCATCGAGTGGCTGGTCAATGATTTCGAAGCCCGATACGGTATTGCGGTGCAGCTCGAAATGAATATCGACCAGTTCGAATTCGACAGCGCCAGCGCCACGGCCATCTTTCGCATCGTCCAGGAAGGGTTCACAAACATTGCGCGGCACGCCCATGCGAGTAAAGTCGCTCTGTCGCTCAAACGCAATGCCATGGACTGTATCGTCCAGATCACCGACAACGGTCGAGGCGCCGACCTGAGCGCGGCCCAAGCCGGTAAGTCGTTCGGCTTGCTCGGGATCCGTGAGCGGGTGCACCTGCTCGGTGGCCAGGTCGAATTAACCAGTTTGCCTGGCAAAGGTTTGACGCTACGTGTGACCTTACCTGATGCTGCATTCCAGACCGCAAGGACTACCGCATGATCCGCGTCTTGATCGCCGATGACCACACTTTGGTTCGCGATGGCTTGCGTCACATTCTCGAAAGCGCACATGGCTTCGAAGTGACTGGCGAGGCCGCGGACAGCGCCGGTGCGCTCACTCTCGTGCGCACCCATGACGCCGAAGTGATCTTGCTGGATTTGTCGATGCCCGGACGCAGCGGACTTGATATGATCAAGCAGATCAAGGACGAAAAACCGGCTTTGCGCATTCTGGTGCTGACCATGCACGCAGAAGAGCAATATGCGGTGCGCGCTTTTAAATCGGGCGCTTCGGGCTATCTGACCAAGGAAAGCGCGGCTGCCGAGTTGGTCGCCGCAGTTACCAAAATAGCGGTGGGTGGGGTCTATGTCAGTTTGACGATGGCCGAGAAATTCGCCCTGAATCTGAACGCGCCGCAAACTGCACTGCCCCATCAACAATTGTCGGATCGCGAATTCGACGTATTCAAACGCCTCGTCGCCGGCGTCAGCATCTCGGAAATCGCCAATCAGCTCTGCGTGAGCAGCAAGACCGTCAGCACTTACAAAACCCGGGTCATGGAAAAATTGCAGATTTCCACCGAGGCCGCACTGATTCGATACGCGATCAAGCATCGCCTGTTCGAAGACGAGCCTGATCTATAAGCTGCCTGATCTATAAGCTGCCTGATCGATAAACTGCCTGATCGATGAACGGCCTGATCGATAAACTGCGCGGTCTCCCCGTGTAGGCCAATTCCTACAAAGCTTCCCGCGCACCTACATCATTTACGGCGCACGACTATCGTTTTTCCCAGTGCCTTCCACGATACTGGGTTCATGAACACCTCCCACTTCCACTCTCCTTTGCGGGTCTACCTGGTCGAAGACTCGGCGCTGATCCGGCAACGCTTGACGATGTTGCTCAGCAACTTGGCAGGGGTCGAAGTCGTGGGATGGGCAGAGGATCCGCACAGTGCATTGACGGGAATCGCGGCGACGCAAGCGGAGCTGCTGGTCATCGACTTGATGCTGGTACGCGGCAGCGGCCTGACGGTTTTGCGCGAGTTATCGTCGAAGCCCGATGCGCCGGTGTCCATCGTGCTGACGAATTACGCGATTGCGGAGTTCAGGCACGAGTCGATCCTGGCGGGGGCACATTACTTTTTTGACAAAACGAATGAATTCAACCTGGTGCTCGATACCGTACAAACCCTTGCGGATCGACGGATAAGCCACACGGCGGTGGGGCCTTCGCCAATCACAGCGGAAGACGCTCACTAATTTTGGAGCAAACGATCATGTCCTTATCCTCCACTGGCAATGTTGCTGCCGTTGAATCGCCCACCGCGCTGTCCCTGCGCAGCCCGACGCAAATCGGCCCCCGCACGCATGCGCTAAAGCCCGCCACACAACCCGCTTTGCGCTGTTCGACGTGCTCGTTGCGCACGCTGTGCATGCCCGCGGGGCTGACGCACGACGATTTCGACAAGATCGATTCAATGATCTGCAGCACCCAGATGATCAAGCGCGGCGAGGCGCTCTATAGCGTGGACGCGCCGTTCAAGAACATTTACGCGGTACGTACCGGCTCATTCAAAACCGTGGTGACCCACTCCACCGGACGCGAACAGGTGACCGGATTCCAGATCGCCGGGGAGTTGCTTGGCCTGGACGGCATCTACGCGGGCGCGCACACCGGCACGACGATCGCGTTGGAAGATAGTTCTGTCTGCGTGATTCCGTTCCACTTGCTCGAAGTGTTGTGTCGCGAAATCAGCGCGATGCAGCATCATGTGCACAAGTTGATGAGCGGGGAAATCGTGCGCGAATCCACGCTGGTGATGATGCTCGGCAACATGCGCGCCGAAGAGCGCGTGGCGGCCTTTCTGCTGAACCTGTCCAAGCGGCTGAGCGCGCGCGGTTACTCGTCGACCGAGTTTCATTTACGGATGACACGCGATGAAATGGGCAGCTACCTTGGCATGAAACTGGAAACCGTCAGCCGGATGTTTTCCAAGTTCCAGCGCGAGGGATTGATTTCCGTGCAGGGCAAGCAGATTCGCTTTCTCGATCTCGAAGGCTTGCGCGCTGTGTAGATCAAGCGCCACGCACCGGCGGATGCCAATAAAAAGCCCGGGTAGCGCTTCGACGCTCCCGGGCTTTCTCTTGTCGCTTAATGCAGCGCTTAATGCAGCGCTTGGTACAGCATTCAATGCCTGTAATGCCGCGCTTATTGCCTGAATTAATGCCTGAATAAATCGATAATTTGCTGGCGTTCCTGATCGGTTTGCACAGGCGGAGCCGGTGGCGCCGGTGGCGCCTGCGGCAATTCCGCGCCGCTGGGCAGGCCGCTGGCATCGACCGGCACGCCCAACGTATCCTGGCCTACCCCGATATTGGTCACGAAACCGTTGCCCGGCGTGAAATTGTCATAATAGATTTCGCCGCCGATGGTGGTGATGCCTGCAGGTACCGGTTGCTGATATTGCGGCACGCCTTTCAACGCGTGGCCCATATAGTCGACCCAGATCGGCAGCGCCAGTTGCGCGCCGAATTCACGCGTGCCCAAGCTCTTGGGCTGGTCGTAACCCATCCAGGCAACCGCAACCAGCGTGTGCTGGTAGCCGGCAAACCAGCCGTCGCGCGCTTCGTTGGTGGTGCCGGTCTTGCCGGACAAATCGGTCCGATGCAGGACATTGGTGCCGGCACCGGTGCCCCCTTGCGCGACCGACTTCAGCAAGCTCGTCATGACGTAGCTATTGCGCTCGTCGATCGAGCGCGGTGCGCTCGATCCGGCGACCAACGGCTGCGCTTTGGAAAGCTCGTCGCCGCGCGAATCCGTGACATCGTTGATCAAATACGGATTGACGCGGAAACCGCCGTTGGCAAATACCGAATAAGCGCTGGCCAATTGCAACGGCGTGACCTGCCCGGCGCCGAGTGCCAGCGGCAGATAGGGCGGCGTCTTATCCGGATCGAAACCGAAATGCTGGGTGACGAATTGCTGTGCGTAAGTGACGCCTATGAAATTGAGAATCCGGATCGACACCAGGTTCTTCGACTTTTGCAGCGCGGTGCGCATCGTCATCGGGCCTTCTGGCTGATCGTCATCCTTGGGCGACCACGATTCGCCACCTGGCGTACTCGGTGGAAAGTACAGCGGTGCGTCGTTGATGATCGAAGCCGGAGCCAAGCCTTTTTCCAGCGAAGCCGAATAAATGAAGGGCTTGAAGCTCGATCCCGGCTGGCGCCATGCCTGCGTGACGTGATTGAATTTATTCTTGTTGAAGTCAAAACCGCCGACCATCGCGCGTATCGCGCCATCTTGCGGCGTCAACGAAACCAGCGCGCCTTCCACTTGCGGCAGCTGGATGATGTTCCAGTTATTCTTCTGGTCCTGTATAAGCCGCACCACCGAACCCGGGCGAATCCGCTCGGCGTCCTTGGCCTTAGGGCTCAAGGCGTTGGCCGCGAACTTAAGGCCGTCGGGGTTGATCGTGAGCTGATCGCCATCGAGATCTTGCACGACCACTTGCTTGGGTGTCGCGGTCAACACCACCGCGGAAATAATATCGCCGTCGTCGGGATGATCGGTCAGCACATCGTCGATGGCCTGGTCGCGGTCATCCGTATCGTTCGGCAACTGGATATAGGCTTCCGGCCCACGATAGCCGTGGCGGCGATCATAATCGAGCACACCTTTGCGCAAGGCTTGATAGGCGTTTTCCTGGTCGCCGGAGTCGATGGTGGTCGTCACGACCAAGCCGCGCGTATAGGTATCTTCCTTGTACTGCGCATACATGATCTGCCGGACCATTTCGGCGACATACTCGGCGTGCACGCTGAACTCGGTGCCGGCCGTGCGGGTGCGCAGCTCTTCGTGGATCGCCTGCTCGTATTGCGGCTGCGTGATGTAGTTCAGCTCAAGCATGCGTTTCAGGATGTATTCCTGGCGTATCTTGGCGCGCTTGGGATTGACGATCGGGTTGTAGGCCGACGGCGCCTTGGGCAAGCCCGCCAACATGGCCGCTTCCGCGAGCGTGACGTTTTTCAGGTCGACGCCGAAATAGACGCGCGCTGCGGCCGCGAAGCCATAGGAACGCTGCCCCAGGTAAATCTGGTTCATGTACAGCTCAAGAATCTGATCCTTGCTCAGCGCGGATTCGATCTTGTAAGCCAACAACATCTCATAGACCTTGCGCGTAATCGTCTTCTCGCTGGAGAGGAAGAAATTGCGTGCGACCTGCATCGTGATCGTACTGGCCCCTTGGCTCGAACCGTGCGTCAAATCCACCAGCCCGGCGCGCAGGATGCCGATAAAGTCGACGCCGCCATGCTCGTAGAAGCGGTAATCCTCGATCGCCAGCACGGCCTTTTTCATCACGTCAGGAATATCCTGGAAGCGTGCCAGATTGCGCCGCTCGTCACCGAACTCGCCGATCAGGACGTGATCCGCGGTGTAGACGCGCAACGGCACCTTGGGCCGGTAGTCGGTCAGCGCCTGCAGGGAAGGCAGATTGGGTTCCATGACGATCAGCGCGTAACCGACCAGCAGTGCGCCGATGACGCCCAGCGCGGCCCCCGTACCCAACACGCCGAGCAGGAATTTGGCCAGGAACGAACGTCTGCGCGGCTCGTGGCGACGTTCTGGATCATGCGGTGAATTCGAAGGTGTGTTTGGTGTGGGCATGAATTATGGTGAAAGGGATACGCCGGGCATGATAAACCCTATGCCCCGGCCTCAAACCGCAACAGCGATTCGGGCGACCCTAGGCCGGCCCCGCAGCGAAACGCCGCGGGTTCGTGGAAAAGTCGGTCAGCTATGACAGACTCGCATTTTAATGAAACATGCGGGCCGCCATAACTTTTTTTGCGCTTGCCGGCCCGATTTGGCTCGAAGGCATCTGCCCCCAAGCCCGCGCGCGCGACTCGCGATGCCTTGCGGGGCGTCTGCACACAGGCTCGCGCGCGGCGCCATTCTATGCGCACCATCGCGGCTGCCTGAGCGCCTGCCTGAGCGCCCGCGCCACGCCATGCCGGATACCCGCAAAGTTATCCCCATTTTTTGTTGATAGGCTTGTTGATAACCTTTAGCAAAGTTATCCAAGTGATTGAAAAATATGGGTTTATAACCACAGCCCACGAACCGTGCAATGCGACGCATGAACAACTCCTGCGCCTTAACTCTCGCGCCTTAACTCTCATTTAAGCTTGGGTGTTCAGGCTGATAAGCGCAATAGGGACAGGTTCTGCTGCGACAATGCGTGGTGTAGACTCGATGGAGGTCCGGGAGTTGCATACCGTCTCTCGCGAGCAGCACAAATTATTGTGGTGGCGCCACTTGGTTTTGGTTCATCTCGCTACCATCTTGAGAATGGCAGACGCCCGCGTCTCATTGCAGCCAGAGGCCCGGTGTGGGGATATCAGCCGAGCTGCTTTTTAATTTAGGGGATTTCATGTCACTCTTGAACACCGTTACGCGAACCTTGAAGGGCCTACTCAACGATGCCGCCGACTCGGTGCAGGATCCTTCGCGCGATGCGCGCCAGATCGTTCGCGAACTCGACGACAGCATCGGACGTGCCGAGAACTCGCTGATCGAGATCGAGGCGCAGGTCAGCACACAACAGAGCAAGCGCGATATGGCCGATCAAAAGGCCCGCAAATATCAGGATGGCGCAAAGCGCGCGCTACAAAGCGGCGACGAAGCGCTGGCGCGCGAAGCGTTGGCTGCCCAATCCACCGCAGAAGCCGAGCGCGATACCTTGAGTCAGGAGTTGAGCACCTTGGTGCCGTCCGTCGATCATTTGAAAGAACAGATCAACGAAATGCGCTCGCGCCGCAACGAACTCAATTCGCGTTCGAACATCCTGCAGGCCAAGCAGCAAATCGCCCAGGCCAAAGATACGGCGGCCACCGCGCTAGGCGGCATCGGCGGAAAAAACCTGGCGGAAGATTTCAACAAATTGGAAGACAAGGTCAATCTGTCGAACGCACGTAGCGACGCTCGACTGAACTCCGCCGACCAGAAAAGCGGCAAGGCGCTCGACGACAAGCTCGCCGACCTGACCCGCGGACCGTCCATCGACGAACGCCTGGCGGCCATGAAAAAAGAGATCGGCGGCGGCTGAGCCGGGTGCTCCGGCAAGTGCAGCCCCGTGGTTCGGTTGCGTGGTTCGGTTGCGAGGCTGTTCTGCGCCCCCGGGTCGCCAGTGGTCGGGGCGCAGGCAATCTGAATTTGCCGAAGCCACGCTGTGCGGCACGGCGTCGTATCGTACCTGTCGGACTTTTTTTAAGCGTCGCGCTCGTTTGCTGCGCGCGCCAACTCTACGGAAACCGCACGGCGCTCCCGTGCGGCTGTTGCCATGAAAAAGCTTTTCTCGCGGATTTTTGTCAGTGCTGCCCTGCTCGGCCTGCTTGGCGTCGCGCCCTTGGCGCAGGCCGCACCGCCGACCCTCAAGCAAGTTGAGACGACGCTGAACCAGGGCGATTACGGGCGGGCGCAGCAAATGCTGGCCGAGGTGGTGCAAGCCTATCCGCGCGATGCGCGCGCCCGCTACCTCTATGCGCAGGTGCTGGATCGCAATGGGCAACCCGTTGACGGTTTGCAGCAGCTCGCACAGGCGCAGCAGCTCGATCCGGCCTTGAAGTTTGCACAGGCGGGCCGTTTCGCGGAGGTCCAGCGCAAGATCGGGGCTGACGCGCAGCGCGCTTCCAACTCAGGCGTCACTCCGCGTACGGATGTCGAGTCGGTAGCGCCGGCCGTGGCGCCCCTGGCAGCCGCGGGTGCGACTGAGCATCACGGCTCGGGCTTCGGCATGATCTTGCTGGTGCTGGTGTTGGCCGCGGTGGGAGCCCTGATGGTGTGGGGGGTACGACGCGCGCGCCGCAACGAAGAAAACCGCGCTACCGTGAGCCGCCGCGAGCAGCTGCGGCAAGCCACCGACCTGCTCAATGGCGTGCGCGCGCTCAAGCTCGATATTCGCTTGTCGACGCAGGAGGGCCACGAGGTATTCGCGGCCGAAGCGCAAACGCTGGAAAGCCAGTTGCTCAAGGTCATCGAAGGTCTCGGGGACGGTTCAGGCGCCCCGGCGAATCCCACCGACTTGCCTGCGTTCGAGCAACTGGGTTCGCTGTCGCGTCAGTTCGAAAGCCTGAAGGCGCGTGTGGAAGGCCGGCCCGACCCCTATCCGCCGCAACCGGCCGGTAGCGGACAATTCGCCAATGAGGCTGACCGCTTCAGCCAGGCTCGCGAGGCCGCGCCGCAGACCGTCGTCGTACAGCAACCGGGCGGCGGCATGGGCATGGGCGGTGGTTTGCTGACTGGCGTGTTACTGGGAGAAATGCTGGGCGGCGGCCGTGACCGGGTCGTCGAACGCGACGTGCTGGTTGATGACCCGCGTCAGCGTCCGTCCGACCCCGGCGTCGACTTTGGACAAGGTGGTAATGACTGGAACGACGGCGGCAGTAATTTCGATGTCGGCAGCGACGACTCGGGCGGCTGGTCCGATAATAGCTAACCCGTAGCTAAACTCGTAGCTACCCCGGCAGCTAACCGCGCAGTTAAGCCCGCGCCGCCGCGCGTTGCGCCCGGCGCAGGGCTTTCGAAATAATGTGAGTCTCCGACGGCCGTCCGCTGCCGTTGAGCCGGCGGATGCTGTCGCGAAAGAACGCCACCGTTTCATTGGCGACGATTTCGCGCTCGTTATCCATCGTGATGATGTGGTAACAATCATCGAGCAATATCTTGCGTTTGACCGGCGAGCTGATCGTGTCAAAGACGTGCAGCGTATTGCGCGGGCTGGTGGTGTCGTCGTCCACGGCGTGGATCAACAGGCAGTCGTTACGTATCTGCGAGAGCCGCGCGCTCACATGCCGCGTTAGCAAGTTGGCCTGATGAATATGGTCGATCGACGTCGAGGCTTCGCCGACCTCCGACTGCGCGTGCTGCTTCATGGCTTTGGCCACGCGTGCGCGCAGCGCCTCGTTCTTCAGGCCATAGGGTTCGCGTTCGAAAAACGAATACTTATTGCGCCACGGCGTCAGGTACCACACCCTCAACAACACGCGATACCAGGGGATAGCCCAGCCGTCCCACTTCAGGGTCACCGCGTACAGCGCCAGCGAATTAATGCTCGGCTCTTCCACGGCCAGCGCCAGCGCCAGGGCTCCCCCGATGCACAGCCCTCCTACCGATACCGTCTCGTGCGTCTTGCGCAATTCAGTGTAGTGCTCGCGCAAAGCGGCCACCCAGGCTTTCCAGTTCGTGGCGCGACTGCCCATCGTATAACCGGGGATGACCGGCACCGAAACGGTGTAACCCTCATTGACCAGGGCTCGAGCAATGAACCGCATCTCACGCGGCGTGCCCACCAGCCCCGGAATCAACAAGACGGCATGCTGCTTGCCTTGATAAAAAATTGTTTCGTCAGCCATTCAACTGGATTCCCGTAGTGCGCGTCTCAAACAACATGTGAGGCTGGAGCCTGGATGCAGCGCCCATCATGGTCCCGTTCAGACCGTGTAGCGCATGCTTGATAGCGGCCATTATAGAGAGGTCGCGTGCGTGGTCCCGTAAACTGGGCCAAACGCCACCGGCGCCACCCCGCCCCCGAGCTCATGCGCGCGGCCACGGCACGCTCGCGGAACGACCGCAGGATGGTCTGGGGAAGACCCCGCGGCACGCCCCCCGACACTCAGGCCGTATAGGCCAGCCGTAAGCCGCCCCAATGGCGTCCGCCGACCATGATGGGAGCAGAAACATCTTTCATCACAGTACGTTGACCGCCGCCCATGTCACGCCGGTAAGTCTGCAATAAAAAGGGCTTTTGATGAGTGGCGGCCGCCAGCCCGGTCCGATCGTTGAAAATCCGGCGATTGCGGCAATTCCCTGCGTTCCACGCCG
>Ga0302220_10001608_pt1 | contig 17510 bp, 25 predicted proteins | sample II_Palsa_E1_3_FD_194572 | JGI IMG/M metagenome (GOLD analysis project Ga0302220, IMG submission 194572) | Peat permafrost microbial communities from Stordalen Mire near Abisko, Sweden - II_Palsa_E1_3 | ecosystem: Environmental > Terrestrial > Soil > Palsa > Peat permafrost | place: Sweden...
CATAGTCCGTTGGAAGTCCCGCACGATGCCTGTGCGGGACTTTTTCATTTCCACGCGCCACCGCATCGCCGCTCTGCATGGACGTGATACTCCCAGCTTGCTCTCACGAGTGAAACTGTGGCGGCAGAGCGTTTCCAACTGGGTTGTCATCGCTACGTGCCATTCACCGGTACTGTTTGCTGTATGCCGGCCCAAACGGCCATTCCGATAGTTGAGCGACGCCGATGCACGTTCGAATGCGTCCTGTGGACAGCGTCAAACACGACGTCCGGTCGGAACGTCGGGATTGTCGTCGTAGGGGAAATTGCTGAACACCACGGCGCCTCGCGGGAGCCAGGTATCCATGTGCTTGCCTCGTCAGTCTTCTTGCCGCAGACGTTCGAGTTCAGCGGTCTCTACCGGAATGGATGGATCGAGCAGGAAAATCAGGTGGCGTTTCATTTTGGCATGCAACGCTTTCATCGCATCCTTCGGAACCGACGTGTCGACATAGACCGTGACACCGTTTTCGGTGACGACCTTTGCAACTTCACATCCGTTGGGGGCAATGAAGATGTCCATAATCCAAGCATACACCTTTTCTGCGATATTCAAGGGGACCCCCCGGTTGACGTGCAAGTCGACCCCACCTGTTCTGCTAATTGGCTAAATACGCGGAATTGCAGGTTGCGCAGAGAGCAGAGCCGTCCGATATCGCTCGAGTGGAAATGTCACCAGCTCTATGGCTTGGTCCAGTTGGCTGGAGCCAATGAATTCAGCCAGGAATTCGGCGATTTCGGGTTTGCGATTGGCAACTTCCTCGTCGGTGCCTTTGAACCAGAAAGTCATCTCGGCGCACGCAAAGCAGCCGTGGCCGTCGACGACGTTGAGGCAAAGGTGGTCGAGTGCACGGAAGCTGATCCGGTTGAGGATCAGATAGGGAAGAAGGTCGCCGATGCAAAGACCAAACTCTCTGTCGGCGAGCGCCTCGTTCTGGTATGTGACGACGGAAAGAAACGCAGGAGTGTCGATGGCCGCGTCCACTTCCACTTCGGCAACTTCCAGCAGCTCCCAGTCGGTTCGGAAAAGCGGGCGCGGTGCGCGCAAAAGCGGCTCAATTTCCGGGATGCATTCGGGACCAAGATGCGCGACCTCCTGCTGGAGAGCATACAGGATGACTTTTTCAGGAAGCGTGCCCTGCGGCATCAGGGCTAGGTGTTTCGCATCAATGCCGCGACAGATTATTTTTGCCACCTCGTCAGACGACAGAATGGGGGTTAGGTCGTGGTCAAAATATCGCATGTTGATTCCTACGGAAAGGTGACGCTTCACTTCAAACATTCATTGGAAAACTTTAGAGGACTCATACTCCTGCCGGCGCAGGGTGGTCACCGGCCGCCACCAGAATCCGGTACAGACGCTGACGACTGATCCCCAGCTTTTCGGCCGCCGCCTTTTTTTCCCCGCCCGCGTCCTCCAGCGCACGGCGCACATCGTCGATCCCAACGACGGGTGCCTTGAGCTTGTTCATGGCCGCGTCGGTCGAGAGGTACATCCCGGTCTTCGACGGTTTCGAGTGCCCCACCGCTTCGATTGCCACTTTCATGGCCTCACGGTGCGTCTCAATGTCCGGCCGTTCGTCGCTCCCTTTGATTGGCGCATCGAATCCCGTCAGCGTCTTGTAAAAGGCCTGCAGCCATTCGTGCCGCAGTCCGTGACTCGTAATGCCAAGATTGCCTTTGGTAATCCCGTGCTTGCGCATCACCCAGTTGTAGTGCTCGCGCCAGCGGCGAATCGTATAGCCATCCGGCGTCGTCGATCCCGTCCGCGCGTTGGCGTATTTGAGCGCCTCGGTCAGTACATGCATTTGCAGCTGGACCGGTACCTCGCGCGGGCGACCTCCTTTCGTCCCCTTGTCGACCACGATCCGTCCATCGCCCTTTTTCAGCATCTCCCGGATCGTCCTGGCAACAGGCAACGAGAAGCTTTCCTCGATCCGCATACCGAACGCCGCCTGAAGCTTGAGTTGGATCGCGACGTAGGGGTCATCCGTCTCGATCTCCGCGATCTTCGTCATCGCATCGATTCCGTTTGCCTCCCATGACTTGTCTGTCGTCGTGACGTACTTGCGCGTTCCACCAAGTTCCTCTTTTGGCACATAGTCATAGAGTGATTTCACAAGGTCATATTTGTTCATCCAGTGCGTGAACGCCTTCAGGTGAGACAGCTTGGTCTGCATAGTACCGATGCTTTGCCCCTCCGCGACCCAGCGTTTTACGACTACTTCAAAATGCTTACCAGTCAGCGAGTAGGGGCTTTCAATTTTGTGACCCAACTCTCGGATTTCTTCGAGTGTCCGGAATATCGAGTACAGACGACGCTCTTGGGTCTTAAGCGCCGCTCTCTTCAGGCTCACGCGTGTCGAACTGAGCACCTTCCCCAGATTCCCTCTGACCAGCATCGCCAACTCACGCCGCATCCGGTCGGGGAATCTGTATCGACTGAGGATTTGGTCAACTCCAAGCTCTAACGGCAGTGCCATCTACTTACTCCTTTTCCATATCAAAAACACACTCGATGCCTTCCAGAACTTGCGCCAGCGATGGTTTGCCATGGCTGCCGTCAAAATCGGATACCAAGAAAACGGGTGGCGAAGGCTGGCCCATCTGACACGAAGTTGGACACCTGGTCGATCAGCTGTTGGGTAGTCAAATGAAAGTGGTGCGCGAACATGGCCAGCGCTCCGCAGGCCGCAAGGGTTTTTACGATGTATTCAATGGGTTTCATGACGTTTCAGTCTTCGAAATTTCAGAATCAACAGCCTCGGCACAACACCATTGGTGACCACTGATGGCTCCACGTTATTCAACGCCGTCTTTAGCGCCGCATCCGTACCCAGCGCTTCGCTCATTGCCTCTCAGGAAGATCCAAAGCGCTACACCGGTATGCATCAGCCCCTACCTGGCCGACGTTTTCGCACAACCCTCGCGCTTGCCGCTTAAACCCCGGCCGGGTCCCTTCATCCTGCTGCTTGCTGCTTTACCGCTCTCCGCGACTTTAGCGATCCGTATGCCTGGCCAACCGAGCGTGTGGAGATGCACGCCCTGCTGTCCGTCACATCGTCCACCCCGGCCTTTCGCTCGGGGCTTGCTTCGATGCTCGGGCTGTTCGGTTGGAGGCGAGATCGCTTCTCCGTGACTGCCGCGCTTACTGCTGCGCAGCCGTCCCCGACCAACTCTGTACCCATTCCTTGAACGGCTGGGCGTGCCGTGATTTAACTTGCTCAGAGAGCAGCACGAGATTCACTCGCACATCGCTCTCCCGTTCCGAGGCTCGCATCTGGTCCCGCTCCCGATTGGGGGACTCAGCTTGCGTGCCCAGCGTCAGCCGCTGTACGAAACGTGACTTAGGGATTCGATGAGGCAGGGCTCAGAGGTGGACTTTTTCGTGTCCGTGTCCGCTCTCCACATGCGCTCATCGTGATTCTGATCGGACAAACACACCGCAAACCCATACGTGATCGCGTGTACGGGTGTACTCAGTGTGGGTCTGAATTGGCTTGCTGTGTCTGTAAAAAAAGCCGCTTCAGTGTGCGGCCTGGACAGAGACTGGAATTCGCCCAGTTCAAAGGCGAGGTACTTGGTTGACAGGCCGGCAAACTCGTCCGAGCTCACCGTCATTTCGCAATGTCACTGTATTGCGCTTGCTTCGATGCGCCATAGGCGCGGTAGGTACATCAAGCGTAAAGGGTCTCAACACCGTTCAACGAGCGAATGATGCCCAACATCGGCGGGCTTTCCCTCCTTGACTCCGCTTTGCGCTGGCTAGACTGGATACAGGTCCAGCTTTCACATAAGTAGCACTTTGAACGCCCTCGCGCCTGAACTCACACATGAGTTTTACTTCGGACATCCCTACCAGCAGGAGCAACGCTTTGAAAACCCCGGTCTTCGCTATCGACGTCGGCTACGGCAACACAAAATCCGCTTACCGCGCTGCGAGCGGCACCATCGCCACGAGTATGTTCCCGTCGCTCGCCCCACTCGCCGCCAGCCGATCGCTCGCTCTTCACGGCGAAGGCGTGCTTGCTGCACGCAAAGTCGCAAACATGATCGTGGACCACGTCGAATATGAAGTTGGCCCGGACGTCTCGCTTACAGCCGCCTATGGAAACACTGGACGCGTGCTCTCCGACAACTACGCGGCGCTCCTCGGCGGGTCGCTCCACTTCGCAGGGGTGACGCACATCGAGCGGCTGGTTTTGGGTCTTCCTGTTCACAACATGCAGAGATACTCGGCAGACCTGAAGGAACGCTTCGCCGGCGAGCTGGACTTTGGGCACAACCGTGTGATGGTTGAAAAGGTCGTTGTCATTCCTCAGCCGCTAGGTTCGCTGGTTCTTGCATCGACCAACCGACAGACCGAATTCGGGCGTGACAGTGCCCATCTTGTAGTTGACGTAGGCTACTTCACGACCGATTGGGTCTATGCCAACGGATATACGATGGACGACAGGCGCAGCGGCGGCATGGCTGGCGGCGCCTCCCAAATTTATCAGCGAATCGCGAGCCTGATCTCCCGAGACCAAGGTGAACAGGTAGAGGACATCGAGCGGATCGACAAGGCCTTGCGGGAACAAACCCCTTTCTTCTTTTACGGAACAGATATCCCGCTCCGACCGTACCTCGAGAACTCGCAGCCACTTATTACGGGCGTTGTAAAGGAAATACAGAACAACGTCGGGCAGCTCACGAACGTGCGATCAATCATTCTTTCGGGCGGCGGTTCCGCGTTGTATGCGTCTGCCATCCGCCGCGCGTTTCCTCGCGCACTTCTCGAAGTCATCGACGCTCCCTGTCTTGCGAACGTGAAGGGATTTCTGGTAATTGGCGAGGCAGGTCTCGCCCGAGATCGCAAGTAATTGGACCGGCCATGGACGAAGGAATTCGTATGACGGTCGTGATCAACCCGGTTATCACACCTCTTTTGTTCGACGCGCTGACAAATGATGATCATGTAGCCGGCCTCCTCGCCGCGGTTATGCGACGAGGGTTAAAGTCAGTTTGCGAAACGCACTTTGACCCTGCGGAGACCGACATGAACTATTGTGGCATAGACCTGCATTCGAACAACTGCGTCGTGATCGTCAGCGACGAGAGCGACCGGATCGTGTACCAGAAACGCCTGCCAAACGAGCTCACGCAGATCGCGGCGGCGCTTGAGCCATACCGGCACGAACTGGCAGGTGTGGTAATCGAGAGTACGTACAACTGGTACTGGCTGGTGGATGGACTGATGGATTCAGGTTACCAGGTACACCTGGCCCATCCTGCTGCCATCAGGAAATACGACGGACTTAAGCACAGCGGCGATTTCGCCGATGCGGCCTATCTGGCGCAGTTGCTCAGGCTCGGGTTGCTGCCCGAGGGCTATGTCTATCCGCGCGAAGAGCGCGGTGCACGCGACCTGGCACGCAAGCGCATGCAACTGGTGCGCTATCGCACAGCGCAGATTCTTTCGATCGAGGGCATCATGATGCGGCAGACGGGCAGCAGAATAAGTGGCGAGGCAGTCAAACGGCTGACGGCCGACCAGGTCAACGAATTTGCATTTATGCCCGATGTCACGCTGGCCGTGGAGGCCAACCGCGCAGTCAGCCAGGCGCTGGCGCAGCAGATTGAAGTGCTGGAGAAGCGACTGATGGAACGCGTGAGTCTGCGTGCCGAGTACCGGCTGCTCAAGACGGTGCCGGGCATTGGCGACACGCTCGCGACGACGATCATGCTCGAGACCGGATCGATCGGTCGCTTTGCCCACGTCGGCAACTTCAGTTCCTACTGTCGCTGCGTCGACAGTCTGAGGGAGAGTAACGGCAAGAAGAAAGGTGAAGGCAATACCAGGAACGGCAACAAGTATCTCGCGTGGGCGTTTGTCGAGGCAGCGAACTTCGCAATGCGTTACTGCCCGCAGGCCAGAAGCTTTTACGATCGCAAGAAGAGCAGGACGAACCGCGTCCTGGCAATCAAGGCTCTGGCACACAAGCTTGCGCGGGCGTGCTACCACATGCTGCGAGACCAGAAGCCCTTCGATGTGCACCTGTGTTTCGGGTAACGGTTTGGCCAGGGGCGATGAGCCAGGAGAAGGGACTGGTGTGAAGCCACCCGAATGATTTGGACGCCGCCCTTGTGCCATCTGAACGGATGCAGAACGCTGAATCGCCCAGGCCGTGAGCCATCAAAGGACTGGTGTCGTCGTCATGACGATAGCCACAGGGAATGCAACCATCCCCTGGACACGGACTGGCACCAAAGTTTCTCTGGGGCGGCGACTGCCGCCAGGGCAGTCGCGGAGTATTGCGACTGCTTGATCCCGACGGGTGTCTGGTGCGATTCGGTTCGCAACCAACGAGTGAGAAAACGGACGCGGTTAGTGTTTGCACGAACGAAGGTGGCGCGCTGTACTCGCTGTGAAGTGACGCAACTGTTTGCGGCGTACTTCTTTTACCCTTGACTCCGGCCGGCTAATGGGTGTCCCTTCTGCTCGCACCCGCGCGTTGCTCCTGAAGACGCTTGCCGAAAATGCACTTAGATACCAGGAAGCGGGCAACACACAGACGCGGGACAAAGCAAGTTCGATAGCGTCCACCGGTAGGATGCCGGAACCCGATGAGGGCTTGCAGTTAATCCGCGTGGACGACAGCTCCGCAATCGGGCACGGCGTTGAGTCTGAGTCGATCCGTGATCAGTTTGCCTCTTTCTTCTAAGCCTCATTGAACCGCCCCGGGGCGGTTCACACAGGTATCTGCACAGTTGCGAGGATCGAAAAGACCCACCGCTAAATAATTTCCTCCCGTTGCGCCCATTGAACTTCTGCAGAGACAGTTCATTGAAACTCAACGACTACGTGACCTTTGGCGCGTTCGCCGACCACTTAACCCTTTAAAGGAAGGACATGTCGAGTATCTACTCCATGAAAATCGTCATCGACCAGGACTGCTTCCCTGAACTGTATGCCGAACTCAGCAAGGCCCGGCATCCCCGCGCACGGGCGCAACTGCTTCGACAGCTGGCCTACCAATCTGTCAAGCAGAAAGGCGGTGCTCACACGCTCCCAATGAAAGGTGACACCGGGCAAAGTCCAGTCGAAGCACGTGCCTCACAGCACTCCGCAACAACACTTTCAAGCGCAGACAAGTTGAACCCGACAGCGAAGCGCACGTATGAACTAGACCGCCCGAGATACTTCGTGAGGTACTTTGTGACGTTGCCCTTGGGAGTGCCAAACGCCGCGGCCAATCAGATGGGAGAAAAGCACAGTCGCCCCGTGTTTCCCAGCGAATATTTCGAATGATCTCCTTAGCGTTGACGGACCCAACGGTTTGAATATAACCCCAGCCTCTGACTCGTTCGGACGGATCGCCCATCGTGCCGAACACGCGGGGACCGACCCGGTCACCCTGTTCACGCGCTGACTGAGTGGCTAGCCTACAGCGTTAGATAATCGTCTTGACATTACTTTGGTCGATATAGGATGAAGTCATATCGACACGGCCTTCGCGGCTACAGGACCCATCATGGAACTGCTCAATCTGCTCAACCCGCTTTATGTGCTCAGCGGCCTCATTCGTGAAATCGCTTCGATCCTCAGTGCGTTCGACTTCTCGCAGCCGCACAACTGGATCATCGTCGCGGCAGGCTTCTGTCTGGGAAAGGCGGCATCCCCGCTACTGGAATGGGCGGCGGAAAAGCTTCTGGCGCTCCGCAAGCAATAAAACCCGCTGGCGTCGCGGTCATTCCGTTTCGAGCAAAAAAAAGCCCGAGATTTCCCCGGGCTTTTTCATTGGTTGGTGACATTGCTCAATGCATCGAACGAATGAACGCTTTGCGCACACAGATCGAATGCTGCGTTGAACGACCGGTCACGAGACACATAGTTCTTGTCGTCGCCGGAAGTTCGGTCGATCACGAATGGCCTGGTTGACGATCTTGTGCTGCTTGGGCCTACCCCACCCTGCGTTGGCGCGGAGGCAGTTTCACACTAAATGGCCATCTTTTTGAAGGGCTTTCCGCAAATACGGGGGCATACGTATGCCCCCTCCCGACGCCGATCGCTTGGCCAGTTGTCGAGTCAGACCCAGGTTGCTCCCGTAAGCGGATCGTACGCGGTGAAACTCAGATGGACCGTGACGAGTACCGGCGCCAGCACGAACATCAGGCAAAGCACGAGCGACGGCATCACGAACAGATAGCCAACCGCCCAAATCTGCTGAGACAGATCGAGTTCCCAACAACTTTCCCGTCTCGCTTATGACCGATGGGGGACCTGCAACTCGACCGCCGCTCCATTAAATCTCACGAAAGCAGCGGCTGGGATTCGATGCCTGAGTTGTCTCGTCGACGCGCCAGCGCCGGTCGACGGGTCCGTGCCGTCGATATCTCGCTGACCGAGCCGAGGCGACGATTCACATCAGACAGTGCTTTGCATACGTGCCCGCGGTCGGGCATCCCTATCAATGCCAGTTCAAGCCGATCGAGCAGTTCCGGCAAACTCCCTTCGCCTGCCCTCTTTCGCGCCAACTTCCGTTGCTGCATAAGGCCGCTCCTCTGATTCCGCCGCCGACGCCTGATAGCGTCGGCGTTACCATATGTCGTCCGGATCCAGCGACATCTGTCCTTTCGTGCCGGCGCGGCGGACTTCGCGGGATGCGCCTCGTGCCAGCAGCTGCGGTCCCAGCACATCCTGACGGAAACCACATCCGCACCGATCCTGACAACGCCTTCGACTGCAGGCCGAGGCGCGTCCCTGTTCTGCAGCTACAGCATCGCCTTCGCCGAGCCGCACATCACTCGGTCGCTCACGCGACATCGGCCAGCATGGATCGACGACAGACAATGGAGGCGCATTGACACGCATACTGGCGACGCAGGTCCTCATCCAGCGGGTCTTCAACTGCCAGCTGGTATTCGATAAACAGTTCTTCGCCTGCCCCGATCGCCCTGAGCGTATCGATAAAGACGCGTCCCGCGTCTTCGATCGCCTCGCAGTTAGGCGCGCATGCATGGTTCAGCCATCGCGCACTGTTGCCGCCGCGGCTGCCGTCGATCACACGTCCATCCGACAGCGCGAACAGGAACGTGTGTCCATCGACGCCGTCGCGTCGATGGCGGCGCACGGCTTCCCGCCAGCTTGTCAATTCACCCCTATATTCAAGCACGCGCTCACCGGCCTTGAGCTGGCGCATCGCGAACACACCCTTTCCATGAACCGACGACTGCCTGACGATCACCCGCCGCATACTGTTCCCCTGACTGATACACGCGCAAAGTATAGAGGCCGACAGTTTCCGTTTCCACTGCTTCGCGATCGGTGATCTCCGATCCGAAAAGAGATCCCGTGAACAATATTGGAGTTGGTAATGTCGTGTGCGCAACCGTCGCCCGAGACTTGGTGGTCGGACCGAGGCGACTTGCGTTTCCATTGGCTTCAACCTGGTCCGAAAGCCGACGCGCCGCAGCGGCCCAACCTTGAGAGCGCAAGCGATGGCCGGCGAGGCCGTCCACGATCAGAACAGTTGCGCGCCGAGTCGTGCAGGCCGGCCCACTTCACGGCGCTTAAAAACGTCCGGCCCGTGGTGTCGAGCGATCAGGTCATCGCCGGTTGCCCGCGCGCTTCGGCGACGACGAGCACGATGCGCGCACGGTAGCGCAGCTGGGCCGTGGTCGGCGGGCACAACGCTTCCCGGCGAATCCGCGACGCATCTTTTCCATACCAAAGTCTATATTGGCATCAAGCCAGTTGCGGGACCGCAGGACTTCTACGGCAGCGCTGCAACTGATGCTACCAGGCTCGATCAGGACTCATCCAGGCCGCTCCCTCAGAACAATCCATCTCCACGGCGCAACCAGGCATCTGACGTGGGCGCTCCCGTGACAGCCGCCCACCGGTACGACTTCGACCGGCGGCTGCCGCTAGCCGTCAGTGTCCGTTCACTGCCTCCTTGAAGGCCTTGCCGGCTACGAACTTCACGGTCTTCGCCGCGGCAATCCGGATTTCAGCGCCGGTTGCCGGATTGCGGCCGGTGCGCGCGGCACGGGCACCCGTCGAAAACGACCCGAAGCCGATCAGCTGAACCGTGTCCCCTTTCGTCACGGCAGTGGTAATGGCGCCGATGAACGCATCGATCGCCTCGCCCGTTGCGGCCTTACTTTCGCCGGTCGCTGCGGCGACCGCATCCACCAGTTCCTGCTTGTTCATGCGAACTCCCTGTCGTGGTTGTGAAGTCGTCACCGTACCTGATTGCTCCGCCCTCGCGCAATGAAGCGAAAGCAGAAGCGTTCTGGAAGTAAAAGTAGAAGCAGCCTGGCGCAACGGGGCGACGTCGCCGACTCAGATGGTCGTCCACCGCCGTGCCATTCATTTCGTACCCGATTCGCCGCCACGTCAGTAGAGGTTCGGCCTCTTTTCGCTCGATCCGTCATCGCTACGTTGTGGCTCTGTCAGCGGAACCGCTCGGTTCGCTTTTCTTTCCCGCCGCTCGCCGCGCCGCCCTTCCGCACGCTTCACGACTTCTTCCAGAGATTGCACGTGTTCTGGCGCAGTACGACCAAAGCGCCTGCTATAACAATGCGCGATAAATTCCCCGAGGGGTCGCTTCCACGGCTCCTGCTGCCCGGTAGCCAGCGATCCGAATTTTCGGGGATTCAATCCCAGTTCGCGGGCCATCTGGATATGGGTATGGCTCAACCTGAAGCGCTGCCTCGCTTCAAACCACGGCTGAAGCTTCGATGGTATCGGCATCAGTACTCCCCTGTGCGCCAACTGGCAGCGGTCAATCGTTCCACCGCCGCGTAGTAACGCGCCTGCGAAACCGCAGCATCGTCGTTCTGATTCGTCTTCAAAATATCAAACAGATGCTCTGCGACGACTGAGCCGATCGCGTGAACGGCGTCGTGTCGCGTAAGCCCTTCTTTCCTGAGACGATGCATCGCCCGGACCACGGGCTCAAGGTTCAAGGCGACCTGGTTTTCGACGATCGCGTGTAACGCAGCGTGTGCCGTGACGTTGGGAAGCCTGATCCGGGCGACGCGGTGATACGTTTCGACGAGAACAATTCGCTCCTGTTCGTCAAGTTCAAGCCATGATTCAGGTTCGGGCGCGCATTCGGGGTTGTACTCTTCCATGATGCAAGTCCTGTACTGACTTCTGTCTATCGTAAAACTGCCGTCTACATCTGCGTTGCGCTCCAGTTCAGTCATCGGCGGTAAGCAGGCGCTCGTCCCACACGACCGGGACCGGACCCGTTGACGACAACACGCCCGGCCGCGGGCCGTGCGGGAACCGTCAATCCCGTGCCCTGGATGCATCGCGACGTCACGCCACCCAATGATGCGCCAGCACCGTGGCAACGAACGAATGCCCTGGAACGGCCGCAAACTGGTCCCGCAGACGCCTGTTGAGCTGGTCACGTTCCATGCCGGTGGCAAGAGCCGCATCCGCCAGCGCACCGTAGGCATCCAGCACATCGCTCCCCGCGATTTCGTAACCGAAGCCTGCTGCCATCCAGTGCAGCGCTGCCGTACCACAGGCCACCGCGAATTCAGGCTTGCGCTGCGCGAAATCGCGTGCGGCCCGCGTCAGGGTTCGCGGGTCGGTGGGGCCGCGCATCGCGAGAGACGCTGCCAGATCGAGCAGGCCAGCGTCCTTCGCGGCGGCGAACCATTTCCCCTCGGCGCCGGGACTGCTCGCGACCAGATCGTGGAGGATGCTGTCTGGACTCCTGTCCGGATACTTTTTCGCGATGGCACGGAACGTCGCGAGATGCGTGGTGGCCCGGTTAGCCTCGATCACGTAGCGTCGATATGCCTCGTCGATCATGCCCGACGACAGGAGGATAGCTTCGCACTTGCGGGCGATTGCGGCAGCGGGCGCATTCAGCCCCCTGGACGCTTCCGCGTAACGCAGTGCTTCAGCCGGATGACCCATTGCGACCAGTGCATCCACCCCGTAGTGGCGATACCCCCACCAGTTCAGACGCGCGCCATTCACCAGAGCCAGCAGTTCCTCATGGCGCTGGGCGGCATTCAGCGCACTCAGACAGGCGGTGGTGCCCGCGAAATGCTCACCCACACCTTCAGCGCCCATCACGCGCGCTGTCACCGGCAACAGTCGGTCTGCCCATGCGGACGCGATGGCGGGCGAGGCGCACACGTCGCCCCAGCGATCGCCCAGCTGTTCGATATACGGCATCCGGTCGTCCTGGAGCGCGTCAAACAGACGCTCCAGCCAGCGCGTGCGTACCGGGGCCGGCACGTCCACCCCGGCGATGACCGGCACAAGTGCATCGATTGCGCGATTCACCGCGGTGCCAATCGCCCCGGAAGAACTGTCTACCTGCTCGAGCGCCGGAGAAAGCTTCTCGAGTAAAGACACTGCGCCGTCGGCCGCGACCATCGGCTCCCTACGGGCGACCTGCCGGATTTCCGTGACAGCTTCCTTAAGACGCTGGATGGGAAGCGCGGATTTCCAGCCAAACGCGCCGCGCCGGAACCGGGCCGCAAAGGCCCACTTGTGTGAGGTCGTACGGGTCATTATCTATGCGCGCGCCGGGTCAGCGCGTCTTCATGTAAGTGGCGTACAAACCACCATGCGCTCATTGTTCATCCTTCATCAGCAAGCGTTGCCGAGCCGTCGCAATCGACTGATGCAGCTTGGCTTTCAAGGTTTCCCGCGAAGGGAGGACGGTGAGATATTCGGCAACATGGATGCCGCTCTTGTCGAGTTCCAACAGTTCAATCTGCTCCTGCTTCTTGCCCGCGCACAGGATAATTCCCAGCGGAGGAGCCTCGCCTGGTTCCTGTTCGTGCTTTGCCAACCAGCGCAGGTAGAGCTCCATCTGGCTCTTGTATTCGTGCCGGAAAGTCCCGAGTTTGAGGTCTATCGCCACAAGCCGCTTAAGTTTCCGGTTGTAGAACAGCAGATCGATATAGAAATCGTCATGGTCAATCTGTAAGCGCTTCTGCCGGGCGACGAACGTGAAGCCAGCCCCCAGCTCGAGCAGGAACTGCTCGATTTCCCGCAATATGGCGTCCTCCAGATCCTTTTCCAGGTAGTGGTCATTCAGCCCCAGAAAGTCGAGAACGTACGGATCCTTTAGCAACAGGTCGGGCGACACCTTCTGTTCCTGACGCAATTGAGCCAGATCGTGACGCACCGTTTCCTCGGGCTTCTTCGATATTGCACTGCGCTCGAAGAGCATGGAGTTGATTCTCTCCTGCAACTGACGGGACGACCATCCCTCTAGCCGGCAAAGCTCAACGTAAAAATCACGTTTCAGCGGATCGTCGATGTAGATCAGCGTCTTGATGTGCGTCCAGGACAATTCTCTCCGCACTGCGGAGAGAATTGCCTCGTCCGGAAAAGTCTCCGCGGCGCGGAGACAATGTCTCAGTTGCTTTTCGCTCCAACCCCGACCATAGTCGGCCGTCAACCGGCGCGCCAGCGAGGAAATGACCTGCTGACCATACCCGGCACGCTCTCCTCCAAGAACCTCGGCCTGGATCCGGTGACCTACCTGCCAGTAAAGAAGCGTTAACTCGGCATTGATCGCTGCAGCCGCCCGACGCCTGGCCGCATCGATCAGTCGCCGGATATCGGCGAGCAAGGGCGCATCAAGGTCGTGAGGCGCGACAGTCGTCATATTGTGCAGATCCTTCTACAAGAAGCGCACATTATCCCCTCTGCAGTGCCTGGTGGTTGCCGCGGGTCACATGAAATGGGCCTCTCGAGCTACCGCACGAATCTGGAAAACGCGCTCAGCCAACACGCGTGACGCTCAAATTCCGACGTTCGGGCGGCCCGCGGCTGCCGTTCAGTCATTGCAGATCACCGAGTTCTCATATACGCCGCATACAGCCCGGCATGCAGATCGCGCAGCGCCTTGCGACGCTCCACGAGTTCATGCTGGTTACCCTGGCGCTCAAGGCTCAGGATCTGCAGCAGCAGCCGCGTCGCCCGCTCCGGCGCAGTCTGGCGCGACGGCTGCGCTTCGCGCAACAGCGGCGCCACAGCGGGTTTGTCGGTCAGCACCCACGCGGGGAACCACGCGAGGTCGGCCGTCTGGCCTGAGCCTTCGAAATTCGCGTCGAACTTCCTGAGCAATTTGTCAAGTGATGCATCGGCGAGCCGCTGCGACAGACCGGCAAAGCGGCCCGGCGAAAGCCACGCGAGTTCCGTGAGCAAGGGCCACACCGGTTCCAGACCGTCTGCGCGGTACCGAGCCTCTGCCATCCACGCGAGCGGCGCGGGAATGCGCCGCCACGACACAATACGCTCGACGGCGTTCCTCGCCGCGTCCCAGTCGCCTGCACGTAGCCAGACCGGCGCCGCATGATGGTCACCGACGTCAGTACGGAACGGCACCCCTGCGGCTCGCTGGGCAACGACCCGCCACCACGGCACCATCCACGCACGCCCCGCGACGTCGCCCAGTAACCGCCGCGCCACCGGTTCAACCTCATCGTTCAGGCGAGCACATGCTGCGGCGAGCGTTGCATGCCCCGTGAACGGTGTGGCGACACCGTCCTCGAGCACCTCGATCAGGGTCGCCAGTCCGGGCAGGCTACTGTCGTCGGGAAAATCACCGGCCAGTCTCTGCCAGGCCTCGCGGGCGTCGCCCGGACGGCGCCTGTGCAGCGCGTCCAGCACCTCGTTGCGGAGCATGACGTCGCGGCTGTCGGCGAAGATGTCGAGCTGCATGGTGATGAGCGTCAGAAGAGTTGATCGTTCAGTCCGGCCAGATTAGCCCATTTCACCACGCTGCGGAATGGACGACCATGGGCGTCGATCGATTCGATCACCGCACGCTGTCCGCTGGCTTCGGCGACCACGCGCACGGTGCGGTCGCGATACCGCATCAGCGCGCCGATCGGTGGACAGACGGCCTTCTTTCTTTTCCGGGCGGTCGGATTCATGCGTTTATCCCGGTTTCTTCGGCGATGCCGCCTTGCGAGCCGCACGGGGCTGCTTGCGGGCGGGGACCGTGACCGGCCCTCCCTTGCGACTTGCGCTGCGTGGCGCGACCGCCCCCGTCATCTGCTGTCGCAGTAACCCGAGCTCACGCGCGTAGCCTGCGTTGGCGTCGCGCATTGCCGCGAGACTGCCCTCAAGCACACCAGCCTGATGCCGCGCATCGGCGAGTTGCGCCTGCACGACCTGCAGCTCGATGCGGTGGCGCGCCTCACTTTGCTCCGTGCGGCGCGTCGCGGCGTCGAGCTCCTTCTGGAGTCGCGCGCTGGCGACCCGCTCACGCTCGATCTCCAGCAACGCCCGTTTCTCTGCTGCGCCCAGACGCTCTTCCGCCAGTGCGGCGCTGGCCCGCAGCTTCCCGAGCTCCCCCGCGAAATCCGCTCGCGCCTGCGCAAGCGCCCGGTCGCGCGCGGCATTTTCGTGCTGCAGCCGGGCGATCTCCGCTTCGAGCGCGTGACGCGTGGCCTCGCCCGCGGCTTGCGCCTGCTCCAGTTCCTGGATCCGGACCTGGGCGGCCAGCAGCGCGCTGGTGCGCTGCTCGAGCGCGGTTTCGGTCCGGCCCAGTTCGCCTTCCATCGATGTGACGGCGTTCTGTGCGGCGACCTTCTCTGCCTCGGCTTCGATCCGTAGCGCCTCCAGTGCCCCCTGCGCCGACGCGGTCGACCGCGTCCACAGAGTGGCAACCAGTTCGCCGGCGGCCGCCTGGAGATCCGCCGGCAGGTTCGGGTGTTCGATCCGCATACGGCTTTTCTCGCGCAGTTCGGTCCAGAACTCACTGAGCACCTGAGTGGGCGTGCTCATGCTGCCCCGCTTCACCAGCTGGTAGAGCCGGTTCGCGGTCGGCGTGATCCCGAAACGGAAGAACAGCAGCGCACAGACTTCGCGGTACAGCTCGCGGGTCTTCGGGAATTCGGCCTTCAGACGGTCGATCTCGGCTGTGAGGCGGACTTCGTCGGGCAGGACGTCGGACATGGGAGCGGCTTCGGTGAAATTCAATGAATAATATAACGTAAACCGATCTATATCCAATTCCCCACGACCATTATTTCAACATTATGGCTATAATGTTGAAAATATTGGGCCGACAGCCATCTCCCGTTAAGCCTCACCTTTCCGATGCCCGAACCTACCGTTATGACTGGCTGGATCCTGCCCGTGCCGCTCGACACACTGGCGATCCCGGCCGCGCTGGACGGGCGCGACGGAGCAAACCGGGCTGCCGGCCGCGAGGCCCAGATCGCGGCAACCAATGACCTAGACGCGCTCCGCGCGTGGCTCGCCCGCTTCACCGATACGAAAACCACCTTCGAGAACTACCGCAAGGAAGCCGAACGGCTGCTGCTCTGGTCGACCATCCGGTTGGGCAAGCCGCTCTCCTCGCTCACTCACGAGGACCTGCTGGTCTTCCAGCACTTCCTCGCTGATCCACAACCCCCAGCCCTCTGGGTCTCAGGGGGCGGCCGGAAACATCCGCGAACGGACGCCCGCTGGCGTCCGTTCTATGGCCCACTCTCCCCCGCCAGCCAGCGCCAGGCGATGGTGATCCTGAACGTGATGTTCGCTTGGCTGGTCCAGGCCGGCTATCTCGCCGGTAATCCACTATCCCTGTCACGCCAGCGGGCCCACAAGGCGCCACCGCGGATTACCCGGTACCTTGAGCCGGAGCTGTGGCAGGAGGTCAAGACCGGCATTGAATCGATGCCGCGCGAAACGGCGCGCGAGCGCTTTCACTACAACCGTGTGCGCTGGCTCTTTACGCTGCTGTATCTGGGCGGATTGCGCATCACTGAAGTCAGCGCCAACGCGATGGGACAGTTCTTCAGCCGGCGCGACGCGGCCGGGCGCGACCGCTGGTGGCTCGATGTGACCGGCAAGGGTGACCGTGAGCGCCTGATACCGGCTACGACCGAGATGATCACGGAGCTCACGCGTTATCGCCTCGCACATGATCTGTCCGCCCTGCCCCGGTCAGGCGAAGATACGCCCTTGGTGCTGCCCGTCGGGGAGGCGCGCAAGCCGTTGACGCGCGCTGCGCTCCACAAAATTGTGAAGGAGGTTTTCGCGGGCGCGGCGAATACCTTACGGGCAGGCGCTGCTTCGAATGAAGAGCGGGCGAGTCGCCTCGAGCAGGCATCAGCACATTGGCTTCGCCATAGCGCCGGTTCCCACATGGCCGATCAGGAGGTGGATTTGCGATTGGTACGCGACAACCTTGGCCACGCGTCGCTTACGACAACGAGCCAGTACCTGCACGTAGACGATGACCGGCGTCGTCGCGAAACCGAGGAAAAGCACCAAATCAAATGGTGAATGGATCAGTGACGAAGACGTGAGCGGCAACGCGTACTCCCACGGGCCTCGCCACCGCGAAGAACATTACACAGCACCAAGCGGTCCAAAAAGGAGATCGCGGTTGCAGTGTGCGCACCGCTTTAGCCGAGATTTGCGACTGCTCATCGCCGGGAAGACGCCAAGGACCCTTGTCGACCCGCTTCAGCCACTCCCGG